>Ga0302253_1002101_pt1 | contig 10420 bp, 5 predicted proteins | sample AAG_RA_Trp_MG_FD_193537 | JGI IMG/M metagenome (GOLD analysis project Ga0302253, IMG submission 193537) | Enriched activated sludge microbial communities from anaerobic digester in WTTP, New Holstein, Wisconsin, United States - AAG_RA_Trp | ecosystem: Engineered > Bioreactor > Anaerobic >... | reverse complement strand
CCACGGAATAGCCGATAAGTACTCCATCCATGAGCCGGCGAGCGCTTCAGCAGGAATCCTGTCCCAGATGGCATCGCTGCCCGTCTTTATCCACCAGGGCTTCAGATCCGTCATCCACCGCCAGGCCGGGAAGGTAAAGCCGTGGTAGTTCATCGCCGCGTCCAGCTCATCGCCCTGCAGATGAGGCGAGCCGTCGAAGAAGTGCTCTCCGAGCAGGTATGCCTCGCTGTTTTCGCCTTTCACGGCAGCCCTGATCTCGCGCCCCACTTCGTGGGCCAGCTGAGTCATACCCTGCCTCGCAATCATATTGGCCACGTCGAGGCGCCACCCGTCTATCGACCAGGGCGGCCTGAGCCATCTCCTGAGCACAGAACGGCTCTTTCTGTACATCACGTCTCTGAGAGCCTGGCTCCTGTAGTTCAGCTTCGGCAGGGTCCTGACGCCGAGCCACATCTCGTATGAATCAGGGTGCGAGTGGAAGGTGAAATAGCCGGCCTCCTTAGATGAAGAGTCGGCGCAGGCCTTCTGAAACCAGCCGTGCCTGACGCCGCAGTGGTTGAGCGTGACATCGAGGATAATCCTCATATCCCTCTCCCGGACAGCCTTCGTGAGCCTGGCGAGGGCTCTGTTCCCGCCGAACCCGGGGTCCACGTTGAAAAAGTCTATGATGTCATATTTGTGGTTCGACAGGGATGTGAAGACGGGCGTGAGGTAGAGCGCATTGACACCGAGGCCGCTCAGATAGTCGAGCTTTTCCTCGATCCCTCTCAGCGTGCCGCCGAAGAAATCAACGTTTCCGCCCTGGCTGTGATGAAGCGGAGCAGCGCCCCATGGCAGGAGCTTCCTGCTGTGGCCGTCGTATTCGTAAGCGCCGATGCTCCCTGGATGCTTGCCCCTGTTGAACCTGTCAGGAAAGATCTGGTAGAAGACCGAGCCTTCAAGCCATCCCGGACTGGAGGAGCCGGTGATGACCTTGAAATCCCTGTCATCCACTGTAGAGCACCAGGTGACTCCTTCATTGTTATACCAGAGCGCTTTCCCGTCCTTCACGAGCAGGAAGCGGTAAGTCATGCGGCGCTCAGTCACCTTCAGCGGAGCCTGGTAGTAAATCGAGCGCTCCGTTTCCCTGGCCTTTATCATCGAGGTCATAGCCTGCTCGCCGTCAGGGCACGTTCTCAGATATGCGTGATCCGGCCTGAAGCCTTTTGGAACCCGGAGAGTGATGACGAGATGATCGCCTGGTGAAGGCTCCTGTGATGAAACATAGATCTCAGAGCCGTCATGGTGTATCGCCGATGTGAGATCCTGCTCCAGTGGCAAGAGGTCGCCGCCGCATGAATCTGCCATATGAGCCTCCGTTCAAGACAATATGCGCCTTTTCAGAAGACGCATGCTGATAATTCTAGAATTGAGGAGCGATCATCCTTCTGCATCCGGAGGGCGACATAGTCAGATGAAATTAATAAAAAAATTTCCTGAAGCATCCTTTGAATCTTCCGCGCATCTTCATGAGTGAAGGTCCTCCACTCCGTTGATTTTCGGTAGCGATATTAAGATTGGGGAAGTGGAGGACCTGTTTATTCTGCTGCCGGTTTTCCTGACTGAAGGGCACGGCCCTGATGCATTCACCTGTTTCCGCTTTTCAGCTCCTCCATTATCTCCTTATATGTCTTGGCGTCGTTGAAAGCGTTTTCATCCTTCTCCTTGACGCTGACATAGAGCTCGAGCGATTTTCTGAGCGATTCCCTGAATTCGTCGCAGTTGGATATGAAGTTCTCCTCGTTTACCGTCCCCCTTCTCACATGCGAGAAGCACTTCGAGCAGAGTCTTGCAGCCCAGCAGCTCGGGCAGTGTTTACTGGCGATCTCGTAGTACTTTCTCACGCACCCGTCTGCCACTGCGCTGTCGACAGGATCCACGTCGAGGTGGCCCAGTGGGTAGTGCTCCGTCCTCTCGCAGGCCGAGCAGGTGCCGTCGCTGTCGACGAAGATGGCGTTCATGCCCGGATAGCAGCATGAGTTCAGCGGCAGGTGGTCCACTGGACCCATGGCCCTCTGGTTCATCCTGACCATCGACGGATAATAGCAGCCATCGTGGAAAGGCTTCCCGTCCCTGTATACGTCAGGATATTGTCTTCTGAGGGTTTCGAACTCATCCTTCAAAGTCTTTTCATGCTCCTGCAGATCATATTTTCTGCAGAAGACATTGTCAGGGTCATAATGGCGAATGATGTTGAGATTGATGCCTTTGAAAAGGGGGTTCGTGTTGAAGAACTCGACAGTCTCCTGCAGGTTCGTGGCAGGCGTTATGGTGACGTTGAAACCGACTTTGTTCCTGTAGTATTCGGGATATTTCGTGCTGATCTTCTCGATGACGCCGAGAACATCGTTGAATGTGCCCTTCCCGTTTTCATCGACGCGCATCTTTTCCTGGACCGGGCCGTCGAAGCTGATGTTTGTTATGAAGTCGTTCTCAACGATGAAATCCAGCATTTTTTCGTTCTTCAGCATCATGCCGTTTGTCGTGGCACTGAATACAGTGCCGTCACACAGCGATTTGATCCTGTTGACGATGTGGGACAGCACCTTGAAGTTCATGAAGGGCTCTCCACCGTAGAAGGTCACTGTCGCAGGACGGTTGTCCTTCCCCTTTACGAAGAAGGTATCCACGATCCTGTCCGCCGTCTCGACTGTCATCTCTTTTCTCTCGTGGGTGCGCTCTTCCTTGTAGTTGCCGGAATAGATGCAGTAGCGGCATCTCAGGTTGCAGATGTGCGTGAGGCCTATTATGAGCTTCCTGAGCCCCAGATTCTCCTTTTCGATGTCGGCCTTGAAGAGCTCCGGCGTCTGCAGCGGAAGAGTCTTTTCGACCACCCCGGCATCTTCGAAGGTCTTCCGGACCTTTTCGTCGCTGCACTGCGAAAGCCTTCCTTCAGCGCGGTCCAGCACGTCCCAGACGTGCTCGTCGACACGGTAGAAGTCATTGGTCAGTGAATCGTAGACGTACGGAGTTTTACTGAATGATCTGAACAGCTTTAGCATGGTGTTTCCTCCTTAAAGAGCTGGTGAGAGTCGGTATCAGTTCTTCATCGCATATTCTGAAGCCAGGTCGTGAAACCTTCCGTTCCCGTTTCCAAGGAGCCCGGCAAACGTTCCCTTTTCCTTCACGGCGCCGTCTTCGAGCAGCACTATCTCGTCGGCGTCCTTGATCGTGGACAGGCGGTGCGCCACTACAAGTATGGTCATGTGGCCGTGAAGCTTTCTTATCGCATCGTGTATCTTCTTCTCGTTCTCGGTGTCGAGAGAGCTCGTAGCCTCATCCAGGATTAGCAGGGAGGGCTTTCTGAGCAGGGCTCTGGCCAGGGCTATCCTCTGGCGCTGGCCGCCTGAGAAGCGCGAGCCCCTGTCTCCGCAGCCTGTGTCGAGCCCTTCCGGCAGCTCCCTGATGAACTCTTCGGCGGCGGACTGCCTCAATGCTTCCCATATTTCGTCATCGGTTGCCGCAGGCCTGGCCCAGAGCAGGTTTTCTCTGACAGTTCCGTTGAACAGGAAGGTGTCCTGCGGCACGAAGCCTATGGACTTTCTCCATCTGGCCGCCGTCTCCGGGCGCAGCTCCTGTCCGTCTATCTTTATCGTGCCTGAGGCGGGCTCGAGAAGCCCTAGCACGATGTCTATCAGAGTGCTCTTGCCTGAGCCTGAAAGCCCTGTCACCGCGACGAGTGAGTGGGCCGGGATTGAGAGCGACACGTTTTTCAGCGCGGCGTCAGCGCCTTCTCCGTATGAGAAGCAGACGTCCTTCATCTCAATTCCGTCTTCAAGCTCCACTGTCTCTTCCGCAGATGTGTCAACAGATTCCTCCCTGGCTCTGTCCAGCTCTTCCATGCGCTTCAGGAAGCTCTCCCACGCCGGAGGCATCAGCAGGAAGAACTGCAGGCTCGACTGCAGGGAGCCTATCAGAGGCCACACTCTGAAGAATATGATCGAGAGCACTATGAGCCTTGCTATATCGACGTGGAAAAACGTGACCGAGCAGTAGATGAATGCCGCGAGCGCGAGGATCGTAGCCGTGTTGAATACAAAGCTGGAAGTCGAGTATGTCGATACGAACTGCACGAGCTTCCTCTCGGCTTCTCCCGTTTTCCTCGTGTAGCGCTCGAAGTGGGCCTGCTCGGCGCCGTATCCCTTTATCTCCTTTATGCCTCCCAGGTGATCGTTTATATCCGAGAGGCTGTCTTTCATCACGCTGTTGAGAGATTCTGCTATGTTTCCGAGCCTTCTGTTCACAGGCCTCATGCACAGGAAGAACAGTATCCCTCCGGCGATGGCGGCTAATGTGACTGCGGGTGATATTATCATCGAGACTGCGAAGGATATCAGCACCGAGGGCAGGGCGGAGACGTTCTGCAGCAGCACCGTCGTCCCCATGTCTATCGTCTTCAGCTCGTTCGTCAGGGCGTTGGCGATATCCGATCTCTTCTGGCTCAGGATCGCCATCCATCTGGCTCTTGCAAACGCCTCATAGAATCTGTCGCTCAGCATCCTGTTGAAGCCGGCCTTGATGGAGACTGTCGTGATCATCGTAAAGCGCCTGAAGAACTCCTGCCCGATGGAAAACGCAAGATACAGAAGCAGGATCAGCAGAAGGATATGGCTGTTCTGCTGCATTGGATTAACGGTAACGCCTGCTGAAGGTGCCGAAGACATTCCGGCGGCCTGCAGAAAGGGTATGAAAAGCAGAAGGGATACTCCCTCGAGCGCCGAGCTGGCGAGAGTTCCTGCTGTAAGCCAGGCGAGCTTCCTTCCTGCATATCCGTAAAGCTCTTTCAGATATTGAATCAGCGATTTGCTCATCTTCACGTCCTCCCCTGGTCTTTCTGGATCGGATTGCTCTGCCTGTCTGATTCAATTATAGACGATGACTGTGAAGGGCCTTTGAAGCAGATGTGAATATTCTGTGAACGCTGCAGCGTCTTTGCCTGGCGGGCGCAACTGCATCGGCGCTTTGCGCAGGCTTTGCGGCATAAGTATATGATTCGGTATGCGGTTTGCGCCGCGAGCTCTCTGCTCAGAGCAGATTTATCACGAATTTGTAGCCGAGGCCTCTGGAGGTCTGGATATGATCGTGCTCCGGAACGAATGCGGCAAACTTCTGCCTTATGTTCTTGATATGGGCGTCAATCGTCCTGTCGAAGCCTTCAAAGGCATTACCGTAGGCCATCTCCGCAATCTGCGATCTGCTTAGAACCTTTCCGGGATGCCTTATCAGCACTTCCAGGATCTTGTATTCCGTCGCAGTGAGCGTTACGGTATGACCCTTGATGGTCACCTGGCAGCCTTCTGTGTCGACTATGAGGTCTCCGGCCGATATTTCCTTCTTCTTTTCGACTTCTTTCGCCTTTCCGGCGGCTTTGAATCTCCTCATCACGGCCTTGATTCTTGCCACGACTTCCCTCGGGCTGAAAGGCTTTGTGATGTAGTCGTCGGCTCCGAGCTCGAGCCCGACTATCTTGTCTGTCTCCTCGTCGAGTGACGTGAGCATGATCACAGGGGTGTCAGAGGTGCTCCTGATCCTTCGGCAGACTTCGATTCCGTCGAGCCGTGGCATCATCACGTCGAGCACGACGCAGTCAGGTTTTGAACTCTCGAACCTCTCCAGCGCCTCTTCGCCGTCAATGGCTGAAAGGGTTCTGAATCCGACCTTCTCCAGCGCTTCCACAAGAAGGCTCTGAATGCAACGGTCATCATCGGCAACGAGTATCAGATAGTTGCTCACAAGCCGCCCTCCTCACTGATTATCACAATAGTAATTATATAAGCGGTGCCACTGATTCCTGCTTTTTCCGGCCCTGTGCCGGCACTTAAAATGGATGCTGTCGGAAAACAGTTTTTTCAGACCACTATGGGAACTGTGCACAGCCTGAGCCACGCTTCTCAGTCTGTTCGGATATTGAAAACATATGTCACAATCCTGCAGGAATTCTATTGATTGATGTTGTAGAAAAAAGTAATGAAAAGAATTCTCGTTGTAGATGATGACGCGACAGTGAGGCTTTTTCTATCCAGGATCCTGGAGATGCATGATTATGCGGTGGAGATAGCCGAAGACGGCTGGGGGGCTCTTTCAGCGATAGAGAAATCCGTTCCCGATCTGATCCTGTGCGATATAAACATGCCGGGCCTCGACGGTTACGGGCTTCTCGAAAAGCTGCAGAGCAACCCCGCTACTGTGACCATTCCGTTCATATTCCTGTCAGCCATGGGAGAGATTCCCGATGTAAGGCGCGGGATGGAGCTTGGTGCCGATGATTACCTCGTCAAGCCCTCAAAGGGCGTCGAAATCACCAAAGCCATCGAGACCAGACTCGCCAAGCAGGATATCTGGAGGAGAGTATACCAGGAAAAGATGGATGAGCTCAGGAAGGATGTGACGCGGCTGCTTCCCCATGAGCTTCTGACGCCTCTGACAGGGATCATGGGAGTGGCCTCGCTGCTGGAAGATGACAGAGTGACTTTCAACCCCAGCCAGATTCGTGAGATTGCCGAGATACTGACTTTCTCGGCAGAGCGCCTTAAGAGGCTGATCCACAACTATCTGCTCTTTGTCGAGCTGGAGGCCATTCTCAGCAATCCTGAGGCCCGCAGGAAGAGGAAGCAGAATCTCATGCGCCACCAGGGAAGTGCGCCGGTAGACGTGAAGGGAACAATCTCGAGCGTTGCGGAGAGCATAGCCCGGAACTGCAGGCGGGAAGAGGATCTCATAAACCGGCACGACGATATTACTTTCCCTGTCGTGGGAGACGATCTCAGAAAGATCGCCGAGGAACTTATAGACAACGCGTTCAGATACTCCGCGTCAGGCACGCCTGTATCGATAACCGGATTCATCAACGGCGACCGTTACGTTCTCACCGTAGTCGACAAGGGCGGGGGATGACTGCCGAGCAGATAGACAGCATCGGCGCATTCATTCAGTTCGGCAGGGAGGAGTTCGAGCAGCAGGGCTCCGGGCTTGGACTCAGCATCGTGAAGCGCCTGGCTACTCTCTATGGAGGAGATCTGAAAATAATAAGCGAGACAAACTCCTCTACCAAAGTGACTCTGAGCCTGCCTGTAAATGGCGACTCAAACTCTGCTTGATATAGGGCCCGGCCGGTTCCCATCCTCCCCGAAATATCTCACTTTCCACTGCTTTCAGGTTCATCGACCGACAGCTTTATTATATTCAGCACTGTCTCCACAGCCTTTTCCATCGCTTCCAGAGCCACCCATTCCAGCTTCCCGTGCGGGTTGTTGCATCCCATGAAGATATTGGGAGTCGGAAGCCCCATGAACGACAGTCTCGCCCCGTCGGTGCCTCCTCTTATGGGAAGATAGAGAGGCTCAATGCCGGCCATTCTGATCGCCTTCGAGGCGATCTCCGTGACTCCGGGATGATTGTCGAGCACCTCTTTCATATTTCTGTAGCTGTCTTTTATCGCCAGATCGATACGCACATCCGGGTAGTCCTTCCTTACCTCATCGACCATGCCTGTGATCGTCCTTTTCCATTTGTCGAGGCCTGACAGCTCAAAATCCCTGAGAAGGACCTTCACTTCGCTCTTTTCCTCACATCCGCTGACTACGTACGGGTGCATGTAGCCTTCCTTCCCTTCGGTGGTCTCAGGACGGGAATCGCGGGGGAAGCGCAGGATGAAATCGGACATTGCATACACTGAGTTCACCATTATCCCCTTGGCAGTGCCTGGGTGCGTATTCTTTCCGTGAAACGTTACAGTGGCGCTTGCGGCGTTGAACGTCTCGATGTTCAGCTCGCCGAGTCTCTCTCCGTCAAGTGTGTAGGCGTACTGCGCTCCTGTTCCCTTGACATCGAAGTATGTCGGCCCGTTTCCGACTTCCTCATCAGGCGTGAATACAACCTTTATCGTTCCGTGCCTGAGATCATTTCTGGAAAGCAGCCTCTCAACGGCCTCCATTATGACTGCGACTCCGGCCTTGTCGTCGGCGCCGAGCAGTGTTGTGCCATCAGTCGTTATTATGGTGCCGTTTTTGAAGAGCCTGAGCTCAGGGTTCTCGCTCTCTTTTATCACTATCGATTCATTGGCAGGAAGGCTGATGTCTCCTCCCTGGTATCCTCTGATCACGTTGGGGTTCACATTGGCTCCGGTGACTGACGGCGAGGTGTCGATGTGGGCGATGAACGCTATCACTGGCGCCTGGTGCGGGAGATCTGCAGGCAGATTTGACGGAACGGTGGCATAGACATAGCAGTGCTCTTCATCGAGCCTCACATCGGAGATATTGAGGGCTTTCAGCTCATCCACCAGGACACGGGCAAGATCATACTGTTTATCGGTGCTGGGCACCCTGTCGATATCTTCAGCGCTCTGCGTATCAATCTTTACGTATTTGAGAAATCTGTCCAGAAGCATGATGGTTCTCCTTTATGTTGGTTTGCGTATATCTGTATGTTGAACTGTATTCTCCATCAGGGTCCGGTTTTCCCTCACAGGCCCTCCCGTGAAGAACTGTCTCAGGTTCTCACAGGAAGCTTCGCAGCTTTTCCGACAGGGCAGCCATGCCGAAAGGCTTCTGCAGGAAGCTCGTATTCTCGTTTTCCAGAATCTCCGCCGCCTGGTCGTCCACGCTGTATCCGCTCGAGATGAGCACCTTCACCGCAGGAGAGATCTCCCGCATTGTGCTTAAGACCTTGTGACCGCTCATTCCAGGCATGATCATGTCCAGGATGGCGAGAGATATCTGGCTGTGATTCTGGCGGAAGATCTCTATCGCCTCCTCGCCGCTGCACGCCGACAGCACCTTGTAGCCTGCCGTGCCGAGCAGGCGCCCTATTGTCTTGACGATCTGCTCCTCGTCGTCCACTATCAATATCGTCTCGCTGCCGAATCGGGGTGATGAATCGGCAGCGCTTTCATCAGGGACCTCCCTGTCTGTGGCAGGAATGCTTATCGTGAAGGTGGCTCCTTTCCCAGGCTCGCTCTCGACTTTGATGGCTCCTCCGTGGTTCTTGACTATCCCGAATGCCGAGGCGAGGCCCAGGCCCGTCCCCCGGCCCACCTCCTTCGTAGTGAAGAACGGCTCGAAGATCCGCTCCTTTGTCTCTGCATCCATACCGATGCCTGTGTCGACGACTGAAAGTCTCACATATCTGCCAGGATTTATCCCGAACGGCTCGGCGTCTTCAGCAGAAAGGGCCTGCGTATCAGTGCGCAGCGAGATTCTGCCGCCGTCAGGCATGGCCTGCCCGGCATTTACGAGAAGATTAAGGATTACCTGTTCGATCTGGGCCTTGTCGGCTTTTATGGCCGGGATCTCCGCGCTGAGATCCCTGTCCATCGTAACATCCTTGCGGGTGCGGCCGAACATTGCCGCCATCCTGTCGACTGCCGCGTTGAGGTCCATGGGCTGGGCTTCGTATTTACCCTGCCGCGCAAAGCCCAGCAATTGCCTGGTCAGATCGGCGCCCCTGCTGCAGAGGGCTTTCATCTCACTCAGATACTCCATGTGCTCGAGTTTGACCGATTTTTCAATCTCCAGCACGGACAGGCCGTTCATTATTCCTGCCAGAAGGTTGTTGAAATCGTGGGCTATGCCTCCTGCAAGCGTTCCGACAGCCTCCATCTTCCTGGCCTGGTAGAGCTGCTCCTGGAGCCTGCTTCTCTCCTCTTCAACGCGCAGGTAGTCCGTAATATCCGTCACCAGTCCCATGGAGCCGTCGAACTTCCCGTCGGGGTCTGTGACCGGCGATGCCGATATTATGACCGAAACCACGGCGCCGTCTTTTTTAATGAACCGTCGTTTGTAAACGGCACCTTTGCCCTGCCGGCGGTCTTCCACCTGACGGAAGTGCTCAGCCAGGTCTTCCGGGTGCATTATGAAGTCAACTCTGCGGCCGAGCATCTCCTCGCTGCTGTAGCCTATCAGTTCAGCCATGCGGCTGTTTACGAATGTGAAATGAAAATCCCTGTCCACCACAAAGACGCCCTCGGCGGCAGTCGTTACAATTCTCCTGTAACGAGCCTCGCTCTGCTGCAGATCAGACAGCAGCCTCTCGCGCTCCGCCACGATGCGTGCCAGTTTGATGTTGCTGAGGCCAAGCGAGGAAATGATGCAGGCCATCTTGGAGTAAAACCTCATCACTGAGTTGACTGTATTACGGTTCCACCTGGGCACCTTCTTGAGGGCCGTCAGGTAGTCGACCTCGTTGAATCCATAACGCTGCGCCTGCGAGCGGAAAGCGCCGTAGTCCGGGATCTCGTCGTCGAAGAAGAACTGCCCCAGGAAAAGGTTGCCTATATGTATATCTCCTACGGTGATCGGCGTGGCCATGTCCCACATGCTGTTTTTACAGCGGTAGAGCCTGAAGGTTCCCGGCTGTATCCCCTCGGAAAGAGCGGTATCGC
>Ga0302253_1002100_pt1 | contig 10420 bp, 4 predicted proteins | sample AAG_RA_Trp_MG_FD_193537 | JGI IMG/M metagenome (GOLD analysis project Ga0302253, IMG submission 193537) | Enriched activated sludge microbial communities from anaerobic digester in WTTP, New Holstein, Wisconsin, United States - AAG_RA_Trp | ecosystem: Engineered > Bioreactor > Anaerobic >... | reverse complement strand
TCTAATCCTTTCATAGTTTAATCTCCTATATCTTGTTAATATTCACCATGAATGCCTTGTACTCGGGGCAGAAGGTATTGGCGTCGCCCACGGAAGGGGTCAGAAAATTGACCGTATCATCCTTGGTGTCTTCCGGAAACCGCCAGCCGTAATTGCACGGCATGCCGACCTGATGGATCACCTTGCCCTCCACCGTAAACGGCGTCAGGCGCTTGGTGACCATGGCAACACATTCCGCCCGGCCGCGGATGGAAGAAACCCTGACCTGTTCGCCGTTCTTAATCCCCAGGATACCTGCCAGTTGCTCGCTCAATTCGAGATAGGCTTGGGGTTGCAATTCCAAAAGCCACGGCTGCCAGCGGGTAAAACCGGAACACCAGTGCTCCGTACAGGAGTAGGTGGTGCAGACATAGGGGTACTTCTCACTGGCATTGGCGACCTCGTCGAGGTCACTTTTAAAGATTTCAATGGCCGGATTGATTCGCTGACCCGAAAGAGGATTCCTCTTCAGCGGACCTTCCAAAGGCTCATAGTGTTCCGGGAAGGGACCATCGGCCAGCCCCGAGCCGAACAGGGCGCCAAAACCATCAGTTTTCATAATGAAGGGAAGTTTCCCCTTGACTTTATCTGCTGCTGGCGGCCAGGGGCCATCGGCCACATCGCCGACCCATTTTTCTCCGGTCCATTCCAGGAGCTTCATTTTGGGGTTGTAGGGTTTCCCATGGGGGTCACAGGACGCCCGGTTGTAAAGTATTCGGCGATTGAGCGGCCAGGCCCAGGACCAGTTGGGGTAAAGACCCAGTCCCGTCGGGTCTTCCTTGCCGCGTTTGGCCATCTTGTTTTCACCCTTCTGGTCGAAGCTCCCCGATATGCACCAACAACCGCTGGCGGTTGAACCGTCGTCGGTCAGCCTGCCAAAGGTGGGAACCAGATCGCCTTTTTTGAATTCCTCCTTCGTCCCCTTTTCCTTGTCCTCAAAGACCACATCCTTCAGAAAGTACCCGTTGATCTGTTTGGCCGTTTTCAGGGCGTCGTAGTTGCCCATCGCATCTTTGTAATCCCATTTCAGGTTCAGGATCGCTTCGGGATGCGCACCCCCCTCCTTGGCGTAGAGTTCGCGCACGGCATCCATGATCCGGATTGTAATATCGCCGTCGGACAGCGCGTCCTCCGGCGGGTTGGCCGCCTTGTAACGCCACTGTACCCAGCGTCCCGAGTTGCTTTGACTGCCTTCCTTTTCAATCATCGCCGCCGCCGGCAGGAGAAACACCTCCGTATCGACTTTCGATGGGTCAACACCGGGTCCCTTCCAGAAACAGGCGGTCTCATTGTCGAAGATGTTGACATTGACCATCCACTTCAGTTTCTTCAGCCCCTCACGAACTTTGGCGGTGTTTGGAGAACTAACGGCCACATTGGAACCATAGGCAAAGAATCCCTTGATCTTGCCAGCATACATCTGATCGAAAAGATGCAGGGTGGAGTAATGCTTGCCGTCGTCTATCTTGGGCAGCCAGGCATAGCCAAATTGGTTTTCCGGTGTTGCGTTGCCGCCCCACAGGGATTTCAGGAAACTCACCGTAAATTTGGGATAATTCTGATAATAATTTGCCGACTGGGGATCGTTGGATTTCGGTGTGTACTTTTCCAGGTACTTCGAAAGTGTATCCAGAGAACCGGAAGGCATCTTCAGGTAGCCGGGCAGAAGGTTGTAAAGAAGCGCGAAATCGGTTGACCCCTGAACATTCGGTTCACCACGCATAGCATTGATGCCACCGCCGCACACCCCAATGTTTCCCAGAAGCAACTGGATGATGGACATGGCACGAATGTTCTGGACCCCAACGGTATGTTGCGTCCATCCAAGGGCATAACATTCGGTTCCGGCCTTGTCTTTGGCGCCGGTAGCTCCATAATCCTTGTAAACTTTGAGCAGCATTTCCTTCGGCACACCGGTGATCGATGAAACTTTATCCAGAGTATAGCGATCGTAATGTTTTTTCAGCATCTGATACACGCAACGGGAATGCTGCATGGTGTAATCGCGAATGGGAATCCCCGCGCCGTCTTTCTCGATGGACCAGTTATCCTTATTGTATTTTCTTTTTTGGGGATCGTAACCGATAAAGAGACCGTCCTGGAATTCATAGGCAGCGTTCACGATCAAAGCGGCGTTTGTGTATTGCTTGACATACTCTTCTTGGATAAGATTGTTGTCGATAATGTATTTGATCATGCCGCCGAGGAAGGCAATATCCGTACCCGAACGGATCGGCACATGGTAATCGCAACGGGCCGAAGTTCGAGTAAAACGCGGATCGACATGGATTATTTTGGCGCCACGGTCTTTGGCGCGCAGAATCCATTTGAAAGCGATCGGATGATTCTCCGCCGTGTTGCCGCCCATAATAAGAATACAATCGCTGTTTTTTAAATCAATGTAATGGTTCGTCATCGAACCGCGTCCGTACGATTCGGCCAGCGCCGATACGGACGGGCTGTGGCAGACCCGGGCCTGGTGGTCGATGTACACAAGACCCATTGCCCGGCAGGACAGGCTGAGCAGCCAGCATTCTTCATTGTTGATGTTGGACGAGCCGTAGTGACCGATGCTTTCAACCCTGTTGACCAACTCACCCTTTTCGTTACGGACGATGAAATCCTTATCGCGGGTGTCCTTGACCAAGCGGGCAATCCTTTTCAGGGACCAGTCCCAATCTTTTTCTTCCCATTTGTCGCTCTTGGGTGCTCGGTAGAGAACCTTACGCAGACGGTGCTCGTTGGCCTCCGACAAACCAAAAATCCCGGCGCCTTTGGCGCAAAGCGCCCCCTCATTGATGGGATGATCCGGATCCCCTTCGATGTTGAAGATTTTCCCGGTCATTTTATCGGTGCTGCAAATCAGACTGCACCCAACCGAACAGTAGCAGCAGATGGTGGTCGACTGCTTGGCTGTCCGGAGCCGGTCCATTTTTGTCAGACCGGCGGCATAGGCGCGTAAGGGCGCCAGATTCAGACCGAGAGAGGAAAAGGCAGCTCCTGATCCTATTAAAAAACCTCTCCTACTAATTTTCATAGACCCTCCTTTTTCACTGCTTGATGGGATTATTTATTGCTGCATGACTTCCCAAGATTAAATTTAAGCCGCCGTTTGCGGCATCAACCAATTGTTTGATTACAGCGATCTTCTAGTGACCTGTTCTGTTTACATTCATAATGATGATAGACTCCTTTCCTGATAAATCATTAACAGTCCCACCCATAAAGGGAAGAGGACCTGTTTGTGCTGGATTTGCCATACACCAAAAGATTCTCTGCCTACGGATCGGATCATGCCGGAATCGACCATGGACCTGACATCCGGCGACATCCTTCAGCCGTCTTCCTGGTTAATGGATGTGCGCATCGAAAAGATTCCAGCAACACGGCCCCAAAATTCTGGTTCCAAAAATAAATGTGATCCCCAATCTATTGTTTCGTTGCAGACGAACCAACACGGTTTCACCAAAGCCCGCCGCTTCCAAAGCGACGGGACGAAACGGTGTCTATGCGTTCGATGGAAGGAAAGCGGGCGGGCAATACGTATCCGAGACCCTTACAAGGTCTCCGGAAAAGCCTCAAACCAAGAGGAATTTAAATAATGCGGTCTTTCTCATTTAATCACCGGTCTAAAGTTTTCTGAATGGAATACCATGCATTATCTCCCTGATACCTCTATAAATAGAGGTCAAAGTATTGCATGCCTGTACTGTGTCTTGTGCAATATGTCCAATGGAAAATTTCAATTGTTGAATAAGCATTATAGATAGAAACCATGAATAATCAGAGAATTCCGCGCAGATTGATTACCTATCTGCCTATATTAATTATGCTTAAATAATCCTTCTCGGCATTGTGTACAGAATAGGGGAAAGAATAATAAAACACCCCTCAACGATAGTCGAGGGGTGTTCAGGAGTGTCGATCGCAAATCGACACTCGACCACATATGAAGGCTATTTTAAATCCGACTTGCAGAGGACCTTTTCAATCCGGCACATGAAGTTTCGGCCCGACGGGGTTCCGATCACCGGGTTGCGCCGGTCGTCGTCCGTAATGCGATTCAGGCTGTAATCCGGCTTGTGATCGCCCCAGCCCCAGGCGATGCGGATGACCCCCGCGTGGATCACATCCGAAATTCTGGCCTTCATCCGAATTGCGCCACGCGGTGTTTCCACTTTGATCCAATCACCGGATACGATACCGTACTTGACCGCATCTTCGGGGTGAATATCGACGGCACAGTCAGTTTCCTTGTCCAGAAGAGAAGGAATAACGCGGTATTGCGAATTGGTGAACCGGTTGTTGCGGGCGCCGCTGATGCCCAGGAGCGGATATCGATCGGCCTGATCCATGAAACTGATGGGTGCTTGCAAGGGCCCGTTGATATAAGGGACCGGATCGTAGCCGTGGGCATTTAACTGTTCGGAGTAGAGTTCGACTTTACCCGAGGGTGTCCGGAATCCCTGGCCCCGGTATTTCTGGTATTGAACGGGTTCGGCCATGATCCCGTCCGGTTTTTCCCTGAGCATCGCCACCGTGATCCCCGCCGGTTCGAGCTGGTAATCGATGGCCTCTTCGGCGGTTTGCCAGGGGAATTCTCTTTCCAGGCCCAGACGGCGCGCCAGGTCGAAGGTGATTTGCCAGTTCGGCCGGCTTTCACCGATGGGTGTGATCACCTGCTCCTGGATTCTAACGGGGCTGGTGCGGATAAAAGCGCGATTGAGCTGGGTATTTTCGAAGCAACTCGCGGCAGGCAGGATGACATCCGCCATCGCCGCAGTCCGGGTCATGAACAGGTCGGTCACCACAAGAAAATCCAGTTTCTCCAGTGCTTTCTTGACGCGGTTCGTATCCATGAACGTGACGAGGGGATTACCGGACTGCACGATCAAAGTCTTGATCGGATAGGGTTTTTCATCCAGAATGGCATCGATCACGCAGGATTGCACTTGATGCCCCCAGTTGCGGTGAAAACGATTGAACAAGGGGTAGTCTGCGGTGATCGGTTCGATGCCTGCGGGAATTCGCTCCTTTAACTGTAAATTCCGATTGGGGACAGTCTGGGGGATGAGATCGCCGCCGCTGACATCCAGATTTCCCGTCAGCACACGCAGCATGGCGACCGCCCGTGTGGCCTCGAACGACTCAAGCTGCATATCCAGACCGTTTCCGTCAATGATACAGGCAGGTTTGGTCGATGCATAGAGACTGACGGCTTTACGGATCAGTTCCGGATCGAGCCAGATATCCGCCGCAATTTTTTCGATCGGATATTGCGCCGCAGATTTTTTCAATGCCTCAAAACCGATGGTCCATTCCTCTATAAAATCCTTATCATAAAGATTATGGTTGATGATTTCATGAATCATGGCCATGGCCAGCAGGCCGTCGTGGGCCGGCTTGATCTGCAGCCAGATGTCCGCCGTCTCGGCAAAGGCGGTTTTCACCGGATCGACCACGATGAGTTTGGCACCGTTTCGCCTGGCGTGGAGAATCGCCTCGGCGGCGCCGGGCGCCGTATCCCGGTCGTTTTTACCCCAGATCAGGATGCAATGGGCCTGCATCGCCTGGGGCATCGTCATGGCGCCATAAACCGTGGTGTGGGCAAAATCACGGCCGACGAAGCAGATGGAACCGTTGCCGATGGTGTTGGGAGAACCGAAGGCATTCATTAAACGGTTTACATAGTCCCAGGGGGCGCCCCAGTCGGCGGCCATTCCCCGCAACCAGCAAACCGCTTGGGCGCCGTATTCCTTCTTACAGTAGAGGAGGCGCTGGGCGACGACATCAAGCGCTTTCTCCCAGGAGGCCTCCCGGAAACCCCGGCTGCCATCCTTGATCAGCGGTTTGGTCAACCTCAGGGGGGAATAGATGATGTCGGCCGCAGCCGCCAGTTTTGGGCAAACCAATTGGTATTCAGCGGGAAAAGGGGATTTTCTGCGGGCGGATATCCATTTGCCCTGTTCCGTTTCCACTTCGATGGGACAGCAGGCTGAACACAACCGACAGATCGAATGCGTTTTCATGGGATGGCCTCCAGCTTATCGAAATATTCAGCGGGCCGCTTTAATGTAACAGCTTCGGATTTGCTCGTAGTGGTTGGCGTGGGTGCGTATTTTCCACCAGAGCGAGCCATAGGATTCTATTGACCAAACAGGGTGCAAAAGGTTGCTTTCTCCAACCAGAAGTTTCAGGAGGTGTTCCTGACCGTGACCCTGATAGGGACCCTGCTGCTGCCCCCCCAGCCAGTTCCGTTCCGGTGCCACATCTTCCGACCAGGAAAAGGGATCGGAAAGCAGGAATTGGGACTTTGCCGTTCTGGTTACGCGATTCATCTCCTCCAGATGCTTCAGGGGAACGGGAACTTTATCCAGCAGGTTCAACGAGGCCAACGAGGATACCGTGTCCGCACGGAAAGGCAAGGCCAGGGCATCGGCGACGATGAATTCGACTTTTCGGCTGTCCCAGTCTTCCGGCAGAACCAAATCCACCGTTCGTGTCAAATTGCCTTCCTCTTTCAGGGTGATCATTTTGCGGTGATTCTGCATGAGATCCCGCGCTTCCCGGATGAACGACCGGGCATTGTCCACGCCGACGACAAAATCGCATTTGCGGGTCATTTCGAAGGCAAAGCGGCCGACGGCACTTCCCGCGTCGATGCAGAGGTCACGGTGCGGCCGCATCAGATCGCTCCAGCGCCGGTAAGCATCGGAGGCCTGTTCCTCGTTCAGGAGATCACCGTAATGGCTCCAGAGATAGGACGAAACCACCGGCGAAGTTTCATATTTGTTGTCGACATAGGCTTTGGAGTGAAATAAAGCCGGATCAAGCAGGGCGATTCCGTTTTCGATGGCATACACCCTGCCGCAGGCTGGGCAGGTCAAGTTCCCTGCAACAATATCTTCCGATAGTTCTTGATCGATTTTTTCGGTCAGCCGGTTTTCTTCCGGCAGGCAAGCCGGGCAGATCAGGAAATCGAGCAGATTCTTTTTCATTTTTTTGCCCCTGCGATTATAAATCCCGGTGGATGATGTCTCTGCCGGTGAATTTTATAGAAAGGTTTAACATTCCACAAGTGTAGAATCGGGTGAGGAAACCGTGCATACCCCCTTGCTTTAAGAAAGGTTCCTATCTTGCGCATAAATCACGCTACAGAAAAAGGAAAATCCCATATTTCTGGTTAAATCAATGTATCATTGGATTTCAATTTTGCTGATTCTTCTGACAGAACGCCCTCCAAGGCTGTCCTCTCTTACTGCCGACATGGCAAATGCTTCTCCGCTATCGAGCAATTTCCCGTCTTTTTCATAGGCGATGACGATGTTGTCACTTAGGCGTGAATTAAATATCTCGCCGAAGGAAAACGTGGCGCTGAAACCATTTTCGCTGCTGACGGTGGCAAACCGATCATAGGCGTCTTTGTATGGATCAATACCCAATTTCTCCAGCAAAGATCTCAGGGATACACCCTTAAAACTATAAACGCCGTGGAACCCCACACAATCTCCCGTCAAAACAACATCCGGAACCGTTAGAACCTCCATTTCCTGCAAGTCCTTCAGTCCGATCAGCATGGATTTTCCGGTCTTTTTGTCTTCAAGAATAAAATCCGATGTCGGCGGCCGAGTGATATTTTTTTTATTTTCTTCATATACATTCATCTTGATATCCACTCGTTCGACCCGGATCTCGCGCACCCCGGTCATGTGCCGTCCGGACCTCAGATCCGTGGCGACGATCAGTTCTCCCAAACCGTCGTCGAAGGTCAGGCTTTCACCGTCTCTCTCATAGGCAAGCAGCACACTGCGTCCGATACTGGAATAAAAAATCTCGCCAAAAGAAAAAACCACTTCTTTACCACCCGATCCTATAACCCGGATAAAAACACCGGGTTCCCATTTTCGCGTGTATTGCATTCCGGCTTTTTCCAGCAGATCTTTCAGCAGTACCCCTCTGTAGTTAAATACGCCGAGACGCTCTTCCTGCTCAGTTCGTTTTTTCTCCTTCAGATGGGTCACATTGGCGATATGAAAGGTATGCATTGTTTTCAGCTGCGGCAGTGAGAGGGTTAGCGGTGTTTTTACAGCACCTGAGACAGAGAGGACATTTGATTCTGCATGAATCTGAACCCAATTCAAGGTAATTAATGCCGGGATCAAAACAATGAAAAATATCTTTTTCAGACAGGACACCATGCTTGTTTTTTCCTTCTTGCCAGAGTGGCGGTGAATCCGCTTGGTGCAGGCATGAAACCCTGCACCAAGCGTTGAAACCACCTTTAAAGATTGATCTTGATACCCGCCCAGACCGTGCGTCCTGGTGCAGCAAGTTGAAAGATATCCTGATATTCTTCATCAAACAAGTTATCCGCAGCAATATAAACCTGTAGTCCATGACTCAGATCCTGGCTGATCTTCAGGTTGCACAGGAAATAATCGTTCAGTTGGTCCTTCTTGGCAACCAGCCGGCGATTAACAGGGTCGGCATGGTCGTAATATGTGCTCTCCGAAACATAACTGGCATTGAAATCGATCGTGGTTCCGAAACTGAATTTCTGGCTCAGTTCCAAATCAATTTTATGCTCCGGTCTGTAAGGGAGTTCTTCAGGTTCATAAACGAGTGAAGGTGTGTTGCTGTTTTCAATAGTAACTGTCGAATCGGTTCGGGCACTAAGATAGGTGTAACTCAATTTTCCAAAAAGTTGAGATGTCAATTGTCCGGAAAGACTCAGCTCAAAACCGGCTAATGTTGCATCGTCATACTGTTCAAATCGACCGATCTGATTATCAAAGTTGATCATGTCCTTGACATCGCTATAGAATACCGCAGCCTCGAACAAATATTGCTTGGCAAAGGCGAGGCGTCCGCCCAATTCATAGTTGATACTCCTTTCTTCATCGAGGTCCGGATCACCCGTTGGCCCGATGACACCAGTAGCATAGAGATTTCGCATCGTGGGGAAACGAACCTTCTTGGCAACGGAGCCAAAAATGTTCAAGGCAGGAGAAAAGACATAATTAAACCCGATCATGGGGTTTAACGCATCGATATCATCCCCAGTTTCATCGGATTGTCCGTATTGATCTCTTTCTCTTTTATCAAAGACGTCATAACTGCAGCCAATGGTGATCGTCAATGGCTCAATGACACGGATTTCATCTTCCAGGCCGACGGAATAGGTGTATGAACGCAAACGCTCTTCAGGAGAACCGGCAAAAGTTTCCCTATGAACATCTTCCTTGAAGGTAAAGCCCAATCTGATATTATTCCTCGGGATGCCATCCCAGAAAGTGTAGAAATTGCCACCCCTGCTGTAATCATCATATGATGACCGTCCTGAAGGAGGTCCTCCGATACGATTCATGGAAGAGTACGTGTCGTCATCATAGGCATCCAGTGTACTTTCATAGCCATCATAAAACAGTCTGCCCTTAATTCGCCAATGCTCCCCCAATTGCGACTCTTCAATCAGATTGATCGTGTAGCGGTCCCATTCTGAAAATCGCCAATAACGCGGGAAGTAATCAAATCCCCAGGCACCGCCAACGCGTGCCCTGGCTTCTCTGTAGATCGGCACAGGCGGTACACCGTACTCGCTGTCATAGTATTCAACAGATAATCCGACCTTGTGGTTGGGGGTAATGTCATAACTGCCGGTAAAGGTAAAAGCGTCCCGATCATAATAGCTGTTTTCGCGCTTTCCATCATCCGGTTTGATAGGGGTGTTTCTCGGGGTAGACGGGTTGGTCCGCGCATTGTACATGCTGGTGGTGACATCGGCCGGTAAACTGAATTCCTCAGCCAATTTAAAACCGTCGGATTCCTTGTGGCTGGCGCCGATAAAATAGCTGAAATTACCCACTTTCCAGCCATGTGTCGCCTGGACATGGTGGGTATTGTAATCGCTGATTTGGTAGGAAGCGCTGAAACTGGGTTTTGCGGCCCCTTTTTTGGTAATGATGTTTATGGCGCCACCCAAGGCGTTCGGTCCATAAAGAACGGAGGCGTTCCCTTTGATGACCTTGATTTCAGCGATATTCTGTACCGGGATGTCCGCCAAATTCACTAAACCCTCATAAGGTTCATAAATGGGCACACCGTCCATCAGAATGAGCACGTTTTCCTGGGAGAAACCGCGTAAGGAAACATAATACTCGTTTTTCGTTCGGCTCTGCCGGTAAAGCATCCCCGGTATAAATCTAAAGGCTTCACCTAAATTTGTTGCATGGCTTTTTTCGATATCTTCCGCTGTAACAGGTGGTCGGGTTTGTTTGGACAGGGAACAGGGATTTATAAGTGGGAACCTGCTTTGTTTAGAGTTCATGCTGCATCCTGTTTCTGCGCTTGAGAGTTGAAATAAACCATAGCCGGGGTCTTC
>Ga0302253_1002099_pt1 | contig 10433 bp, 9 predicted proteins | sample AAG_RA_Trp_MG_FD_193537 | JGI IMG/M metagenome (GOLD analysis project Ga0302253, IMG submission 193537) | Enriched activated sludge microbial communities from anaerobic digester in WTTP, New Holstein, Wisconsin, United States - AAG_RA_Trp | ecosystem: Engineered > Bioreactor > Anaerobic >... | reverse complement strand
GCTGGACTGGTGGCAACTCTACGCCGCGAGCTGAAAAATAGGCGGCATGAGGCTCCAGAAAGGCAATGAGATGCTTCCTGTCGATTCGCCGGAGCATCTCCGGCTTCGAAAAGCGGCGTAGGTTGAAAGTTGCCATCAAATACTCCTATCGTTTTGTCGTTACTACTCCATGTCTTTACTGTGAAATTGTATTGCTTACAGTTTTGATACATCAAATTCACGCGATGCCATTCCGCCACCAAATGCTTTATACAAGCTTATAATGCTGTACGTTACAATAGCATTGCTCTCAATCAGAGTCTCCTGCGTCTTGAGAAGCTCTCTTTGAGTATCTAAAACATTGATATAGTCAACGAGACCAGAAGAATAAAGGCGAGATGACAACTCGTTTGCATCCATATTAGCTGACACGGCTTGTTTTAAATGCTCTCTACGGCGCAGTTCTTCTGCATGTTCGACAAGAGCGTTTTCGACTTCCTCGTAGGCTCGAATAACAACTCTTTCATATAACACCAGAGCAGTCTTTGCCCTTGCGTCGGCGGCTGCAACTCGAGATCGAATTGCACCTCCATCTAAAATAGCCCAAGTAAAGGAAGGGCCAAATGAACCGATCCAGCTATTATCTAAAGTCGCTCCCTGGATGTCCACAGTGGACAACCCGACAGAACCATTAAATCTGAGACGAGGGTAAAAGTCCGATTCGGCAATTCCGATACGGGCAACCTGTGCGGCCAACCCTCGCTCAGCAGAACGGATGTCGGGCCGATTACGTAACAGGTCAGCTGGAATACCAACAACAATATCATTAGGAAACGATGGTATTTCCGGCTTGTTATCTAAAACCTGATTTAAGTAATTTGGTGTTTCACCTAAGAGGGTTGCGATGCGATGACGCAATATCTTTTCTTTAGCCTTCAAAGCCGGTATGCGTGCTTCTGTATCTGCGATCAATGCTTCAGATCTCGTAATATTCAGTCGAGTATCCATGCCCTGATTAAAACGTTTTACAGTAAGATCTAAAGTTTTTCGTTGTAGTTCAAGGTTTGTCTCAGTTATATCAATTTTTGCCTGAACCAAACGAATTTCAACATAGTTTCTGGCGACCTCAGAAAGTAAAGTGACCATTGCATCTTCAAGCCCTGCCTCAGATATGCCTATCTCTGCGTCGGCTGCTTCAATACTGCGCTTAACACGTCCAAAAAGGTCAACCTCCCAACTAGCATCGAATCCACCCTCATAAAGCTCTTGCGTCGGATCGAAATTTTCAACGGCATTTGCTGGTAAATTGGCTGTTTCCAAGCCCGTTTCACTTAAACGTAGCGCACTTGCTGAAGCACCAGCATTGATTTTTGGAAGCTGTTCAGATTGGGCAACCCCCTTATTGGCACGCGCCTCAAGAATCCGGAAAAACGCTATACGAATATCATGATTGTTGGCAATGGCATGCTCAATCAATTCGTTAAGCTGAGGGTCGTGAAGTTTTTTCCACCAGTCTGCCATATTGGCACCTTCAGAGGCCTTTATTGCGCCGTCAGTGGAAAACGATTCGATTTTCGGCGGAACGGGGGACTGATAATTTGGGCCAACAGTTGTGCAACCGGAGAAGATCACACAAGAGATAACAGACAAAATAACAATTTGTATATTTTTCATAATATTACTCCATTCTTTTACGGAAGAGGACTGTTGCCGAACCAAGCGTCATAAAGGCAATAATGGCCATGGGCCACGTGTTGGCAATTACGTCGGCAAATGGCATTCCCTTCAGAAAGATTCCCCGCACGATCACCATGAACCATCGCATTGGGTTGGCAAGTGCAATGACCTGAAGCCATTCAGGCATGTTCTCGACGGGTGTTGCAAAACCGGATAGCACAACGGCCAGAGACATGAAGGCAAAAGCGCCTAGAATTCCCTGCTGCTGGGTCATGGAAAGAGCACTGATGAAAAGCCCCACGCCTACGATGGAGAGAAGGAATACAATCATCGATCCGTAGAGAAGTAGTAGCGATCCCTCAAAAGGGGTCTTAAAAATGAACACGGCTATGGCGATAATGCCGGTCGCTTCAACAATCGCGATTAAGAGCGCGGCGATGGATTTCCCGGCCAGGATCTCGACGGGACGAAGCGGCGAAACGAGAAGCTGTTCAAAAGTTCCCAATTCCCGTTCGCGGGCGACGGACATGGAGGTAACGAGCACAGCCACCAGGGTTGAAAGAATCGCGACCAGTGATGGCAGGGTAAACCATTTGTAATCGAGGTTGGGGTTGAACCAGTTGCGCTCGATTACGGTTGCACCAGCTGGTGACCCGTTTTGCGTGTCGATCTGGAGGGAATCGATAATCTGACGGGTGTAACCTGCTATGATCTGTGCCGCGTTTGTTTTGCGTCCGTCCAGCAGCAGCTGTACATGGGCGGTCATTCCGCCCTCGACATTCCGCGAGAAATCCTGAGGGACAGAGAGCACGGCGATGGCCTTCTGTTCGTCAAGGACACGTTTGATCTGCTGCTCTCCTTCAACGGAAAACACCTCTGTATACGTGCTGGATGACGACAACCGTTCAACCAGTTCATATCCCCATTTCCCCTGGTCGAGGTTGTTCACCGCGAGCGTGAGGTTTTCAACCTCCATGGTTGCCGCAAAGGAAAAGATGACGGCCTGGATCAGCGGAGGGACTATTAGGATGATGCGGCCTTTCGGGTCTTTCAGCACCACCAGCAGTTCTTTGACAATAAGGGAGAAAATTCGGGCAATCATCGGTTGCCCTCCAGTGTGGATGAAGATTTCCGCAGGGTGATTCCGAAGAAAAGCACGGCAATGGCCAGAAGAAAGACCACGTTGGGTATAATGACCGCCCAAACATCACCGGCAAGGAACAGGGTCTGCAGGTTTGTTACAAGATAGCGGGCCGGGATAATTCGAGTAATCTGGCGGATTGCGAACGGCATGGCGGCGATCTCGAAGATAAAGCCCGAAAGCAGGAATGCCGGAAGAAACGCAGTGATCAAGGCAACCATGCTTGACATAAACTGGTTCTTGGTCGCTGTCGAAATCAGGAATCCCTGGCCAAGGGCGCTTAAAAGGAAGGCTCCTCCGGCAATAAACAGCGCAGGGATACCGCCTCGGTAGGGAACGCCGAACAGAAAAATTGACAGGATAACTGCTCCCAGCAATGAAAGAAATCCGAGCAACAGGTAGGGGATCGTTTTTCCTGCCAGCAGTTCAACGGGACTGATCGGAGTGGAAAGGAGTGCCTCCATCGTTCCCCGTTCCCATTCCCGGGCGACAACAAGCGATGTGAGCAGCGTGCCGACAATGGCCATTACGATGGCAATGCTTCCCGGAACCAGTGCGTAGCTGCTCTCCAGTTCGGCGTTGTACCAGTAGCGCTGCTGCATTTCTATAGGTGCGACGGCTTCCGCAGAACGGTCAAGGGCCTCCGAACTCCTCCAGGCGTTGAGTACACCGGCGGCGTAATTTCTGACAAAGTTCGCCGTGCTGGTTTCGCTGCCGTCCGCAATAACGAGCAGCGGGCTTTGGTCACCGGAGCTTAGGCGTTCAGTAAAGTCCTGGGGAATGACAACAATGCCGCGCAGTTCCCCGCTTGTCACTCTGTCGATCAATTCGCGTCGGTCTCGGGCAACGTTCACATCGAAGTATGAGGTCGCCTGAAATGTTCCTACCAGTCTTTCGGCGGTCGGATCGCTGCTTTCCATGGCGACCCCGATAGACACATTCTGGGCATCCATATTCACGCCGTACGCAAAGAGCACCAACAGAATGGTGGGAAGCACAAACGCGATGAGAATGCTACTGGGATCTCGCAATATTTGGCGCGATTCCTTGAGCACGATGGCTTTAATTCGAATGAGGGAATGGGTGTTCATACGGCTTTGTTCCTTTCCGCATCGTGAGAATTCACCAGCGAAATAAAGGCGTCCTCCAAAGTGGGGTCGGGGCGCTCGTCGGATCTGATGAGCAGCTTTAGCTCCTCCGGTGTGCCTTCTGCGATTTTTTCACCGCGATAAATCAATCCGATCCGGTCGCAGTATTCGGCTTCATCCATAAAGTGTGTCGTTACGAGTACCGTCACGCCTTTTTGCACGAGGCCGTTAATGTGGTTCCAGAACTCGCGCCGGGTTACTGGGTCAACTCCGCTGGTGGGTTCATCAAGAAACAGCACGTCCGGTTTGTGCATCATGGCGCAGGCCAGAGAAAGACGCTGTTTAAAGCCAAGAGGAAGTGTCTCTGCGCTTGTCGCTTTATAAGGGGAAAGCTCAAAAACCTCGATCATCTGTTCGACCGCCGTCTGTTGTTCTTCTCCCCGCAACCCGTAAACGCCTGAAAAAAACTGGAGGTTTTCGTCCACGGAGAGTCCTCCATATAGGCTGAATTTCTGGGCCATGTAGCCGAGGCGGTTGCGTGCCTTGCTTGCGGCATGGCGCAGGTCAATTCCTGCGACCTTTCCGATCCCTTCTGTTGGTCTCAGGAGTCCGCACATCATTTTGAATGTTGTGCTTTTCCCAGCACCATTCGGTCCGAGAAGTCCGAAAATTTCTCCCCTCCGAATTGAAAAGCTGTTGTCATGTACTGCGACGAATTCATTAAAGCGTTTTGTCAGGTGCTGTGCTTCCACAACAGGCTTTCCATCATCCGTTAAGGAGCGATATCGCTCTGCCAGCACGGATCTTCCGCCGGGGCCGCCGCCAAGCATGTCCATGAACGCATCTTCAAAATTCGGGGGAACCTTTTTCAACTCTGCCCCGGAGGGCAGTTCGAGTTGTTTTTCGGTATCGCCGGATTCGTTGCGCAAAAGCAACCGGAGGGCCGCGCCCTGAACAATTCCATCAAGTACGCTGGGGTGTTCGAGAAGCCGTGCCAGCGTTGGACGTTTTGCCTCTACCTGAACGCCACGCACCTGCACCACACGACCCTCAACGCGGCTCGTCAATTCCTTTGGCGTTCCACTAAAGAGAAGCTTCCCTTCATTTAGCAACATCACTTCGTCACACTGCTCAGCCTCATCCAGGTAGGCCGTGCTCCAAACTACCGCCATTTTGTCGTCAGCCAACTCCCTGACCATTCGCCATAGCTCACGGCGACTAATAGGATCAACACCAACACTGGGTTCATCGAGTAGTAATACCTGCGGCTTACGGATCAGGGCGCAGGCGAGGCCGAGCTTCTGCTTCATACCACCAGAAAGCCTACCAGCTAATCGACTGGCAAATCTTTTCAGATCAGTAAAATCGAGCAATCGTTCGAAGGTTTCCTCACGCTCACGTCCAAAGACTGCCCGTAGTTCAGCGTAAAGCCGAAGATTCTCGATAACAGAAAGGTCCTCATAGAGACCAAACCTTTGAGGCATATAGCCAATGCGTTCACGAACTTTAATGGGTTCTCGTTGAGTGTCATATCCACATGTTGTAACTTCCCCTTCGCTAGGGAGAAGTAGACTGGACATAAGCCGCATTAGGGTTGTCTTTCCCGCTCCATCAGGACCGACAAGACCAGTAATTTTGCCTGGATATATTTCCGCGTTGATATCGCGTAACGCCAAGGTCTTAGAGCGTTCGAATGTATAACTCAAACGTATGACTGAAATTGAGGCCAAAGTCATTCCGATGCCTTCCCATTGAATGATAAATGTCCACTGCCCATATTTTGAGGTAACAACTTGACAGTTACTGGCATCCCTTGGCGTAGACCTTCATCAGGATTGTCAACTATGACACGAAAACGGTACACGAGGCGTGTTCGAAGCTCAGGAGTTTCGACATTTTTCGGAGTGAATTCCGCTTTTGGAGAGATAAAACCTATGTGCCCTTTGTACGGTTGGCCTGGGCGGCTATCAATGTGGACCTCCGTTTTCATTCCTGGTGCAATTTTTCCGAGATCCGTTTCCGCAATATATGCTCGAACCCAGGCCGGATCTGAGATCGAAAGTGTCATAACGGTCTCCCCAATGCGAGCTATCGATCCTGCCTCCAGAACACGTGTAAGCACAGTCCCTGACGAAGGGGCATATAGATACGTATCGTTCAATCGTGTTTTAGCTATCTCTAGCTGAGCTTTTCTGGATTCGACTTGTGCACGTGCTTTTGATATATCCTCTTTTCGGAACCCTTCCTCCATTAGAGCAAGTTGTTCGCGAGCACTCTCCAGCCTCGCCATCGCCTCATCTCTTCTTGCCTTTACATCATCGTAGGATTGGCGCGTTACTCCACCATCATCAACCAACGCCTCTCTTCTGGTGAGTTCTTTCTGAAGGTTGTCCAAAGTGACTTGACGTTCGACTACGGTTGCTTGTGCAACTTTGATTTCCTGAGTCCTGAAACCTGACTGCAGTCGTTCCAATTCAGATTCAGCTGTAGCAAGCTCGGATTTTCTCAGTGTAATTTCTTCTTCAAAAGGCTCGGCATCAAGGGTGGCCATTACATCACCAACTTTTATAAAATCACCTTCATCAAAAAATAACTGTTTAAGACGACCTTCTACTCTGAAACCGAGATCGACTTGTCGTATGTCAACATTTCCAAAAGCCGTGATTGCCTGTCTTTCATTGACTTCACCTTTATTGGTCTGATGCCACTGCCACGTATAATAAGCCGCCCCAAGAGCTACACAGGCAACCAGAGCAAACGCGATTGATTTCCTTTTCATATCTATCACCCCTTAATCCTTGTTTGTAAGAATGCTGTGGATGTTTTCGATAATAACATCACATATTTTTTCCGTTTTTTGATTGTCAAAGGTATCCCACGCCAACCGCCTTATAGCCGTTTCTCGCATCATTCGAAATACGACGACCTGGCCTATTATTGCGTGAGCACATAGAATTGCGCCTTCGCTATCTGGTGACAGCCCCTTTAAGCGAGCGACCAGAAATGTAACGACCTCGTGAATAGAGCGGAGATGATCTTCATAGAGTTGGTCAAAGGCTGTCGTGGGAAGAGCTTGCTCCCGCATAATGATAGGGGCTGCCCGCCTGCCAAGATCTGATGAAATTAATATTCGGCCAAACCCCCTAATGACTCCGTCCAACGTTGCAAGAACCTCGTCAGGGGTAGCATTTTCGTTCCTAACCGTTTCAATTGCTTTTGATTTCTCTTCGTCGAGTAGCTCAATAATATTTTCACCAACACTTTTTACAACCGCATGATACAACCCCTCTTTCCCACCAAAATGATAGGGAATGACAGCAAGATTAACTCCAGCGGCTTCGGCCAGCATCCGCGTCGTAGCGGCCTCATATCCATATTGCCCAAAAATTTCGACTCCTGCATCAATCAGGCGCTGACGGGTTTCGTCTCCAACGTGGGTGGAAGCAGCTCGTGATCTTCTTTTTAAGGGTGTATGCGCCATATCTTCTCTCCATTCACTGTTTCAAGTTTCACTAAATGTAGCACCGCCCAAACATAAAGTCAAACGAAAGAATTAGTCGGTCGAATGAATTATTGCCAGCAAGCCAGTGTTGCATCCGAGGGTTTCAACTGGCCACGCGAAAAATCAAACATTATCGACACTTCCACGAGCCCCTCGGTAGGTAAGGTCTGAAGAATGCCGGTTTGAAACCGGACGAGCAGTTAGAAACCAGATAACCGACCAGAGGCGGAGCTGAGGCGGTTGTGGGTGCCATCGAACGCGCATCCCGACCGCCACCGTTTTCTGGCATCCACACCATCCAGTCCCCCGGTCCCACCGGAGGTGTTCGATGTTGGATGTACAGGAAATGAATGATGTGCCGGGGACGGAAGATCTTGGCGAAAACGGCAATCCCGGCCGCCTGTCGGGTGAGGCGAGGCTCCAGTCAGCCGCCTCCATTCTGGCTACGGCGGTCCTGCGCCGAAAGGCCAAAAAAGCATGTGTAGGCATTGAGTTAGAGATTTTCGAAGATTCTTCCCCTGTGCTCGGAGAAGGACTTGATTCATTGCCGGAACAGAGCATTCATTCATGACAACTCGTCCGGAAACCAAAATAAGGAGTTGAAAATGAATGAGTTACAGAACGCCGCCACGGGCGGCAAGAATCAGGACCGAACACGAAACTCGGTCCTTCGACAGATGGCCCTGCTGCAATCCATGTCCCTGGAGCAGCTCCGGGAAAAATGGCTCGACCTCTACGGCGAAGAGCCGCCCCAGTACAAGAAGCAATTCCTCATCAAGCGGCTGGCCTATCGCATCCAGGAGCTTTTCTACGGTGGGCTGTCCGAGCAGGCCAAGGTCCATCTCCAGCAGGCCGCCAAGGAGGACCCGGTAGCCACTGTCAATCGACGCATCCCAGAAGAGCGGAAATCGAACGAGGCGATCCTGCCTGGAACCAGGCTGGTGCGGGTCTGGAACGACCGGCGTTATGAGGTGATCGTCCTTGCCGATGGCTACGAGTTTGAAGGCCGCACCTTCCGGTCGCTCAGCGCGGTGGCCAGAGAGATCACCGGGACCAGGTGGAACGGCAAGGTCTTTTTCGGACTGAAGAAGGTTTACGGCAGAAAAGCCGAGGGAGGTTCGGATGCTTGATAACAGCAATGTCGCGCCGGGCAAAAACAAGACCCTGCGCTGTGCCATCTACACCCGCAAGAGCCACGAGGAAGGGCTCGAACAGGAATTCAACTCGTTGGATGCGCAACGGGAATCGGCGGAACACTATATCGAAGCCCAGAGGATGCGTGGCTGGACGGCTCTGCCGGATCGCTACGACGATGGTGGATTCTCGGGCGGGAACATGGAGCGCCCGGGGCTGCGCCGACTGCTGGCGGACATCGACGCCGGGAAGATTGATGTGATCGTCGTCTACAAGGTCGACCGACTGTCCCGCTCGCTGCTAGATTTCATGAAGATGATCGACCTCTTCAATGAAAAGAGCGTCAGCTTCGTCTCGGTCACCCAGCATTTCAGCACCACCGATCCCACTGGCCGGATGTTTCTCGGCATCCTGATCACCTTCGCCCAGTACGAGCGGGAGGTCATAGCCGAGCGTATCCGGGACAAGGTAGCGGCAGCCAAGCGCCGGGGGAAATACTGCGGCGGCGTGCCCATCATCGGATATGACGTCGACCGGGAAAACAAGAAGCTGCTGGTCAACCCCGATGAAGCCAGGACGGTGCAGTACATCTTCCGCCGCTTCATCCAGATTGGCTCGGCCAAGAAGCTGGGCCAGGAGCTGAACGAACAGGGATACCGTACCAAGGCCTGGACCACCAAGAAAGGCAGAGTGCGCGAGGGCTCCGAATGGAACACCGCCCACATCTACCGGCTGCTGAACAACCGAATCTATATCGGCGAGATCGCCCACAAGGATCGCAGCTACCCCGGTGAGCACGAAGGGATCATCGACCGGGCGACCTGGGACAAGGTTCAGGCCATCCTGGAGGACAACAAACCGGTCAAGGTTTCCATGGCCAGAACCAAAATGATCGCCCCGCTGAAAGGCGTCATCCGCTGCGGCCACTGCGGCTGCTCGATGGGACCGACCTACGCTCGCAAGAACGGACGCCACTACACCTATTACATCTGCCAGAAAGACAGCAAGCGGACCGTGAGCCGGTGCCCGCTCAAACGGATTCCCGCCGGGGACATCGAGCAGGCGGTAATCGAGCAGTTGAGCGCCGTGTTCCGAACACCGACGCTGGTGGCCAAGACTTACTTCGCGGCCCGGGACATCGAGCAGGCAGAGCGGGAGCGGTTGTTCAAGCAGAAAGCCCAACTCGAGATGGAGCTGTCGCAGGCGCGGGAGCAGGCACTCGAATTGATGAAACCTGGCAACGATCAGCCGGGCAAGACCGAGATGCTGACGACGGTCAATCGCCAGGCGGTTGAGCTCTCGAAACAACTGACCCACGTAAGCGAGCGATGCAAAGCCTACCAGGGAAACAGCATCACGGAGCAGGATGTGTCGGAGGCCTTCCAGAATGTCGAGGGCTTCTGGGAAGACCTTTTCCCGGTGGAGCGAAACCGGCTCATCCGACTCCTGGTGGATAAGGTCGAGATCCGCGAGACCGGAATCGACATGGAGCTGCGCACCAACGGGCTGACAACGCTCATCGCCGAGCTGGCTGGTCTGGCATGCGAAGTCACTGAACGGAGGGCAAGCCGATGAAAATGAAGCCGACCATTACCGTTGCCGACAACGGCAACCTGCAGATCCACATCCCGATGCTGATCCGGCGCATGCGCGGCCGCAAGACGGTCATCGCTCCCCAGGCCCTGGATGGAGAAATCACCGGAGCGCAGGAACCGGTGCAGTCCGCCATCCTCCAGGCACTGGGAAGGGCCTTTTCCTGGGCCGACATCCTCGAATCCGGCCAGATCAAGTCCATCAGCGAGCTTGCCCGTACCCTCGACGTCGATGGCTCGTATGTGGCCCGCATCCTCAAGCTGACGACCCTGGCCCCTGACATCGTCGAAGCCCTGATCAACGGCGAGGAACCCAACGG
>Ga0302253_1002095_pt1 | contig 10445 bp, 8 predicted proteins | sample AAG_RA_Trp_MG_FD_193537 | JGI IMG/M metagenome (GOLD analysis project Ga0302253, IMG submission 193537) | Enriched activated sludge microbial communities from anaerobic digester in WTTP, New Holstein, Wisconsin, United States - AAG_RA_Trp | ecosystem: Engineered > Bioreactor > Anaerobic >... | reverse complement strand
TATTTTTTGCATCTTGATCCCTCGGCAGGAATATGGTTCCTATGCGGTCTCCATCAACTATCCTTTCTAATGCCATGTTGGCCCTACCGTTGGCGATTACCATAGGGATGCCGTTCTCGGTAGCAAGCTTGCCGGCATTGAGCTTAGTAGCCATGCCGCCGAAGCCGCCGTGTTTCTTGGATGCAAGCCGCTCGATGTCGAGGGTTATCGACTCCACAAACGGGATTAGCTCCGATGATGGACAGGCAGGGTCGCCGGTATAGAGACCGTCGATATCAGAGAGGAGTATCAACAGGTCTGCCTTCAAGTTCACCGCCACGAGGGCGGATAGCGTGTCGTTGTCGCCGAACTTTATCTCGTCAACTGCAATCGTATCATTCTCGTTAATTATTGGGATGACACCCAACGAGAGGAGTGTTTCAAAGGTGTTGATGAGGTTCTTGGTCCGCGTCTTGTTCCTGAAGTCGTCCCATGTAAGCAGTATCTGCGCCACATTGTAACCGCGTTCGGCCATCGTGTCCCGATAAGACTCCATCAGCAGAACCTGTCCGACCGCGGCAAATGCCTGAAGGTTCTTTATCTCGCCGTTCTTCAGCTGCTCGCGCACTATTGCCTTTCCGGCTCGTATCGCGCCGGAGGATACCAAGATGACATTGATCCCCCTCTTCCGTAGGGCGATGAGTTCGTCGCAGAGGGTTCCGATCTTGCAAAGATCCAGAGAGCCCTGCTCAGTGGACAGTGACGATGAGCCTATTTTCACTACTGCAAGCTGCGCATTCTTCAATGAGGTGCGGAGGTTTGATTCGAGGTCGCTGACGCTTTGGGAAGGCATAAGACCAACCCTTTTGAACTATCAAAGAAAGAGCGGGGATACAGAATCTTAAACGTTTTGACTGGAAACGGGCATCGGCCGTAGAAAAAGTTATGCCGGACCATAAGAAGGTCCGTTTGTGGCTCATCGTTTTGAATCCAACTTCTCCAAAAGCACCCTAATCTGCTTGACCTCTTCCAGAAGTTCCGGAGAGGCTGCGGCAGGCATCGAGGCAGGTGTTGCAGCGACCTGACCGAAGAGCGGGCGCCCCTTCACGATGTTTAGTACGTCCTCTCGGAGTTCAAGGAAATTCTCTATGTGGATGAAGGCAGCCTCGCTCCTTCTGGTTTTCGGTCCGCCCGAGCCTCCGCCTTGACCGGTGTAGCCTGCGGTGTAGATGTCGACCGTCCCGATCTTCATCTTCCTTGAGATCGGACCTTGGATCGTGTCAACGTTCATTATGCGTGAGTAGGGGATAGCGTGGCGCATCTTCCACCAGACACCCATCTCCGCCCTTACCTCACTCTCGGTCATCAAATAAGTGATCGATTTGTAGTACTTCGGGATCCAGTAGAGGGTGAACAGCGTCGACGCGACAAGTGGGACATACCCCACCGAGATTATCAAGATGTATGCAATCATGTCCTGGAAGTAAAGGAAGTTAATTACCAAGAACGCAGTCGTCAAAGCGTAGAGCGGGAGTACGAAGGCAAAGAGGTAAATTGTGTAAAGAGCCATCATTTTTGAATTCGGGTGAAAAGGCTCGCCTATATTCATCGCATTCCCTCATGGATGATTAATAATTGTTTAGAGATAAGGTTATCGCGGGAACGCGATAGTGGAGGCAAGCAGGCAATCGTGTAGGTTTCCGATAGAAACGACTCTTTGCCGATTGCTGATGGACGAGGAATGCGATAAATTTATATCTAAATAACAAGATGAGGATAGACTCCTTCAATGGAACGACCGTTGCGACCTGCAAGGCACGGCCATGATCGCATAGGACTCCACCTTCGAGAAGTCGTGGCTGTGCTCGGCCGTCTTCCATTGGAAGGTACACTTCTCAAAAGAATGATATGTCTGCACGGGAGTACGCAGCATGCTAAGACTTATGAAAGCATAGGGCATAAGAAAGTAGCAGGGATAGAGTGGATGGCGCAACGACGTAATGCCGCGCATGAACCGGCGGCAGAGACGGCTCCAAGGCGGATATATGCACACAGCAACGAATATGACGGCTTCCTTGTTGTAACGAAGTCCGGCACTGACGTCGCCGTCAGGCTGAAGGAATACAGAATTCCATTCCAGGTCTGTGAAGCGGATATACGCGAGCTGGATTATGATCTCCGGGAGAAGGAGTTCAAGGCACTCATTGAAGAGGTGCTGGGCAGGGTCGTTCTGGTTATTGGCGACAAGAAGCGGCTTTCGGGCGTGGTATGGATAAACAGGTATTCGGGCGCGAATAAAGCGGAAAAGTTCCAGGCATTCATCATGGAGTTCTTCAACACGGTTCTTTCAGATATGACTAGCGTTGCCTTTGCAAAGACGAGGAGCGGATGGCGGGTCGCAGGGTACCAGCTTATCGAGGACAAAGCAGAAGCACTCGACAAGCACGCCAAGATGCTGAATTATGCGTTTGAAGAGAGTCAAGGAATAATCTACAGTAAGAACAAATAACAGATGTAGATCTAATGAAGGTTCCATTAATTTTGAGAATATAAAAAACATTAACGGCACTGGTTTGTAATTAAAGGAACTGTTCGATTATAATAAAAAACTTTATTTTATATTCGTAGATAATAATAGTAGAGGAGAATTTTATGGGATACCTATTGGGATGCAACAAAGGACATACCTGGTGGTACTCTACAGATGCGTTGCCGTGCCCGAAGTGCGGCTCGACGGTCATCGTAGGAATGGTAGATGAGCGGCCGAGCTACAAGTGCGAATGCCCGAAGGGGCACACCTGGTGGACCGAATACGAACTTGCGCAATGCTCTTTCTGTGGTAACAAGAACATCAAGATACACGGAAAGCCTAAGAAGGAATGATGCATATCAGAGTAGGCGTCTGCAAGACCCTACTCCCATTCAATTTTTTGAACTGCGCGTAAGTGAAGTGGCTTTGTTCTTCGACCGGCGTTAGCCCCATCGCCGGGGAGAGCGATATTTAGTTTTTAAAATGAGTGCGCTTAAGCGTAATTTATTTTCTAAAATGTCTGGACGAGCAGGCTGGCGATGGCCGGGATGGGTCGCCGCCTAACAATTAGAGGGGAATCTCGAGCGGTTTCCGCGGGCGTCGCCAAAACGCGCTCTTTGGCGCCACCACGACTATCCAGCCTACTGCTTGGGCTGCATCCAAGCAGGCACTAGCTTGCCATCGCTTTGAGACCAGTATGGAGCCCATGCAAGCGCGACAAACCTTATCGATATTCCGGTTTTTTGGGGTTTTATTAAGACCTTTTCGAGCTCTTCCATTATTGAATTAGTCTTTGATCCCTGTGCCTCAAGCTCCTTCTGGAACTCCGCCTCGAGTGAGGAACGCTGCGCTTGCAGTGCCTTCAAATCCTTCTCGGCTTCAGATTTATCCTTGGATTCTTTCATCGTCCGACCAATGTCCCGTGCAGTGCGCGTGACTCCGGTTGCTGCTTTACGACCTAGGAAGGAGCCGAGAATGGCCGAGCCTAGCGAAACGGCGGTCTGGTATTGTGTCGCTTTCTTTTGCGAGTCCTGCTGTTCGACTGCGTTTTGAGCGCGCTTGATCTTTTCATCGATCCTTGATGTCAACACATCGTACTTTTTCCTCAGCTTTTCCGCATCCTCGTCGCGCTTCTCCCTTGCAAGCTGTTGTAGTCGGACCCTGAAGTCCCGCTCTGCCTCGCCTGCACGAGAAAAGATCTTGAATGTGGGGCTTCGCAGGAGCTCTAACTTCGAAGACTGGTATAGCCATGCCGCTAGGTCCTTCTGCCACGCCGCGTAATTCTTTTGGCTGGATGCGGCTGAAGGAAGGTCGGAGTACTTTGCGTTAGCCTTCGGCGACGGCTGAAGGTCGTTTGCGCCCAACTGTAATTCGCTTGAGTTGCCCCAGTTCACGGGCATGGGCTCGTTTGTTATGGGTGCCAGATAGCTTGCTTCCTTGATGAGGTCAATGCCGAGCTTCGCATTTGAGAACCTTGTGCTGGCAGTGCCCAAGACAACAGGCTCATAAACTAAGGACGATGATAAATCAGTCGTCCCTACGGTCACCGGTATGAAGTACTGCGGGATGTCCGGTGGTAGCAATGGCCGCTGGTTCATCGTCGCCGTGGAAGCGCTCATTTCGGCAACCGCCTGAGGCTTTATTTCAGAAGGGCCCGCCGCGGCGGTTGGGGCACCTCCCTGGGGGGCGGTTTTATGTGGCGCCATTAGCGTCTTGATATGATTTCTTGTAAGGGGACCGGCCAGATATGACATGGCCCAACGGGTCTCGAAGACAACAGGGGCGTTCTCATGGACGTTGTGCATCAGAAAGACCCTGTTGCCCAGCGCGCTTAGGGTCTGGTCAAGGTAGCGCGTGTCAGCGAGCCCCCCTGAGCTTGCAGAGACTACCTGCAACGCTTCAAGGACGCGCATCTTGTCTCTTTCAGTCTGGAGCCGCCCTATGAACCAGGTCCCGGCATTCGAGAGCGCCTTGTAGTCAAGGTCTACAGGGTTTTGCGTGGCGAGCGTGATGCCTATGCCAAACGCCCTTGCCTGTTTCAGCAACGTCAGCAGCGGTAGCTTTGATGGCGGGTTTTGGGTCGGAGGCAGATATCCGAAGACCTCGTCCATATACACTATCGCCCTAAGGCTCGTCGTGCCGGATTGAGTTCGCATCCAGCCAACAATCTGGTTCAGAAGCAATGAAACGAAGAACATGCGCTCGGCCTCGCTGAGGTGCGCGATGTAGAATATGGACACCTTCGTCTTGCCCGCTTTTGTGTGAAGGAGGGCATCCACGTCCATAGGGTCCCCCTTCATCCAGAGCTCGAAGCCGGGAGCGGCGAGCAGATTGTTCATCAGCATGGCAAGCGCGAATCGCTCCTTCTTTGGATAGAATGCCTCGAGCTCCAGCATGCCTATCCGCTGCATTGGCGGGGTCTGAATGAGCCGTATGAGCGCCCCCAAGTCTAAATCTTCGCCCTTTCGCCATGAGGCCATAACGATGTTTGATAGGAGGATGTGCTCCCTTGAGCGTATGGGATCCGCTTCGATCCCTAGGAGCCCCAGTAGGCCGGTTACTGTCGTGTTGATTCGTTCTTGGACCAGCTCTGGATCATCCATTAGGGAGGGGGGCGGTGCGGTGAATGATTTCATTATGGAGATCTGCAGGCCGGCGCTACTGCCCGGAGTGTATATGACGAACTCCGCGTTCTCCCGGAACTTTCGTATCCGCTCCTTTCCGATGCCCCAAGAGGACAGCCCGGCTTCCCAGGAGGAGGCCTGTTTTGTAGCATACTCGTCCAACGACATGCCTTTCTTTGCGGCGTCGTCTTCGTTGACCCAAGGTCTGAAGTCGGAAGGAGTCAGATCAGGGAAGGTGAGAAGCATGTTTGTCATGTCGCCCTTCGGATCGATGATTATTGACGGGACGTTGTCGATGGTAGCTTCCTCAAGGAGGCCGATGCAGAGGCCGGTTTTGCCGCTACCGGTCATTCCAATGCAGACGGCATGGGTTACGAGATCCTTTGAGTCGTATAGAATCAACTCTTCGCCCGGTTTTCCGTTTGGCAGGTCGTATTTCCTGCCTAGATAAAAGACGCCCAGTTTTTCGAAGTCCTGCATAGGAATGCACCTAAATGCGGCATGAAATTACGGCAGTATTGACTATTGCGATTGCGATAAAAAGGGTTGTCGTTTCCTAGAGGTAAAAAAAAGAGGGCTGGCGCTCAGTTTGTAAGATCGCCTAAATGCTGCATCTGCTGGGTTCTGCAGAGTACAAACTTGCCAATGGCCGATCTTGGGCGGATGGTATCATGGAAGAGTCCCCGGATGTATTGAGGAAAAACATCATTGAACTTCACTTCGAGGATGGTTCGTGGAGCGTCTATGATCCGTATGGGGCACACGGTTTTACTGAAGAGAGACTTGGTTCCGAGGCTTGTGCATAGAGCTGTGTCAAAGGTGATGCGGACATTGCCGATTGGATGTATGTATGCCTCGCGGTAATAGTCCACGATCACGACCGGACGGAGGAGGGTGCAACGACTATCGATGTAAAACTGCTTCAGAAGGGGATCCCCGGCGTCAGCGAGGAATTCTATATTACCGACCATGATGCGCTCGACGTCGGCCCTGGTCAACATTGCGCTTTCTTTACAGACATACTGGTCCACCTTGGCTTTTCTTTCCAGTTTGATGAAAGAGTCGTCGAAGTCGTACAGGCGTATACGGTACTTCTTTCGATGCCTTACGCCTGCCAGTTTCTCAAGAAGGGCTGTGTTTTTGAAGTCGTCGAAGTAGAGACTGCGTATGTGGTATCGACAGTCCGGACCCGCGTGTGCATCAGGCTTTAGGATCGCTGACAGCTTTTTCCGCAGGGACTGATGCTGCAAAGGGTCTATAGCATACTTCAGTTCGTGCCTGAAGCGACGACATCCATGCTGGCTCACGTCTGCGCCCCCCGAGCATTGTTCTTGGTAAACAGTCGGAATAAGGCGGCGATGGCGATGACCATGATAACAAGCAGCCCCGCCGATAGAAATGATGTTGCAGCAGACGCGTTCTCAATATTCGCCGAGCCGGCGCTCGAGGTCGTGAAGTAATCCCACGTGGAAGCGCCATCGGGGAACCGGCCGTATGAGATGTCCCTAACCTGCTTGCCGTAAGCAACGGAATCGATCAGCGTTGTGCCATCGCTGGCGAAGAGGGCAATGGTCTCGCCGTTTGCCTTTAGGGTGAAAGATGCGTGCAGAATCCCCTGCCCGACATATCCATCGGCCCAGATTACCAGATAGTCTCTGGGATTCATGGTTGTGCCATTAGGGAATGCCCATTTTTTTGGGTTGGCCAAATCATCGGTCAGATACATCCCACTCAGGTCAACGGACAGGTTGCCGGCGTTGTAAAGCTCAATCCAGTCAGGGTAAGTCCCTTTGGGACCGGCAACCGCTGCGTCGTTGTCTGCCATCAGTTCGTTTATGAATAGTTCGGGCGGGAAGGAGGCAGAGGCGTTGGCATCGGCAAGACCGGGACCTGCACATGTATTCAAAGCCTGCGGCGGGAGCGGGGAATAATCAACGTGTATGACAGGGGAGCCGCCAACGTTTGGGGCGGCCTCAAGCGCCAATGCGGCAAATATAAGCGGCAAGACTGCGACCATCATAACCTGCCTTTTTTTTAACATCTGGTTTCCTCCGTATGCCGGACGTGGGGGCGGTTATGATACGTCAGCGTTGTAGCTGACGAGCGACGCGTCCTTCACGCCTTTGATCTTGAGGAGTCGATCCACCTTTGGCGCGTCTGTTTGAGACACCTGAACCTCTACCATCAGCTCCACCCCGTCATGCGTCACGGTCCTTGATTTCAGCTTGTTCTTCGGGAGGGCGTTTTGAACGGCAGACTCTGCCTCGCCTGAATAATGTACGGCAAGCAAGAAGGGCGCGGTGCTATGGAAGTTCATCCGACCGAGCAGGAAGAGAAACAGGCCAATTATTGGAGAGCCGATAATTGCGACCATATAGAGGCCTGCGCCATTGATGATGCCTACGGCGATGGCCCAGAACATGAACACGATGTCCTTTGGGTCCTTCACGGCAGTTCGAAAGCGCACGATGCTCAGGGCACCCACCATGCCTAGTGACAGCGCGACATTCGAGCTTATGGGAATCACTATCAGCGTTACGATGAGTGAAGTCAGTACCAGGCTTATGTTGAATGTCCGGGTGTAGATTACGCCTGTGAAGGTTTTACGGTAAACGAAGAATAGGAAGAGCCCGATCGCGAAACTTATGACGAGAGAGAGGATGACCCGATCCACGGTTATTGACTGATATGTAGCGGAGGGGGTGAGGAAGAGAGCCAGCAGCTCGTTCAGATCCATTTTCGTCAACTCTGCGTTTAAGCGATCAAAAAGTCAATTTAACAGTTATTCAGAATTATAACCAAATTGCGTCGGAGTCGCCTAGCACGATGGTTTGATAAAAGTGGACTGGGTGGGATTTGAACCCACGGCCCCCTGCGTGCGAGGCAGGTGATCTGCCGCTAATCTACCAGCCCTTACACCGAGCAATACGCAAGACAAATTAAAAGTTTATTGTCTGTTCGGGAACCTGCCTATGGGCTATACCGTCGGATTGGCCCAGTGTTGATGCCGGTTCAAGTGCTGAAATACCCGATTGATGCGGAAAAAACGACCTTACTGGCGAAAACGAATATATCGAGGCAAAAAGGATAAATCGAGAGAGCAAAATCTACGCATGTAAGGGCTCGTAGCTCAGCTTGGTATGAGCACTCGACTGATAATCGAGTGGTCGAGGGTTCGAATCCCTCCGGGCCCACTCGTTCTCAGCAGATTAACGCTTTATCTCAACCAGTTTCAGTTTGAAGATCAGGGTTTTGCCGGCCAGAGGATGGCTTCCCTTCGTTCCATATGCCTTCGCCGGAGGTATCGAGACCTCTTTCTCATCGTTCACCTTCATCCCGATTAGTGCCTCCTCAAAGCCGGAGATGACCTGCCCCGCGCCAATCTTGACCTGGAGCGGCCTGTAGTCCCTTGATGGGTTATAGAGCCCGGCCTTCTGAGCCTCCTTCATCAGGGATGTGTCGAAGACCTTCCCGCCCTGAAACTTGCCCAGATAATGGACCCTAACCGTGTCGCCCTTCTGCACTGCTAATGCCTGAGACATCTTTTTCACCTAAGAGCCGTATTTTTAGTTCTAAATCCATTATCAGGTAGAGGGGTATATTATTTTGCTGACGTGCCACCTTTACTATGCCGGCTTTTGCGTTAACTTTGAAAAAGGAACGCTAAGTAGTTCTTAATCTTCAAACAAAATTTACGATGTAGAAAGCAATTCTTCAAACTTACGACGCGTGATATTTTATTGCGCCGTATATAAAAAACAGTCAAAAAATGGCACCGTTATAGTTAGAGTTCAAGGCGCAATACATATATTCAGGTCTCGTAAGTAAGGGAGGTGCACGAACTGTAGACAAGTGCGATAACGACAGCCGCGACCTATCGGCGGCGCTGATCGTGACCTTACGGGCCCTAGCCCGAGGGGTGATCGATCGCTCTCCGGTCGCGGTTATAATCATGGGGACCTAAAAAACGCCGGCGCAAACGCCGTCGGGTCGGATTTAGGTCTTACATTGGACTCGATATCCAACCACGAAATGTGGTTGGGGTTATAACGGGCCTTGCGGACGTTAATCCCGGTTGATCCTGCCGGACCCGACTGCTATTGGGGTGAGGCTAAGCCATGCGAGTCAGCGCTTCTAACCACGATGAGGCGCGGCATACGGCTCAGTAACATGTGGTCAATCTACCCTCAGGACGGGGACACCCTCGGGAAACTGAGGCTGATCCCAGATAGATAATGGATCCTGGAATGGTTCTTTATCCAAACGATACGGGACTCATGTGTTTCGTGTCGCCTGAGGATGAGACCGCACCCTATCAGGTAGTTGGTGGGGTAACGGCCCACCAAGCCTATAACGGGTACGGGCCCTGAGAGGGGGAGCCCGGAGATGGGTACTGAGACAAGGACCCAGGCCCTACGGGGCGCAGCAGGCGCGAGACCTCTGCAATGCGCGAAAGCGCGACAGGGCCACCCCGAGTGCTAGACGCTGAGTCTAGCTTTTCCTTAGTGTAGTAAGCTAGGGGAATAAGCGGGGGGCAAGCCTGGTGTCAGCCGCCGCGGTAATACCAGCTCCGCGAGTGGTCGGGACGATTATTGGGCCTAAAGCGTCCGTAGCCGGCCTAGCAAGTCTCTGGTTAAACTTCAAGGCTTAACCTTGAGATTGCTGGAGATACTGCTAGGCTAGGGGGCGGGAGAGGTTGAGGGTACTTCACGGGTAGGGGCGAAATCCTATAATCCGTGAAGGACCACCAGTGGCGAAGGCGCTCAACTGGAACGCGCCCGACGGTGAGGGACGAAAGCCAGGGGAGCAAAGGGGATTAGATACCCCCGTAGTCCTGGCTGTAAACGATGCGGGCTAGGTGTTGGGTTGGCTTCGTGCCAACCCGGTGCCGCAGTGAAGGCGATAAGCCCGCCGCCTGGGAAGTACGGCTGCAAGGCTGAAACTTAAAGGAATTGGCGGGGGAGCACCACAAGGGGTGAAGCCTGCGGCTTAATTGGAGTCAACGCCGGGAATCTTACCGGGAGCGACAGTAGTATGAAGGCCAAGCTGACGACTTTGCTAGACAGACTGAGAGGAGGTGCATGGCCGTCGCCAGTTCGTGCCGTGAGGTGTCCGGTTAAGTCCGGCAACGAACGAGACCCCCATCTTCTGTTGCTAGCCTGTTTCTTCGGAGATAGGTGCACACGGAAGAGACTGCCAGTGTTAAACTGGAGGAGGGAGGGGGCTACGGCAGGTCAGCATGCCCCGAATCTCCCGGGCCGCACGCGGGCTGCAATGGCGAGGACAGCGGGTTCCGACCTCGAAAGGGGTAG
>Ga0302253_1002094_pt1 | contig 10446 bp, 9 predicted proteins | sample AAG_RA_Trp_MG_FD_193537 | JGI IMG/M metagenome (GOLD analysis project Ga0302253, IMG submission 193537) | Enriched activated sludge microbial communities from anaerobic digester in WTTP, New Holstein, Wisconsin, United States - AAG_RA_Trp | ecosystem: Engineered > Bioreactor > Anaerobic >... | reverse complement strand
GGCAAGGCCGTCATGACGGCCAAGGCCCACACCAGCGGCACCGAGCGCATCGCAGAGGTAGTCGCCGACCTGGACGTTAAGGTCGTCGTCAATATCCAGGGGGACGAGCCGCTTGTCCATCCCTCCATGATCGACGACGTGGCCTATACGCTCCTGAACGTTCCCGAGCAGAATTGCGCGACGGTCTGCAGGCGCATCGAACACGAGGAGGAGATCGCCGACCCCAACGTCGTGAAGGTCGTGATAAACAAAAAGCATCAGGCGCTGTATTTTTCTCGCTGTCCCATCCCGTTCGTGCGCGAAGAGGAGCCGGGTATGCGCGTTCATTACAAGCATATCGGCATTTACGGTTATACCAAGGATTTTCTTTATACCTATAAAAATCTTCCTGTATCGAAATTGGAAAAGCTTGAGAAGCTTGAACAGCTCCGGATTTTGGAGAATGGATATTCCATTCGAGTCGTGGAAACGAAATTCGAGACGATCGGCGTGGATACCCGGGAGGACCTGGAGAAGGTCAAGCAGTGGCTCTTGCTTCGAAACAAGATCGAGGAGAAGAATGAAAACGCGTAAGGTGAGGATCGGTGATGTGGAGATCGGCGGAGGGGCGTCTCTTGTCCTTTTGGCCGGCCCCTGCGTCATCGAGTCCGAAAAAGCCGTGATGCAAGAGGCCGAGCGCCTGAAAGCCGTATGCCGCCAGGCGGGCATCCCTTTGGTTTTTAAGTCCAGTTACGATAAGGCCAACCGGACGTCCTTATTGTCTTTCCGGGGGCCGGGGATCCGTCAGGGTTTGAAGGTCCTGCAGCGCGTCAAGAAGACATTCGGCATCCCGGTCTTAAGCGATGTGCACAGCGCCGACGAGGCCAAGGCCGCAGGCGAAGTCCTGGATTGCCTGCAGATCCCGGCGTTCCTGTGCCGGCAGACCGACATCCTTGTCGCGGCCGCCAGGACAAAAAAAGCCATCAACATCAAGAAGGGGCAGTTTCTGGCCCCATGGAATATGGATGAGGTTATCAAAAAGATCGTCTCCAGCGGAAACCGCAAGATCCTTTTGACGGAGCGGGGGGTGTCGTTCGGCTACAATAATCTTGTCGTGGATTTCCGGAGTTTGGCGATCATGCGTCAACTGGGGTATCCGGTGATCTTTGATGCCACGCACAGCGTTCAGCTCCCGGGCGGCCGCGGCACATCGAGCGGAGGGGAGAAAAAATATGTCGCCGCCCTGTCGAGGGCCGCGGTGGCGTTCGGCTGCGACGGTCTGTTTTTGGAGGTCCACCAGAGGCCGGAAAAGGCCCTCTGCGACGGCCCCAATATGCTGTCTTTATCGGAATTGCCGCGTCTTCTGGAAACGGTCCGTGAGATCGGCCGCCTCGCCGACGGGGCCCGCAAGACCAACGAATAGGACCAAACGATGCATGGGAAGGAAGCGAGAAAAGTTTTAAAGATCGAAGCGGAGGCTGTCGGGGCCCTCATACGCCGGATCGACAAAAAGTTCGATGAGGCGATCGGGCTTTTAAGTGAATGCCGCGGCCGCGTCATTGTGACAGGTATGGGCAAAGGCGGTCTGGTCGGCCAGAAGATATCGGCCACCCTCTCTTCGACAGGAACGCCGAGCCTGTTTTTGCATTCCGCCGAGGCGATTCACGGCGATCTGGGCCGTGTCACCAAGGAAGACGTTGTTCTGGCGATTTCCAACAGCGGCGAGACCGAAGAGGTGGTCCGGCTCCTGCCTTTGATCAAAAAGATCGGCGCGCGGCTCATTGCCTTGACAGGGAATCCCCGTTCAACCTTGGGCCGCCACAGCGATGTGACGCTGGATGTTTCCGTCAAGAAAGAGGCGTGTCCTTTGGGATTGGCGCCGACGGCTTCTACGACGGCGACGCTGGCCATGGGTGACGCCATTGCCGTCTGTCTGCTGAAAAAGAAGGGATTCCGGGAAGAGGACTTCGCTTTTTATCATCCGGGAGGGGCGCTGGGGAAGAAGCTCCTTCTGAAGGTCGAAGATATCATGCGCCGGGGCGCTGCCAATCCCGTCGTGAAAGAAGACGAGCTGGTGCGCGACGTCCTTTTGAAGATCACGCAAGCGCGCGCAGGCGCCGCAAGCGTCGTCGATGCCGGCGGGAAACTGATGGGGATCTTCACGGACGGGGACCTGCGCCGTCACGTGGAGTCGGACAAGAATCTGGTGGTCAGAAAGGTCAAGGACGTCATGACGAAAAACCCAGTGACGATCCCCAAAGACCACCTGGCCAGCGAAGCCCTCAGGATCCTCAAGGATAAGAGGATCGACGAGGTGCCGATCGTCGATGCTAAACAGCGCCCGATCGGAATGCTGGATGTCCAGGACCTGCTCAAGGCAGGGCTGGTTTAAAGACAGTCGGCGGGTTGCGAAAACGAGTCGGACATCAGCACCGGAAAACCTCGATGATTTCGAAAAAACTCCGGGACAAATTCAAAAAGATAAAATTGCTGCTTCTTGACGTCGACGGCGTTTTGACGGACGGTCGCATCATTTACGACAGCGACGGGCGTGATGCCAAATGCTTTGACGTCCATGACGGTTTGGGCGTGGCCCTTTTGGCGCGTATGGGGATCAAGACGATCCTTGTGACGGCCAAGGGGTCGGGGTGCCTGGCGCACCGCGCCAAGGACATGCGCGCGGAGGCGGTCTACAGGATGGACAGAAACAATGCCGCGGGCCATGCCGCCAAGACCGAGGCATATGCGAAGATATTGAAGAAATACCGCTTGCGGGATGAACATGTTTGTTTCGTCGGGGATGATCTTGTCGACCTCTGCGTTTTGAAGATATGCGGCGTGGCGGTCGCGACGCGTAACGCGGTGGCCGAGGTCAGACAAGCCGCTCTCTATGTCACACGGCACCGGGGCGGCCGCGGCGCCGTGCGCGAGATCACTGAATTGATCCTCAAGTCACAAGGCTTGTGGAGAAAAGCCGTAGAGAACTATTTGTGATGGTCAAAACACTCATTTTAGGCCTGGCATTGGTTGTTTCCATGTCCTCGGCGGCTTTTGGCTTCGCGGCGGATTCCAAAAATCCTTCTACCAGCGAGCCTCAGCAGATGGAAGATTTCAATATCGCCGGCTACGACGGGAAAGGGCAAAAGACGTGGGAAGTGCAAGGCGCCTCCATGGATATGGCCGGCAATGATGTCAAGGTTTCCGATATCACGGCCCATCTTTACGGTAACGAGAGGAACAAAGAGAACATGGTGTTGACCGCCGATCACGGCCAGTTCGACAGGGCGACGGGCAAGGTCCGCTTGGAAGACAATGTGCGCGCCGTGACGGATACCGGCGCGGAATTGACGACGAGTGCCTTGGATTGGTCGCAGAAAGACCAGGTTATCTCTTCGGATGAGAAGGTCAATATTTCCCGGGACAATGTGACGGCGGTAGGCGAAGGGCTGGAAGCCAAATCCGATATGAAAGTGGCAAAGCTTGAGAAGGATGTCGTCGTGACGATGCAAGGAAACGGCCAGGCGTCATCGGCGACCAAGACCCAGGGCCCGGCGGAGGCCAAATCGGCCGGGCCGGGGAAAATGACGATCACCTGTGACGGGCCGATGGAGTTGGATTACGAACACCAGGTGGCGACTTTCGAGAAGAATGTGCAGGTGACCGGCGACGAGGACCAGGGGTCGATGGTGTCGGACAAAATGACCATTTATTTCAGCAGCCAGACCAAGCAGATCGACAGGATCGTGGCCGAAGGCCACGTCAAGATCACGCGTGACGGGAATACGTCTTACAGTGATTCGGCCGTCTTCACTGCGGCGGACAGGAGGGTCGTCTTGACAGGGCGGCCGCACCTGGAAATCTTCACCGAAGAAGGCAGCGGGTTGTCCCATGTATCTCCTTGAAGCCAAAGGGCTGGTCAAGAGTTATCATCATCGCCGTGTCGTCGATAACGTCAACCTCGTCGTCAAGCGCGGTGAAATCGTCGGCCTGTTGGGACCGAACGGCGCCGGCAAGACAACGACATTCTACATGATCGTCGGCATCATCCCTCCGGAGGACGGCCAGATCATATTTGACAACAACGATATCACGCGTGTGCCGATCCATGCGAGGGCCCATTTCGGTATCGGCTATCTTGCGCAGGAGAGCTCGGTTTTCCGCAAGCTTACTGTTGAAGAGAACATCATGGCGATCCTGGAGACCCTGCCCATCTCTTTCAGGGAGCGCAAGAAGAGATTGGATCAATTGCTGGCGGAGCTCAAGATCGCACATTTGAAAAAGCACAAGGCTTATACGCTTTCCGGGGGCGAACGCCGGCGTCTGGAGATCACCCGGGCCCTGGTGACGAATCCGTCGTTCATCCTGTTGGATGAACCCTTTTCCGGTATCGATCCGATCGTCGTGGCCGATGCCCAGCAGATCATCAAGGAATTGAAAGAGAAGGGGCTTGGGGTTTTGTTGACGGATCACAACGTGCGCGAGACCCTCTCCATCACGGACAGGGCGTACCTGATCGCCCAGGGGCGCATCCTGATCTCCGGGACTGCTTCCGATCTGATCAACGACGCGCGGGCGAGGGAATTGTACTTAGGGGAAAAGTTCAAGATGTAAGGCAGCGGCAAAACGATCAAGGGGGCAGATGAATGAAGGCGAAAAAAACAAAGACAAAAGAGAACAAGGTGCTTCTTGACATAGAGGTGGCCCAGGAGCAAGTCAAAAAAAAGTACGATGAAGTTTATGAGAAGATCGGCCAGGAAGCAAAAATCCCCGGTTACAGGCCCGGCAAGGCTCCGCGTCAGATCCTGGAACAACAGCACGGCGCCCTGGCGAGAGACGAAGTGCTCAAGAGCTTGATTACGGAAAGCTATGAACAGACCGTCAAGGACGAGGCGATCGACGTCATCGACCTGCCGCAGATATCGGATGTCAAGCTGGAAGGGGAGGTCCTGACGTACAAGGCCGAGGTGGAAGTCAAGCCTGAGATCGCGATCAAGCAATATAAGGGGCTCAAGCTGAAGAAACAGGAGATCAAGGTCGAGTCTTCAGACGTCGAAGAGTATCTCAAGCAGCTGAAAAAGGGCAGGTCCGAAGATCTCACCGAAGAGAAGATGGCCAGGGGCCTGGGATACAAGACGAAAGAGGAATTCATCGATTGCATCCAGAAACAGCTGTTTTTGAAAAAAGAGAACGAGGAGCGCGCTCGCCTGGAAAAGGAACTGATCCAGCAGGTATTGAAACAGAGTTCCTTTGTCATTCCGCAGACGCTCGTCACGCGCCGGGCCCACGAGCTGGAGCATGAGGCGGAGCACCAGATGACCAGTTACGGCCTGCCTCCGGAACGGATCAAGGAGAGGGTCAAGGAATTCGAACCGAAATTCAAGGCAGAGGCAGAAGAGCAGGTCAAGGTCTTTTTGGTCCTGGAGGCCGTTGCGAAACTCGAGAAGATGCCGAGCGATGACCATGTGCTTAACCGCGTCATCGAATTCCTCTTTGCGGAAGCGGAATGGGAGTGAAGCTCTCCTGGCTTAAACGCTCGTAAATTTCTCGCCCAGGTATGCCGGGTGGAAATTTACCTGGTCTGCTGTTCCGGCAGACCGAGCAAGCCCGGAGTTGATTTTGTAGGAAAAATACCTCGTTATAGGCAAAATTAAGGAGGTTTTTATGTTGAAAAACCAGATGCTGGTTCCTATGGTCATCGAGCAGACGGGTCATGTGGAGCGGGCCTATGATATTTATTCAAGGCTGCTCAAGGATCGCATCATCTTCATCGGTACCCCTATCGACGATACCGTCGCCAATCTCGTGATCGCGCAGCTTTTGTTCCTGCAGATGGAAGACGTGACCAAGGATATCAGCGTTTATATCAATTCTCCCGGAGGTTCCGTGACGAGCGGCTTGGCGATTTACGATACGATGCAGTTCGTCAAATGTCCTGTGGCGACCTACTGCGTGGGCCAGGCCGCCAGCATGGGCGCATTGCTTTTGAGCGCCGGACGCAAGGGCAAGCGTTATGCTTTGCCTAACTCGCGGATCATGATCCATCAGCCGTGGGGCGGTGTGCAGGGGGCGGCGGCGGATATCTCCATCCAGGCCAAAGAGATACTGAGGCTGCGCGAGATGCTGGAAAATATCCTTTGCAAGCATACAGGTCAGCCGCTCGACCGTATCAAGAAAGATTCCGACCGCGATTATTTTATGTCGTCAGAGGAAGCCCAGGCTTACGGCCTGATCGACGAGGTGATTGTGCCGGCAATGAAGTAGGAGATAAACAGTTAAACAATTCTTAAATAACCAAGCTCCAAGAAACCTGCCTGCCTTTGGCCTCAGCCTGCCCTCGGCCTTCGGCCAGGGGCAAGGCCAGGGCCAAAGGCAGGCAATCATCAAACAATAACCAATCACTGAAATTCAATAACCAAATAGTACCGTTGTCTGTTTGATTATTGGTGATTCACAGGAGGGTTTTATGAAAAAAAATTATTTATTGACGCCGGGCCCGACGCCTCTTCCGCCGGAAGTCTGCGAGGCGCTTTCGCGTCCGATCATCCATCATCGCACGCCGCAGTTCCAGACTGTCTTGAAAGAGGTCCAGGAAAGCCTGAAGGCCGCTTTTCAGACCAAGAACGATGTGTTTATCCTGACGTCTTCGGGAACGGGGGCCATGGAATCTGCCGTGGTCAATCTTCTTTCCTGGGGAGACAAGGCCCTTGTGATCCAGGGGGGGAAATTCGGAGAGCGCTGGACGGAACTGTGCCAGGCCTACGGCGTCAAGCCGATTGTCATCGACGTCGAGTGGGGGAAGGCCCTTGATCCGCAGATCCTGAAGGATTATCTGGCCAAGGAACCGGCGATCAAGGCGGTCTTTTCGACGTTATGCGAGACGTCGACAGGCGTGGCGTTTGATATCAAGGGTTTTGCCCAAGTCACCAAAGAGACCGGCGCCGTTCTCGTCGTGGACGCGATCAGCGGACTGGGCGCCATTGATCTTCAGATGGATGCGTGGGGAGTGGATGTCGTCGTCTCCGGTTCTCAAAAAGGGTTTATGCTGCCTCCGGGTCTGGCGTTCATCTCCGTCAGCAAAAAAGCCTGGAAGCTCGTCGAAGAATCCAAGTGTCCCAAATATTATTTCGACCTGAAGAGCGCCAAGAAGGCCTGCGATAAGACCGATACTCCGTTTACGCCGGCGATTGGCATCATCATCGCCCTCAACGAAGCGCTCAAGATGATGAAGGCCGAGGGATTTGAGAATATTTTTGCGCGCCACAGGAAGCTTGCGGATGCGACGCGCGCGGCGATGCTGGCGCTCGGCCTTGGACTTTTCTCGACCGATGCCGCCTCGGATGCCGTGACGGCAGTCAAAGTCCCTGCCGGTATCGACGGGGAAAAGCTCGTCAAGACCATGCGCGATGAATACGGCGTGACCATGGCCGGAGGCCAGGGGGAGATGAAAGGCAGGCTCTTCAGGGTCGCGCACATGGGGTATATCAGCGAGTTCGACATCATCCTCGGGATCGCCTGTTTGGAGAAGGTGTTGAAGAAAATGGGGTATGCCTTTGAGCTGGGCGCCGGAGTGAAGGCGGCGCAGGAAGTGCTTTTAAAATAGACGAGACGATCAAGATGGTCAGCGGTAGAACAACGGAGAAGTTTTATGTTTAAGATATTGGTGAGCGATGCGTTATCGGAAGAGGGGCTTGGGGTTTTGAAGAACTCCAAGGACTTTGTCGTCGATGTCAAGACGGGCCTCAAGGCCGATGAATTGAAAGGGATTATCGGGGAATATGACGCCCTTGTGGTCAGGAGCGCCACGAAAGTGACCGCCGAGGTCATCGAGGCCGGCAAGAAGCTCAAGATCATCGGCCGCGCAGGCGTGGGGTTAGACAACGTGGACCTGGCGGCGGCGACGGCCAAGGGCATCATCGTCATGAACACGCCGGGCGGCAACACCATATCGACGGCAGAGCATACGATGAGTCTAATCATGTCTTTATCGCGTAATATCCCGCTGGCGGACGCATCCATGAAAAAAAAGGAATGGAAACGCAAGGATTTTATGGGCGTCGAGCTTTATAACAAGACCATCGGCATCGTCGGCCTGGGCCGTATCGGCATGGAAGTCGCCAAACGCTGTCTCGCTTTCGGGATGCGCGTCAAGGCCTATGATCCGTTTTTGTCCCGCGAGGTGGCGGAGAAGATAGGCGTCGAGCTGGGGACCCTGGAAGATGTCTACCGTGCCGCCGATTACATCACTGTGCACGTGCCCCTGACTGAAGAGACCAAGGGTATGATTGCCGGCAAAGAAATCGGGATGATGAAGGACGGCGTCCGCCTGATCAATTGCGCCCGCGGCGGCATCATCGACGAGCAGGCCTTGGCCCGCGGCCTCGAGTCCGGAAAAGTCGCCGGCGCTGCGCTGGACGTGTATACGGAAGAGCCTCCTAAGGACTGCCCCCTGGCCAAATTCGGCGCCAATGTTGTTTTGACGCCGCATCTGGGGGCATCCACCGAAGAGGCGCAGGTGAATGTGGCCATCGAGATTGCCCATCAAATCTCCGACGCCCTTCTCGGCAAGGGGATCCGTAATGCCGCCAATTTCCCGTCCGTCGACCCGGAGACCTATCACGCCCTGCAGCCTTATATCAACCTTTGCGAAAGGCTTGGTTCTTTCACGAGTCAGATCGCGCAAGGGGCGTTGACCGAGGTTAATGTCACCTATAGCGGCGATATCGCCGCCCATGATACGGCGCCTCTGACCATGGCGTTGATGAAGGGCCTTTTGTCTCCGATGCTCCAGGATACCGTGAATTTCATCAATTCTCTTTCCCTGGCCAAAGACCGCGGCATCCGTACGACGGAGCTCAAGTCCCTGCAGTCCGAAGAATTCGTGACCTTGGTATCTCTGGAGATCAAGACCGACAAAGAGACTCACCGCGTTGCCGGCACCCTTTTGTCCAAGAGCGACCCGCGCATCGTCAAGGTGGATGAGTTCTATGTCGAGGCGATCCCGTCGGGCTGCATGCTCCTCATGCAGAATTGGGACAAGCCCGGCATCATCGGGAACCTCGGCAAACTGATGGGAGAACATAACATCAATATCGCGGCGATGTCTTTCGGGCGGGAAAAGCAGGGGGGGCGCGCGATGTCTGTGTTGAACGTCGACAGCTGCGTGAGCGCCGAGCTGCTGGAAAAGGTCAAAAAACAACCGCATATCCTCTCGGCCAAAATCGTCGAGCTGTAATCCTTAGCACCTGGGAGATTCCAGGGCTTTTCCGCTATTCCTATATAGGGAATGAGGAAGGTTTTCGTTGGAGTTAACCGTGCGAGTATGTATAGGAGGACGCATGTCGCGTCTCTTGAAGATCCTCGGCTGTTTGACCGTCTATATCGGATTATTATTTGTTTTCTCCGGCGCGGCGATCGCCGAAGAACTTAATATTATTTTTACCGGGCAGTCTTTTGCCGCTCTTTATCCTTGCGATTGCCGTGTGGAGCCGGATGGCGGCGTCGCCAGGAGGGCGACCTTGATCCGGGATTTTCGCAAACAGATGAAAAATGTCCTTATCCTGGAGGCGGGTTCGAGCTTGGCCTCAGGACCCGATGATGGCAACACGCAGGGGGAAGAGCTGGACAAAAAACGCAGCGGTATCTATCTGGAAGCCGTGAAGCTGATGGCTTATGATGCCATCCTCGTCGACGGGCAAGACTTTTCTTTCGGAGAGAAATTTATTGAACCTTATACCAGGAGCCTGCCCTTTGTTTCCTCTAATATCTCCGGTTCTTTTGCGCCGTTTGTCATCAGGGAGTTCGGCGATTTGCGGGTGGGTATTATCGGGCTCACTGAGGCCTCCGCCGTTAAAAAAGGCGCCAGAGATTGGCGGGAGCCGGCTGTTGTTTTGCGCCAGCTCGTCCCCGAGCTCAAGAAGAAGGGCGTCGGGATAGTTATCCTCTTGAGCGCGCAGACGCCCCAGGAAGACGAGAAGATGCTCAAGGACATCCACGGGATCGACATTGTGATCAACGGAAGCAAGAACTACGGCTCCGTGACTCCCCGGGAAGTCCAGGGGACGGTTTATCTGCAGACATGGTGGCAGGCCAGGAGAGTGGGGGCCCTGAATCTTAAAATCTCAGACGGGAAGATCAGCCGGGTGGATTTTTCAGCCCCGCCGCTTGTTTCCGGTATTCCCGATGACGGCGCCGTGGCCCTGCTTTTGCCCCAGTGTTTCAAGCCGGCCGATTGCCGGCGGATGCAGGGATTTTCCGCTTCTTGCCTGAACGGCAGTTCCAAGGAAGCGCGTTGTTCCTATGTGGCGCTGCCGCGCGTGACCTTGACGGTGATCAACCCGAAGGATTGCTTGACGTGCCGCGGCGACGCCGTCATTGCAGATCTGAAAGACATCTGGGGCGACATGAATGTCATCTCCATTGACGAGAGTGATCCCCAGGCGCAGGTATTTATCAAGGATTTTAACATGA
>Ga0302253_1002087_pt1 | contig 10478 bp, 5 predicted proteins | sample AAG_RA_Trp_MG_FD_193537 | JGI IMG/M metagenome (GOLD analysis project Ga0302253, IMG submission 193537) | Enriched activated sludge microbial communities from anaerobic digester in WTTP, New Holstein, Wisconsin, United States - AAG_RA_Trp | ecosystem: Engineered > Bioreactor > Anaerobic >... | reverse complement strand
AGGCATTGGCAATAATGGCCATCTCTATGTTCAGCTTCGTCCCGTCAGTAAAAGAGGCACACATACGGTAATCAAGGTTCCGTTTATCCGCTTCGGGAATGATCGTTGTGGGATCGACATATCGATCAAGAAATCCCTTGATATTCCCGACCATCACCAATTCAAAGCCCCAGTGGACAAGGTCGTCGATAAGGTGCTTCATCACTCCATACTGATCGCCGTCGCAACTGGTACAGACGACCCCGTTCTCAGCCGCCATGGCTGACAGAAGAGGCCCGTACATGAGATCGACCTCCGAGTTCATCAGAACGACGTGCTTATGATGCTCAAGCGCCGTGATGGCATACACGGCTGCCGGAGCGATCGAATTGGAGGCTTCGATTACGGCATCGATTCCCTCGGCTTCCGACAACAATCGGCCATCACCACATATGGCAATCAATCCCTCGTTGATCACCTGATTCAGGGCATCGGCACTTTCAACCACCTTATATGGCATCTGAAGCAATTCCACGGCATCGATGCATCTTTCAATTTTTTTATCGCAGATAACGGTACATTCTATTCCAGAAGTGATATGGCATTGATAGAAAAGTCCCTTCCCCATTGCACCGATACCGATGATTCCCACTTTAACCAATGGATGCCTGCCTGCTTTCTCCATCTTCTTTAAGCCCTCCTTTTCAACTCAACCAAACCCCTAAAAAACCAATCCCTTTCCTGCATGACAGTGGCAATATGCGAAGGGACTTCAAATACATTGAACAGGGCATGACCGCCGCTCCCGCTTCATATACCCATCGCGTTCGTTTTTTGGAAAAGTCTTCTTCTCCTGGCAGAAAATAGATATTTCGCCGAGTTTCAATCCCGAATTACGACCCCGATTTAACCATGCCGGTGCAGTAGCACAGTTAGGCGGCGTTTACAATGCTTCCCTCAATGAGGGTTATGACATCGGCAAGTAAATATTATAAATGTCATACTGGATTAGGAGACTGTGTCATCATTACAGAAATGGTCATTTCGAGCGAATGCGAGAAATCTTAATAGGTTGCGATGACTTAATTTATAGATTTCTCCCTGCGGTCGAAATGACAAAAAAACCGTTGCGACACAGTCTCCCGATCCGGAATCCGGTCTAACTCATTCCGGATCCCGTCTTTCGACGGAATGACAGGAATTAAGTAATTAAATTGACGAAGAAATAAGAATGTCCCGGAATCCCTATCCGATCACTTAACGCGCCAAATCCCGCACGGTTCGCAGAAGCCCCCGGAGAAGGATGTGCATCCGGTTAAAATCCAGCGTTTCGATGGTGTCGTTTTCGTTGTGGTAATTGGGGTTCCGGAAAAAGGCCGTGTCGGTGATCATCACAGCGGGGTAACCGTGCTTCCAGAAGGAGCGATGGTCGGAGTAATCGATCCCGGGGAGAAAACCGACCGCGCAGAGGGATTCGACGGCAAGGCCCTGTGTCTTTCCCAGGGATGCGGCCGTCTTTCGCACCAGGGATCTCGACGCCAGGTTACCGATTACGGCAATGAAATTCGGGGTAGAGGAGTAAAAGAGACTCATGAACGGCAGAGGGAATCTCTGCTCTCCCCTTTTATCGGTGTAATACCCGAGCATTTCCAGGCAGATCATGGCCGTGATGTTTTCCCCGCTGCGGCGCGCCCTCTCCGCATAAACGGCGCTTCCCATGAACTCCGAGCGGAAAACGGGCGGTTCTTCCAGGGTGAAGAAAACGAATTTCAGCGTCCGGCCATGCGCCTCCTGCTTCAGGAGTCGGCACAATTCGAGGAGCATGGCCACGGCTCCGGCATTGTCGTCCGCTCCGGGCGTGCCGGCGTAGGTGTCGTAGTGGGCGCCGATAAGAACGACTTCTCCCGGACGGTCCTTCCCCGGCAAGGTGGCCACGATATTGCCGTAGGTTCTGCCCTCGTAGGGATATGCCTGGATTTCCGGTTTGCAGCCCATGTCGCGCAGCGAAACGGCGATATAATCCTGCGCGGCGTTCAGACGGTCGTACTCGTAAACGCTCCTGGAGCCGATCGCCACCGAAAGCGCTTCAACATGGCGGTATAAAGCCGTCGTCTTGATTTCCGGCGTTATCGGCGGCATCATGGAGGGCGTTTCGATAATTTTCAGAACCGAATAGAGCAGGAATGCAAAAACCAAAAGCGACAGCAGCAACGTCAGGCGCAAAGTCTTACAGAAGAACCGGGGAATCTTAACACCTTTTTTGCGTTCATCCCGGCTATTTTCCGACTTGCCCTGCCCTTCTTCCGGACTCCGGATTATTTTGTTTCCCGGCCTTCGGCCGCAATCGCAAAACCGCAAAAAGATCGTGCCCCCCTTTCCTTACCCGCTGCCGTTAGGCCCGATAATGCCAATGCTTCACCGCGCTTCAGCTCAAATGAAACATCTTTAAGCGCCGGGAACTCACGAAAATATGGTTATCGCCTTCCATGATGACCCAATCCCTGAATTGTGTTCATACCAGTCAATGGTTTTCTTCAGACCTTCACGAAAATCTGTCGTTGACCGGAAACCGAATTCCTGAAAAGCCCTGGCGGTATCCAGCATGCGCCGGGGCTGGCCGTCCGGTTTTGCGGGGTTCCATCGGATTTCCCCCCGGTAGCCCGTCAATTCCACAATCAACATGGTCAGGTCGTGGATGGAGATTTCAAATCCGGCACCGATGTTGACGGGTTCCGATTTGTCGTATTTCTCCGTTGCCTCCACAATCGCCCGCGCCGCATCCTCCACGTAAAAGAATTCTCGTGTCGCTTGGCCGGTTCCCCAGACTTCGACGATTGCGTCACCTGTCATCCGGGCATCCACGCATTTCTTGATCAATGCCGGAATGACATGGGAAGAGCCGGGATCAAAATTATCCCCCGGTCCGTAGAGATTCACGGGAAGCAGAAAAATGGAATTGAAGCCGTACTGCTGCCTGTAGGCCTGGGATTGAACGAGCATCATCTTCTTGGCGAGGCCGTAAGGGGCGTTGGTTTCCTCCGGATAGCCGCTCCAGAGGTCGTCTTCCCTGAAAGGGACGGGGGTAAACTTCGGGTACGCGCAGATCGTTCCGAGGGCGACGAATTTCTCGATGCCATGGAGATAGCCCTCGTGGATCAGTTGAACCCCCATCATGATGTTTTCATAAAAAAGGGCGCCGGGATTATCCCTGTTGAAGCCGATTCCTCCCACTTTGGCCGCCAGATGAACGACAATATCCGGCGTTGCCTCTTCGTAGAGCCTCCGGACATCTTCAAGACGGATGAGATTGTATTCCGGAAGATCGGCGACGTGGATGTGGCGGTACCCCTTGTCATGAAAGGCACGGACGAGGTGTTTCCCCAGGAAGCCTTTCCCACCCGTGATGGTGATGCGTTTTTCAGCCGGTTTTGAGGTCATAAAAAGTTCTCGTTTTGTATGTAAGCCTAAAAAGTCTGTTTTTGTCATTCTGAGGAACGATAGCGACGAAGAATCTCTTGTAATATCAAGTTTTTCGCATTTTCTCAGGATGGCAGTCAGAGTGTTTCTGGAATTCTTGCAAGGCCGTCTTTTTTATTCGTTGTAACAATAGACTTTGTAGCCGTTTTCCCGGATAAATTCGTCCCGTTCGGCTGTCTTCAAGTCTTCCCTTGCCATTTCCGCGACGAGTTCCTTGAAAGAAATCTTCGGTTTCCACCCAAGCTTTTGATGGGCCTTGGTGGGATCGCCCAAAAGAGTTTCCACCTCTGTCGGCCGGAAATAGCGCGGATCGACGCGGACAACGGGCTTTTCCTGCCGTGTCGAAGAGGTTTGCAAGTAACCGACTTCATCCAGTCCTTGACCTTCCCAGCGTATCGTCATGCCCAGTTCATCCGCCGCCGCGTTGATGAAATCGCGGACACTGTACTGCACCCCCGTGGCGATAACGAAATCATCGGGTTTTGCCTGTTGCAGCATGAGCCATTGCATTTCCACGTAATCCCGGGCATGACCCCAGTCCCGCCTGGCATCGAGATTGCCGAGATAGAGGGTATCCTGAAGACCGAGCTTGATGCGGGCAAGGGCACGTGTGATCTTACGGGTAACGAAGGTTTCGCCGCGGACCGGGGATTCATGATTGAAGAGAATGCCGTTACAGGCGTAAATTCCATGGGCTTCCCGGTAATTTACCGTTATCCAGTAAGCGTAGAGCTTGGCCACGGCGTAGGGGCTTCGCGGGTAAAAAGGGGTGGTTTCTTTTTGAGGTATCTCCTGGACTTTGCCGAAAAGTTCCGATGTGGATGCCTGGTAGAAGCGTGTCTTCTTCTCCAGGCCCAGGATAAGGATGGCCTCGAGAATCCGCAATGCCCCCAGCGCATCCACGTTGGCCGTGTATTCAGGCTCTTCGAAGGATACGGCGACATGGGACTGCGCCGCCAGATTGTATATTTCATCCGGCCTTACCTGCTGGATGATCCGGATCAGGTTTGACGAATCGGTCAGATCCCCATGATGGAGAATGAACCGGCGATCCCCCTCGTGGGGGTCCTGGTAAAGGTGATCGATCCGATCCGTGTTGAAAAGGGACGTGCGGCGTTTGATGCCGTGGACCTCGTAGCCCTTTTCCAAGAGGAATTCGGCCAGGAAAGACCCGTCCTGGCCGGTAACGCCTGTGATCAATGCCACTTTGTTCATACCATACTCCTTATATTGTATGACCCCGGCCGTAACGATCTTCCGAATACACCATGTCGTCTTCTCCAAGACAGGATTCTGGCTGGATTTTTATGATCTCCGGGCAACTTGTCCGGGACTTTCCACACGATGCTTTTTCCCTCTCCGGGATGAAGACGGTCTGATTCTCATTGAGAATGCTTGTTTCACCGCCACGGGTCACCCCGGATGTGCCGTGAACGACAATCCAGTGCTCTGAGCGACGGCAGAGTATGGCGGGTATCTGTTTTTGTGTTTGTCCGGTCAATCGGCAATCCATTTCATTTTTCAATAAGCTTTGAGGAGCGCGGTGAAGGATCAGAATAACCAGGAACGTAAACTAAACAATCCTCGACTATAAGTCGAGGGGATTTTATTGGGTGCCCGCCCGTTTAACCGATTTTTTCTTCCGGGGAAACTTGATGTAGGGCCGGAGCTTTTCGTTGATGTTCCTGCCGGTTCCGTCATAGGTCAGGGTCACCACGGGAACACCCGTGTACTGCTCGATCCGGGGCACCATCGCCTCCGTGACCAGACCGGCGCAGCAGAAGGCGGGGTTCGTCTGGACGAAGAGGGAAATATCCGGATAGTGGCGCATGAGGGCCGCGATCTTGATCAGGTTGTCAGCCGATTCCCCGAACTGCTGAACCCGGACGTTGAAAACCCCCAGAACCTTCGCGTAATCGAAATCCGATTCAAGGGAGGGTTCATCAAGTAACTCGTTGAATTGTTTGTAATAACTCTTCTCAAGCTGGTTGATGAGGGTGATGATCGACTTGGTCAGGAAGGCATCCATGTACTCCCCTTCCCAGAACCACCGTTTGATATACGGGTTGGCGATCAGCTTGGCGAATTCGTTGAAGGGGGTGGTGATGACCTCACCGCCGTAGTCCTCAATGCAGTGGATCAGTTCCTGGTTGAAGACGTCGTTGTCCCGGGCATACATGTCGCCGAAGATCGCCACCTTGGGACGCTTTCCGGGAACCGTTTCAATTTGCCGGAACAGGCCGATCACCTTGGCGATATCGTCGTCCTTGTTACGCCCGCCCAAAAGCGTGTTGTAGAAAAGGTTCAAGCCCTGGGCCAGGATCGTATCGGTCATGCCCTTTTCCTTTTCATAGGGGCGAATCCGGCAGCCGATCTTGCGGAGCATGCCGCCGAACATGTGGGCGAAATAGGCATCGATCCCCGCGGCAATCGAGATGTCCGTCATGCCGATTTTGCCGATGTAGACATCCACCTTTTCCATGCCGCTGCCGCTTGATTCAAACAGGTTCTTGATCATCTGCGGGTACATGCGGATATTGCAGGGAATATGGCTCTCAAAAACCCAGACGGCCGTGTGTTCCGGATCGAGAAAATTCTCCCGGATGTAATCCATGTAACTCTGGGCGATGAGATTGACCGGCAGGCACTGGCCCGAATTGGTCCGCAGCCCATGCTGGATGATCTTTTCCGTGAGGGGCACCATGCGGGCATCGATCCCTTCACGGATGAGGACGGCTTCGACAAGCTTTGAATTCAGGGGATCGATGCAGGGGAACAGCAGGGTCTTGTCCCTGATTTTGGACACGCATTGCGAATTCAGGGGCAGGCCGCGGGGATTTTCGTCCCTTGTCTCTTTCGCCCGGTAATGGTTATGAAATGACCGTATCGCGGCTTCGATACGCGTCTCGTAACCGACGCTGGAGTCGTGCTCGTCGATTTCCAGGACCAGGTAGGGTTTCCCGTAGCGGTCCATGATCCGCCGGAAATATTCAAGGGCGCAGGAATCAGGGCTGCATTTGAACGAGGTAATGTATACGGGATATAGCCCTTCCGTCCGGGCCGCGTACAGGGCTCCTTTCAGGATTCGGGCCGCATAGTTCCAGTGCAGGCGGTTAAGGAGCGGATCGATTTCGGCCAGGTCCTCCCGATGCTCCGGGAGCATGTCCTGGAAGAAGGTTTTAACCCCGAGGTTGCCGAATATATCCAGTATCCCCTTATTCATCGTCTGTTCCAGGACCGTGTAGGGACGGCCGAGGAGCACCACACTGAGGTCCGTTTCGTTCGTTCTCTCCCGTTCGAAGACGTTGAGGAGTTTCTCACGGCTCTCGTTGTAAAAAGTCAGGGCGCTTGCATAGGCATTGTAAATCTCCCAGTAACTTGACTCGAGAATCGGCTTGAGGAGCATGAAAAGTTCAATCTGCGATTGAAAGGACCGATGATCGATGACCGGTGAGATGGCCCGTTTTTTCAGATTCAGGCTCTTCAATCCCATGGCCAGGGAAACGGCGAACTGGGTTGCGTAGCAGTAGTACCGGTAGGCGTCACGGTCCGGCTCTTTCGCTTCCAGGTAAAGGGGAAGAAAAATATGGTCGCATTGGTCCGCCAGCGCTTGCACGTGGGCGAAGAAAGCCTGCATGGGGGCGCAGAACTCGGCACCGGAAATTTTCTTCCCCATTTTCACGGCATCTTTCAGGTTCTCCGTGGTAACGGTCCTGATCCCCAAAGTATGGAAAAAGTGTTTCCAGAGGGGCATTTCTTCGGCCAGGTACAGGGCGTTCGGGATGCCGATTGTGACCTTTTGTTTCAGTGTTTCGGGTTCGTCCTGCACCTTGAAAACTTTTTCCCGTTCCCGCAGCAAGTCGTACTTTCTTCTTTCCGGCCCGACGTACTTCTTTGTATCGTAATCCCGGCCGCATAAAAAACCGAAAGCCACCGTTTCACCCTGGACGGTGACTTTCCGGATCTTGCAGTTGTTATGGCACAGCTCACATACTTCCTGTTCGATGGGCACCTCATCCCGGTAAAGGGAAATGCCCCTGAAGTTGGATACCTGCAGACGGTTTTCCGCAAGGATCAGGGCCGCCCCCAGGGCTCCCGTCAGGTGGCAGAATTTGGACACGAAGATGGGTTTTCTCAGCCTGTGTTCGAGAGCGGCCACCAGGGCGCGATTACGAGCTGTCGCCCCCTGGAAGCAGACCTGCTCGCCGATGTTCGCCTCTACGGCCACCTTGGCCAGATAGTTTTCGCAGATCGAATGGAGCACGCTCGCCAAAACCTCATCGGTCGTGTACCCCTCAGCCAGGTAGTTGTTGATGTCCCTTTCCATGAAGACCGTGCAGCGGTCGCTGGAGATGGGAGAAGGCGTGTTCATGGCACGATCCGCGTATTCCGGAAGCGGAACGCCGAGTTTCTGGGCCTGCTCCTCGATAAAGCTTCCCGTCCCGGCGGCACAGACATTGTTCATCACCGAAAAGGTCACCATGCCGTTTTTCATGGTCGTAAATTTTGCGTCCTGTCCGCCGATTTCGATGATCGTGTCGGTTTCGGGATTCAGTTCATAGGCCGCCCGCGCATGGGCCGTGATCTCGTCGACCATCATGTCGGCGTTGATGATCCTGCCGATGAATTTTCTGCCGGACCCCGTCGTTCCGACACCCTTGAACAGGAAATCGCAGCGATACCGCTCTGCAATGTCATCAAGACTCTCAAACAGCGCCTGGACGGCCTTCACGGGCTGGCCGGATGTCCCGGTGTACAGGCTGACCAGGACATCGTTTTTCCCATTGACCAGCACCCCTTTCGTACTGGTGGACCCGATGTCGAGCCCGAAATAGACCTCCTCCGTTACTTGCAAAGGGGCATAAATATCGACTTCGATGGCAGTAAAATGCTTTCGCGGCGTGTAAACATATTTGTCCCGGCTGGTGAATTCAGGATAACGCGACTCGTTGAGACAGAGGGGGGGATAGGCATACGCCTTTTCCCGGTGCTCCTCGCGGAACAGCTCTTCCCAGCTCTTCAGATCGAGATCCTCCGGCATCCCTTCTTCGATCCGAAGCAGAGCAGCCCCGATCGCCCCGTAAAGATGGCTGTATTCGTCGATGATCGGCGTAACCTTAAGAAGATTGCTGAAATGTTTCACCACCGCCTGATTCATGGACACCCCGCCGGCGAGGACCATGGGCGTCCGGACTTCCTGGTCCGGCATCAGGGTGTCGATGACGTTTTTGGCCAGGCCCTCACAGAGCCCGTCGCTGATTTGGCCGATGGAATAACCCTCCTGCTGGGCATGGATGAGGTCGGTCTTGGCAAAAACGGCGCAGCGGGTGGCGATTTTGGGCGCACTGCCCTGGTTGCAGAAGGCAACTGCGCTCAGGAGATCGATGCTCTTCAGGTTCAGGCGGATGGCCTGCTGATCAAGAAAGCTTCCCGTACCCGCGGCGCAGGACGTGTTGGAGCGGTAGCGTTCGTAATCGCCTTCTTCGTTGAACGTGATGAGACCGAAATTTTCGCCGCCGACGAAGAGGATGCTCCCCACCTGTCGGTGGAAGTGACGGACGGCAGCGATGATGGATATCTGGGTATCGTAACGGCTGGTCCGGCGAAGAATATCGGGACCCGACAGGGTCATGCCCACGGCACCGACACGGCGGCAGTCGACATGGGATAACATGGTCCGAAGTGTCTCCCGGATCTGCCCCTTGTGGAACTGATAGGAAGAATGCAGAACCGTTCCCCGAGCATCCATCAGAACCAGGGACAGGGAAACGGAACCGATATCAATCCCCACAACATCTAGGAGCGGGGTCAAATCTTTATCCTTGACATTTGATCCATATTATCCTGTATTTCCCGGAATCTCTCGGCCAATTCGGGATCATGCTGCATTTTTAATTGAAAACGCTTTCTCGCCTGACTCACCGCACTGTAGTCAATACCACCAAGCAGACGCCCAATTTCCGGCTGAGTAATATGACAAAAGCGATAAAGCAACTCCATCAGCATTGCCCGTTCAATCGATTGCGTTCCCTTTGCGGCAAGTTCATCCCGGGGCATTCCGACCAGCCGTGCATACCGGTCAATCAACTCGCCGGACGTCATGATTTGGCCCAGTTCCCGAAGTGCAGGCTGTTCCCGCAATGATTCCGAATCTTTTCGATCCCTGCCTAACCGTTCTTTAACTTCTTTGATAAAATCCTCTTCCCCGACAATACCAGTCCCCTTCCCTTTTACCAAAGGGCTGGAAATATCTTTCCCCACGCCTTCCGCCACGAATTGCCTGTATTCATCCCTCGATTTCCGGTCTTCCGGGCCGAAGTACCTCAGAATTGTCTCATAATGAATAAACGCCTCATGATTTTTGACCTCCAGATATCCCGGAAGGCTTGTCGCATCGCTGGTCAACAAGTCCCGCCATCTTTGCTCCAGCGGCGCGCGGGATTTCATTCTTAAGGGATTCAGGTGAATATAACGGGATACTTCCAGAAGATAGTTGTTCCTGTCGATCAGAAAAGCCTTATACCGTCCCTGGTATAAATGTCCTGACCGTTTGTACTTTCGATTGAAGGTTCCCGTATAGCTGATATTGAAATGACGCATGAACTCCGACAGGTTGCCTTTCGGCGTGCAGACGAGCAGGTGAAAGTGATTGGGCATCAGCGCATAAGCGAGAAGGCGGACGGAAAAGATTTCAAGGGAACGAAATAAAAGGCGTAAAAATTCTTTCTGATCTTCCGAACTGAGAAAGATCGTCCGCTGTTCATTCCCCCGGCACGTTACATGGTAATATGCATCAGGGTATTGGATTCGTAAAGGTCGGCTCATGACCAAATGCCTACATCAACCCGGCCGAAATTGTCAAGAATAAAGATTTGACCCCATATTTACATATTTACCATATTTACGCGAATGAACTTGATTTTATTCCATCACCGTAATAGAAAACCAAACTGAATACATTGCATGCCACGTATTTTCACGCCGGCATAAGGAAAAATCAGCCATGGATCTGACGGACAGGC
>Ga0302253_1002084_pt1 | contig 10489 bp, 15 predicted proteins | sample AAG_RA_Trp_MG_FD_193537 | JGI IMG/M metagenome (GOLD analysis project Ga0302253, IMG submission 193537) | Enriched activated sludge microbial communities from anaerobic digester in WTTP, New Holstein, Wisconsin, United States - AAG_RA_Trp | ecosystem: Engineered > Bioreactor > Anaerobic >... | reverse complement strand
GTGCTCTATTATGATGCCCATTTTCCAGAACTTTTTCATATTCCAGGTAGTCCTGCACTCATAGAAAAACCCGAAACAGATGGCAGCAATCCTCCTAAGGATACTAACCCACCGTCTGCCGAACAAGATGCAAGGTAGTTAATTATAGCGGGAAAATATTGCTAACTATTGCAGGATACTATGTAGCAATATATTACTTGACTAATAAAGGCATTTATATTTTAGAGAAATAGGTAATATCCGGGAGTAATAATGAACATACATTTCAGAGATGTCCAAAGTGGAAGCGTGGAAGCCAGAGCAATTATAGAAATTGCGGATGGTGTTTTTTTGAATGAGGTTACTATTTTAAATATTGATGGCGAAATTGTAGTGGAATTTCCGCATAAGAGCTTTATTGGCAAATCCAAACATACTTACTACATAGATATTATTACTTTTGAAGATAATGATAAGCGCATCGTGTGGGAATTGGAGATTAAAGATGCCTACAAGGAATGGCGCAAAACCAATAAGAAAGTTTTAATTTACGAAGAAAAATAAAAAAAGACAAGGAGGATCAGAAAATGATCACTGATTTGCAAAACATCCTGTCAACCAACATTAAGGGTATGAAAAGGTCTGCAATCCGCGAACTTTTGAAGTTTCTCGGCCAGCCCGGTTTGATATCCTTTTCCGGTGGCTTTCCCAGCCCTCTAACTTTCCCGGTGGAAGAGCTGAAAAGTATTATTGCCGAAGTTATGGATAATGAAGCTGCTTTTGCACTTCAATATGGAACAACGGAAGGTGATGATTTATTACGGACTATGCTGGCTAACCGTTACAAAGCCAATGGCATAGATGTTACGAAAGATAATATCATTATCACTACTGCCTCTCAACAGGCATTAGACCTGATTTCCAAAATGTTTATTGATCCGGGTGACTATGTTCTTGTGGGTTTACCTTCTTACTTAGGCGCACTCCAAGCTTTTGGTTCTTATGGAGCTAATATGATTGGAATTACTATGGATGATGAAGGTGAAGACCCGAACCTGATGGAAAAGGCATTAAAAGACCTTGCCGCCCAAGGTAAAAAGCCCAAATTTATCTATCTGATACCTGATTTTCAAAATCCTGCTGGAATTACTATGAGCGAACGCAGGCGAAAAGAAATTCTGGAACTGGCTCATAAATATGATGTTCTGGTTCTGGAAGATAGCCCCTATCGGGAACTGCGTTATGAAGGTGAAACCCAAAAAACCCTTTATGAACTGGACGGAACAAGCCAGGTTGTTATTTTAGGCACTTTTAGCAAAATCTTTTGCCCCGGTTTCAGAATTGGCTGGGTTGTAGGCCATCCCGATGTTCTGGATAAAATTGTAGTTGGCAAACAAGCTACCGACTTATGCACCCCCCCCTTCACTCAAAGAATAGCTGCCCGCTATTTGGAAAAGGGATATTTAGACCCCAAAATTAACGAGATTAAAAATATGTATTCCGTGAAACAAAAAGTGATGCTGGAATCCCTGGAAAAATATATGCCGGAAGAAATGAAATGGACTCACCCGGAAGGCGGATTGTTCCTGATGGTTACGGGTCCGGAACAGCTGGATACTAATGCTCTTTTGCTGGAATGCATTAAAGAAGCCAATGTAGCTTATGTAGCTGGAAACAGCTTCTTTTGCGACGGCAAGGGTTATAATACGATGCGTCTTAATTTCAGCTACGAAAGCATTGAAACTAATATTGAGGGCTGCAAACGCCTGGGTGGATTTTTTAAAAAGATATTACAAAAATAAATAAAGTAATGGAGGAAAGAATGTCCAAAAAAGTCGAAAAAGACCGTATGGGCATGATTATTCACGAAGAAGATACTCCCGAAAAAATGGAAGTAGAAATAACCGAAATAAAAGCTCCCGGCGATGAGGATTCCCCTGTTCTCATCTATTACAACTGGTGCAAAAAATGCGGGATTTGCGTAGCTTTTTGCCCAACCGGCTGTCTGGGTAGAAAAAATGACGGCTCGCCTTATGTGCAAGCGCCAGAAAAATGTATTCACTGCGAAACCTGTGACCTGCTTTGTCCCGATTTTGCAATTACCGGAGCTAAAGAACGCTGAAGGAACTTAAAAAAAATGACAGAAAAAGAAAAAAGTAAACAGACAACCCATAAAACCCCTGCCCCAAAAGCATCTCTGGCTACCAAACCGGAAAGTAAACTGGAGGAAATTCAAGCCAAACGCGAACGCAAAACGGTTTTGATGCAAGGCAATGAAGCAGTTGCTTATGGTGCTTTGGATGCGGGAGTAAATTTCTTTGCCGGTTACCCAATTACTCCTTCCACAGAAATTGCGGAAATTTTAGCCGCGGAACTCCCCAAAAGAAACGGTGCCTTTATTCAAATGGAAGATGAACTTGCTTCTATCTGTGCTATCATTGGAGCTTCTTTAGCAGGAGCAAAATCCTTAACAGCAACCAGCGGACCCGGATTTTCCCTGATGCAGGAAGGAATCGGCTTTGCCAAAATAACGGAGACACCCTGCGTGGTTGTTGATGTGCAAAGAGTTGGTCCCAGCACGGGAATGCCCACAAGTCCTGCCCAGGGTGATATAATGCAATCCAAATGGGGTTCCCATGGTGATTCTCCTGCTATAGTTCTTTATCCCGATTCGGTGAAAGAGAGCTATGAACTAACTATCCGGGCAGTAAATTTAAGCGAAAAATACAGAACTTGCGTTATTTTACTGCTGGATGAAGTGATTGCGCATATGCGGGAAGCAGTTTGCCTTCCTGATATGGCTAATGTGAGAATTATCAATCGGATTAAACCAACAGTGCCACCTCAATGGTATAAACACTATGATGAGAACCAAAAATACCTTTCCCCTCTTGCCAGTTTTGGCGAGGGCTACCGTTTTCATGTTACCGGTTTAACCCACGATGCGCATGGTTTTCCTACTAATAAACCTGGCGAGGCAGCTGAAATGATGGAACGTTTACGCAAAAAAATCTCTTACAATATGCGTGACCTGGTGCAAATTGAAAGCTATCAGATGGAAGATGCCAAAATCGCTATTTTTGCTGCCGGCATCTCTTCCCGGGCTGCTAAAGCGGCAATTGCCTCTGCCCGAGCTGAAGGTATTAAAGTTGGACTTTTAAGACCTTTAACTATCTGGCCCTTCCCAGATGACGCTGTGCGAAAAATGCTCCGCAATGTGAATACAGTTATCGTTCCTGAACTTAATCAGGGACAGTTGATTCACGAAGTTGAGCGACTAACTAAAGACAAAAGTGACGGCGGATTGATTCCTATTAACAAAGTAAGCAGCGAATTGATTACCCCCAATGAAATTCTGAATAAAATCAAGGAGGTATGCTAAAATGGCTAATATTCCCCAACGCATAATTCACGAATACCTGCGGCACGATAAGAAATTTCCTCATGTGTGGTGTGCCGGATGCAGTAATGGTATTGTTTTGGGTGCCATTATTAGAGCAGTTGCCTCTTTGAATATAGACCGTAACGATATTGTAATGGTTTCCGGCATTGGCTGCTCTTCGCGAATGCCTGTTTATGTAGATTTTAATACCCTGCATACTTTACACGGCAGAAGTATTGCTTTTGCCACAGGCGTTAAACTCCATAAACCGCATTTGAAAGTGATCGTTGTAACCGGAGATGGTGATTGTGCTGCTATTGGAGGCAATCATTTAATCCATGCTGCCCGTAGAAATATAGACCTGAAAGTAGTGATGATTAATAATAATATTTATGGAATGACAGGTGGACAGTGCAGTCCTACAACTCCTCATAATGCCTATGCTACTACTGCGCCTTATGGAAATATAGAGCCCGATTTTGATATCTGCAATCTGGCTATGGGTGCCGGTGCTTCTTTTGTTGCCAGAACTACTGCTTTCCATGTTCAGGAAATGCAATCAATGATTAAAGACGCTCTTCAGCATCCCGGGTTCTCTCTGATAGAAGTAGTTAGCGCTTGCCCTGTAATCTACGGACGCCTAAATAAAAAAGGTGGAGCACCGCAAATGCTGAAGGACTTCCGGGATAATTCCATTCCCCTGGCAGCTGTGGAAAAACTGCCTCCAGAAAAAGTGGAAGGAAAAATCATCCGCGGCATATTACGCAAAGAAATCCGCCCTGAATTTACTGCTGAATATGCTGCTCTCTGTAAAAGATTGCAACCTGAGAGAGGTGAATAATGGCTGATAATTTTGAAGTTCGCCTTTCCGGAAGCGGCGGTCAGGGTTTAATTCTGGCAGGAATTATTCTGGCTAAAGCTGCCGTGATAGAAAATAAAAAGGTTACCCAAACCCAAAGCTACGGTCCTGAATCCAGAGGTGGATATTCGCATGCTGATGTAATTATCAGTAATAAGGAAATATACTTTCCGGAAGCAACGAATATTAATTGCCTGCTGGCTTTAACTCAGGAAGCTTGTGATAAGTTTCTTTTTGATTTGGTAGAAAACGGAATCCTGATTATTGACACTACCTTCGTTAAAAACCTGGCTTTGGCTGCTGAAAATACTTACGAAATTCCCTTCACGGAAATTGCCCAGGAAAAATTGGGAAGCCCTATTTCTACTAATATTATGGCTCTGGCTTTCCTGGTTAAAATAACAGGAATTGTTAAAGAAAGCTCTTTAAAAAAAGCGATTGAGGAAACGGTAAAGCCTGCATTTGTAGACCTGAACCTGAAAGCAATGCAGATTGGCTTTGAGTTGGCAAAAAAATAAGAAGAACGATATCCTCGTCGTTCATTATGATTTAGTTATGTCAGGAGTCGTCACTGCCGAAATGGCTCCATTGCTATCCGCAAACATTTTTGGCAGTGAGGACTCGTGACAACCTGAACTACTATTCATTAAAGGAGATTATTTATGCTTAAACATATCAGCCACATCGGCATCGCAGTTAAAGACCTGGAAGCAGGAATTGCCTTCTACGAAAAATTGGGCTTAAATCTTGAAGGGATAGAAGAAGTCCCTTCCCAAATGGTTAAGGTTGCCTTTTTCCCTTGTGGAGATACCCGAATTGAGCTTCTCTGCCCTACTTCAGCTGACAGCCCTATTGCCAAATTCATTGAAAAAAAGGGGGAAGGAATTCAACACATTGCATTTGCTGTTGACGATATAAACGCCGCCTTAAAACAGGTAAACGACTTAGATTTAGCCCTAATTGATAAAGAACCTCGCCCCGGAGCACACCATTCGGAGATTGCTTTTATGCACCCTAAATCCAGTTTGGGGGTTTTGATAGAATTGTGCCAGGAACACAAAAAGGGTTAACGGGTTAACAGGTTAACGGGTTAGCAGGTGAACGGGTTAACGGGTTAACGGGTTAACGGGTTAGCAGGTGAACGGGTTAACGGGTTAGCAGGTGAACGGGTTAGCAGGTTAACAGGTGAACGGGTTAACAGGTTAACAGGTGAAGGGGGGAGCATAAATCTCTAAAGAACGATGTCCTGGTTAACCAAGGATTCTGGAAGGTTAACAGGTTAACGGGTGAAGTAAAAAAAGTAAACTTGTAAATAATGAGCCAGCAGAAAATAAGTTGTCCTTCTTTGATGCCGAGTATTTGTCTCCTTGGTAAAAAGGCAATTCTTAAATCCTGTTTTCTAACATTAAATCCTTAAAATCTCCATAATCCTGTTCATCCCATACCTATTTTTATATCCTGTTCATCCCAAACCTATTTTTTTATCTCGTAAATCCTGTTCATCTCATACCTATTCTTTTATCCCGTAAATCCTAAAAATCCTGTTCATCCCATACCTATTCTTTTATCTCGTAAATCCTGCAAATCCTGTTCATCCCATACCTATTTTTTTATCCTGTTCATCTCATACCTATTCTTTTATCTGTGTTATCCGTGTAATCTGTGAGAGACATTTTTTCTGCGCAATCTGCGTGAAATCCTTGACAGATTTCCCCTCTCTAAAAATCTGCACTCATATACAATATTATAGGAGAAAAGATGTACGCCATCGTAGAAATTAAAGGATTTCAGTTTAGGGCTGAAAAAAACGCAGTATTACGCGTTCCCTATCTGAATACAGCAGAGCCGGGTCAAACATTGACCTTTGAAAAAGTTCTTCTGTTGCGTGATGAAGATGGAATAAAAGTCGGTCAACCTGTTGTAGAGGGCGCCAGTATTGTTGCCGAAGTTATGGAACATGGTAAAGGGAAGAAAAAGACCATTTACCATCAGAAGCGCCGTAAAGGTTACCGAGTAAAGAAAGGTTACCGTGAAAGTTTTACTGACCTTCGGGTTACGGATATTTTGGTGTAAAGGAAGAGGTAAAAAATGGCACATAAAAAAGGTGTGGGAAGTTCCAGAAACGGACGAAACAGCAATCCCAAATACCGTGGGGTTAAAAAATACGCCAGCGAATCGGTCATCGCTGGTAATATCATTATCCGCCAGAAAGGCACAAAGATTCATCCTGGTAAAAATGTGGGCATTGGCAGGGATTTTACTATCTACAGTTTAATAGATGGCAAGGTTGAATTTTCAACAGGAAGAGAAGGCAGAAAATATGTAAGCGTGTTGCCGCTGAATGAATAAGAGCCACAATGTTCCTGAGAGTTTGGAAAGTGGTTTTGGTTCAGCTGGTAAACTCGCTTTCGGTAGTTGCGGTGGCAAATACAAACAAAAGCATAACTTATAATTAAATTCGGGAGTTCGGTGTTCCCGGTGGATAAATTTTAAACAGGAGAAGAGAAAAAGATGGGAGCTCAACAAATACTTTTACTCATCCTCAGTATTATCATCATCGGAACAACGATTGTAGTAGGTATAATTCTATATCAGGACCAGGCATACGCTGCGGCAAAAGCTGCTCTATCCACAGAAGCCAAAGATTATGCAAGCAAATTCTGGAATAGTTACCAATCCCTTGCCGGGCAAAAGACAGAGGGCTCGGTTGCCGCTTTTCCGGATACCGCTCAATTAGGAAAATATGCCGGTTGGGATTCCAATTATAGAACAACAGAAGCAGGAACTTTTAGCATATCTGCTGTTTCAGATACTTGTGTGTATATAACCGGTTCTGCCCAAGCCCGAAAAAAGGATAAAAGTCCCAAAGTTACAGTTACTATCACCTTACCCGAGGGCAAAATATCAGTTGTGGAAAATGAGGTAGTAACCAAGTGATAAGATTGATTGTGCTTGACATAATAATACCCTGCCAAGAGTTGAACAACACAAGATAATAAATCCGGTTTTGGAGGTAAAAATGGAAATCCGGGACAATTTATATTACACAGAGAGCCATGAATGGGTTCATATAGTTGAGGATATAGCTACTATCGGAATTAGTGATTTTGCGCAGCACGAACTTGGTGATATTGTTTTTGTGGAACTCCCCGAAGTGGGACAAAATGTAGCCGCCGGTGAGCCCTGTGGTTCAATTGAAGCGGTTAAGGCAGTGGAAGACCTCATTTGTCCTGTTAGCGGTATAATTGAGGAGAAGAATATAGAGCTGGAGGATAGTCCGGAGCTAATCAATAAGTCCCCTTACGAGGAAGGTTGGTTATTAAAGGTTAAAATGTCCAGTTCCGAAGAATTGGAAAATCTGCTAACGGCAGCAGAGTATCAAAAAATTATTCCCTGACTGTAACCTGATTTCTTTTCCAGCAAACCGTGATAACTAAGGACGGTCACTTTTTAATTATTCTTTCTGCACCCTCAGGTGGGGGCAAGAGCACGATTTTAACCGAAATTCTAAAAGTTGCCGATAATATTGATTATTCCGTTTCCTATACTACCCGAAGACCCCGGGGAGCGGAGCAAAATGGAATTCACTATCACTTTGTTAGTGAAGAAGAGTTTCAGCAGCGGATAGCGGAAGGTGATTTTTTGGAATATGCCAAAGTTTTCGGAAACTGGTATGGCACTTCCAAAAGTTTTATTAAAAAATGTCTGTCCCTTAAGCACCATGTGATTATGGATATAGATGTGCAAGGTGCTTCTTTTATTAGTGCTACCGATATTCCTTATGTGAAGATTTTTATTTTACCGCCTTCAATGGAAGTGCTAAAGCAACGCCTGATTTTGCGGGCAACGGATAGCGAAGAAGAAATTGCCAAACGCCTTCAAATTGCCAAAGAAGAAGTTGCCTACATTCCCCAGTATCAATATCTGGTGATTAATGATAATTTAGAGATAGCCGTGCAGGATATTTTAGCTATAATCCGGGCTGAAGAAAACCGGGCTTGCCGTTACCAGCATCCTGCGGAAGATTTTATAATTTAGGAGAAAATAGATGATTAACGAAAAACTTGAAACCTTTCTGGAAAAAGCAGATATGAACTTTCTGTTCTGCCTTTTAGCGCAGTTAGAGGCATATCGCTTGCTTCAATTTCCGGCTTATGTAAGGCAGAAATTTGAGGACAAAATAGCCATTATGGCGATGAATCATGTGGCTGAAAACGAAGTGCCAGATTATATCACCGAACTGGCTGAAGCGGAACTTGCCGCAGCCCAGGAAAAAATCTTTATGGAAGCAGCAAGCGCTGAAGAAGAAGAAGCAGAAGAAGAAATTGAGGATGCCGACGAATACAATGAAGAACTTTCAGACACCGATAGCTTTGAAGAAGTAGACGAAGAAGAAGATTTTTACGACGACAACGAGGACAACGAAGACAACGAAGACAACGACGAAAGTTAAACTATGTCTGTTAATGCTTTACGCCAATACCTGGAATTCCTAAAAAATAGCGGTATTAAAGAACTTTATCTGCCGGAGAGCAATAACCAAAAACGCCTAAATGAACTACAACAGCAATATTCCAACTGCACAAAGTGCTCCCTTTCTCAGTCACGCCATAATTTCGTTTACGGAGAAGGCAATCCCAATGCCCTGGCAATGCTGATTGGAGAAGGACCCGGCGAACAGGAAGACAAAACCGGCAGACCTTTTGTAGGAGCTGCAGGTCAGCTTTTGGACAAAATGCTGGCTGCCATAAATCTTAAACGCAGCGATGTTTATATCGCCAATATTGTAAAATGCCGTCCTCCGGGAAATCGCAATCCCGAAGCCGAGGAAAGAAGAGCTTGTTTACCTTATTTGTTGGAACAGATTCAAATTATCCAGCCCAAATTGTTGCTGCTTTTAGGCTTGGTTTCAGCTCAAACCCTGTTGAATAATAATAACACCCTGGGTTGGCACCGAGGAAGAATTCATTATTTTATGGATATCCCGGCTTTGGTAACCTACCATCCTTCAGCTTTATTAAGAAATCCAGAGTGGAAAAAACCTGCCTGGGTGGACTTACAGGAATTCCAGAAAGAATACGAAAAATTGCGCACTAACCCTGTCCGCTAAGGGGTTGCAGAATTCCCCGGCAATTACTAAGCAATGATGTTCAGCTCTAAAAAATCCCCCTCTCCGATTTCTCTATTTCATTTTCAGTTAGCTCTGCTTATCACTTTTCTTTTTGTTTTTTCTGCCTTAAGTTTGGAAGCCCGTTTTGCTATTTATGGCGATACGCGAAGTAATCCTAAAATTCATCAGCAAGTAGTTCGGCAGATTGTTCTTCATCAACCTGAGGCAACTTTTCATACCGGGGATTTGAACAGCTTGGGCATCACGCAAAAAGAGTATGACCATTTTTTGCAGATTATTTCTCCCTTATGTCAGGTTGGTCGTTTTTTCCCCGCGCGCGGTAATCACGAAAAAGACCTTTCTCTGTTTTTGCAGAATTTTCCTTATCTGAATGGCAGTTCCTATTACACCGTTTTTCAGGATAGCATTCGGTTCATTATTCTGGATAGTGTTTTAGACATTGCCCCAGGTTCCGAACAATTTAGCTGGCTGCAAAAACAGCTTAAAGAAGATATCCCTACCCTGCTTATTTTACATCACCCGGTTTTTTCTTCCGGAGAGCATAGCGACGAGCTTGGTTTGCAGCTTTTTTTGCCTGAACTTTTGCAAAATTCATCCGTGAAAGCTGTCTTCAGTGCCCACGACCATAACTACGAGCGTTCTGAATTTAAGGGTATAACCTATATTGTGACAGGTGGCGGCGGAGCTCCTTTAAGGGAAAACAAACACGAAAATCCCTATTCCCTGGTTTTAATTAAAACCTATCACTACTTAATTGGAGAGCGAGAAGGGAAATCAATTATCTTTAAGGTTTATGGCTTGGATCATAACATCATAGACAGCTTTACTTTAAAGGATATGTAATATGTCTCATCCCAATGTCTTAGCTATTCATGATCTCTCTGGTTTCGGAAACACTTCTTTAATGGCAATCATCCCGATTATGAATAGGATGGGAATTGAAGTTACCGCTATGCCCGGAGCATTGCTATCCACCAATACCGATTATCCTGATTATATTCTGCAGGATAACACTGACCTTTTAAAAAAGACCTTAAGGCACTGGAAAAAGCTGCAGCTGCATTTTGATGCCATTTATACCGGTTTTCTGGGTTCACCGGAACAGGCATATCTGTTGCTGGAAAATCTACCTTTCTTC
>Ga0302253_1002082_pt1 | contig 10497 bp, 9 predicted proteins | sample AAG_RA_Trp_MG_FD_193537 | JGI IMG/M metagenome (GOLD analysis project Ga0302253, IMG submission 193537) | Enriched activated sludge microbial communities from anaerobic digester in WTTP, New Holstein, Wisconsin, United States - AAG_RA_Trp | ecosystem: Engineered > Bioreactor > Anaerobic >... | reverse complement strand
TGCGAATCAAATGCGATATACTGCATATCGCTGCACCTCCTATGCGCTATGGCTTTGTTTGTTTGTGAGGCAATTTTACCTCACATGGCGCGCTGGTGCAGCGCTCTCATATCATCAGACCCCTTTTTAAAATCGCCCGTTTTCATTACCATTTAGTTAACAAATCTTTAGTTTTCTTTTCTTTGAGGGTGATGGAGTCCACCGGGGCATGTGCCTGAACTGCGCGGCTTGCCGCTGCTGATGACTCCTTCCGACGGTGTCCTTACGAGGGCGCCGTAATGGTGTGAGCCGGAAGGAGGTCAGTATGATTGCGGTAAGCGTGCTCTTTGAAAATCCAGAAGATACGTGCAGGGCTTCTGCCTTCGATATGCCAGAATATTTTGTCGATCTCAATCTCGATCAGATACAGGAAGGCATCAATGGTGGCCTGTCTGAATACGGTCTTCAACACATTTTCTACCAACATCTTTCGAACGCCCGCGAAGTTCAGTTTCGCCAGGCGATTATGCGCGACATGGAAAAGCCCGATTTTCTCGCAAAGATCAAGGCATTTTCCAGCAGGTTCTGCTCCATGCGGCGCTCGCTCGCATCTCTCGAAAAGCTCTACAATTTGCATCATCGCCAAGGCTGGTTCCTCGAAGCGGTGGCAGCATACTGCGAATCTGTCGAATCGCTTGCGGGGACATTGCGCGATGCTGAGCTTGGTTCAGTCGGCCTCCGTTCGCTTCGGGATTATCTCATAGCCTATGCAAGCTCAGAATCCTTCCTCACACTCAAGTCAGAAATGGAAGGGCTCATGCAGTCGCTCGGCGAAATCCATTACAGCATCATTATCAAGAACCTTACTGTCAGGGTCAAAAAGTTCGAAAGCGAAATCGATTACTCAGCCGATATCGACGACACATTCAGCCGTTTCCGCCAGGGCGCGACGAAAAGTTACCTGCTCAAAATGCCGGATTCGATAGGCCTCAATCATGTCGAGGCGCAGATTCTGGATTGCGTGGCCAAGCTCTATCCCGAGATTTTTGCCAGCCTCGATGAGTTCTGCAAGGCGCATGCCTCGTTCATCGATGAGACAATCGATGCGTTCGAGCGTGAAATCCAGTTCTATATCTCGTATCTGGACTATATCGGTCCGCTCAGGAGGGCGGGACTGAGTTTCTGCTATCCCGAAATCGCGGAATCTGACAAGAATACATACGCGCAGGGCTTTTTTGACCTCGCGCTGGCGAAAAAAGTTTCTATGACGTCGACCCGCGTAGTGCCGAATGATTTCAGTCTGCAGGGCAAAGAACGCATGATCGTGATCACCGGTCCGAATCAGGGCGGCAAGACAACCTTTGTCCGTGCGTTCGGGCAGCTGCATCATCTTGCGGCGATCGGGCTTCCTGTGCCGGGGACAGGTGCGCGCCTCTTTTTATATGATGCGATATTCACTCATTTCGAACGCGAAGAGACCATAAAGAGCCAGCGCGGCAAGCTTCACGACGAGATCATCCGCATTCACAACAGCCTGGAGCGCGCGACGCCTTCCAGCATTTTCATCCTGAACGAGATTTTCACCTCGACAACAGTAAAGGATTCGCTCTTCCTGAGCCGCAAAGTGCTCGAAAAGATTCTCGCCCTCGATGCCATCGCTGTCTGCGTCACCTTTCTCGACGAGCTCGCTTCGATGGATGATCGAATTGTGAGCATGGTGAGCTGTGTCGATCCTCAAGATCCCTCGATTCGCACGTTCAAAGTTGAGCGTCGGCCTGCTGATGGGCTGGCATATGCCCGGTCTATCGCTGAAAAGTATCATCTCACCTACGAAAGCCTGAAAAACAGGTTTGCATGCGCGCAAGGTGGACGCAACCCTCGAGAAATGCGCGGCAATGATTCCATGGCACGTTTCGGCGAGGCACTATCATGAAAGTCTTTCTAATGTATAAAGATAGAGATTTCGACCCGCAGGCGCCTCTTGCGCTGCAGACAGACGCGCTCATGCAGGATTTCGATGTGGATATTCTGATCAAGGCGATGTCCGCAGGCGACCGTTTTCTCTATGACATATCGAAGAGCGCGCTTTTTCAGAGCCTCATGGATGAGGGAACGATTCTCTATCGTCAACAGGTCCTCGATGACAGCATAAGGAACGAAAAAATTGTGCGCGATATCTACGCGCTCGCGGATGAGGCCGTCGAAGCCAAGCGCAAGAACTGGTTCGGTGTGTTCGGGGCGTATCCTGGTTCGATTCTTCATGGCGCGGTGCGGATGCTCGAAGCCTATCTGCCTATGCTGGAACGGCTCCGTGCGATTGCCCGCGAAAAACAAAGTGTGTTCCGATCGGAAGGGTTCACCCGGTTTTTTGCAATGATCCAGGATGAGCTCAATGATGAGTATGTGCGCACGGTAAGCCAGTACCTCAAGGACCTTCGGTTCGACAGCGGCGTCATGATCAGCGCGAAGCTCGGAGAGGGGAACGAGCTCACTGGTCATGCCCTCAGAAAGCCGAATATCAAGGACAAAAATTGGATACGTAGGATACTGGGCCCGAAAACGCCATCATATGCTTTTTCGATCGATGCGAGGGATGAAGCAGGCACGCGCGCGCTGGGCGAACTGCGCGACAGGGGGATCAATTTTGCAGCGAATGCCTTGGCGCAGTCGGCGGATCATGTCGAGAGTTTTTTCAGGATTCTCAAGAATGAGGTAGGGTTCTATATCGCCTGTCTCAATCTGCGGGAAAAGCTTGCATCGATTGGCGAAGCGGTGTGCTTTCCGGCGCCGAGCGCTCCGGGCTCACTCACGCTCGAGTTTTCGGGGTTGTACAATGTGTGCCTTTCGCTCATTTCCGGCAAGAAATCGGTGGGGAATGATGTTTGTGCGAATGGCAAAAACCTCGCGATTATCACTGGCGTCAACGAAGGGGGGAAATCGACGTTCTTGCGCAGCGTGGGCATTGCGCAGCTTATGATGCAAGCGGGAATGTTCGTGCCGGCCACAAGGTTCAGAGCAGACATTCGGAGCGGCGTGTTTACGCACTACCGTCGCAAGGAAGACCGGGACATGGGCTCGGGCAAGTTCGACGAAGAACTCAAGCGCATGAATACTATCGTAGATCAGATAAAGCCACACAGCCTGATTCTCTTCAACGAGTCGTTCGCATCGACGAATGAGCGTGAAGGTTCGGAAATCGCCAGGCAGATTGTGAGCGCACTGCTCGAGAGCGGGGCAAAGGTGTTTTTTGTGACGCACTTGTATACATTTGCGGCAGTGTTCAGGGAAAAAGCGAATAAAACGACCATTATGCTGAGGGCGGAGCGCCGCCAAGACGGCACGCGTACATTCAGAATCGTCGAAGGGGCTCCATCGCAGCGCAGCCATGGCGAAGACCTGTACTATAAGGTGTTCGGGGAAGAAAAAGAGCCAAGTACCAGGTGATCTCTGTCTTGCATGCGGGTCGGTGCGGCGGTATGCTGGCGTAAGGTTACACGCATGAATATGACGCTTTCTCAGCTATCGAGAGAAGAAAAGGGTATTCTGGCGAGGCTCAAGGCATGGCTGGCGCTGCAGCTCGCCGCTGAAGCCTTCCGGAATGACAAGACCCTTCGAGAGATGTGTCCGCTTGCGGGGATTTCGCTGAAGCTAGCGATTCGGGGTGCCGGGGGTGCGGGTGCCAGCGGGGCCAATAGCAGTGGTGCGGGCGCTAGTCGTGCCGGCGCTGGGATGCAATTAGTTGTAAAAAATGGAATTGCGCGCGTATATTCTGTGGGCTGGCCACAGCTTGTATTGTTCTTCCCGGGGTCGGCATCAGCGATCCGGGTTTTGTCCGGCAGTAAGGGAGCAGCGGTCCCTGTGCCGCTCGGGCTGGGTGCCTTCAAGGCGCTGGCTTTTTTCAGGAAGGCTTCGGGTCGCGCGACCGAGCTTTTGCGCGGCGCCGAAACGCCAGAAGTTGTCCGGGCGCGGCTTTTGCTTGCCGCGACGCTCTATGGGCTCGAAGTTATTGCCGGCGATTCGTATCTTGTGCGCAGGATGCAGATCATTCCCGATGGGGTGGTCGCGGTGCGGGCCGGAGAAATCGAATATTTTGTGGAAAAGCGCGGGAATGCAATCCATGTCATTGAGGCACAGCGGCACCCCGACGCCGTGCTTTCGTTTGCCGATTATCGAAGCGCGATCGATGTGCTTTCGGGCAAGAGGCAAGCAGTTGTCGCGCTTGGGTCCGGTGAGGTGCGGATCGAAGGGCTTTTGCCGCTCGTGCAGGGCCTTTTTGCGGTGCTGGACAGACTTTCGTGGTATCTGGGGGTTGCGCTATGAGCGGTGAGATGGGTAACGGTCCGGGCGAGCAAAGCGAAGGCCCGAGCAAGGCGAAGCAGGGTCAAAGCAGGGCTGAAAAGCGGTTCGAAACATCCATCGCGTATTTCGAGCGCGCGGCAAAGGTCATTCCCGGTGGCATTTATGGCTCCAAGAGTCCTGGCTTCCTCGTGCCGGGGCATTTTCCGTATTATCTATCGCACGCGAAAGGCAGCCGCATTGTCGATGTCGACGGCAATGAATTCATCGATTATCTCTGCGGTTACGGCAGCCAGATCGTCGGGTATGGAAATCCGGCAGTGGATGAGCCCGCGCTAGCGCAGGCGCGTCAGGGCGATCTGCTCAACCAGCCGCATCCGGTGATGGTCGAACTCGCCGAGCGCCTTGTCGGTCTCGTCGATAGTATGGATTGGGCGGTCTTCGTCAAGAACGGCACCGACGCAACTACCCTCGCCACGTCGATCGCTCGCGCAGATACCGGCAAGCAGATTATCATCGCCGCGGAAGGAGCCTATCATGGGGCGGCAAATTGGTGCTCGACCAATGTGTTTCCCGTGTTCACACAGGCCGAGCAGCGCGATGTGCGATATTTCCCATATAATGACGTTGCAGCGCTCGAGGCGCTATTCCGCCAGCACAGAGAGAAAATCGCCTGTGTGATACTCACCCCCTACCACCATCCCACCTACAAGCCACAGCAGCTCCCGACGCCAGAATTTATCGCGACTGTTGAACGCCTCTGCCACAGCGAGGGCGCCTATTTCATCATGGACGACATCAGGGCCAATTTCAGGCTGAGCATGAAGGGCAGCCACAGCTTCTTCGGTGCACATCCAGAAATGATCACCATGGGCAAGGCGCTCGCGAACGGCTATCCGCTCTCGGTGCTGCTCGGCACAGAAGGGCTCAAGAAAACAGCTTCAAGCTTTTTCATCACCGGAACCTACTGGATGTCCGCCGTACCGATGATCGCCGCAATGGCCACGCTCGACGAGATGGAGCGCTTGGGCGGCACGGAGCGGCTTGCGCAGCTGGGGCGCATGCTCAAGGAAGGGCTTGAATCGCTCGGGCGGGAAGCTGGTTTTTCCGCGCGCATCTCGGGGCCGCTCGCGATCCCCTATCTGACCTTCGATGAGGACCCGGACCTCTTTCTGAATCAAAAATTCTGTGCGGCGATGGCGGAGCGCGGCGTATTCATGCATCCGCACCACAACTGGTTCATTTCGCTCGCGCACACTGAAGAGGATATCGCACAGACGCTGGAGGCGGCCCGGGGCGCATTTGCGGAGCTTCGCGATTCGCCCTGAACACCGGCACGGTGGATGTAAGGTTGAAGTAATGCCTCTGCAAAGCGGGCCGCGCTATCCCCCGATCGCTTTAAAAAGCTGAGCGAGCGCGATCCCCAGATAGTTCCCGACCGCATACCCTATAATGCCGGTCGTAATCCCCGGCAGAATCAGCTTGCGCGCCTTGAGCGAAACGGCCACCACGCCGACAAACGGCGGCGAACAGATTGCTGACGTGGACACGATCAGCATTGTATCGACATCGATATTGAAGAGCGCGCACAGCATGGCATGCAGCACAAAAGACCCGAACAGCACGATCGCCACATAGATGAAGTATGTGCCCGCGCTATTGAATATCTGCGCAATATTGCCCATTGCCCCGACTGCTACCGCAAACACATACAGAAAATATTCGCCTGTTGCGAAGGTCATAGGCAGAGAACGTATCGCAGGTACGAACGACGCCGCGAGCGCCAGGCTCGTGATGAGCAGAATCGTTACCATCGTCTGGAAATCAAGCGGCACCAGCATCGAAACGCCGAGCGACACGCCCACGATAGCCAGCGCAAGCCCGAACCCTGATACAATCTTTTTCCATAGTCCCTTTCTGAAATAATCCGAGAACCTCGTGGTGAAGCTCAAGTTTTCCGGCGATACAACATTGCTGTCCCAGTTTTTGAGCGGCAATATATGTTTGAGGATCGGCTTTGCGATACTCATCACTATGAGGAGGTATATGGCCGATAGCACGATATCTGATGTATGCACAGCGAGATACACATTTTTATCGACATTGAGCGCAGTCTTTATGGCTGCCAGATTCGGCGTGCCCCCGGTATAGAGCCCTACCAGCATTCCTGCAACATATGCAGCCTCGGCACTCTTCGTTCTGAAAAACGCGTACGCAATGCCCGAAACCAAACTTACCGAGAGTGCGGCAAGGACAAAGGCCAAAATTGCCTTGCCCGAAAGCTCCTTCCATTTTTTGATATCGACCGAGAACAGCAAAAGAGGAATCGAAATCGCCACCGCGACGCTCGAGAGCGTGTCGAGCAGCGCGCTCGATGATGCCGGCAGGATGCCACTATTGCCGAGCGTGAGGCCCGCAATGTAGCACACGATCAGCGTGCTCCATTTTGCCATAAATTTGATACGCTCTTTGAGGTAGAGCAGCAGAACGGGAAAGAGCACGATAAAAAGAATCAGCAGTACGTTTGGCATAGTGTTTCCTTTCGCTAAAATTGGGGGTCAGACCCCTTTTTTTAAATATTTAAATTGGGGGTCAGACCCCCTTTATTAAGCGCACAAAGAGCGCGGGTGCGTTCCTGGCTAGAAATACCCCCAGGTGCGCCTTGAAGTCGAACGCCACCTTGATATCGAGCTTTCCGGTTTCCAGCTTATCCCAAATGGTGCGCGCCGTCACCTCCGGGTTTTGCCCGAATTTTTGCAGGGGGTCGAGCTTACCATGCCGCGTTCCGTCCCCCGCGAGGGCATTTTCCGAAATCGCTGTCCGCACAAAGCCTGGATAGATCATCGAAATCTGGAGGCCGCTTCCATAGAGCTCAGCTCGCAATGACGAGAAGAATCCTGCCTGCGCGTGCTTGGATGCTGAGTATGCGGTTCGCCAAGGCGCGCCCATAAGTCCTGCGATGCTCGAGACGCACGCAATGACTCCTGCTCCCTGCGACACCATCTGCGGCAGCACCGCGCGGACGATATCCACTGCCGCGAAAAAATTCGTTTCCATTATAAGGTTGAAGACATCGGCCGAGGTTTCCACGAACTTCGCGCGCTGGCTCACACCGGCGTTGAGCATGAGTACATCGATGCGCCCATGAATGGTGAGCGCTTTCTGAGCAGCCTCGAGGCGCGCCTCCGGATCGGCCAGATCGAAGGGGAGCACGGTGCAGGCGGCATGATCGCTAGCCCCCGGCGAGGCTTCTTGCTCATCTTTTTGTGCTTTCCGTTCATTTTCCGAAGCCGGCCTTGCGCGCTCGCACAATGCTGCAGTTTCCTCGAGCGCTGGCACATTTCGCCCCGACAGAATGAGCCAGGCTCCACGCCGTGCCGCCTCAACTGCAAGTGAGCGCCCGATGCCCGACGAAGCGCCGGTAATCCACACAACCTTGCCCGACAGCGACCAGCTCATGATATCGACAGGATATGGCAGCCCCCCGGCGGGGTCAAGGCAGGGCAGTACAGCGCAATATATTTGAAAAGCGCCAGGCAGGGATTGACGCACTCTATAATATGCAGTATCTTGCATGTCAGATATGCATAAATTAGCATATATAGCCCGAACCCGGACATATGTATCACTCGCGTAGAGGGAGGAGCAGAAATATGCCTGCAAAAATCGAACTGTTCGATCCGCCTATGTGCTGCCCCGGCGGCTTGTGTGGACCGGCAATAGATCCTGCGCTTCTGGATCTCAACGAAGCGATCCTCAAGCTGAAAAAGGAAAAAGGGATCACGGTGGAACGTTACCTGCTTTCCCAGCAAGGCAATAAATTCATGGAGAATTCGGAAGTGCTCGCGCTATTGCAGCAATATGGCACTGAAATTCTGCCGGTGACAACTGTCAACGGCCATGTTGTTAAGACAAAGATTTTTCCAACGTACGAAGAATTGAAACAATGGGCATCTGAGCCCGTATCAATCACGCAAGGAGCACCCGAATGAACGTGCAGTATATCTTTTTCTCCGGCAAGGGCGGCGTCGGTAAGACTACCATGGCGTGCGCCACCGCAGTCCACTATGCAGAGAGCGGCAAAAAAACCCTCATCATCACCACCGATCCTGCCTCGAATCTCGCCGATGTATTCGAGACCAAAATTGGCCACAAAATAACCCCGTTGGGCGTCAAGAATCTCTGGGGGATGGAAATAGATCCAGACAAGGCCACTGAAGAGTACCGCGAGCGCATTCTCGCGCCCATGCGCGCGGTCATGCCGGTGAGTGTCATGAAGGTTGTGGAAGAGCAGTTCAATTCCCCCTGCACTACGGAAATCGCATCGTTCGACCGGTTTGTCGACTTCATGGTGATGGAGCAGTCCGAGAATGAAATCCCGTATGATGTCATCATCTTCGATACCGCCCCTACAGGGCACACCATCCGGCTTCTGGAACTGCCGGTTGACTGGAGCAAGCATATCGAAGAGAGCGCCAAAGGCGGCGGCAATACCTGCATCGGGCCAGTCGCTTCGATTCAGGAGAACAAGAAAAAATATGACGAGGCGACGCGCCTTCTGGGCGACCCTTCCCGGACCGATTTTGTATTCGTGCTCCAGCCCGAGGGCACATCCCTCTACGAAACAAAGCGCTCCAAGGCCGAGCTCGAAGGCATCGGCGTACAGCGCGTCCGCTTTATTGTCAATGGCATTCTGCCGCAGGAAGTGTGCACCCACCCCTTCTTCCGCAGCCGCTACGAAATGCAGCAGAAATACCTTTCGCAGATCCGCCAGGATTTCAAGGAATCCATCACCTACATGTACCAGAGAGACGGAGAAATCAAGGGAATCGAATCGCTGCGGGCTGTAGCGGTCGACTTATTCAGCGCGGATACGGCATCCGGGAGTTATCGTCTTTACACAAGCTTTGAAACACTGCCCCAAGGGCCCCTTGTCCAAGCCGCGTCGCTCTTCGATCTCATCAATCCTACCCCAGGCAAAACCAAAGCAGTCTTCTTTACCGGCAAGGGTGGTGTCGGCAAGACCACCGTTTCGACCGCGGTCGCCTATGGCCTCGGCCAGAAAGGCTACAAAACCTTGCTTCTGACAACCGACCCTGCGTCCCACATCGGCCAGGTGCTGCAGCGCTCTGTCGGTTCCCACATTTCCAGAATCGAAGGCGCCAAAAACCTCTGGGCAACCATGATCGACCAAAAGCAGGCCGCCGAAGAATATAAAGCCAGAATAATTGCAGATGCAGAAAAAAAATATTCTCCCGATATGCTTGCGGCCGTGCGCGAGGAACTTGAATCGCCCTGCACCGAGGAAATGGCGGCCTTCGACAAGTTCATGGGCTATGTGGAGTCGGACGAATTCGATGTCGTCATATTCGATACCGCGCCTACTGGGCACACCCTCCGGCTCATCGAACTGCCATTCGATTATGAAGACCAGGTCGGCATGATGGTTGCGACCACCGCCGAAACCGCGAGTGTGAAGAGCGAAACCCAGCATCGCTTCGAGAAGATCATTGCCCGCATGAAAGATCCCGAGCACAGCATCTTCGCCTTTGTGGTGTATCCCGAATCGACGCCCGTTGTGGAAGCGTATCGAGCCATGCTGGATTTGAAGGATGCGGGAATCGAGACAAAGTTCGTCGTCGCGAACCAGGTCTTGCCGCCAGAGGTATGCACAAACGAATTCTTTATGAAACGCAGGGCAATGCAGGTGAAATATCTTGCTGAAATCGAGAAACTTTTCAAGAAACCTATTGCCGTCATGCCACTTCTTGATACAGAAATAACGGGGCTGCCCATGGTAGCAGAGGCATCAGAGCTGCTCCTTGCGGAGCGCGAAACCGAAAGTGCATAAAAAGGGGTGATGTGACTATGGTGTATGAATACCGCTGCCGGGATTGTGCTACTGTCTTTGAAGTTCAGGCCACAATGGAAGAAAAGGCAAAAGGGCTCAATCCAGTATGTCCGAATTGCGCATCGAAGAATACAGCGCAGGTATTCAGCAGTATCGGTATTTTCCGCAAAACAGCCGTAGGAGGCGCCGGGGGCGCTTTTTCCTGCGGCCCGAATCCCGGTTCGGGATGCTGTGGCTGAAATATAATGGAGGTCTGATAAAAAAGTCCAACCGGGACGTGGTGGGTAGTGATACACTGACCGCGAGAGCGGGACAGGAAATCTAGGTTACTGTTCGGCATTTTGCATGGTCTACGAGACCGAAAAGGAGAA
>Ga0302253_1002081_pt1 | contig 10507 bp, 5 predicted proteins | sample AAG_RA_Trp_MG_FD_193537 | JGI IMG/M metagenome (GOLD analysis project Ga0302253, IMG submission 193537) | Enriched activated sludge microbial communities from anaerobic digester in WTTP, New Holstein, Wisconsin, United States - AAG_RA_Trp | ecosystem: Engineered > Bioreactor > Anaerobic >... | reverse complement strand
TCTGTTCATGTATTACGCTCTAGAGCAAAGGTAGTTTCGGCACTGCGAGCCGGAGATGCTGTTCCTGATCCCCGGCCTGTGAACGATGCAATGCCCATCGATATGGGTCAGCTCAACTTTACCAGGATCTTGCAATTGTCATTCAAGACTTCATCTGAATTGCCCAGCAGGTCCTTCAGCGACGAGAGCCCTGTGCTTACACTCGTGATTGTCGCCCCCAGAGGCACGCGCTTCCTGCGATAAAGGCTTATCAGATCTGTGAAGGCTCCGCACAGATGGCCTCGCGAGCCGACTATGGAAATGGCGTTCGTTATCATATGGTCTGTGGCATCCACAGTCAGAGATTCGCCGCTTCTTGCCAGCACGACGACCCTTCCGCCGGCGTTTATTCTTTTGAATATCCTGTTGACGTTTTCCATCTTTCCTGTGGCTTCCAGAACTACATCCACAAAGTCCGGCGGGCTGTCGAAGAACTCAGCTATGTCCAGAGAAGTGTCGCACCACTGTTCGGCAAATCTGCGGCGGAAGGGGACGGGCTCAACTACACGGACCTCCGAGGCTCCGAAGACGGTCCGCGCCAGTATGGCGCAGAACAGTCCGATAGGTCCGCCGCCAAATACCACCACTTTATCTCCGCCGCTCATGCGGGCGTTCTGGCAGGCCACATACGCCACTGAAGCCGGCTCTATACAGGCAAGGGCATGCAGATCGGAATCACTATCTATCAGATCGTCGATCCTGTGAGCGAGTGAACCCGGTATATCGGCTGCGGTCGAAAAAAGACCGTCCTTCTCAAGTCCCAGCAGTATAGCATGCCTGCACTGGTTGAACCGCCCCTTGCGGCACATGTCGCAATAGCCGCAGACAACTATGGACTCAAAGGTCAGGTAATCGCCGGGCTTTACATGCTTTACGTTATTCCCCACGGCTATTGCCCTGCCGACTCCCTCATGGCCGATTACTCTTCCCTGAGGCGGAATGGAGAGAGGAGCTGTTGTCAGAATATATCCGGTATCTGGATTCTGTCTGGAAAGATGAACGTCGGTGCCGCAGATCCCGGCATACAGCATTTCGATCCGCACGTCGTTATCGCTCAACGGCCCCAATTCCCTCTGCTCGATAGAAATGCGGGGATTCCTGTATATCTGATTTGGAAGAGGATCTGCTATCCCCTCCATCGGCTGGCAGTCGGCGTGGACGACAAGAGAATCTGTCTTCATCAGGCGGCTGTGTAAAACCTCAGTGTTTATTGGCGCAATCGCAATATTTTCTATCAGGCGGAATCCTGAGCTTCCGGAACAGTTATTCTGTCATCTCTGAAAATTCTATCAGAAACAGCAGTTTCCTCCCACTGCTCCGCCTCTGCATTTTCCAGCTTTCTCCGGATCTCAGCATTTGCCTCTCTGAGATCTTTTCGCCACTGTAGATTGGAGTGAAGACCCCTCTTTTCATGTAAATCAATGTCTATTGCTGAAAAAGAGCAGGTCATGTCCGCACTGTATTCTGCGGGCAGACCTGCTCTCATAACTTATCTGCAGCATCAGGATATGCTCAGATAATCTGCTCCCGGTCAGTAGTCGAGTGTGTACGAGAACACTCCCGTATCATAGGCCAGGTTGTTTTTGCAGTAAGTGAACCAGTATGTGATTCTGTCGCCGGGGGTCAGTGCGGCTATGCTCTTCTCCCACCGGCTGTCACTGTAAGTCATCCTGAAATTCTGTTCGAGCCCTCCGTTGACCCTGTAATGAACATCGACCCATGAGACGGATCCGCTGAACCACAGTGTGATAGAAAAAGGCGAGAGGGTGGAAGCGCCCTGGGAATACTCGCTCACAACCGTAGGCGTAGGAGTCGGAGTTGGAGATGCCGTCACAGTCGGAGTGGGTGTCGGAGAAGACGGAGAGCCCTGAAAAGTGTGAGAGAATACTCCAGTGTTGCAGGCGAGCGTATTTTTGCAGTAGGTGAACCAGTATGTGACTGTATCGCCTGAGCTCAGGCCTGCGATATTCTTCTCCCACTGGCTGCTGCTGAAAGTCATCCTGAAATTCTGCTCTGTCCCTCCGTTGACCCTGTAATGGACATCCACCCACGAGATGGCGCCGCTGAACCAGAGCATCAGCGAAGTGGATGATAGTGTGGAAGCGCCCTGGGAAAACTCGCTCACCACCGTAGGCGTCGGAGTCGGGGTCGGAGATGCAGTCACAGTCGGAGTGGGTGTCGGCGTCGGTGAAGAAGGCGAGCCTTCAAAGGTGCAGGAGTATACTCCCGTATCGTGTGCGAGAGTGCTGTCGCAGTAAGTGAACCAGTATGTGACCTTGTCGCCTGAATTCAGGCCTGTTACATTCTTCTCCCACCGGCTGTTGCTGTAAGTCATCCTGAAATTCTGCTCTGTCCCTCCGTTTACCCTGTAATGGACATCCGCCCACGAGATGGAGCCGCTGAGCCAGAGCGTGAGAGAAGTGGACGAGAGCATGGAAGCGCCCTGGGAATACTCGCTCACAACCGTAGGCGTCGGAGTCGGAGTCGGCGTGACCGTAGGTGTGGGTGTTGGAGAAGGCGAAGGCGCTGGATAAGGCGTCGAAGTCAGGATGTTGGAATCCGGGCTCTCTCCCTTGTCGTTATAAGCGCTTACAGCGAAGCTATAGGCAGTGCCGTTCTCCAGACCTGTCAGGCAGTATTTCGTCACCATTCCCACATCGATGACCTTCCGGCCGGAGGAGCCGGCGTATTTCAGCCTGTACCCCTTCGCATTTTCGGCAGGAGACCAGGACAGCTCCACACTGCCGTTCCCGGCATTCGCCTGCAGCAGAACCGGAGCATCCGGAGCCGAAGCCGAGCTGGTGTCCACTCCCATGCTGTGCGGGGCGACCTTCATGGTGTGAGAGTCTGAGAAGTGCACCTCGGCCTGTGTATCGCCTGCATTATACACCACATAGGATTTCAGGCCGCTTTTGCTGAACACGGCGTACAGCGGTGTATCGGCCGTTATCGAAGCATTTACACGGCCAAGAGCTTTGAGGCTGTATATGTAGTGAATGGTATGCGCGGCAGACTCGCCATCTTCCGATGGCATTGACGTATTCCATACGTTGAGTGCCTGCTGGGGATTGCTGTATGCAAGAAACATGGCCATAATGTCATTCCAGAGCTGTGGCCCCGAGCCGCGAAGCGCATACTCGCTCAGCATCGCATCATAGTTCTTCTGGGGATACTCAGGATCATAGCCCAGATAGAGCGAATGAGCGCAGAGAGGAAGGCAGTTGATCCCGTGAACCTGTATGGGATCGTCAGTCCACCACGTCGTATGGACAATCTTGCCTCCCCAGATCATCGACGCCTCGATACTGGGATACTGCTCATCAAAGACATCCCCGTAAATGTCAAACCAGTAATTCTGCACCGCCCTCGCCTCGGTTGAGTAGAGATACACGCCCAGATCCCTCAGCGCCGCGTTTCCGGTGGCTTCGCCCCAGAGGATTATCGCCGCCGAGGAGTTCATCGCCTCAGACGAAGATTCCTGATTGTTACCATGGAAGAACTTCGCATGTCCTGATGCCCAGGAATGTCCTTCATATGGATCAAAATTCCTCAGGAACGGAAACATCTCATTGGTGCGATCCCCGTTTGCATAGTCGGCAATCAGCCTTTCCACACAGGGGCCCCATTTCGAAGCCCACTCCTTGTCGCGGAGAGCCAGCTGCGCCGCTCCATAGACCCAGTATCCGAATTGAAAATGGTGGTCGTTGAGCTCGCTGTCTTCTCCATAGCTCGCCTTGTATCCGATGAGAGTTCCCCAGTTGCTGTCATAGAAGAAGAGATTGCCTGTTTCACCCTCATCTGCAGTCAGCCAGTCCTCGATCGCCTTCTTCATGATGGATTTAAACTCAGAGGCGGCGGCCTCATTATTCATCTGCTCCGCAATGGGAAGCAGATTGGCAAGCTTCCCCACATATTTACCTCCCCAGTATACATCTGTCGAATATTTCGGAGGGTTGCCGACTCCCTCTCTGTAGACCTTGTCTACCAGGCCGCTGAGGGTCGGCCGGTCATAGTCGCCTACATCGGGAAACCACGGGAGAATTCCCTGATAGGTTGTTGGCACCTGAAAAGAGGTTCCGCTGATGACCTTCATCTTCCCGCGGACACTGCTGTAAGTCCAGGAAGTGGGATTGATCGTGCTGTTGAACCTCCACTGGTGAGGATACAGCGCCATGATGGTATCCCTGTTGCTTCCCTCTTTTGCAGCAGTGGTATAAGTGAAAGTCGAGGTGACCTTTGAGGAAGACTTGTCGTAGCTCCAGGAAACCTTTGTATCTTCAACGAACGCATAGGCTCTGGCCTTGAAATAGTCAAAAGCGTCGGCGCATGGCAGAACCGCGACAGACAGGTAATTTTTGCCATCAGGCATTGTGCAGTCAAAGGTGCCTGTACCTGCGCCGGACCATGCCGATCCTGTCGGAGCGAAAAAGCCGTAGAAGCGTCCGTTGATCTTTACTCCAAGCGCGTTGCCGTCATCCCTGAAGACCTCGGCAGAGCTCCTTGCGCGTATCCTTGGCTTTACGCCGTCGTAAATGAAATAGATGTACGGGCTGCCGTGGAGCAGGGTTGTCATTATCTTCTTCTGAGAATCAGCCATAACCACGTCTACGCCCCAGTCGGTAGCCTTGTTCACCCTGGCATCCTGAGGGTTGAAACCGGGCGCTCCCACTTCGAAATCAGCATTGTGATCCGTTGCGATATCGACTTCTCCGTAGGTCTGGGGATACACGACTTTGTCCGGGTAGTCTACTTCCAGCCCGGAGCTCGTAAACTTCACCGAAAACGGATGGGGATACATCGCTTCCGAGTACTGGGCCCAGGCGACAGAGCTCCACCAGTCATTGGTCTGCATCGGACCTTTATAAGAGTCCGTTTTGTAAATGGTCTGCGGCGGCGTTGATCCGCCTGCGGGAACAGTGGTGCTGAACCCGCCCTGCAGGGTTGAGGCATCCTTTGAGGCTGCAGAGGATGAGCCTGTGACATCTCTGCCCGAAGCATTTAATCCGCTGTTTGCATTGCTCGTCTTATCATAAGAAGAAGCGCTCCCGGCGCCGCCTCCCAGCCCGCTGCAGCCCGCAATGCAAATCATCATAATAACGATAAGAGCTGCAACGTTCCAATATATTCCTCTGTTTCTGCTGAACCTCATAATATCACCTTCACTTTCCTTACATACTTCTCAGCCCTCCCAAATAACGCATTATAAAATTACCGTACCACGCATACCATAAGGCCCCCGTGCCTGCAGTGATATGTTTCCCTCCTTTCCTGCCGCCTGCCCTTCACTTCCCAAAATAATGCTGCGGGCAGAGGTGCGATTATTGCCGTCAATTAATAAACGGCAGCAGTCTTCAAGACATTTCCCGCAGCACTGACTGTATGAATCATTGGGATTCCAATGACTGGCTGTCCTTGATTTTCCGGCACAAGTCTCTTTAAGCCGGTTCATCGCAGACAACGGCGGCCCATCCGGATATTCTTCAAACGCCCATTACCTGTATGTTTTTTTAATCCCTCCCTTCTTTGTTCTGGCTTGTCTGACCCATGTATAGAATAATCCAGTTGTTTGAAATTAAGATGAATTTTCCGTGAATTCTCTGTGAAGGGAGTTCAGGCATCTGCGGGCAAAGGGGATTTATTCATGACACAGCACATTGATGACAGCAATATCAACAGGCCTGTGTAAACAGGCATGAATCAGCGACATAGATAACCTGTCGTGAAAAACGTGGATGACGCTTCGCCGATTCTCTTCCCGGGCAGTTCCGCTGCCTTCGTTCTCTTCGCTACTTCGGAGCCTGATTCTTCTGCTCGCTCTGGAGCTTCTTTACCTCTCCATAAATGGCTTTCTGCCTGGCTCTTATCACATCCATGCGCTGTGATTGCTCACCGGTAATCTCCTCGCCTCTTGCCGACAGGGCCTCCAGCTCTGCCTGCAGTTGCCGGTGCTCCGCCTTCAGCGCGTCAATCTTCGCCGCATTGCTGTCATAGAGGAAAGGCTTGAACCACTCAGGGTCATACTTTTTAAGAGAGCCCTGGTCTTTCGTATACATGTGTGTGGGCTTCAGATTCTGCTCTCTGTACAGCACGTCTCTTGCCACAAACTCGAGGGCATCGAGCCTCCCTGTATTGGCGACAAAGACCTGGCCGTCGATTACCACTTCAATCCAGGAATGGCGGTCGTTGCCTGTAGTGCCTTTGACGATGCGCATCCTCCCGCTCATGTCGGGCTTCATCGAGTAAAGGATAGAGCCGAAGAATGTGGTCAGATCCCAGCAGGCCACCTCTGACTGGTTCAGCACATCAGAGCCTTTGGTGCCGGTCAGATAGACCACACGGTTGAAATAGGTGTCCTTCCGCTCCAGAAACTTCTTGTTATAGCCGGTCATCGTGAAGCGCTCCGTTCCAGGCTTTACTGAAGGAATCGAGAGAGAGTTGGTCGTTATAAAGCTTGATATCTTGGGATGATCCGGCTCGATGAGACTCCACGGCGCTCTCTCATTGGAAACGAAGCCATATGCCTGGTATGAAACGAACAGGAGCGCAGGCAGCGCGACGGCCGAAGCAGCTATGAACCATGCAGAGCAGTGGTCACTTCTTACAATGACATACCCCTCTTCTAGATCGCCGGCGACTACTTCAGCGAGGGAGATTTTGCCATCCTTGACAGTGCAGACCATGAGCTCATCGTCTTTCACCTTGGAAGGGTCAAACTTGAACTCCATAAGGAAAGGCTGGCCAAACGACGCCTGGCTGGTTTTGATCTCGAGGATATCTCCGATGACCCTCAGCTCTTTGTATGCCCTGAGCTGCTCCGGAGTTCCTGTGATCTCAGGAAGAGTGCTCTGCTTCTTTATTTCCACTTTTAAGTCGCCGCTTCCAGTCTTGGGAGGAAATGAGATGGCCAGCTTGCCAAAGGATATTTCTCCCCCCTGAGCGGCTGACACACTGCCGCTGTATGTCGTATCATTTCCGGTTACAGCAGTTGTTGATGCCGGAAAGGGGCTGGCACCTGGTAATGACGGCGATGCAAATGATGGCGATGCCCCTGATTCTGGCGATGAAATCACTGGCTGAGAAGCCGCAATGGTCGAGTTTCCGGGCTGCTCATTCTCCGGCGGCTTTTTGACGAAGACGACGAGAATAATTGTTATCACAGCCACCAGAACGAGAAGAGTGGCTATTACAGCTATCGTGAAGCCCGATCGTCGCGGCGGAGGGCTCTCTCCGCCGCTTCCGCCGCAGGAGGGGCAGAAGCCTCCCTCCAGAGAAGCGCCGCAGTTTGAGCAGTATCCTGCCGATTCGTCCGGCGATGCATCAAAGTTGAATCCCCCGCTATCATCTGAACACATACTCTCATCCCCCCCTTATGTTAGTCGCGCATATCCCTGAATATCGAAACGGTATCTCGACTCTTCAAATTCCCCGGAGAGCTTCATTCAACAAAAAAAGGCAGCGCCATAGGAACATCAGGTGCTGCCATAAAGACATCATATGTGAGTATATAATGCGGATTTCTCGAACTCCGCCGTAAATCCTTCCAGCCGTCATATCTTTCATCAGAATCACTGCTCAGACTCTCCCCCTCAGGAGCGTTCTGTGACTATTTTATAAAGCACCGGGATTTGGCGCTTAGTTGTAAAAATCTGTAACGGCAGTTTCGTATGGAACGATATTGATCTCAAATGTTCTATTCTGGTATAATAACCTTGAAGATTAGAATCAAGTTCTCATAACATGTCTCCAAAAGAATAGAGCCGGCAATCTCAACCTTCTATATCATTCCTACTCCCCTACCCTGCCACACTCGCTGCAGGGTAACAGGACAAGCTCTATCCTTTCGGTTTCACCGGATGGTGAGGATCATCCAACTTCCACATCATGATAACTCAGAATCGTTCGTGAAAATCTGAAGACCAATTAGGAGAATACCAGCATGGCAGATGGAACGTCAGAGCTTATAAGTGCAGTGAGACGCGGAGATGAGAAAACAGTCAAGGATGTGCTCGAAGCCAATCCATCCCTGCTCAAGGCCAGGGACGGCAATGGACTCGAACCTGTCCATCATGCAGCTATGCTGCAAAGCAGCGAAATACTCAAGTATCTCATCTCGCTGGGTGCTGATGTGAATGCTCAGTGTTTTCACGGTCTCGTGCCGCTGCATTGTTCCGGATCGAAAGAGGTCATGGATTTTCTCATAACCAATGGAGCTCTCGTCGATGCGGAAAACAACTATTTTGGAAAGACACCCTTACATTTTGCCGCGTTGAAGGGTGATCTTGAGAGTATGAAGCTGCTAATCTCTCATGGCGCCGATATCAATGCGAGAGATAAGATGGGCAGAACACCTCTGCATTGCGCATTGTCCCGAGGCAATAAAGAGGCAGCCCTGTTTCTGCACAAACGCGGAGCCGGGATCCGGGATATATATACTGCAGCCGCCCTGGGAATCATGAATAAGCTCAGGGCGTTACTGGACGACAACCAGGCGTCTGTCAATGTGCCGGAGTACGGAAACCAAACAACCCTTTACTTTTCAGAGACTGGTGAGGGCCGGACTGCCCTTTACTACGCGGTAATGTATAGGCAACTCAAGGCTGCGAAGTACCTGATATCACGAGGCGCTGACGTGAACGCTAAAACCATGTATGATGTCACACCACTTGAATTCGCTGCAGAAAGAGGTTACAGGGAGATGGTCGAGCTTCTCATCTCCAACGGTGCCGACCTGAACTCGCGGGGAACCTTGGGAATGACACCGCTATTCTGGGCAGCGATGAGAGGACATGAAAAGATTGCACAGTTTCTTATTCTCAAGGGAGCCGACACTGCTGCTGATAATGATTTTGGCGAGACACTGCTCCACAGCGCTTCACTGGGAAACTGTGTCAACCTGATGAGAACGCTCATAGATAAAGGCGCCGATGTCAATGCTGTTAAGCGAGGTGGAGGAACACCGCTACATGAAGCCTCATCGGTGGAGGCTGCCAGGCTTCTCATCGAGCACGGTGCCGATATCGAAGCACGGGAAGGTGGAGGGGACACGCCATTGCACTATATGACTATTTTCGAAAATCGTATGGAAGTGCTGAAATTTCTCGTTTCAAAGGGCGCGAGAGTGGATACCCGGAGTGACAGAGGCTTCATGCCTCTTCACTGCGCAGCCATGTCCAATAACATAGAGATGGCTGATTTTTTTCTCTCTCACGGCGCTGATATCAATGCCCACACCACCCTGGGAGAAACTCCCCTGGATTGGGCCATCAGACAAAATAACAATGAGATAACTGAATTCCTCATCAGGCACGGTGCAAAGGAAGGCTTTGCAAAAAAAGAGATGAGACACACAGACTATCCATTTTTGCATTGTAATGAAGAAAATGTGGAGTATCTGATTGACCATGGCATGGATATCAATGCCGTGCAGATGCGTGGAATGACATTCCTGCACTGTGCGATTGCATGTGAAAAGATCACACTGGCGAAGCTGCTCATCTCACACGGCGCCGAGATCAATGCCAAAGACGATGACGGCTTAACACCGCTTCACTGGACTGCTCTCAGAAATGCCGGGTCAATACCCGGCTTACTCATGTCCCACGGTGCTGATATAAATGCCAGAGACATCCGGGGACGTACCCCGCTCCACCTTGCGACCAGAGAGGGGAAAAGGGAGATGGTGGAAGAACTTCTCTCCGGGGGCGCGGATATCGCAGCAGAGGATAAAAGCGGCTGGACTGCATTGTGCACTGCGGTTTCCCAAGGAAACAGGGAGTTAGCCGACATTCTGTCGGAAAAGGGAGCCGTAAGAACAGAAGCCATGGAAGCCGCGGAATTCTTTGCCGCAGTGAATGGGGATGATGTCTCGAAAGTGGAATCAATGATTGAGAGAAATCCCGCTCTCGTAAGCTCGACAGACTGCAGTGGTAAAACGCCTCTCCATGTGGCAGCGAGCGAGGGGCACGATGCAATGGTGAAACTTCTTGTATCGCGAGGTGCCGAAGTCAATGTCGGAGATGACCGGGGAAGAACCGCGCTGCACAGCGCCGCATTATCTCGCCAATTGAAGACGGTCGAGGCGCTGATTGCCGCCGGAGCAGACGCTAATTTAAAAGACAATGAGGGGGAGAAACCCCATACCTATAACAGTAAGGAAATCGCCGATCTCCTCAGAAAGCATCAAACGTGGGAATGAAATTGATCAAGATTGAAGGGTTTGCGCACAGGTAAAAGCTGTATACCGGGAAATAACCGTGATATCCCGCGCTTCCCGCAACGGAAGGCTCAAGCCGGAACACCGGCAGCGGCGATTTTATTTGCAGTGAGATTGATTCTTAAAACACCTTTCTGGTATAATCACCTCGGGAGACCGGATTCAAGCTCTTATCCTTGATGCCGTTCCGGCTGAAGCACCTTCTGTTGCTTGATAAGACCGCTGTTCGCAGTCCGGACAATAATAATGGGAGAC
>Ga0302253_1002079_pt1 | contig 10520 bp, 11 predicted proteins | sample AAG_RA_Trp_MG_FD_193537 | JGI IMG/M metagenome (GOLD analysis project Ga0302253, IMG submission 193537) | Enriched activated sludge microbial communities from anaerobic digester in WTTP, New Holstein, Wisconsin, United States - AAG_RA_Trp | ecosystem: Engineered > Bioreactor > Anaerobic >... | reverse complement strand
CAATATGTCACCGTTGAGGACCTTTTCAGTGATGAGGATGTCGAAATAGACTGTCCGGAGAAAGTGGACTATGTCGTTACTGTGGATGGTCACAGTATGGAGCCCTTAATTCTTGACGGCTCTGACCTCTATGTGCGAAACAGCTATCTTGAGCCGTATGACAATGGTGATATAGCAGTGGTGTATGTTGACGGCAAGCTGGAATATATGGTTCGCCGGTTGTGGTTCCATCAACTGGAAAACCTGATTTATGTCGGCCTGCAGAGCGAGAACCCCAAAGATATCGAGTGGCACTTCTGGAGAGATATTGAGGATGAAGATACTTCTTCGATGGTGAAGCTTCTGGGGAAGGTAGTGGGGCCATAGAAAAGGAATAGGGAAGAGTAGGAGGAGGTGAAAAACCATCATGCGATTTCTGATTTCGCTGAAAGAAGGAAAGGACGGCTTCATCATAGCTGAGTGCCCATCTCTTCCAGGATGTATGACCCAGGGTAAGACAAGGGAAGAGGCTCTTGAAAACATAAAAGAGGCCATAGAGTTGAGCATAAAGACGAGGAAAAGATTCAGGCTGCCTCCTCATTACGAGATAGCAGAAGTAGAGGTTGCGGTCTAGTGGCGAAACTTCCGATATGTTCAGGAGACGAGGCCATAAAAGCCTTCATGAAAGCCGGGTGGTTATACGGGCGGACAAGGGGAAGCCATGTGACCCTGTATAAACCGATGAACCCTGTTGTTTTAACAATTCCACGTCATGATGTTCTGGATAGGGGATTGCTGAGGGATCAGATAAGAAAAGCAGGGATGACCATGGATAGATTTGTAGGATTGCTGAAATCGTTATGAGTGCGTTGAAGATTGAGGAGTAATGGCGGAAGTATGGACTCGACCAGGGCAATGTCTGGGGACAGGAGCTGGGGGACCAGGCCGAGCTCAAAAAAGAGAAAAATCGGAAAATATCCCGAAAGATCCTGACAGGAGTTTTTCAGCCGGCATAAAAAGATCTTCATGAGAGAGGGGCCACCCTCAATACAGAACTCCTTTATCAGATTCATCACTCTTGGGTTTGTTTTATTTTCTTGCATTTTATATGGTAATGGATTAAGTCTTGGTTCCAGAAAGTGGTGTACACATGGAGCAGCAAGAAGACGCGATCTTGAAACCCGTTAAAAAGAAGAAGATGAGGCCGTATTTGCTGGAGCGGTTGAAGCGCTCGAGAGAAGAAAAAGAGCCAGAAGATGACTTCCTGTTTGAGGAAGTCGCGAAGGAAATGAAAAGGGGTAAGAAATAAGCCTGTCGTTTGAAAAATTCTCTCTTAGGAGCTTGCTATGACAAAAAAGTTGCTTGTTTTTCTATTTGCGGTAATTATTGCTTTACTTGGGAGCAATTTGAGAGCTGCATTTGCCGATGAAATATACGATTTCCACGTAGCGGTTGAACGATGTGATACCGACAAGATCAAAGCTTTCTTGAAAAAGAACCCAAAGCTGATTGAAGCAAAGGTCGGACGTGGTTATCGGCCTCTACATAAAGCTGCTTTGACTGGCCGCAGAGATATTGTGGAACTCCTAATTTCGAATGGAGCAGATGTCAACGCCAAAGATAATTGGGGAAGAACTCCGCTGCATCATTCAATCGAAGAAGGCTCTATTGATGTCGTAAAACTTCTTGTCGAAAAGGGCGCCAATATTAATGCCAGAACATCTCAGGGGATTACACCTTTGAAGTGGGCAATGTCAGGTTTCATAAATAGAGAGATAGCTGATTATCTCAGAAAACGCGGGGCTAAGGAATAATCCGGAACCCCTGAAAGTTCGGGGAGCGTGGGAAGTTGGGCGACTTGAAAAGCTCTGATAAATTTCCTCTGATAGTAGTTTCCTGACAGAGGCGAATGAATTGGAATGTTTTTGCTACGTTGGACAGTGTGGCCCATTGGTTGATGATGGAGATGGAAGTGAGAAGTATAATGGAACTCTGACAGGAGTTTTTATACCGGCATAAAAAGATCTTCATGAGTGATGGGGTATTCTCAGGTTACTCTTCCACAATACACTTACTATTTTAAATTGTATACCAACACACAGCATAAAATAAATGCTTTTTGTAATGAAAGCATGATAATTAGGGAGGAATTTTCAGATGGATGAAATTAATGGTATTAAGCTTATAGAAGCAGTTAACAAGAAAATGGAGCGAGTTCGGACAAAAAGTCTGGATCTATCTTTCAATGAACTTACAGATATGTATGCAGGCAAAGAATTAATTATTAATCCCGCTTATCAAAGACTATTTAGATGGTCTGAGGGCCAACAATCAAGATTTATTGAATCATTAATTCTTGAAATGCCGATTCCACCTATTTTTGTTATTGAAGATAAACTGGGCCAATTTGAACTAATAGACGGTTTACAAAGAATTGCATCATTTCTACATTTTCGTGGACAACATCCGGAATATAAGGATGAGAATCAATTTCTCAAACTATCAGAATGCGACATTGTAGCAGAGTTAAATGGCCATACTTTTTGTAGCCTTCCCAAACCACTGGAAATAAGGTTAAAGCGAAGTTTTGTGCGTGTAGAAGTCTTGAGAGAAGAAAGCGATAATCGACTTCGTTACTATATGTTTAAAAGATTGAATACTGGTGGCGAAAAGTTAAGTCAACAAGAAATTAGGAATTGTACTATAAGGCTTTTGGATAGCAAATTTAATGATTTTCTCATTAAACTTAGTCAGGATGCTAATTTTATTAATTGTATAAAGAATTTATCTGAGGAAAAAATTGAAGAGAAAGGGGATCAGGAACTTGTTCTAAGATTCTTTGCATTCAAGAATTATCGTCAAAAATATGTTCATGATGTTGCAGATTTTATGACTGAGTATATGGAATCAGTTTCTGATCCTGATAACATGGATGTACTATTTGATTATGATACGGAGGAATCTTGTTTTAGAAGTACTTTTGTGGTTTTGAATAAAACATTAGGTGAACATTCTTTTTCGGGAACCAACGAACATGGTAGCCTTATATCTCGATTTCTTTCATATCATTATGAAGCATTTGCACTTGGAATACAAAAATATTTGAATCAAATAGATCAGAACGATCAAGCTAAGATTGTTGAACTAAAGAATATGTTCATTGAAATAAAACGATCAGGAGGTTTTCAGGATATGACGAAAGGTGGAGGTAAGAACTATGCTAAACCTCTAAATGACAGAATAGAATATGTTGAGAATGCTTTGGCTAAATTATTTTTATGAATAATAAAGAACTTCTTGATATCTGGGCTCAACTTGAGCAAGAAAAGTCTTGGAGACAAGATGAGATAAGATTACTTGAAAATCAGCTTTCTTTAATAAAGAAAGAACCTGATAAAGATATCTATCGAAAGTCTTTAATTGTGATGCTTTATTCCCACTACGAGGGTTTCTTTAAATCAGCATTTTCAATCTATGCTAAAGCAATTAATAATGAGAATATAAAATGTCGAGAGGCCACAGATTTCTTATCTGCAGCGACACTTGCGCAAGAATTCCATGCTCTTCATAATCCAGAAAAGAAATGTGATTGTTTTAGGAGTTTATTGCCAGAGGATACAAAACTTCACAGATTCGCACGAGAAGTAGAGTTTCTATGTAATTTGGATAATTTTTGGGATAAGAAGATTGAAATTCCCGATACAGTCTATGATCCAGAATCTAATCTTAAGGTAATTATCTTGCGCAAAATTTTATTCCGTATGGGATTTAATTACAAGATTTTTGAAAGATTCGAAGGAAACATACATCGTCTTTTAAAAATACGGAACGATGTGGCTCATGGGGATCGGAAAAATGGTTTAAGTAATAAAGAATATCGTGAAATAGCAAAAGCTATTTTTTCAACAATGAGTGAACTTATAGTAATTTTGATGGATTCCTTAAAAAACAGATCGTATAAGAAGCCCTAATACCATTAATTAGTGGCGGGCGGCAACAAAACTAGATATATATAACAATATGCTATCATTTATTGCAATGGGCATTTAAACTGCCTGCAATTGCGGTAATCGTTTGGATTTGCTTCTCATTTTGAGTCTCTGATTTATCCTTTCTTTTGCTGTTTCAAAATATGTAGGCTCAATTTCAATTCCAATCGAATTTCTGCCCCATAATGCAGCAGCGTAATTTGTTGTTCCGGATCCCATAAATGGATCTAGGACTGTATCTCCTACAAAGCTGAACATTCTTACGAGTCTTTCTGCTAAAGAACAAGGAAATGGAGCAGAATGCTGTTTTGTTGAAGCGCCAGTTACTCTCCAGATTTGCTGGAACCATTCTCTGTGGTTCTTATTGGATACTACAGAAAGAACTCGTTTTTCAAGTGAAGGACTTCTATAACCACCTGGTTTCCTTTGAAAAATAATATATTCAATGTCATTTTTTATTACAGCATTTGGTTCATAAGGTTTCCCTAAAAACCTACCACTATTTCCATCGGCTTCAAACTGAGCATTAGTGATTTTATGCCAAATAATTGGATTCAAATTATCAAAGCCAAGTTTGCGACAGCTTTCTTGTATGCTTGAATGTAATGGATAGACAATATGTCTACCTGCAACTCTTCTAGGTATGCAAACATCTCCTACAACTATGATCATACGCCCCCCCGGCACAATAACGCGTAGGCATTCTTTCCAAATTTTCTCCAGTTCCCAAAGAAATTCTTCGTAGTCAGATATTAATCCCAGTTGACCATTTTGTTTATAATATTCTTTTAGGTTCCAATAAGGAGGAGATGTAATGATCAGATGAACGCTTTCTTCAGGGAGTTCTTTAAGTCTTATACGACTATCTCCCTCTTTGAGAATATGCTTTGACGGCATATCATATATATAGTCTTCCAATCTCTCTATGATACTCGGGTTTTTTGCAATAGCTGGTATTGTTTTTTGGTTATCTTCTTTCAATGCAATAAAATATTCTTCAGGAAGTATTGATTTTAATAGGCTATCATTACCATCGATTTTACTGCTGTTAATAATAATACAATGATCATTCATGAAGTATATCCTTATTGCCATTATATATTTTGTAGGGATTAACTTTACTAATTTCTGTAGAAGACTTCTTTCTACCTCTTAAATAAAAATAATCTGTAAACTTATCCATACAATTTGAATTGTTAATTAATTATATTAATTGTGGGTGACAACATATTGTCAGTGACATGATGGTTCACAAATTTTATTTTTATCAATCAATTAAATTGTATAAGTTGATTATGTAAAAATGCTGACTTGGGAGCCCTAGACAGCAGGACCCCCCTGACTCGGTTGCAGCTCTCTCCTCGTCTATACCCCTGATTACTAAATTTTCCATCTCAGATCACACTGACAGACATGTGTCACCAGGCTTTGCTATTCTATTCTCAGGAGGTGTTCCTATGGGCATTATCAAGAAGGGGAAGGATTATTATCTCGAGTACAGCGTTTATGTCATCGGCGCTGATGGGAAAAAGAAGCGTGAAAGGCGCAGGAAGAAGGTCGGCCCATTCAGGGAGCTCGCAGAGAAGGCCTGGAGCAAATTCACCCTTGAGAAGGCTGAAACGGTATTCCTGGATAAGAAACCCGCGAAGAAGCTCACCCTCGATGAATTCTCCGAGAAGTATCTGGAGTATTCGAAGAACAACAAGAAGGCCTCTGGCCACGAGAGAGATCAGTATTCTCTCCTGCAGCTCAAGAATCTCCTGGGGGAAACACTCCTCGAAGACATCAATATGGTGAAGGTGGAGGAGTATAAGGGGGAGAGAATAGCAGTGGTGAAGCCTGCGACTATCAACAGGGAGCTCCAGTGCCTGAGAGCTCTCCTCAATGTGGCCGTCGAGTGGGATATCCTCCCGAAGAATCCGGTAAAGAAAATGCGCCTTCTAAAAGAGCCGCCAGGCCGAGTGAGGTATCTGACGCTGGACGAAATCAGACTCCTGATTGCCGAATGCGCTTCTCATCTGAGGCCTATCGTGGTAATCGCAATTTACACCGGAATGCGAAAAGGGGAGATACTTTCGCTGAAGTGGGACTTTATCGACTTCAAGAACGACATCATACATGTGGAAGAAATAGAAGTGAAGCAGAAAAGGGGATCACCGAAGAGCGCCACCAGGCGGGACGTCCCGATGTGCCAGGAAGTGAAGGAGGCGCTGGAGAAAATTCCCCGTAAGGCAGAAAAGGTTTTTTGTGATATAATAGATCCGAGGGATGCTTTCCGGAATGCCTGCCAGAGAGCCGGTATAGAGAATTTCAGGTTCCACGATCTCAGACATACATTTGCCAGCCACCTGGCTATTCAGGGGGTTTCGCTCCTGGTAATCAAAGAGCTCCTGGGGCATAAAACGCTCGAGATGACCCTGAGATATTCTCATCTCTGCCCGGACGTGAAAAGAAAGGCTATAGAAAAGTTTGCGGAGATTTTGAAAAACACAACCCCACAGCAGAGCCACATTCCGACGACAGGAGAGAAAAAGGAAGAATCATAAAAACCTGATATATCTGGAAGCACTGTGAGAGTAAGAAAAGAAAAATGGGACACACTGTTTTCAGGGTCCAGTGTCCGCAAGGACGTGGGGGTTCAAATCCCCCCTTCCGCACTGAGTAGAAACCCCGTGGTTATGAAGACTGCGGGGTTTTTGCTTTATGTCTGAAAGTTGTGAATCTTTCTCAAATAATACGTGTATTTCTAATAAAATAGGCACCACAATGGCACCGTGTCACCGGGATAAAATCCCACAATGGAGCCATTCTCCCAAATGACCGGATCTTGGGATAGAAAATGCCGGATAAGCCCTGTCGAGACATGATCTCTCGGTGCCAATACGTTGCCATCGAACCCCTTGAACACGCATGAACATTCTTGTTTTCCAGAGATACTCGATTTGCGACAGGTTGATCTTATCCGGCATAGAATATGTGGTGAATGTCGAGGGCGCCTGACTGTGAGTATGTATTCACAATCATTGATACAAAGCCCCTCGCGAACAAAGCTGCATGGACAGAAATTTCGGACTTGATATCGTGCGGGCCATTGCGATTCTCGTCGTGGTGGAGCAGCACGGGCGATCCATCATCGGGCCTGTATTCCCTGCCATAAACCGCCTGGGGGCTACCGACGGCGTCGATATATTTTTTGTTTTGAGCGGATTCCTGATCGGCGGCATACTGCTCAAATCCTTTTATGAGGATAGCGTTTTTGACGTAAGGAAGTATGTGAACTTTCTGACCAGGCGGTGGCTGAGAACGCTGCCGAATTACTATCTCGCGCTGCTGGTCAATCTCGCGGTGGCACTTGTCTCCACGAATCTGGGAGGATTCACGCCGGCCTATTTCTGCTTTCTGCAGAATTTCATCCCGCCCTTTTCCGATCACCGCTTCTTTTCGGAGTCGTGGAGCCTTTCCATCGAGGAATGGTTCTATCTGGTCTTTCCGATGGCTATGCTCTTCTTCGTGCTCCTGAGGAGAAAGGCCTCGAAGGATCTCTTTCTGCTATGCCATATAACACTTTTTATTGCCGCTCTGACGGCAATGAGATATGCCAGCTATGTCCATTTCACCCATCACGGTGGAATCATCGACAACACGACATGGAACACGCACTTCAGGTGCGTGGTGCTCATGCGCCTCGACTCCATCGCAGTCGGCGTGCTGGGAGCCTTCATCTCGCGGCGTTTTCCCCTGCTTTGGCAAAACCAGTCTTTCCGGTCTGTGACCTTCGCCGCAGGGCTTGTCGCCGTCACGGCCCTGGACAGGACCGCCATACTTTCAGGCCGCCTCAGGGACCCCTTCTTCAACTGCGTGCTTTATTTCCCTCTTTATTCAATGGGCGTGCTGCTTCTCTTCCCGATGCTGAGCTCTCTGCAGAAGAGGCCGCAAAGCCCTGTCGGAAACGGAATTGAGACGATCAGCAAGATCTCTTACTCGATGTATCTCTGTCACAACTCTCTCATAGTCCAGCCGCTTGCCGGATTCATTGCGGGAAAGCCTCTTCCCGCCGTGGTCGCCGCTTATTTCGGATACTGGGCTGCCGTTCTTCTCGTTTCATACGCTGTATACAAATGCTATGAAAAGCCCATATTGCTCTGGAGGGACAGGAAGGTTCCGGCGCTGCGTTTACCCTGATGTAGTTATTACACTGCTACTGTGAAGCCGATAGAAAACAGGCACTGAAAGGCGGAACACTGAAGACAATGGAGATTTGACGCCATCTGTTGACGCCGGCGCTCAGTTCTTTCTCTGCTGATATCGGGCCTGTTTTGCTTACGGCTTCGGTGAGTCCTTGGCCAGCTCGGCCAGCTTTTCCATGCGCTCCGATGTCGGCGGGTGGGTGGAGAAGAACTTCTCGAGCGCTCCTGGCTTCGACTTTTCGAGAGACTTCAGATGCTCCATCGCTTTCACGCCGTACCATGGGTTGATGTTGTTCCTCACCAGGTGGCGGCTCGATATGGCGTCGGCCTGATACTCGTCCTTCTGGCTGAAGCGCACGTTCATGATGCTCGATGTCACCTGTCCCACCACTTCTGGCAGATCGCCCTGCTTCTTCGACAGCAGCTGGATGAGGGCTCTGAAGGCGGCGTCGCGCTCCAGGCTCTTTATCGAGTCCCTGTCCTCCACATGGCCTATCTCGTGGCCCAGCACGAAGGACAGCTCGTTGTCGTTTTTGAATTCGTTGTAAAGGCCGCGGGTCACGTAGATATGCCCGCCAGGCAGCGCGAAGGCATTCACCACGTCCGTGTCTACGAGCTTGAACTCATAGGTGATGTCCTTGCGCGTCGATGTCTTTGCGAGGGCTTCCCCGAGCCTCTGCACTCTGGCCAGAGCCTCCGGGTTTTCCCATACCTTGTACTGCTTTTCGACCTGCGCCGCGACCTGCTTCCCTAGCTCGACCTCGTCCTTTGAGCTTATCAGCAGGTAAGAGAGCTCCGTGCTGACCGAAGTTTTTTCCGTTCCCGGCGGCGTCGGGGGATTATTTGTGCAGCCGGCCATGCCGAGCAGTGTCGTGCCTATGAAGACGCCTGCCATTGTTTTGCGCAGCCACGCCGCCTTTTCGATATCGCCGGCGCTCTCGGCTCCTTCGGCTGCCGGCGCTGCAGGCGCGACACCGCACATATCGATATTGGCGATGACCTTCTTCGGATCGGGCCACTGCCTGGCCGGGCCTGGAGTGTAGATGTCCTGACAGCCTTTTTCCTCGCTCCTCGGCGTTGGAGCTGTATATCCTGTGAGAGGGTTTCCAACTGTGCTTCCTGAAAGCGGATCAATACTCACTGTAATCACCTGCCGTTATTTATTGCAAATATTATTCTACATGAAAGCGAAACATTCTGCAAGTGGATCACCTGGCCTCATGAAGGCTTTTCCGCGTTCCGGAGGCCTTATCCGTCTCGTTACAGAAATGTTAATTTTCAACGTCATACCTGATGTTCACACTGTCAATCAAAAAGGGGCACATTTACTGCGCCCCTGTCAGTCAGTAATTATGGCAGCTGGAATCCAAGCCTCCGGGAAAACCCGGAGCCGGCGTTTCCCCCCGGCTCAAGCATTTGCCAGGAACGGCGACTGGGAGAAGATCGTAAAGAGCGTTTTGAGCTCCCCCTTGTCGAACCAGATCCCCATGCATTTCGGGCAGAAATCTATGTACATATCTTTCAGCTCTGGCGGGAGGTTTGTCCAGCGCACCAGCTCGATCTTGCAGCTGGGGCAGCCGCCTGTGGCCGGCATGTCCCTGTATGAATCAGGTCTTGCCGTTCCTTCTTCGCCATCTTTGTGCTCAGGGTGAACTTCCCCGAAGACCATATCCAGCTCTCCGGCATTTAGCCACATGCCCTTGCAGACAGAGCATTTGGCGAAGTGCATGCCCATTATCTCTCCCCTGTGGAAATCTGTCTCTTTTGCGCAGCGCGGGCAGTGAATCTTCTCAGTGGACTTTGCAATGCCTTCTATGCTCTCCTCGTCCAGTTCGCCGGCTTTCATCGCCTCTTTCATCGCATATTCGAAGATCTGGGAGAGCTCTCCCTTGTCAAACCAGATACCCTGGCATTTGGTGCACTGATCGAGATGGAGAGTGTTCTGAGAGAGCTCGAATTTAAGAGGCGATGATACGAAGGAGCCGCCGCAGTATGGGCATACTCCTGTGAGTGGCTTTCTGGAGTCCGGATGGAGCTCTTCTTTGATATCCGAGACGTCTACGGGGTGCTCAATGGCCTTCCCCAGAACCTCTTCGGCCTCGCTGTAATCGATTAGAAACCCTCCGCATTTCGGGCATCCCTTGACGTTCATATCCATCACGAAGCTCGAGGCCTGCTGATTCTCTCCCATTGAAGCGCCGCAGCGCGGGCATGTGCTCTCCATAGTGTTTCCTCCTTATACTGTTTCGTCTTATCTCCGATGAGCCGCCGGCCGGCACGGAGTCAATAGGCTTGTGGCAATCTGCTCTGTATTATTCCGGAATTTCGCCAGTATCACCGGTTCTCCTTTACCTTGCAGCGTCAT
>Ga0302253_1002077_pt1 | contig 10525 bp, 7 predicted proteins | sample AAG_RA_Trp_MG_FD_193537 | JGI IMG/M metagenome (GOLD analysis project Ga0302253, IMG submission 193537) | Enriched activated sludge microbial communities from anaerobic digester in WTTP, New Holstein, Wisconsin, United States - AAG_RA_Trp | ecosystem: Engineered > Bioreactor > Anaerobic >... | reverse complement strand
CGAATGCCCGCCATGCGAAGCGTTGGCTTCCGTCTTCGAAAAAATTTCCGAAAAATATCCGGACGTGAAATTCATAAAAATCATGCGCCAAGACAACCGCGATTTGGCCGAGTCCTTCACGGTCATGAGTTCCCCGACCGTGCTGTTCTTCAAGCAAGGCAAGATGCAGGACAAACGGTTATGCGGCAGAATATTCGAAGCCGAACTCGACCAAGCCGTGAACGAACTCATGGCCTAACTTCATCACTACAATAATATGAACTGCCCCATTCCCAACGAACACTTGATTGACCGCATGATCCGCGCCCTGCTGGGCACGATTGCGGCCCTGGCCGGATACTTCTGGCTCTGGGGTTACTGGCAACTCTTGGTTTACGTCGTGGCGTTGACCTTGCTAGGCACCGCGGCCGTGGGCTACTGCCACCTGTACAAGCTCGTGGGTTGGAACACGGCCAAACGGAAAACCAAAATCAGCCCCAAGCTGATATGGGCCATCTTCCTGATCGCGTTCGTGGGCGTGACCGTGGGCGGCAGTTATGCCAGCGCCTTCTTCTCGCGCAAATTCTTCATCGAAGACTTCAACCGCATGAACGGCCCGTACAAACAAACGCTGTTCATGACCGGCCAGAACAACCGCGAAGCCGCGTTGTCCAATTACGCGGCGCTTATGGCGCAATTCGCGGCGTTCTCCGAAAAGTATACGGCTTACCGCCCCTACATCCTTAAAAACGACCCGTACTTCGCGGCCGACCTGAAAAACGTCGGCGACCTCATCACCAGCCTCAAGCCGGCTGTCGAATCCGGGGACTTGCCGCAGGCGCACAATGAATTCGAAAAGGTCAGGCCGATATTCCAAGACATGCTCAAACGCAACGGCTTCTCCATGCTGGCCGTGTATCTGGTGGACTTCCACGATGCCATGGAAAAGGTGATTGCGGCTGCGGACGCAAAGAATCCGGCAGGCGTGCTGGAGGCGTACGCCGAAGCCGACGCCAAACTTAAAGACGTGGAATCCGCGGCCAACGACGGGGAAATCCAAGCCATCCGCGGCAAGCTCGAGGAGGTCGCGTCGCTGGCCAAACAAAATAAAGCCAACGAGCTTTCGGCCAAAGCCGCGGAACTCAAAAGCAGTTTCGTTAAGGTGTACCTGCAACGCGGCTAGCCGCGCGCAAAAAACATCGACGCCTTACGGGGCGTTTTTGTTAACGCGGTTGCGCGATACGCGGCCATGCATTATCTTGTTTTTGAATATGCCTGCCAAATTCATCAAAAGCGTCACCGACACGCGGGAGTTGCCGCACGATGCCAGACCGCAGGTGGTTTTAGTGGGGCGTTCCAACGTGGGCAAATCCTCGCTCATCAACCACGTGGCCGGACAAAAAGACTTAGCCCGCGTCAGCGCCACGCCCGGCCGCACGCAAACCATCAACCTGTACGACTTCGACGGCCGGCTGTACTTGGTCGATTTGCCGGGCTATGGCTACGCCAAGGCGTCCAAACAAAAACGCCAGGCCTTCGAAGGGCTGATCAGCGATTGCCTGTATGACGCCGAAAACCTCCGCTTGGTTTTAGTCATCATCGACGCGCGCCACGGAGCCACGGATTTGGACTTGGAGATGTTGGACTTTTTGGAGACCCAAGGCTTGCCGTTCGCGGTCGTGGCCAACAAAACCGACAAGCTGTCCAAGGCGCAAATCATCGCGCTCATCAATAAACTTAAAGACGAGAATCCGGGCGCGGCCGTCATCGCCCACTCGGCCGTGGACAAGGTCGGCGCCGGAGAAATCCGCGAATTGATGGCCAAGGCATGACCAAAACAGACTGGGCTCAACGCGGAACCGGTTTTCTGTTAAGCTTTAATCGTTAATAGTCATTAACGCACAGCCTATGCCAGAACCCTTTCACACCGACGTCTTAGCCGATGCCAAAGCCAATACGTTTTTCCGCAAGGAAATCGCGACCATGACCGGCTCCCAAGTCACGCTCATGAGCATCCCTCCCGGCGGCGAGGTCGGACTCGAGACGCACCATGACGTGGATCAGGTTTTGATTTTCGTGGCCGGAACGGGCAAGGCCATCCTGAACGACGCGGAATCTCCGATTGGGCCAGGGTCCATGTACGCCATCCCCATGGGCACCAAACATAACTTCGTCAACACGGGCGCCGATGATTTGAAGATTGTCAGCGTCTACGCCCCGCCCGAGCATCCGGTGGGCACGGTACACCAGACCAAAGCCGACGCGGACGCGGCCGAAGCCGCCGAACACGCATAAAGACCCAATCCAAAATTCAAAAAACCGCTCGTCTTCGACGAACGGTTTTTGTTTTATCCTAGCCATTTTTACTTTGAACACTTATACGGAACTTCATTCCGTGGTAAAATGCGGCCGTTAACCAAAACAAACCTTGTGAAGAACTTCACCAAATTTTTTATCGCGACTTTGACGTTGGCCTTGCCCGCGTTTTTTGTTACACCGAATCCGATGCACGCCCAAACTGCGGCTCCAATGGGCAACAATGCCGCAGACACAACCGCGTCCACATGTCTGATGGGTGGCGGTCCCCTGATATCAGATGGCAAATCGAGCATAACGCTCGCCGCATCTCTAAGAAACGTCGCCGGTCAGCCGCTATCCGGAATAACCGTTACCGCGGGTGGCGGCATGACTGGCTTGACGATAACTCCGGGCGTGGCGGTTACGGACGCCAACGGACTTGCTAATTTTACCGTTACTTCAAGCAAGCCCGGTGAAACGCGAATCAGCATGGGCTTCCAAGGCCAATTCATATCCTGTCCGGTTACCGTGGGCCAAGAAGCGGACGCCGCGCATTCGACCGTCGAGGTATCGCCCAGCACCGTGCCCGCGGATGGCGCGACGCCCATCACCGTCTCCGTCACATTGCGCGACGCATCCGACAACCTGATACCAAAAAAAGGCGCGTGGATATCCGGCTATTGGTCAGGCAACGCCAACGACTTAACGAAAACGCCATCAGGCGCAACCAATTTAGGCACCGCTTATCCCAATGACGCCGGAAAAATCATCCATACTTACACCTCAAAAGGCCCGGGAACTTTGACGGCCATGGTCAAAACCGAGGATGGATACGCGGTCAAAAACGAATTGCTCATAAAATTCACGGAGTACGTTCCCGCACAACTTTCATCGACCCTCTCGACCGTAACCAAATCCTCGCCCACGGGCGCTGTCTTGGCCGACGGCGAACATGCGGCTTCCATCACCGTCTTGGTGCGCGACGAAACGGGCAAAGCCATGGCCAACAAAAACGTCAGCCTGATTTCGCCCGCGTCCGCGGTCCACGTTTCCCCCGCGCAAACCACGAATTCTTCCGGTTATGCTTATTTCACGGTCAATTCAACGGCCTCCGGGTCGTATGACATCGGGGCGTTGGTGGACGGGACGACGCTATCTTCCAAAGCCAGCGTGCAATTCGTCAAACAGACTTCGGCCAACGCCAGTCTCATACAATTCTCACCCGCCAGCATCAAAGCTGACGGCGCGGAAACCGCCACGGCCGAAGTCACGGTCAAGGACGAGGATGGCAACTTGCTCGCAGGCAAAGACGTATCCTTGTCTTCCGCGCCTTCCGGATTGCAATTCAACGCGGCCCTAGTCACAACCGACGCTTCGGGAAAAGCGACTTTCAGCATAAAAACATCGACCGCCGGAACCTATGCGGTTAAGGCCACGGTAGGTTCCACGATTTTGGACGCCCAAGCCACGTTGACCGCGACCGCGCCGGCAACTTCACAGACATCCAACCCGACCGCGCCCACCACCGTGACGGTCCAGCGCGCCTCGAACTACCATTCTTCGTTCGAAGCCGTGCCCACGCTCCTGCCAGTGGGCAAGATCGTGTCGTTCGTACTCAAGCTCCGCGACACGAGCGGCGCGGCCATCGCCAATCGTACCGTATCCTTCATGGTGACCACGAACGGCGTGCTCAAAACGCAAAACGTGACCACGGACGCGAACGGCAAGGGTCAATTGGACATCACGGTGACCGAACCGGGCGTTATTTCCACCAGCGTTTTGGCGGATGACGCCAAATTCATCGCCACGGCCACGGTCGTCGCCGCCACCAACCCCAACGAACAACCGCTGCCCACGGCCAGCGCCACCACGACCGGCGGCAATCTGACCATCACGCCTACGCAAGAAACCACGGGCGCGACCATCGAGGCACAGCCGGCCGCGGAAGAGGAAGCGGCGCGGCCCGAACCCAAACCCGGGCGCATGTTGTGGATCCGAGATACGGATACCGTATTCTACAAACATCCGCGCACGCTCAAAGTTTACGAATTCAACGACGCGGCAGAGGCTTTGGTTGCGCTCAAGGGCGCATCCATGCGCCTCTCGCAATCCACGTTCGCAAAGATACCGACGGCCAAACAGAACAGCAAAAAATTCCTGCCCACGCGCCGCCTGTACGCCGGACGTCTCTTGGTCACGGCCAACGACAAGGAACGCGTGTGGTACGTGCATCCGGACACGCTCAAACGCTACTGGTTCGACGGCAGCACGGGCTCGTACGAATTCCTCAAACAATTGGCCGACAAATCCGAATGATGAAAATCCCCGGTCCGACCGGGGATTTTTTATTTGACTTTGTTGAACAGGATGCGCGGCAGAAACGCCAACCGGTACAACCATTGGTTGGTGGGCATATCCCAAGTCCCGATCAAATCCACCTGTCCTCCGCCCCAACCGTGTTTGAAGCGCGAAATGCCTTCCCATGTGGCTTTGTAATTCAACGATCCGCGTGTAGGCGGATTCACGCCCCAAAAATCATAATGCGCTTTGCCTTCGGCTTTGGCCGCGCGGATGGCGTCCCAATGCAATTTGTACGGGGTCATGGCTTGGCGCATCAAATGCGACGACGCGCCGTAAAGATACGTGACCGTGTTCCCGTACGTCACCTCCATGTCGGCCGCGAGCATGGCGCCGTTCAATTCGGCCACACGCAACCGCGCCATGTTGGCCGAGGCCAAAGTATGGAAAGTCTTGACCAAATGGTGGGGCGGATGTTGGACGAACTTGTCGCGTTCGGCCGTCTCGTCCATGAGGCGCATGAAACGGTCCAAATCCGACGGATGCGACGTGACGCGCGTCTGCACGCCGTGGCGTTCCGCGACTTTGATGTTGTAGCGGGTCTTTTGGTGCATGCCGGCGAGCAACGCCTCCTCGGATTGGTTCAAATCCAATACCAAGGTGCTGGCCGGATTGTTTTCTGGCACGGGTTCGAAGCGCGGCGGCAACGGGCGCTCCCCGGTGCGGATGGCGAGCGGCGGCTCCCAACGCCAAAACAAAGCCTTGGCCAAACGGCCTCTTTCCTCAAGAGTATGCACGAACGTCTCAAACAGCTCGCGGCGTTCTTCGGCGCCAACGTCAAACGCCACCACCGGACCGCGGGCCGCGAACCAGTAGCCCAAGCCCATTTTACGGCGGCGATATTCCATCTGCGCGGCCACGCGCCACTTTCCGGTTTCGTCCTTGAGCGCGAACCGCAAAACTTTACAACCGGCCTGCTTGCGGAACTCGCCCCACGCCCAAGACTGCGTGAACTGCGGCCACGGTTGCGTGGATTGGAACTGTTCCCAGTCCAGACGGTCGTTGACCTCAACCAGATTCATAAGATTCATAAGATTTTTAAGATTCATAAGATTTTCCGACAATCTTATAAATTTTATGAATTTTAAAAAATTTTTATAAATTATTTCGAGAGCGACCTGAGCGCGGCCCGGATACGGGCTTCGGGCTGTTTGATGTCGGCGGGCAGGGCTTTGACCGCGTCTTTGGCTTGGGACGAAGAGTAACCCAAATTGACGAGCGCGGCCACGACTTCCGCATCCTCGGCATTGTCCGTTCCCGGTTCAACCAATTGCCCTTTAAGTTCCAGCACGATCTTTTGCGCGGTCTTTTTGCCGATGCCGGGCAATGACGAGAGCCAATCCACGTCGCCCTTGGCCACGCGCGACCGGAGTTCGTCCGGCGTGCCCGACCCGCACACGGCCAAACTGACTTTGGGGCCCACGCCTTGCACATTCAACAGCAATTCGAACATGGCCAACTCCTCGTATGCAGTAAAACCGTACAATTCATATGCGTCCTCACGGATGTGTTCGTGCAGATACACGAAGGCCAAAGCGCCGGACGACAAGCCCGCCAGCGTGCCCGTATGCGCGCGCACGCGGTAGCCTACGCCTTGGACCTCCAACAAAAAGAAGTCCGCATGGACTTCCAAAACCGTGCCGCGCAACGACCCCAACATACGCGCACAGGATACCGCATGCACGCGCGGATATCAAAAAACCGTTCGCCAAATGCGAACGGTGAGGTTCACTCCGGAGCCGACGTTGGATCGTACGAACGTTTGGTGTCGTACGTTTGGCGCGGCCGCGTTGAACGCGATGAAGGCGCGCTAGGTGTCGCGGACGCCTTGGCCGAAGCGGATGCCGCCAAATTGGCCGCGGGCGAAAGTTCGGGAACGGCCTCCGCAACTTGGACGGAAGCGGTGTCCACCAGCGGCGCGGATGCCGCGGCCAAAGGGGTGCGCGCGGGTTTGTCGCCTGCCATGTTCCTATAGGCCAACCCAAGACCGACCAACAGAACCAAGCCGAGCGCCAACCACAAGCCCCATGACGAACCGCCAACCTTGGCCGGCGGCGGCGCGCTGCGCTGCGTTTCGGGCGCCTGCTCGTCGGACTTGTCGCGGATGCTCGCCCGGGAAGCGGATTTGGCCGCCAAATCGAGTTTGGAGGCCACGGCTTCGATGGACGGGCTGGAACCGGGCGTGTTGCGCTTGGGCGGCGGATCGCTGGCCTTGTAGTCGGTCTCGGCCGCCGGATCGCTGCTGCGGAATTCCGGCTTGAAAGCCGAGATGGGCACGCTGACCGACTGTTCGCTGGACGGCAAGTTAAGGTGCACGCGCTGCAACACGCTCAGCACCTCTTGCATGCTGGCCGGCCTGTTTTCGAGCTCGTGCTCCAAGCAACCGGCGATCAGGCGCTCGAGTTCCTCGGGCGCGTCTTCGCAATAATCCGACAGCTTGGCCGGCGAGATGGTGCCGTGGTAAACCTCGGCCCAGACCGCATCCACCGGACGCTCCTCGTACGGGAACGGCAAACGGCCGGTGGCGAACTGGAACAGCGTGACGCCGAACGACCAGATGTCGTTGCGCAGGTCGTAGCGGCGCGAATCGTCCCCGTCCGGCCTGGGGCCGTAGCCCTGTTGCGGGCTCATGTACAACGGCGTGCCCACGCAGCAGCCGAGCTGGGTCAACTTTTTGTTGGCCTCGGCCCGCGCCGCGTCCAGATACCTGGCGATGCCGAAGTCCATGACCATGGCCGTTTCGATGCCGCGGTCGCGCTTGATGAGCGCGTTCGACGGCTTGAAGTCGCGATGCACCACGCCGGCGCCGTGCGCCGCATGCAGGCCTTGTCCGGCCTGCATCATGAGATGCAGCGTGCGCGACAAGGAAACGTAGCCTCCGCTGATCTTTTGGTCGGCCGGATGCTTTCCCTGGTGTTCCTCGAGAACGTTGTCGAGCGTGCGTCCGCCTTCGATGAGCGGCATGACCAAGAACAGGACCACGCCGTCGTCGAAGATTTCCATGCCCGAATCGTTGTAGGGCAGGATGTGCGGGCTCAAACCCGAAAGCCGCTTGTTGATCTCGACTTCCTGGTTGAAGCGATCGCACAACTGCTCCTCGGCCACCGAGGCCTTGCCCGGAAAACTCGAACGCATGGCCCGGGGACGAACGATCTTGACCGCAACATTCACCGGCCTGCCTTTGTTGGTCGCGGCGGCTTTGGCGTCCAAAGCGCGCCACACCTCGGACAAACCGCCCTCGCCAATGCCTTTGACGAGTTCATAGCGGCCTCCGAGAATCCTGCCAGCCAATGGCGACATGGGTTTGCTCCTTGTTGTATTTTTTTGCCCAAAGGTCGTATCTGCAGTTATAGCCGAATTGCCTAGCCTAAGCCATTTTTTGATTTTTGTCAAGCGTATAAGGTAGGGAAAAGGAAGGATGGAAAGAAGGAAGGAGGAAATATATATCGCTAAAATATAACAAAAGAAGGCCTTTCAGCCTTCCTTTTTCCTCTTTCCCCTTTCCTCTCTTCTGTGGTTTTCTACCCCGCCTTCTCCACCACTATCAACACTTCCCTGCCCTCCCAGTCCATGGTGGATTGGTTGGATTCGTCGGCGGAAAAACTCGAGGGGTCGAACAGTCCAACCAGGATCTCGTCGGCGCGCACTTCCTTGGCCACGTCGCGTTTGACCGCTTCGAGCGATTCCATGTCCTGCACGTCAGAACTGGCCAGGCGGATACGCACGCGGTCCGAAGGCGTGAGGCCCATCTGTTTGCGCAGTTGCATGATGTGGCGCACGGTTTCGCGCATCAAACCTTTACGCTTGAGTTCGGGCGTCAGATTCGTGTCCAAAGCCACGGTCCAGTCTTCGGCGAGCGACGCGTCGCCTTTGGCAAGCGCCACCTGTTCCACGTTGAGTTCGTCGCGGACCAAGGCCAGCAAATCCTTCTTTTGCGCCAAACGGTCGCGCTCCTCTTCGGATTTCAGGCTGACTGCGATTTGGGCCAACGCTTGGCGCACTGGGATCTTGACCTGCACACGCGCCTCCAAGCCCTTGGTCACGACCGCACGCGTCCAAACCATGTCCGCCTCCAACCGCTCGTCGATGGCGCGCTCGTCCGGCTTGGGCCACTTGTCCAAATGCACGGACATCTTTTCGCCTTCAAGATCCTGGTACAAACGTTCGGCGAAGAACGGGGCGAACGGAGCCAATAGCTTTGAAGTTTCGAGCAGAACCTCGCGCAGCGTGCGCAGCGCGTCCAGCGCGTCGTCCGCGTCAGTTTCGCCCTTGATGCGTTCGCGCGACCGGCGCAACCACCAGGTGGAAAGGTCGTCCACGAACGGACGCACGGGGCGCAAAGCCGCGGCCAAATCGTAAGCGTCCATGGCCGTAGTCATCTCGCGCATCACCGAATACAGCCGCGAGAATATCCAACGGTCAAGTATATGCATGCTGCGCGGCTTGGTGAGCACGATACGCTTGTCGCCAGCGTAGGTCAGGTAGAATTGGCGCACGTTCCACAAAGTGCCAAGGATGGTGCGTTGCACTTGGGCGCATTCGGCATCGGAAAAATTCATGGATTCGGCCTGCACCACGGGCGAACCTAACAGATACAAACGCAAGGCGTCAGCGCCCAATTTTTCCATGATTTCGTACGGGTTGGTGTAGTTCTTGAGCGACTTGGACATCTTTTTGCCGTCAGCCGTGAGCATCATGCCCGTAACCACTATGTTCTTGGCCGCCGGTTTGTTGAACAGCGCCGTGGCGATCACGTGCATGGTGTAAAACCAACCGCGCGTCTGGTCCTGGCCCTCGCCGATGAAATCCGCGGGGAAATGCGCGTCAAAGCTCTCCTTGTTTTCGAATGGATAATGGACCGAGGCGTACGGCATGCTGCCGGATTCGAACCAGCAATCGAACACGAAGGGCGTGCGCTTTTGCGTGCCGCCGCACTCGCAGGGGAATTCGACCGCGTCAATGCCCGGCCGGTGCATGTCCCAATCCTTGGGCAACTTACCGCCCGCGGCTTCCTTCATTTCGGCCACCGAACCGATGACGCGTTTGGCGCCGCAACCCTCGCATTCCCACACGGGCATGGGCGTGCCCCAATAGCGGGTGCGCGAAATGCACCAATCCGGAGCCATCTCCAAGCCTTTGCCGAAACGCCCTTCTTTGATGTGCTCGGGTACCCAATTGGATTTGCGGCTGGCGTCGAGCAATTTGCGTTTCATGCTTTGCGTATCCACGAACCAAGCGTCCTGGGCCCGGTACATGAGCAGCGTTTGGCAACGCCAACATTCGGGCACGCTGTGCACGAGGCGCGCGTTTTCCATCAGCAAACCCCGGTTCTCCAAATCTTTGATGACCAACGGATCGGCCTGTTTTATGGGCAAACCGGCGAACGGGCCCATGTCGGAAGACATGCGGCCTTCCTCATCGACCGTGAGCAACAGCGCCAAGTTATGGACTTTGCTGGCGTTGAAGTCGTCTTCGCCAAAAGCCGGTGCCGTATGCACCAAGCCCGTGCCGTCGGCCGCGGTCACGTACGGCATGTCCACCACGCGATACGCGACTTTGCCCTCGGGAACGACCGCGAACGTGAACAGCGGTTCGTATTCGGTGCCCACCAGCTCCGTGCCCAACATGCGTTTCTCCAAAATCGCGTTGCCCTTGCCCACGGCTTCGCCCTCGTCGTCCATGAGCGTGTAGTCCTTAAGCACGTCGTCCTTGCGCGCTTCGGCCAAAATCCAACGCTCGTCGAGCTGCGGTATGTAAACCTGGATGTAATACAGCTCCGGATGAACGGCGATGGCCGTGTTGGCCGGCAAGGTCCAAGGCGTGGTGGTCCAAGCGAGCAGATAGGTCTTGTCTTCGCCTTTGACTTTGAATTTGATGGTGATAGCCGGAT
>Ga0302253_1002075_pt1 | contig 10527 bp, 10 predicted proteins | sample AAG_RA_Trp_MG_FD_193537 | JGI IMG/M metagenome (GOLD analysis project Ga0302253, IMG submission 193537) | Enriched activated sludge microbial communities from anaerobic digester in WTTP, New Holstein, Wisconsin, United States - AAG_RA_Trp | ecosystem: Engineered > Bioreactor > Anaerobic >... | reverse complement strand
CAGCTCACCTTCGAGTTCCCCAAGGGTTGAGATGTTCTTCTGGATGATTCGGACAAGAATATCCTCTTTCAAGTCGTATCCAGCCTCATTGGGCAAACTGCCCTTGTGCCGAGCGAGGATGTTCGATTCACTTTCCAGATTCGTTCGCCGGTGTTTTTTGGGGCTGGCCAAACCCAATTCCGAGTTCGTTACCTCCTGAAAGGCGTCTATATACTTGTTCGTCTTGTAGTGCATCCCGAAAGGATTCAGGGCGCCGTCGGAAAGGAGATTCTTCTTAGGGATGATGATATGTATATGCGGTTTTCGTTCAATCATCCGGCCTGTCGATCGATCTGCGAAGCCTTTCAGTCTCGGAAGATGCGCTTCCGCGTACAGCATGTACTCTTCCGGCTTATAGGCCGCGAACGTGAATTGCTCGAACCTTTGCAGAAGATCCCGGTATATTGCCTCATCAAGATGATCCTCTTTGAACGCCAAAGTTATGTGCAGGTACTTTTCCGATGTACCGTTCATTCTGCGTATACAGGTATCCAGCAAGTCGATATCACCTCGAAGAGGAATCCGATCATCCAATTGCTCTCGGGTGGCATCGCGGCCCCTCTTATGACCGGTCTCAAGATACTCCCGAATCCCGACCTTGCCTCCGTTTACCCTAATGAGCATTTCCGGCCGCCTCTCGTATGAACTCATTGATTCGTCGAAGCTCCTCCAGGCAGTCAACGATTCGCGAGTCTTGCCCATCGTCTAAGGACTGCCGCTCGAGCAATTGGGCTGTGATCAGCTCGAGCTGGCGTTCCACCTTGTTAAACACGCCCAGGATCCTGGTCCAAGGGATGTCTTCAGTTCTCGGCGACTGAAGGGGGATGTCCTTTCCGGAGAGTAGCAACCGGAACAGACCTCCCGGGGACTCTCCGGCCCGACGAGCCGAGGCGGTGATCTGGGAGTACAACTCCTCATCCACCCGAAAACTTAGGGTCTTTTTGAGTTTCTTGGGTTCTTCCTGGGACGCTTCCATCGCTCCCTCCGTACCGAAAAACCGGGGTTTCCAAGGGGAGACCCCTTGGGGGCTCGTCGAGAGCCCTGGATATGTTCACGAGCCGTAGGCGCGTAAACATATCTGTCGTGCCTAAAGTACTCAAATTACATAAATTATACTTTGATTATTACATATTTATTTTATAAGGATATTTTAATTTGCTTTCAAGGATTATTGTTGTATACTTAGTAATGACCGGAACTTATTCGAAGGCATAACGCTATCAACCAGTCCTGCAACGGTTCGATCTTGTACGAAAAGATTCCAACAGGGTCTAAGCCTTTTAAATCATGCGAGGGTGCCCTTGGAAAGTGCCCGTGTTCGGAGGGATGAAGATGGCGGAAAGTTTCAAGATCCCAAGTCTCGATGACGCATTCAAGAAGCTTTCGGAAGACCCCACCATTCGAAGCAAGACGGGTGTCATTGAGACGTATTACCAAGAAATCGAGGCGATGAAGTCTGCAGGCATCCCCAATTTCAAAATCGTGGCCTGCCTCAACGCGATCGGGATCGATATCGGGATCAAGGTTTTCGAGTCGCTTTTTTATAGGATCCGAAAGCGGCATCGAAATAAGAAGGGCTCAACGGCCTCAGCGGATGAATTGAGGTTGACCGCAGGGAAGATCCGGTCTCCCCCGCCCGGGGTTATTGAGAATCCCAGTGACATTCGACGGATGATTCGGGAAGGAATAAACCTTGAAGACTTTGAAGGAGCACAATCATGAGGATCTGTGTAATTAGCTATTCGGGGACGGTTGGAAAGACGACCATTGTAGCGCACCTGTTTTACTCTCGCCTCAAAAAGGCCTTGGTGTTTGCGATCGAGACCGTGAACGAGACCGCCGCCAGTCTCGGTATTCCGGTAATCCAGATCTCGGCGGAGCATTACGACGCGTTCTACAAACAGATACTGACCGCGCGGGATGCGATCGTCGATCTTGGCGCCTCCAATGTCGAGGACTTCGTTGCAGGCCTGCTTCGGTATGAAGGATCCCAGATCGAGTTCGATTACTTTGTCATCCCGGTTCTCAGCGGGACAAAGGAGCAGAAAGAATGTATCGCTATGGTTAGATTGCTGAACTCTATGGGGATTGAAGCCGATCGAATCCGGATTGTGTTCAACCGCGTTCGGCATGAGGTAGCCGAGGAATTCCAGTTGCTTCTGAACTACGTAGCGAAAGAAGGGGGCTGCTGGGTGAATCAGGAGGCGGCTATATTCGAGAACGAACTCTACGACATGCTGATGATCCGGCGCATTTCCCTCGGGGATATCCTCGCCGATACGACCAACTACCGTGAGCTGGCTCGTGCCTTCCCGGCCGATGGGGATAAGAAACTCCTGGCTCATTACACCTCTATGCATCTCATGCAGTCTCTTGCCAAGGGCGTTTCCAAGAACTTGGAGCGCGTTTATAACCTATTAATACCGGAGGAGAAGTAATATGGATGACGAATTTATTCCGAAGAGAATGCTCGAAATTTACTTCGACGAAGTTATGACAGATATGAATCAGTTGATGGAAAAAGCTTCAACCTTGCTTGATCACGTTACTACTCTTGAATCTCAAATGCAGAAATCAATTCAGGAGTCTGTACACGTAATCATGGGTGCAATCGGTTCAACCGAAGCAGCGATGATGAGACTCCAGGAAAAGGCTTTGGGTAGTACAGATCAACAGCTTCAAACTGCGACTAATGCTGCTATGACAAGCATCAAAGAGCAATCTCGAGAGATCGTACTGAAAGCAGTGGAGTCTGCAGCAGGAGACGCTTTTTCCTATTATGCAAAGACCATGAAAGAGTCAACGGATTACTTCGCCAGGATCGTAAATGGGTATAAAAGCAATCTGGAATCTATATCCAAGACAATCAAACAGTTTTGGACCAAAAATCTGGTTGCTATGTTCCTGGTGTGCCTATTCTCATTAACGACAAGCTTCATGGTATTCAGGCTAATAGAATCAAGGTATCCGATTTTCCAGGCCGGCGCCAGGGATGCTTTGAATTGGGGACGAGAGATGGGCAGAATCTGGCCGAACCTGAAACCGGCGACTCAGGCCGAGATCAGAACTCTGATTGAGTCGGAGTGAAAAGTCGAAGCTCCACCCGAAGACCATTGGCTTCGGGTGGAGCAATGGACTCCTCGTAGAAGTGTCCGGAGAATCTTCCGATTCTTCCACTTCCACGGTACCCCGTACTTCTTCCACTTCTTCCATTTCTCTGACTTCTTCCGAATCTATTGTCATCAATGGAAATGGATGATCTTGAAGAAACGGAAGAAGTGCTGGATACTCGGAAAGAGCTAGAAGTGGAGGAATCGATGGATTCTCCCCCGTGGCTTATGCACAATTATTCAAGATGTAGGAGGCAGCTGATGATTCGGCCCAAGCTATTATCAATTCCAGTATTGCTTTTTTCCCTCATTTCTTGCGTTACGACCAATACGCCCGCGGGAAACGAGGTAACTCGTGCTTCCTCGGAACGAACAAGTGGATCCCTATTCAGGAACTCAATTTATCAGCTTGCGATGGCAATTCAACCGCCTGATACGGGAACTGGAACGAAAAAGTCGATCGCTATTCTCGAATTCCAAGCCTCAGATATATCGCCCACCTTCGCCCAGCAAGTCCAGGACCATCTTCTCGAAGAGTATTTCAATCTAGGCAGATTCAAGATAATTGAAAGGGAAAGCCTGGATCGAATACTGAAGGAACAGAATCTACAACTATCCGGTGTTGTTAATGAAGCCGAAGCAAAAAGGGTTGGCCGGATTGTAGGCGTCGACTTCATTTCGTTTGGGACAATCGCAAAGTTCAACAATGTCATCCGGATATCCGGCCGCACCACGAGCGTAGAAACTGGCGAAATCGTCGCTATTTCCAGCGTGGAGATCCCTATTGACGGTGAACTCTCGTCCATGCTGGGAGTTACCAAGAGCGAGGAAGCTGTAGAAAAACCGAAGACCTCCGTTCTTTCGAAATCGCCGTGGACAGTGACGAAGAAGGTGAACGATTTCGACGGAGTTACCGTTTATACTTTCAAAAGTTCCGGACCTGCTACGGGGATACTTACAATAGGATATGTAAAAAGCAAAGATCCCCTTAAATCCTATGTTCGGATTGGACTATCAAAATGGGATTTTGGTCCATTCTCTAAAGAAGGGGGGAATTTCGATATCAAGGACAGTACGGGTACAGTGCATACGATACAGTTGAAATGGATTTCGTGGAGTGAAGCGAAGGGGAAAATGAACTTCGGCTATGGAGAATACTATTTATATACCAATACGAGTAAAAGCCGACAGCTTCTTTCCTTGCTACTAGATAATGACAATCTCGTGGTAAGGTGTAGCCCTCCTCTTCAATATGAAAAAGAAGTGGTACAGAAATTCAACACTATCGGTCTTAAAGATACCATTTTAGTACAGGGTCTAACAATATCAGAAATCGAAAAAGCAATCGCGAACGAATCCTTTTAGTTAAGATAACTAAGCTTCCCGGGATCTGTACCCCGGGAAGCATAGTGGCTGATTAAGCCGGATTTTGCAGGGAGTCAAACTTATACGGCTTGATATCCTCCTTCAGCTTGTTCGGTTTTAATGCAATCCAGGTTCCGTATTTCTCCCCTTTGTCCACCAGGCCCTCTTCATACAATTTGCCAAGGAGGAGAGAAATACTTTTCGAGCTCTTGAAAACCACCTTGGAAAGTTGTAGCGGAGTCATCGGGGTTTCGCTGTTTTTAAGAACTCTCAGGATTTCCCTGCGTTCACCGGTAAGGTAGCTAGTTTCATCTCCTTCGACCACCGTCCAAATTCCCGTCTTGAAGTCCGGCTGCAACAGAATCCGGTTGTCTTCGAAGTCTCTGCCGGTGCAACTGAGGATTGCCTCGTTTCTTCCACGGGCTCGCCGAAGTAGCAAGATCGCATCTGCGGCGGCTGTGATCCCCGTAGTACCGCTTACCTCGTTGAACTCATCATTGATGTCGGGCATTTTCCGGGTATGGTGCACCAGGATGATCGCGATTTTTCGCCGCTCCGCAAGGTCCTTGAACATCCGCACCTTCTGATAGTCATCGAGAAATCCGGAAGAACTTTGGGCGCTCTGCGCAAAGAAATATCCGAGGGTGTCGAGGATGATGAGCTTAACCTGAGGGTGATCCTCCAAGTAAGCGTCAATTTGATCAATCCCCGTTTCTCCCGGCTCGATCTTCACGACAAAGACCAGATTGTCATTGCCTTCGATCCCAAATTTCCTCAGCCTCCTGTGCAGCCGTGCTTCATTGTCTTCCATCGCGATATATAAGCCTTGAACCGGCTCCGGGGTTGTATACCCGAATACAGGATATGCAAGACTCAACATGAAAGCGATGAACAAGACGAGAAAGCTTTTCCCGGTCTTCGGCGGTGCTGCAAGAATGATCACTCCGACGGCCGGAATCAAGTTTGGAACCAGGAAGGAAAGATCCTCAAAGACCCGAGCGAGAAGCTCGGTGGCGGAAATGGCATGAAAGGGTATCTTCATAGCGCCTCCACATTAAGTGAGGAACGAGAATTTGGTCCCCTTTTATTTTCCGGAAAAATCTCAGCGGGATCGAATTCCACATCTTCCAACGACTTGTAGCGATCGATTACGCCAATCTGAACATCTCGGATATCCCCATCATGCTTGGTGATCTTTACGGAAATCTCCGCATAGCGGGAGGATTCGTTACACAGACGGTTCAATTTACCCATAAGGGGAACTAAATACCTGTACATAGTGAGCTTGTTCATTTCGATCCTCCTTCACGTTTGCTTTCCAAGTAAGCATTTAGATCGGCTTGCAGGAACTTGATGGTCCGACCGATCCTGAGTTTTGGGATTCGATCCTTAAGCTTGTGCATCGTTGAAAGGCTTACTCCAAGATAGGTGGCAGCTTGATCCAAGGAGAGAACCTTTAGATCGGCAGCTTTGTCAGCCTGGATGGTGATCTCCCCATCGAAAAGCTTAGGTCGTTGATTCATCTTCAAACTCCTTAATGTTCAAGACGGTTTTTCATGGCCATGAATTGTCTTAACGAATTAAAGAGTACTACAGCGTACTATATACAATTTTTAAAAAAGACATGTGATGCCTATAAAATATAATTATTATTATGATAATTATTTACATTTATATAACGATGTGTATTTGGAGGAGCTTATTTAATGATATAGTTGTTAATTTCGCTCTAGCAAAGAGCGTAATTGCCAATAATAAAACTGAGGTCAATCAGTAAAGAGTAGTGACGCTATAAGTACCGAATGCTTCAGCTGAAAAGTACATATTGTGCTTGCTAACCTTAGATACGCTGACTCGCAGGTAGATATTCAGTTACAATTAATGGATAAGCATCTTTGAACCAGTTGTTAATTGCTGGGTCTAAAAAAATAGGATCTCTATTTAAAATAAAAATGAGCCCATCATATTTACCTTCAAAAAAACTAATTAATAGTTTGAAAAAGGCGCACAGGCTATTTACATCCAGATTCTTAGTAAATATAAAATAATTATCTCCTCGATTTTTCGTAGCATTTATAATAACATATTTTGTTTTAATGAACCTGTTTTCGTGAGAATCTGCGTCTTTATTTCGTGAAAAATCTTTTATCTGGTGCTTCGGTACATCAACTACATCTGTTGTAATCCATAATAGCACTGCTCCCATATCTTTAGCTCGCTTGAGTATTTTGGGATAAACATTTTTAATCCAATCTTTCCCTAAGTTTCCACAAGTTGATACTATTGAATTTTTGGGATTCTTTGTTAATAAACCCCAACGCTTAAAATATGCTCTTATTGTACTAGTGGAAAAAGAATGATTGCTTTTTTGTTTTATAAAACTATGAATAAGAGGTTTAGACCATAACAAGGGCGGCAACCCAACCTCATAAGGGCGATACCTTGAAATCTCATAACGAATATTATTTTCAATTTCTGGAGTTAATTTCCTACAGGCGCCGAAAGAACGCCCTTTTCTTCTTACCTCAAGTAATGTTTTAGGGTTCAGTTTATTAATACGTTTCCATTTTGCTATAGTCTTTGGATGCACCTTCAGTTCTTTACCGATCATTATATCTGCCAAACCTTCGTTGGCCAATTCGATCGCTTTCCGTCTTCTTGACACCTGATCGAAAGGTTCGAGCTTCGAAGCTCTTTTTTGTTTTTCCCAATATAGAATACGCTGTCTTGGGTTTACCTGGATTCTAAATTTAAACGTATTCATGTATTGTGGATTCAATGTAGAATAATAATCCTCCAGGGTGTCTCTGAACCTATCCATATTGCCAATTTCATATACTTTTACAGAATACTTAGGATTATCCACGCTGCAAATTGCCTGAAGGACTTCTATAGTAAATGAGGATTTACTTTTATTATCTTTTGAAATCTCTTTTTTAGTTCTTGGCAAAGTGGTCAAACAACTCTTAGTACATTTTTGGACGTTGTATAGCATCTCTTCAAAAGATAAGAGCTTGTTTTTTAATACCTTTGAAACAACTAGGTTTTTCGATGTTGGCTTGAAATCATGAATTAGAGGACTGGCAAGTGACCGATAATCGTTGAGAGTAATATGAATAAATGGGAATGGAATTGTATTTTTAATATCAAGATTCTTGATTCGGTGTGGAAAAACGAATAAAAGGATTTCTGAAGAAATCCATTTGGGGATCGTATTATTGAAGAATATATATAACTCATCAAATAGAACCCTTGCTCTTGAGGTTGGGTGGAAGCGATTAATAATTGAATACATTCGATGATCTTTATTGCTTAAACATATTAATTCTTTTGCTTGTTTAATAAATTCTGTGACCTCAATGTCTTCCGGGTATTCCTTTTTTAGCTTTGTGATGAAATCTAGGAATGGATCATTAATAGAATTTCCCGATCGTATATTGGGATCATCTGGTATTCGGGGGAACAGAGCAAGGTAGTCAAAGTATGTGTTTTCTTTATGATTTGGGAGAGAAATCCAAAAATGGACTAATTTCTCTAAGTAACCACAGGCATATTGAATATCGAATAGGTATTTTAAATGTCTCCATAAATGGAGATGGATTACTTTTCCCAATGCTTCTTTGTGGGATTCATGGAATACAGTTCTAATACTTTGAATCGTGTAAGAAAAAACAGGACCAGAAAAACCTGGATGTAAAAGTTTAGCTTTCATATTAAGTTTCCTTTGAAATTATATTATTAGATGTTACTCGCTTTTTCTCAGTATCTAAGCTGGAGACGGTCTGTAATATTGATAAAGCATTTTCCATGTTTACATGATCTTCTAGTCCAATATGGCTTGAGTATTTATTGAAAATGGACTCAGTCTTGTGCCCTAATATCTTCATCCCGATCGCTTTTTGTGTGACGTTCGCTAGATGCTTCGCAGCATAATGCCGCCAACTATGAAAAACAATGTTTCTTCGCCTGCGTTCCTTCGCAGTGATCCCGATAGAGGCGAGCACGGAATAGAAGTCCTTTACGATCTGGCGTTGATCGAAGGGACGATCGTTTCGTAGCCCGGGGAATAGGAAGCTGGTATCGGTGAATTGGACCAATACGGTTTCCAGGTAGAGGTTAATTTCATTTCTAAGTTGGGGAAGGAGCGGTATCTCACGGATTTCACCGCTTTTCGTGGACTTAAGCCCTCCGTCCGCTTGGCTCCATGCATGACGAACATGTATACGGTCGGGGCCAATATCCCCGACCCGGAGGGCACGGATCTCTCCCATCCTCATACCGGTTCCCGCCGCGATTCGATTGGCCAACCGGGAGCGGGGATCTCTCCAAGGAGCCTCAAATAATCGCTTGACCTCATCAGGTTCAAGTATACCGCGCTCCGCTTGAGATCCTCCACAACGAAGCACCAGGTCGAAATCGAACCTGGATATCAATCGATCACGTTTAGCAAAGCGCAGCCCGACAACGGCGGCATTTCTGACCTGGTTCACCGTGGCGGAGGCCAATCCCCGCTCGGTTTTCAAGGCTAGCAGGAATTTCCTAAGCGCCGGCTCATTGATATCTCTCAGGGTTTTCGTATTGAAATAGGGACGGATATAGCGGCGGACGAGGTTCCGCATATCGTTGGCATGGCGTCGATGGATCCGCTTCCCCGCCGCCAAGGATTCCACGACATAGGGGGATTTATCGTAATCCCAGAAGGTGTCGAGGTAGTCGACAAAGGACTGGGATGATGGGCGCGGGGTATCCGGGAATCCGTCGCGGAGCCAGGTCTGGGCAAGGGATTCGGCGAGACTCCGATCACTCGTACCCGTAGATCGTTTGTTGCCGACTATTCCGGAAATCGGATCTCGGAAAGCGACATACCAGTTTGAGGATCCGCTACGACGGGATAGGTAATACAGGCGCATTTCCACTCCTTTGGTACACTTTTGGTACAAAGAAGGGTAATCACGCCGGTAGTCCGGTAGTGTTCCCTCTATATATCCTTCTAACTCTTTCCCATAAAACAACTTGCTTATGGGCCCTGCTGGACTTGAACCAGCGACCTACGGATTATGAGTCCGCAGCTCTGACCAACTGAGCTAAGGGCCCGGAGGGACATACCGATACGGGGCCGTATTCTACACGGCCCGGCGGAAACGAGTCAATCCGAAGGGTTCCGATGCCGATACTGGGAACGATATTCCCTAGAAAACGAGGAACGACCCATGCGGAAGATCCCGGTGATATCGAGCGACGAAAAACTCAACGAATTCATCCGGAAAGAGTGCGCCCGGTTCGAAGGGGAATTCTTCCCGGAGTTTTTCGAAGACCCGGAGCCGGTGATCGAATTCCTCAAGTATGAGCTGCCGGACATCAAGATCCTCTATTTTTCCGACCCCAGTATCGACATCCCCGGCCTCCTGGCGGAGGTGCAGGCGGACCCCTGGCTCCACTACGGCGGAATCGTGGCCATCCACGACAACGAAGACGAGCAGAAGCTCCAGGAGACCATGAAGGACCAGAACGTCATCGCGGTCCTGAAGAAACGGGAGTTCCTGACGGGATTCTCGCGGCTCCTGAAGATCGTCCGCCAGAACAAGCAGATCCTCTTCCAGCGGGGGATCCAGCAGCACCTGATCAAGAACATCTCGGGATCCTTCGTGATCGACAACGATCCCCTGGACATCACGACCTACTCGAACCTGGTCACCAACTACCTGTACAACGCCAACCTGATCAACCGGGACCTCAAGGAAAAGCTCCACGTGGCCCTCCTGGAGCTCCTGGTCAACGCGATCGAGCACGGGAACTGCAAGATCGGCTACGACGAGAAGACCGCCTGGCTGGAGCAGAACCGGGACATCATGGACCTGATCCGGGCCAAGAACGAGGACCCCGCCGTCCGCGCGCGGAAGATCTTCTTCTCCTACACGATAGCCCCGGACCGTTCGAAGTTCACCATCCGGGACGAGGGGGAGGGCTTCGACTGGAAGTCCCGCATCACCGCCCAGCCCAACGAGCCGGGCCT
>Ga0302253_1002073_pt1 | contig 10530 bp, 8 predicted proteins | sample AAG_RA_Trp_MG_FD_193537 | JGI IMG/M metagenome (GOLD analysis project Ga0302253, IMG submission 193537) | Enriched activated sludge microbial communities from anaerobic digester in WTTP, New Holstein, Wisconsin, United States - AAG_RA_Trp | ecosystem: Engineered > Bioreactor > Anaerobic >... | reverse complement strand
CCAAATTTCCTGGCTGCATGGGCCGCCGCCACGCCATTGAGATCAGCCACCGCCGCCAGCCGGGCCTTGGTCCGCGCCAGGGCCGGCAGCAGGGTAGAGCGGGCATAATTCCCCGCCCCGATCACCCCGACCGTTGCAGTGTCAAGCCCCGCTGCGGCCTCTGCGCCTTCATTCCCGCGCAGGCGGGAATCCAGTCCTTTCTTAGAGGAAATATCCCGTGTATCCACTTGGGCATGCGAAAGCATAACATCATCTTCAATCCCCGGATACTCGATCACAATCCCCAGCGCCGCCGGATCGTGAAGCAGCCTGTCATAGGCCAGCGCCGCATCTTCCAGCGGGATGCGATGCGTGATCAAATCCCGCACCCGAAGCTGCCCGGCCCGCATCGCCTCCAGGACCGCCTCAAAGTTGCGCTGCTCCGTCCACCGCACAAACCCCAGCGGATAATCCTGACCGCCCTGCTCGTATTTCTCGTCATACCGCCCCGGCCCGTAAGAGCAGGAGACCTGGAAAGTCAACTCCTTCTCGTAGAAATCAGCCCGTCGCAGATTCAAATCCACAACGCCGACCAGGACGATCCGCCCCCGCATCCGGCAGGCCTGGGCCGCCTGATGGACGATGTCGTCGCCTTTCGCCGAGGCGGCAATGAGCGCCCCATCCACGCCCCGCCCGCCTGTCCAGGCCATCGCCGCCGCCACGTGATCCGTCCCCTTGCTTAAATCGACCGTCTCCGCCCCATAGCCCGCCGCCAATGCCAGCCGCCCCGCGCTTACATCCACCGCCAGCACCGGGCAGCCGCTGGCCCGCAGCAGTTGCACCGTCAGCAATCCCACCAGCCCCAGGCCAAAAACCATGAATTTCTCGCCCAGAGTCGGGGCAGCCAAACGGACGCCCTGCAGGGCAATTGCCCCCAAAACGGCAAAGGCCGCCTCTTCGTCCGCAACGCCCTCGGGTATCTTGGCGCACAGATTCCTGGGGATGGCGACAAATTCCGCATGGGGACCGTTGCTGACCACCCGGTCGCCGGGCCTCAGATCCAGGATGCCCGCGCCCGCCGCCACCACCACCCCAGCATTGCAATAACCCAGCGCCAGCGGTTCATCAAGCTTGTTGAAGACCGCCTCCACGGTGGGCAACAAACCGTCCGTCCGGATCTTGTCGATAACCTGCCGTACCTTATCGGGCTGCTGCCGCGCCTTTTCGATCCATCCCGCCTTGCCGAAATCCAGCATCATCCGCTCCGTGCCGGCGGAAATCAGCGTTCGGGCCGTGTGGATCAGCACTTGCCCCCGCCCGATGCCGGACGCCCCCGGCGCTGGGACATCGACAAGCTCAGTCGCGCCGGTTTTGAGGTTTTGGAGGATTTGTTTCATAACTTATGAATTTCTTGATTATTGAACTTTTAAAGTGACTTTCCCTGATGTCGTTAGAATTGGCTTATCAACTATCTCAAATTCCGTTTTCATATCCAAACCTGTGCTATCAAACCATTCCTCTATTTTGAAGTTTGGAGGCAAACTTTTAATTGGCGTAACGATTACGGTCATTTCACCAACGGCTGTCTGCCGCACCTGAATGAATTTGGCGATATCAAACAATCGATGATGTCTCCCAAAAACCAGAGCTGTCAATGGAATCTTGACACCGCGTCTGTCCAAGACAAACTCTCCCAAGCGCCCAGAACGAATCCGAAAAGAAACAAGTAAACCATCTTTTATCTCTACCGGTTCAACATCATCACCCGTATCATAGCGAATGAAGGGAGATGCAAAGTTGCCATATGACGTCCCAATCAAATGCCATCCACCTGATTTTTCATTGGGTATAACTTCACAGTAGCCATACGTCTGAAACGGATGATACACATATTTTTGATCCAGCTCCCAGGCCAATATGGCGCGTTCTGTATGGCCATACCAAGAAACGGTAGAAATTCTGAATATTTCTTCAATTCTATCTCGATAAAAGGGTGCCGGATACTCTGAAGCCAGAAAGGCGCCTTTCAAAGTACGACGTAAAACATTGACAACATCGGGCGCATATGTTTCGCAATTTTGTGCAAATTCCGCAATTGCACTGGGATAGCCGTGCAAATAATAAAATTGCTCTTTTTTTAGGATACGACGAAGATCCGATAAAACATCATGAAAGCATTTATAGACATTTATTGTATATCCATGCCTGAGTCCATCATAGACAAGAGATGTTTCTTTAAGATTGCGACCGCCAAATTGGAGCTTTAACATTGATTGCTTATAGCCAAGTTTGCCCCAAATCGTATGCATGTGCGCCCACTCTCTCGGAATCAATCGTGGCGTAATGTAGAAATCCAGGGGCGTACCAGAAGATCCGCCTGTATTGGTTATGTATCGGCCCTGGACATAATTTGACCGTCTTTCCAACGGATAAAACCGAAGCATTTCCTTATTGATTATAGGCAACTCAGATAGATCTGAAAAAGTATGTATATCTTCCAAGCATATACCCTTAGCAGAATATAGCTCTTTGTAAAAAGGAGCCTGCAATGCCATACGCACGGCTTCTTTAACCTTGGCAAAAATAAATCCTTTTTTCTTTTCTATATCCCATGCTGCAAATGATTCAATTCTCCTTTGATTACTTGAATAAGCTTTGCCTATGGCAGGACGCAAGCCATAAGGAATAAAAGACAACGTTTTGCCTAATGGCTTAGGTATGTCCTGAAAAAATGATTTAATTATTGGTAAAAAATTGTTGGGCATTGGAAGTTCCGAAAAGATGTATGATGTTAATTTTTTAGACCTGATCTAACCAAGGCCGTAATAACCAAGTGCCTTATATGAACGAAGTTATCTTTGATTATATTTCGGTAGCGATGCCTATAATCATAATAAATTGGTAAAATCTTTCTTTTAATTCGATGTTTCTTGAACCAGTGTTTATAATTGTCGTGCGACATTCCCGAAAAAGGGGTCAATTCCTTAATACGGGGCGATCCAGTCAATCTTTCGCTATCGACATATGTCAATTCATGCGTTTCCCGAACGTATCTAAACCAATGGCAAAGAGGTTCATCCCCATGGTTCCACTCAAGCGCTAACTGGAGTAACGATTCATCACCAAACCGGAGTCTGCCTCTGCAATAGACGCCTTGCGGCATCCACCAGTTACCAAGGCTGTATGCAATTGGTTTGTCTTTGTAAAGCTCTATTCCACCGACCCGATGAGGATGGTGTCCGATGATGGCATCAGCACCTGCATCTATAGCGGCCATTGCAAGTTGACGGTCTGCAGGTTGTGGATATAACTCCATTTCATAGTTCCAGTGTAGCAGTAAAACCAATACGGCACTTGGAAGAGTTGTACGCCAGTATTTTACTGTATGAAGAAGGGCAATAGGCCGTAATGGATTGACACCGGATTTATGCTCATCTGCTGGTTTGCATTGAATCGTTTCCCAACCAAGCCCTAAAAAAAGATAAGTGTTACCCGCGTGAGTGATTTTTGCTGGAGCAGCCGCATCACGAAGATTTTCACCAGCACCGGTGAACTGGATTTTCCGTGCCCGCAAGGATGCGCATGTATCCACCAAGGCGCCTGGCATATCCATTATGTGATTGTTTGCGAGGCTAACGGCTTTTATTTTGGATGAAACAAGCGCATTGATAATCGAAACGTGATTGAACAATTTCCTACTTTTAAAGTTATTTCCGACATCTCGTTTCAGGGAACCTTCAAGATTAGCTATCATTGACTGCCCCGTGGCCCATGGCCAGCGATTTTGATCCCAAATCGGTGGCTGCGGGAAGGGATGCGCGATGTCGCCAACGAATATCATCAATTTCTCTGCGGATTAGTAATTCACAATGCTTATAAATTTCAAATATAATAATTAGTTAACAATTCTATAATCATAAACAATTCTATAAAGCTTTTTCTTCTGATGTTCATTCCCACCGTTATGGCGGCGGTATTCTTACGTAATGTCTTCACAAAAGCCCCGTTTTTGTAGCAATCATATTTTTTCTCACGATACAGTATTAAGAAGCTCACTGTAAACATTCGTGAGCATAGAAATAACATTACTATATTCATAATTCTCAATAGCTTTCTTACGGTTATACTTACCCATTTCAATTCTGATTGTAGGATTATCACGAATTCTTTCAAGAGCAGAAATCAGAGCATCAACATCTCTCGGTGGTACTAGGTAACCGCCTAATTGCTCATCAACTACATCTGGAATTCCACCGACGGCCGTTGCCACTATAGGCATTTCACAAATCATTGCTTCTAAAATAGATATTGGAAGACCTTCTTTGTATGAAGGAAGACAAAACACGTCAGAATGCATCATAAGTTCAAAGACTTCTTCTCTATCTTTTGCGCCCATAATTCTTACGCGCTCATTAATGCCATTTTGTTTTACGAAGTCCTCAATTTCTTTTTTTATATCTTTTACCGGCTGGCCGACTACCAAGAGATCAATTCCTGTAGTGCGCAGAATAGCATGAAGAAGCTCCCATATTCCTTTTGCTGGTGTAACACCACCCACAAAAATGACTTTCATTAGCTGTTGATGCCGGAATTCGATTTTTCCTGATTTTCTTGGGATTAATTCAACACTTTCAACAAAATTTGGTAAATACAAGGTCACAGCATTCTGAACAAATTGAGAAATATATTCTGAAGTGCTCTTATTCAATACCAATACGCAATTTGATCTTTTTATGATTCCTGAAAGTAGTTTCCTTCGTATTCCAATCCATCCTTTAAAATCGATAGACGCAAGATCCCCATGTATCTGAATAACAACAGGCACACGAAACAGGCCGGATAAATAAACTATCAAGAAATCCCTCGGCAAACTTAGTCTCGTAGGTGTGAAATTAAAGTGCATGATTTTAATTTTTTGAAAAGCTAATTCGCAAAAACATTTGACGAGAATTTCTAATATTCGCTTCACTTCTCCCACACTAATCGGTGTGGGTTCGAATAATCTTCTAGGCCATATCGTAGTATCAACAATTCTGTATTCATAAGGAAATGGCAGTCCGCGCCGCATCATTACTTCGGTGAGAGATGAAACGCCACCCCATGGTGGCGGCAGGGCTGAAACTAATAAAACGCTTATCCTCTCATTAGTAATAACCATCATATTTCAATGAGATTTCTCAAATAAGCATTCATAATCCTGAACCATACGATCAATAGTTAGATTATCTTCAGCATAAGATCGTGCATTACGAGATAAGGTCTCTCTTTCTTCAAATGTTAGCATGAAAAACTTGGCGATCGCATCAGCAATATCCTCAGGATTACAGGGGTCAAAAAGAAATCCTCGTTCCCCCTCCTTCACTAGGATTGGATGGTCACATACATTAGAGATTAAAACAGGTGTACCAGAAATGAAGGCTTCACAAACGACATTTGGAAGTCCTTCGTAGAAAGAAGGATGAATCAGTGCGTCAGAATTACACAATAAACCATAGACGTCTTCACGTTCGTCTAACCAATGCCATCTATTCGCTATTTCCTGTTTGGATTCAAGTAGTTTATCGACTTCTGAACAGTATCGTCGTCCATTCGGACGAATGTCCCGTTTACCCACCCAACTAATCGATGGCAAAAAGTTATATCTCTGGTTAAAGATGTCGATAGCATTTATCAGATTTATGGCATTTTTTTCTGGACCTACTCTGCCAATTACCAATAGATTAAGGCCCTTATAAAATTTTTTTTGTGATATAGCTGAATCACATGAAGATAAATCGTACCCATTATATATACAATGTACCTTGCCGCGAATCCAGCAGTAGTTTTTTAATAACCAACGTTGATGAGATATAGAATTAACAACTACATTGTCTGCCATTATATGCATTATCCGTCTCATAAGGGCACTTAAATTCGATTTGTCATTGAGATGACTAGATCTTTCTGAGACAATAAGCTTCGGACCTCCTGTGAGATTCTTTGCCAATTCAGCATAGATATTTGGGCTTCCCCCATATGATAAAATGACATCGTACTTGCCATTCTTCATAAGAGAACACAATTTCCTAAGTGCGCCAAAAGAAAACCCCGGCCCTTTATTAAACTCGTGGATTTGAATTTGAGCGTTCTCAACGCGTGCTCGAAAAAAATTATATTGCGGAAAATAAAGAAACATTTCGACTTCATGTCCACGTTTCTTAAGACCACAGGCAAGCTCTACCATCTGGCGCTGGGCACCTCCAGAGCCTAAGTGATCTATAAATAAAAGTATTTTCAAAGATATTTCCGTCAAATAGTATGCGTGATGCGAATAAATGCTTGGATGTATTTCATCACGTTCATCTCTTTTGCATTCTTAAAGAAAAATGACTCAATAGTAAATAAGCCATAAATTTGTTACCAAGAATATATACCCCAGGTAAACGAAGCCTATTGAATGTTGACCATGATATTTTGGGATTTACGAAACCTATTTTTCGCAAAATGCGGATCCATGTTTCCGGTTCTTGATGTTTATGCCACTCAATAGACGGCATGAACGGATTACGAAGCCCAATATGTGGAAATATGTTCTTATTCGAACAATCAGCGATTATTAAGTATGAACCATTACGACACAGCGTAAACATTTTATGAAAAAGCTCCAAGTACCTATTTCTGGCAATCGCGCTGTTTTGAAGATGAATGCAAGCATCTTCATCCAAGTGATTTATAGAATTATACAGAACAATGATATCGAAGCTCTCCTCGTTAGTAGTAAATACTTGAAAGCTTTCATCCAGCAGGGTTACATTTTCAAAATTCATGTGCGATTGGATCTGAAGAAACTTGTCATTGACACCCGTTGAGCTGCCATCAGATGATGGTTCAAGGCAAATGACTTCCTTGGCTCCGCGACATGCTGCATAGAAACTGATTATACCGCTACCGCCACCTATATCCAATATTCTTGCATTGTTGAGTTCAATGCCTTGAAATAACCTTCTCAATAAAAACGCTAAGTTTCCTTTATTTGGGTAAATACCCGTTTTGGCTAAAACATTAAATAATAATTCTGTTCTTTCGTTTATCATCTTGCCTATATATTAACCTCTTTTTTATCAACAATCCTTAGATTATCCATATTAGAAGCCTCTAATAAGTTCTCTTTAAAAGAAGTTGAATTGTATGCAATTAAAAAGAAATGGAAAGGTGTGAAAATTTGAGGACGTTGATAAATTGATAAAAGGAATAATATTAAAAATATCTTGTTTGCTTTTTCAGACCATATTGATCGTATAAAATAAATAAATATAATTACAAACATCAATCCGTAATCATATGGTATTCTTATCCAGGAACTATATTCATACAAATTAGTGCTTATCCTGTGGGAACCATAACCGTGCCCAAAAAAAATATGGAACACGTCTTGTGCAAAGAAGTAGCTTAGAAATTCAAAATCCGACATTTCTTTTCTACCGCTTGGAATTATTAAACGCTCGCCTTCAAATATTCTTCTTAATATATATAAGTCTATGTATTCATTTATAATATAATACAAAAAACATGCGAATAAAGAGATTATAATAGCGTATTTGATTGCTTTAGTGCCCATATTCTTCACTAACATATAAAACAAATACATGGCGATAATAATGTAGAATGCGAGTGAGAAAGTAAATATGCAAGCAACGAACAGTAATACGACATTCCATTTCTTAATATCCATTTTATCGCTGATTAAAATCAACGCACCTATTGTGCCAACAAAGCCCGGCTCATCATATAATCCCTGCAACCGATTAATCGGAACAGACTGAAAGCTTAATTCCTTTACAAAAAATGGGTATGAATAATAAATTCTGTCATCAAAATATTTTACACTTAACACAGGAAACACGTTTACGTTTAATATTGCTGTCGACAAGGTATCTATGAGCGCAGGGATTAAACTGACAGCAAATATCACAGAGACTATCTTGAATATTTTCTCTTTATTCTCTTCCGACAATAAAAACATAAATGGGAGCAATATGAAGGCTGATAAATTTCTAAAGTGTTCAGTTTCACCAGGAATTGAAGCATAAAAAGATAAGATGCAAACAATAATAAAATGGCGGATATTAACATTATAAACGAGTGTATTATTTTTTAATATTAAGATAATAGTTACGACAAAAAAAATGTATGCATTGGTAAATGAGAAATAAACCATGTTTGTAGACGCAAGAATCGTTAAAGAAATAAATATAATGCTTATCGATAATTTTTTTTCTTTCAGAATATTAGTCATTTAGCTTTGCCATTCTGAATCGGGATATTTTTCTATAAGCTTTTAATACCACACGCTTAATGGTCGGGGAAAAGCCTATTTCGCCAATCATATTAGTAAATATATTCACATTATGTTTTAAGTCATTGAAAGCAAGAACAAATTCATGCACTATTGAATATATGCTTATCTTTACAGTATTGGCAGATATATCGACTGAATAAATTCCATCACAATAATTACCACAACTAGTTATCTTAGGTATCTGTTTATCTTTAGCAAGGAGATATTTCCATATCTCCAAATGTTTATTAGTATAGTTTTTCCATGTCCATTCCTCTACAGATTTTATTAGTTTTAATCTTTTCTTTTGTAATAATATGAAAACATTTAATAACTCGTTGTATGTATTAAACGAATAGGCTATTCCATCCTTAGCGTCTAAATGGTAGCCCTGAGGTGTCACAATTGTCTCTACACCTGCAGCAAGTGCGTCAACAAATCCCATTTGTCCTTCATCCTGTCCCATATATAAGTAATAGTCAAGTGATGGTATAAATTCTAAATATTTTTTGTAATCAAAGTAATTCGTATATTCTACAGAAAATTGGTTCTTTCTAAGTTCTTCGACTTGTTTATCCCAACCATCGCCCATGATTTTAAAACTGAAAAGTTTTGGATCAATATCATATGCAAGCCTTGAAATGAAGTTCTCCCTTTTTCTGCCGTCCCTTTGCACACGACATGCTATACCTACAACTTTAGGGCGAGGCGATATGACGCCATCATGCGCTGGATTAACATATGCTAATTTGACACGTGGAATTCCCATTGCAGCTAAGTTGTCAACGCTTTCTTTTGACATACAGATGCCGATGGATGCACTTTCAAGTTGTTTTTTTAATTTTTTAAGCTTTGTCCTATTATCTATGTGGGTAATCATCAATGTATCAATGTTTGTAATTTTGCAATCATATTGATAGTATATTATGTGATGGTTAATGTCGGCCAACGGATCTGGATGCTTGGCAATATCTGAATCAATATTCATGTTCAAAAGGCACTCATTCATTCTAATTGCAAATTTACTTAATATCCAAGAACCTAAATCTTCATAACAAACAATTCTCACACGCATGCCAATCCTTTTAATACCAGAATCTTAAATTGATCACAGAATCAATGATCGCTTCATCGCTCTGATGAACTTATAGAGGCGAGTTAAACAAAATCTTAACCAACGGAATGCAAATATATGACAATAAATTATATATATCATTCCTTTTACCGATGGATTTATTTTATATGAATAATTGAATAAGTATTTTGCCTTGTCGAGTTGTCCTACACTAAGATACAATTTTGCACATGATAAATATTTCGATGCTAAAATCTTACTCCCGCATAGTAAAAGGATATCGTCTTTGTACTTATTAAGCAATTTATATTTACCTTCCGCAATTAAATCGGATCTTTTGCAAATACTTGCCTCTCCACCATGAATTTCACCGTCATTATGGATAATTGCCAGAGGCTCCGCAATTAGGCCTATTCTGCAAATTTTAGCCACGCGAAAACAAAAATCATCATCCTGACCATAAACAAAAGTGGGATCAAATGGATTTGGTCCGAGCAAATTAATGACCACTTTTTTGACCATAATTGTTATCATGTAGGATAGATAGCCTTGCGCAAGTACCTCCTTGTAAACATCGCCTTGTAAGTGAAATTGATAACCTTCGCGTAATTCTCCTTTATTTGTACAACCCCAAGCTCTTGCATAGACAGCCCCGAGAGAGGGTTCTTGATTGAATGTTAAAACCATTCTTTCCAAGAATTGAGGTAGCCATTCATCATCGGAATCTAAAAAAGCAACATATTGGCCGCATGCCGACCTCAATCCGGTGTTAAGCGCCACGTTTTGACCCTGATTGTTTTTGTGCCTAATATATCGGAGCCGCTCATCTCCAAAGCTTTTGACCACTTCCTCTGTATTGTCTGGTGATCCGTCATCGACTATTATGAGTTCAAAAGCTTTGTGGGTTTGTAATAAAACGCTGTTTACTGCGCGGCCCAATACATTAGCACGGTTGTATGTTGGAATGATGATAGATACGATGCCCATCTTCTTAAAATGCTTCTACCGTACAAGAATGTTTTTTAGTGTATTCTGCCTCATAACAAAGGGATGGCAACATTTCATATCTGAGCAAACGGCCTGTCTCTTTAATCAATGGCGGAGTAATGAGTTAATATTTAACAATTTTGATATCATTCCTCTTGGCACAAAAAGAGCC
>Ga0302253_1002071_pt1 | contig 10536 bp, 7 predicted proteins | sample AAG_RA_Trp_MG_FD_193537 | JGI IMG/M metagenome (GOLD analysis project Ga0302253, IMG submission 193537) | Enriched activated sludge microbial communities from anaerobic digester in WTTP, New Holstein, Wisconsin, United States - AAG_RA_Trp | ecosystem: Engineered > Bioreactor > Anaerobic >... | reverse complement strand
AGTGATGCGGATCTCGAAGGGGCTCTTCATGCGATTGGCGCCGCCGCGGGGGACGATCTGGAAGGCTACCTCATTCAAAGTCAGATCATCGGCAACCGGGAATTTGTGGCCGGAATGTTTCGCGACGACCAGTTTGGCCCTGTCGTCATGTTCGGTATCGGGGGTATTTTCACGGAAGCCCTCCATGATGTCGTCTTCCGGATTGCACCGGTCACCCGGACGGAATCCCTTCATGCCATCGAGGAAATCCATGCGCAACCCATGCTCGGAGCCTTTCGCGGTGATAAGGCCGTGGACCGGGAGACGATCGCCAGGGTTCTGGAGGCGCTATCCTGTCTGGCTGCCGATTTTCCGGAAATTCGGGAAGTGGATATCAACCCCCTGATTGCCGACGCGGACGGCCGCCTGACGGCGGTTGACGCCTTGATCGCCCTGGCTGATCCGGCATTGCCGATCCTGAAGCGCCCGCCTGTTGATCCGAAAGCGATCTACAAACTCTTTCATCCCCGTTCGGTGGCGTTCATCGGGGCTTCCGCCACGTTTGGTAAATGGGGGCACATGCTCTTTACGAACGTGGTCGGCGGTGGTTATCAGGGAGACATTTATCTGGTGAATTCACGTGGCGGAGAAATCGCTGGACGGCCGGTATACAAGTCGGTTCTGGAGATACCGGGACCGGTCGATCTGGGTATTGTGACACTTCCAGCCGATAAGGTCGCCTCGATTATTCCCGAGTTTCAAAAGAAGGCCATCCGGCAGATGCTGCTCATCACCTCCGGTTTCAGCGAAACCGGGGAGGAGGGTAGACACCGAGAGGAGGACTTGGTAAAATTGGCCCGGCAGGCAGGTATTCTGATCCTCGGTCCCAATACAATGGGGATCATCAATCCTCATATCCATTTTACCTGCACCGGTTCCCATGTCCGTCCCAAAGCAGGTACGACAACGCTTCTGGCTCAGTCCGGGAATCTTGGCACACAGCTTCTGGCCTTTGCCAACGATGAAGGGATCGGTATCCGTGGATTCTGCGGGTCCGGCAATGAGGCCATGGTAACCATCGAAGATTATCTGGAAGGTTTTATCGCCGACGAACTGACGGAAACGGTCCTGATGTATCTGGAAAGCATCAAGGATGGACGCCGTTTCTATGAAACGGCAAAGCGGCTCTGCCGTGAAAAACCTGTGGTGGTTCTGAAAGGCGGCCGCACTGAGGCGGGAAACCGCGCTGCGGCCAGCCATACCGGAGCCATGGCGTCTAATATGAAAGTTTTCGATGCCGCCTGTGGGCAGGCAGGCGTGGTCGTCGTCGAGCATCCCATGGAACTTCTTGATCTTTCAGCGGTGTTTTCCTCTTTGCCGCTGCCCAAGGGCAACCGGGTGGCGGCCATGACGATCGGCGGCGGTTGGGGGGTGGTCATGTCGGATCTGTGTGAGAAACATGGTCTCAAGGTTCCCCATCTTTCCGAAGCGTTAATTGCGAAAATAGATCAAATCCTGCCCCCCTACTGGAGCCGCTCCAACCCCATAGACCTGGTGGCGGAGTTCGATCCGGCCATTCCCATGATGCTCTCGGAGGAACTCATGAAATGGGACGGCTGCGATGCCGTCGTCCATATGGGTATTTTAGGACGGATGACCTTCTTCCGCTGGCTCATGGATTCCGCCGTCATGGCCGATCCCCATTACGACAGAGAACTGTTTGCGACGATTCCCATCCAGGTGCAGGAATTTGAACAACGGTTCATCCAGCATCTGGTGAGGTTGATGGAGCGCTATGAAAAGCCGATTTTAGGGGTGACGCTCCTTCTCGATGAGAAGACAAAAACCATTATAGATGTTCCGGGGCATAAATATAAAAGCGTCTCTTTCCTGACCCCCGAGCGGACCGTAAAATCCCTGGCCGAGATGTATCACTACCGCTGCTGGCTGAACCGGCAGGAAAATTAATCGGCTGCGATAATCCTCATCTTTTTTGAGTGCTTTGCCGCGTTCAATTTCTGGCTGACCTGGTACTTTTAGTGTTCCGCTTCAACCCTGGGGAAATGATGCGCCGGGCATAACCAAAAAAGCGGGCTCTCCCCTGCGTAACTAGCGATAACCAGAAGAATATTATTGACAATCTGCCTATACAGTCTTATCCTTCCTCCGCCTGCACGGGGGCTTTCCACTTTACACAATGAAACGACGATGCCGTTTAAAAGCATCTCGATCATAAATAAATCGGCACGATCATGGTTTTGAGGAATAGGGAAGAGTCCCTAATTCACCATACGGATCAACCTAATTATTGTTAGCCATTGAGTTGTAAGAAAGGGGTGTACAATGACCAAGGTGTTGGTTTCCGGGCTTTCCGTCGGGAACGACGTTGGAGTCTGCCAGGCATGCGGATTCGACTTTGAATGGTTGCTTAGATACCCGTCGGTAGTATTGTGGGTTGATCGAATTCTGCTCACTACCAGCACGTGGGACGACATCAGAACTCGTCTAGCGTTTGATGATAACCCATTCGACAAATCAATGGCACTTGTTTTCGAACTGCTCCACTCTGCGGGGTTAATAGAAGTAATCGATACTCATGCCGTGCTTTCCAGCGATGTAAACAAAGCGATAGTGGCTAGTGTCGACAATGATGTGAAGGCTGTGGTTTCGCAGTTCCCTGATGTCGCGAGGCTGGGAGATGAAAGTGTCCCTGGACAGGTTTTTATCCAAGGCGACGAGTATTGCGCTCCCTATCTGTATTCGGTATATGCATCCCTATTGCTGGCAAAGGCATTAGATGCTCAGTGCCTCTTTAATCGCAGAGTACTCAATTACTGCAACTACAAATTCGGCCTCGGGATTCGCCCCGCTGCCATTCAAAACGATAGGATTGAATCATTTCACTCAGTCTTTCAGAGTCTATTTCCCAATGACCCCTTTTTTCCGGAGTACGCTATTTATCAGAAATACGGCGGAGGTCGCGAAAGAACCTGCGACACGTGTAGAAACGAAAGGAAGTGTTCAGACTCATACCTGGCTGAAGTGGAAGCACAGGTGAAAAACACTATGTCGATGAGGGAACGCGAAGAGATCGAAGAATCGAGGAACCTAATCGATCGAATAATTGACAGAAACTCAGGCGCCAAAATAGATCCTATTGCGATAGAGGAGGAATTCCTTGCTGAATGTAGGCGCCTGTCTCGCCGCTCTAGAAAAGTATTTTCGAGAACGAAATACTGGTGCAGCTTGTCAATGATTCTGTCGGTGCCACTCACCGTCACAGGTCTCTCCACGCAGACACCTGCACTTCTAGCAACGGGTGCCGCGGCCGTTGGTGTTGCTACTGGGCTCAAGCACTTGATGGATAGCCTTCAGGAGAAATACCGCTGGACTGCTTACTTCAACAGAGAATTGAGGATGCGAGAAGAAAAAGTGCCCATAAGTGGCTTGAGATAGGGTATGCTGCAGTTCGGCTTTTGCATACCCGGATCACACCGGCACTTTGGCTAACCAGCTAGTGCACCTGACTCGGAAGGATATCGGGATGATTTCGTTAAGAAATCCAGGGACACCACACTGGTTTCCGGGGGAGAAACCGAAAACTAGTATAGTGTCACCAAATTCCCAGATTCCGCCTGTATGCCGGTCCATCTAAACATGGTCAGGTAAACCGTATGGAACATGCGGCGATGAAAAAGATGCAGATCAGTAAAGCATTCACTTTGCTGGAACCAGGCCCGGTTGTCTTCATTACGACAAATGATGGAGAGAAAAGCAACATCATGACGATCTCTTGGACCATGGTGATGGACTTTACGCCGATATTTGCCATCACGACAGGTCCCTGGAACTATTCCTACGCCGCACTCACAAAATCCAGAGAATGTGTCATCGCCATTCCCACCGTGGATCTGATTGATCAAGTCGTTGGCGTGGGGACATGTTCCGGCGCCGACACGGACAAATTTGAAAAGTTCGGACTGACTTCTGTGCAGGGAGAGTATGTCAGGCCGCCCCTGATTAAGGAATGCCTGGCCAATATCGAATGCAAAGTCATCGATATCGTTAAAAAGCACAATATCGTTGTACTCGAAGGCGTCGCCGCGTACTTAGACATTTCACGAAAAGAGAAACGAACCCTGCACGCAGTTGGTAATGGCACCTTCGTGGTGGATGGGCGTAAATTGGATCGCAGGCAAATGATGCGGTCGAAGCTTCCGGATGGGGTGTAGCTCATTGGTGGGCCAGGCGCCACTTGGGGGAATGGGAATAAAAGGGACAGGATACTTAATTATCGAGTAATCCAATGAAACCATGCTGGTTGCTGGAGAGAAAACGAAAACCGGCAAGGTGATCTTTCCCCCGGATTCAGGATCGCTCATCCCCAGCAATCTTCCTCGAATGTACGGTATGAAATCCAGGAGTACTCTTTCGGAGGCAGGGGAGAATTAGGATGTCTGGCCGCATATTCCTTTTGAACTTTCATGATGGCTTCCTTCTCGTTCTGTGCGGAAACAACCAGCCAGCACAAGGCTCGTTGTCGCCGCTCTGAGACAAGTTGTGAAGCTCACCCTTTTATCGCATGGTGCTTTATACCTTTCAAAACCATTTTCCCATTTTCCTATAAACCCTTGAATGACACTGCAAGGGACAAAATGTGCAATGATTCCTTGACAATTCCGGCCTGGTTCGGTATATGTCGCGCCACGTAGAGCAGAGGGTTGGCACGGGTTGAAAATTTATCCGCAAGAGGGCTGCAGGTTGAGCCCTTTTTTTATTATGCATTATGCAGTGTCGATTGAATGCTGGAAATCTTAGTATCTGAGTAAAGATAAAGATTTCTCCCTGCGGTCGAAATGACATAAGTTGTGATAAGTCGAAATGACCGAAATGGTATTGATATGAGTAACGAAAAAGAAATACAGCGCCGGCGGACGTTCGCCATTATCAGTCACCCCGACGCGGGGAAGACGACGTTAACAGAGAAGCTCCTCTTATACGGCGGGGCGATCCAAATGGCCGGGGCGGTCAAGGCCCGGAAGGCCGCCCGCCACACGACAAGCGACTGGATGGCCATGGAGCGGGATCGGGGCATTTCCGTCAGCACGTCCGTCATGAACTTCAGTTACCAGGATTACGAGATCAACCTTCTCGACACACCGGGCCATGAGGATTTTTCGGAGGACACCTACCGGGTGCTGACTGCCGTGGACGGGGCGCTCATGGTCATCGACAGCGGCAAGGGGGTCGAATCCAGGACAAAAAAACTGATGGAGGTCTGCCGCATGCGCAACACCCCCATCATCACCTTCATCAACAAGCTCGACCGGGATGGTCTCGAACCCCTGACCATCCTGTCGGATATCGAGGACTCCCTTCAGATCGAATGTGTGCCCATGACATGGCCCATCGGCATGGGAAAACTTTTCAAGGGAACCTACGATCTATATCGGAAGGAACTGCACCTCTTCTCCCAGACCCATCACGGTCGGATTCAGGAAGGGATCGTCATCCACGATCTCTACGATCCACAATTGGATGATTTACTCGCAGGCCAGGCGAACGAGTTAAGGGACGACGTGGAACTCCTGTCTGAAGCGGCCAACCCCTTCAGCCGTGAAGAATACCTGAAGGGAAACCAGACGCCGGTCTTTTTCGGCAGCGCCGTCAACAATTTCGGCGTCCGGGAACTCTTGAACACCTTTGTCGAACTGTCTCCCGCGCCGTCGCCCCGCGAGGCGACCACCCGCATGGTGGACCCCGCGGAGGAGGATTTTTCCGGATTCGTTTTTAAGATCCAGGCTAACATGGACCCGGCCCACCGGGACCGGATCGCTTTCTTTCGGATCTGTTCGGGGCGTTTTTTCCCGGGCATCCGGGTGCGGCATCACCGTCTGGGGAAGGAGATCCAGATCAACCAGGCAACCATGTTCATGGCCCAGGAGCGAAGTCACGTCGAGGAAGCCTTTCCCGGCGACATCATCGGCATTCATAACTACGGAACGATCAAAATCGGCGACACCTTCACGAAAAAAGAAGCCTTGCGCTTCACGGGGATTCCCAATTTCGCCCCCGAACATTTTCGGCGGGTGCGGCTCCGCGATCCCCTGCGGTCAAAACAACTGGAGAAAGGCCTGACGCAGCTTGCAGAGGAGGGGGCCGTTCAGCTCTTCAAACCCCTGGGCCACAGCGATTTCATCCTGGGAGCCGTCGGCGTTCTGCAGTTCGAGGTGATCCTGTCGCGCCTGCGGGACGAGTACAATGTGGACTGCCTCTGCGAGGCCATCGACTATACGACGGTCCGATGGATTCATTGTGATAACAAGATCACCCTCAAGGAATTCGAAAAGGCCGCGAAATCCTACCTGGCCTACGACGCCGAGGGCAACCTGGCATATCTGGCTCCCAACGAATGGCGTCTCCAGGATACGATGAAGCAGTGGCCGGACGTTGTCTTTACCGCGACGATTGAACACAACTACGCACAAGACTGATCTCTGCACTCGCCTTCAACACGCGCAATAACCACCTATCTTATTAAAATGATGCAGTAATTTATTGGGGATGTGATTTGTTTGTGGGATAAAAAACGGGGAATGATTCATCGTTTGGGTGAGTTGAACCCCCTTTTTCCCGAAACAGACGCAGGCAGGCCGTAGCAATTACGGAAAAGTAGGCGGCTTTTCTTCCAGGCTGTTCGGCCGCATTACATTCACCATACAAAAAATGCTTTCTTTTTTTGATGGCAGGTTTCTTACCCCCGTTATGATTACCCATAACCACTCTGGATGGATATGTCATGACATTGTGGATGAAATCCATATTATATCGGAGACGTAAAAGAAAGTATTTTTAGGGAGATACAGGATAAAAATCAAACTTTCCTCCTGGATGATGCACTTTTCCCCCGGCAAGGAAGCGGCTGACTGTGATTTCGGAAACAGTTCCCATTGCCATGGGTTTCCTCCTGCTGTTATGTAACTCCTGAAGGCCTCAATGCATGATCTGTAAATAGAGGTTCTAACAAATCCGGTTTTAATGGACGGGTATTCGCGCGAATTGCGATTCTAAGCGGGGGTGGACACATGACCGTCGAAACGATTTTTATGGACGAAAAGGAATATAGAAGAATCTATCTTTTCAAAGGGGTCGGCATTGAATCCGTCCGTGGACTGCTCGACACCTGTGTTGTTAAAAGCGTTGCACGCGGGGAAATCCTGATGTGTCCGGGTCAGACCAACCAGACTGTTTACTGCATCCTGGAAGGATCTCTTCGCATTCATGCGGACTCCCTGCAAAGCATACCCGATGCGATTTTTGGGCCCGGTGAAAATGTCGGTGAGATGTCCGTGATCGATCAGGAACCGACTACGGTTTTCGTTGTGGCCAATGAGGCATCCCGGCTGTTATGCATCGAGGAAGACATTCTTTGGTCTCTGGTACATGCGTCCCATGCGGCAGCCTGTAATCTTCTTTTCGGTATGACCCGGCGCCTGCGCCACGCGGATAATGTGCCAGGCGAAGACAACCGGATCGAACTGGAATTCCGTCGTTACGGGACCGTTGACGCTCTCACGGGTTTGAGGAATCGCTCCTGGCTGGATCAGACCCTGGCACGGCAAGTCCAACATGCTCATGACAGCGCCACGCCCCTGTCGCTGGTCTTGATCGGGGTGGATCACTTTCGCCGATTCAATGAACAATACGGTTTCAGTTACGGCAATCGTGTTTTCTATTCTCTGGCTCATACCATCAGTGATCATCTGCGGCCTACGGAAATTGTCGGCCGCTACAGCGAGAGCAGTTTCCTGGTCCTTCTCCCCGATAAAAATCTGGAAATGGCTTTCGCGATCGCCGAAAGGCTGCAGAAGGAAATCGCCGCCGCCGTGCCGGTTCGGCCCGATGGGAGGCGAAAGCCTCATCCCGGGATATCCCTTGGTGTTGCGGAATTGCAGCAGAAGGATACCATATGGACCCTGCTGCAGGAAGCCGAAGCGGCGCTATTCCGCGTAAGGGACGCAGTGGACTACGCCCTGTCCGAATAGGCACGTCAATGACTCACCAATAGCTGTAATCCAATCCCAACCATAAGCTTCAGGAATCTGCTCTTCTTTCCTGCCCGATCTTTGCCTTGACAGGTCACCAAACCCTGTTGTATGCCCTTACATCCCGTTAATATTGAGCAACATTAAATTGTTGGGCCTGTATAGCGAAAGCAATGGTCATAGCGGTTTTTCAGTATGATCGTTATGACAAAAAGAATATAACGTTCAATTGTGAAAGGGAGACAAATTGATGAAAAGCCGTTACCTGGAGACGGAAAAGGCCGTGGGGAAAGTGCTCTGTCATGACATGACCCAGATCATCAAGGGTGTACACAAGGGGCCCCGATTCAAAAAAGGGCATGTTATCCGGGAGGAGGATGTTCCGGTTCTGCTCAGCATGGGGAAACACCACATCCAGTTGATGGACCTCGATCCGGGAGAACTTCACGAAGAAGATGCGGGACTGCGCCTTGCCGAAGCCGTCGCCGGACCCGGATTGGTCCTCAAAGGTCCTATGGAAGGGAAATACGAACTGATTGCGACCGCCGCCGGTCTGCTTAGAGTTGACGCGAAAACCCTCCTTAAAATTAACCGTATTCCCCAGATCGCGGTCGTAACCCTGCATGACCTGACGCCGGTCCATAAGGGAGAAAAGGTGGCGGGAGCGAAAGTCATTCCTCTGGTTATCGAGGAGAAATATGTAACCCGGGTCGAGGCTCTGGCCAAGCATGCATTTCCTCTGATTGCCGTGAAGCCCTACTGCAAAATCAAGGTAGGCGGCGTGATTACGGGACGGGAAGTCTGTGAAGGCCGGATCGACGACGGGTTCGGGCCTGTCCTGCGCGACAAAACAGCGGCCTTTGGTCTTGAACCTCCGGAGCTCAACTATGTCAGCGACGATCGGGCGAAGATCACGCGGGCGATTCTGGATCAGATTGACAAGGGTTGCGAGCTGGTTCTGGTGACGGGCGGCATGTCCGTTGATCCCGACGATGTGACGCCGGCCGGCATCCGCATGACAGGGGCGAAGATCATCCGCTACGGGGCGCCGGTCATGCCCGGCTCCATGTTCCTCATGGCCTACAAAGGGGATGTTCCCATTATTGGCGTTCCCGGCTGTGCCATGTACGCCGATACGACGATTCTGGATCTCCTGTTGCCCCGTGTGCTGGCGGGCGAGAAGATCACCGTCGATGACATTGTGCGCTTTGGCCATGGCGGTCTGTGCCGGAGTTGTGCAGAGTGCGTTTATCCCGTCTGCGCCTTCGGTAAAGGCTAAATTCTATGACCGCAGCCGATTCCCCCCTGGCCCTTGTGCCCTGTCTGGTCCTGCCGGAGCGGGGGGTTGTGACCATCTACGGTGCAGGTGGAAAGACCTCCCTGATGGAAACCCTTACCCGCGAACTCACGGCACGGAAGAAGACCGTCATCCAGACCACGACGACGAAAATCTTCCGTCCTGAAGGCGTTCCGGTCGTGATCGGCGAAGATTTCGCTGCCATCCGCGAGCAAGTGCGGGCGGCAATCGCTTCACGCGGGTTGGCGGTGCTTGGGGCGGCGCTCCTGCCGGAAGACAAGCTTGCCGGGATCGATCCTGCTTGGCCGGAATCCCTGCTGGAGCATCACATTGCCGATTATGTCATCGTTGAAGCGGACGGATCGGCCCGCAAGCCGATCAAGGGTTACGCTTCCTATGAACCCGTTTTCCCGACCCGCTCCGATCTGCTGATTCCTGTCCTGGGCATTGAGGCCATCGGTCAGCCGGTCACCTCCGAAAATGTTCATCGCAGCGACGCTTTCTGCAAACTGACGGGGGCACAACCGGAGGAGCCGCTGACTGTTTCCCACTTCGTCCGCTGCCTGTTGCACATGATCGATCTTGGGAAAGCTTGTTCGCCGGATGTCCCCGTTGTTCCTCTGATTAACAAGATAGACCGGGTCGCCGGCACCAGTCTGATTCGTGATATTGGTGCGGAACTTTCCGACACCGACGGTTCTGTTTTATTCGCTTCTCTCCGGGATGACCATCCTGTCCGGTTCATTTATCACGGAGGAAAGAGAGAACAGGGCTTTGGCTTTTCCGTTGTACTTCTGGCGGCTGGGGGATCTGTCCGGATGGGGCGTTCCAAACTGGCTCTGGAACTTCAGGGGAAAACGCTTCTGGAAAACGCTCTCCTGCCGATCAGACAGGCTGGGGTAAAAGATGTCGTTGTGGTGCTCAGTGAAGAGAATGAAGGATTGAAAGACCTTGTTCCCCCGGGTTATCGTATTATCGTTAACAGAAGGAGCCGTGAAGGCATCTCAACATCGTTGAAAGCAGGACTGGCTGCCGTTGATCCGTGCAGCCAGGGGGTTCTTTTCGCCCTGGGTGATCAGCCGTTTGTGGGGATGGAGGTTTATGAAAAACTGATGGATTATCATCGCCGGAACCTGCCGCTTCTTACCTGGCCTACACATGGCGGGAAAAGAGGGAATCCCGTAATCTTTGATCGCCGCCTTTGGCCGCAATTGA
>Ga0302253_1002070_pt1 | contig 10540 bp, 10 predicted proteins | sample AAG_RA_Trp_MG_FD_193537 | JGI IMG/M metagenome (GOLD analysis project Ga0302253, IMG submission 193537) | Enriched activated sludge microbial communities from anaerobic digester in WTTP, New Holstein, Wisconsin, United States - AAG_RA_Trp | ecosystem: Engineered > Bioreactor > Anaerobic >... | reverse complement strand
GGCAGGGTGGCCGCTGCCGGGCTCGATGTTTTCCCGGTCGAACCCTACAGCGGGCGGCTCCTGGCCTTCCGCCAGGTCGTGGCAACGCCCCACGTCGCCTCCAACACGGCGGAGTCGCGCCGCCAGATGGAGATGGAATCGGTGAACAACCTCATACAGGCGCTCAAGGAAGCAGGTCTATGAAAGCACTCGTAACCGGGGGATCCGGGTTTCTCGGGCATTATATCGTCAAGGAACTGGTGAAACACAACATCGAGACGGTCGTGTACGACATCTCCGTGCCGGCGGCAGCACCGGCCCGGAACGCGGGATCGCCGCCCTGCACGTTCGTTCAGGGAGACGTGCTCGATACCGGCAGGCTGGCTGACGTCATGCAGGGCTGCCACTATGTCTTCCACACGGCAGCCATCGCCGACATCGACCAGGCGCGGACCATCCCGAAGAAGACCATGGAAGTCAACGTGATCGGGACCACCAACTGCCTCGAAGCGGCGCGGCAGGCCGGCGTGAAGCGCTTCCTCTTCGCGAGCACGGTCTACGTCTCCGGCAACCGCGGCTCCTTCTACCGCCTCTCCAAGCAGACCTGCGAATCCCTCTGCAAGACCTACCACGAGGAGTTCGGGCTGGAGTACACCGTCCTGCGGTACGGGAGTCTGTACGGCAGGGAGTCCAACCACTGGAACTTCATCTACGTGGTCTGCAGGGCCCTCCTGACTACCGGGGAGTACACCTACCGGAGCTCGCCCGACGCAGTGCGGGAGTACATCCACATCAACGACGCCGCACAGGAAACCGTGCGGATCGCCGGCGACCCGCAGTTCGCCAACAAGGCCGTCCTGATCACCGGCCACCAGCGGATGAAGATGAAGGACTTCTTCTTCATGATCCAGGAGATCCTGGGAAAGGAGATCGTGATCCATTACGCGGCCGACGGCGCCACCCCCCACTACCTCATCACCCCCTACTCCTTCGAGATCGACGTCCCCGTGCGGGTGAACCTCTCGAGCTACGTCGACATCAGCGAGGGCATCCTGGACTGCCTCCGGCAGATCCAGAAAGAGATCGATGCCGGAAAAGAGGAATAATCCCTTTTATCAGGTACGGGCCGCTGGTCACCCAAGGAAGACCTGCGCGAGCGTCTCGTCCGGCGGCGAGAAGATCGCCTCGATCTTCTCCCGGCGGTTCGTGGCAGGAGCCCCCGGTGCGGATGTGAGACAGACCACCTGTTCGCGGAGGGCTTCGATGGTGTACACCGACACGACCCCGCTGAACTCCGCGCAGATGTCCAGGTCAATGCGGTACTCCGATCCCACGTGGATGACGGGGATGTTCATGGCATAGGCCTCGATTGCAACGGTCGACGAGGTATAGATGCAGGCCGCGGCATCCGAAAGCAGGGTGCCCACCGGCTCCTCGCTCACGGAAAAGTTCCCCGGAAGCTCCCCCGTGTGGTTCCGCACCTGCGAAAACGGGGTGATCGGGTGGAACTTCAGGACAACGCGGAAGCGTTCGTCCCCGCCCAGGGCATGCACCGCGGAGTGGATGATCTCCAGCGCCTCATCGATCCCGGCTGACACCACCACCACGATCTTCTTCGGGGAGCCATCAGCGGGTGCTGCGGCCTGCGGGCCGGTGGCATGGCTGAACTGCGGGAAGCGCAGGGCCCCGCCGACGGTAAGCAGGGCCGGCGGGAAGCCGGTTGCGCGGAGGATCTCCGCACCTCTCCGGCCGTTGGTGACGATCCGGTCGGGAAGGGGGACGGCGCCCCTCTCGGCAACCGAGATGGAGTAACTCGTGTAGATAATCGTGGCGGCGCTGTGGACGTAGCCCACCAGCACTGCACGGGACGAGACCTCCCGGAACCCGGCGCAGAACATCTTCTCCCAGACATGGTTTTCGAAGGTGAAGATGAAGCGGGAGACGGAAGCGTGCCGGCCCAGGTTCCGGGCAGCGGCACGGCAGAGCAGCGCCTGCCGCGAGCGGATGTCAAAAAAGCCCTTCTGCAAATCTTCCTCCAGCACGTGCGCAAGGGAGATTGTGCCGATGCTGAATTCCTGGGGATTGCAGAGCGCCGGACGGCGGAAGAGGAAAGCTGCCGAGAAGACATCGAGCGGGGTGATGAATTCCTCGAGGTAGATGCACGGGTGCTTCACCCTGGCGAGCTGCCGCATCGAGCGGAGGTAGGAGTAGGTGGGGAGCACATCCACGAGGTAACATACGGACACGCCGGCCTTCCGGAGGCGGCTCCCGAGGTCCCCGAAGTAGACATCGCGGCAGGAGCCGGGCCGGATAAAGGAGCGGGCGTCGGTCAGCTTGTGGAGGACCACCCAAGGATGCGTGGGATCAGCCAGGACATCCTGCCGCCCGGCCGCCAGCGGGAAGAGGCGTGCGGCAAGGGTCCGGAGCGAGTACTGGACGGCGAACCACACAACGCGGCACAGGCCGGATACGACCCCGGCAGCCTGCCCGAAAATGGCCGGGAGGGGATTACCGCCGACATACCGGGCCTTCAGTCCCCGGGCCGCGAAGTTTGCAAGGAGCGACTCCGCCACGCCGCGGCTCTCGCAGACAACCAGGATCTGCCCGCCCTCCGTTTCCGCGTGGGCAATGCAGGACGCGATGAAACAGAAGTTCAGGAGGATCCCCGAGACGTTCAGGTTCTTCTCGGAAACCCGCGAGGCCCACCAGAAGCGGTCATCGGGATCTCGCATCAGCCGTCCGACAGCCTGGATGTACTCCTCGCGGTACTTCCGCGAATATTCCCGGATATCGTCGGCGATCAGGATCCGGCGCCCCCCGAGGGGCAGGATCCGCTGCACCGCAGCGTCGGTCTGGATGTTGCTGCCCAGGTACATCCAGGAATAACCGGGCCGGAGCAGTCCTGATGCAGCCTTTACAGACCGCGGGCCAGCGGGAACGAGGAACAGGTCGGTATCATCGGGCATAGGAAGAGGGAATCGGGGGTGTTTTTAAGAGGAGAGGTTTTACCCCAATCTACAAAGGTATTGTGGTAGGTAGGTCCAACCGGCGGGAGTGCGGGGCTGCTCGCCCGCCATATATTGAGGAAAAAATTTAAAGCGCCTCTGTGAAGTTATGGTGAAAACTGGTGATCTGATGAAAAACAGCAAAAAGGCCGCAATTATCGGTTTTGGCGGGATGGGGCAGCGCCACTACAAGGCATACCAGAAGATCGGCGTCGAAGTCGTTGCCATCGCCGACCTTCTCTCCGACAAGATCCGGGAGATCGTCCCAGAGTTTTCGGCAGACGGCGTTTACAAGGACTTCAGGGACGTAATCAGGCGGGACGATATCGATATCATCAGTATCGTGACCAACGGGCCGACCCATGCCCCATTCACGATCGCCGCATCGGACGCCGGCATTAAAAACATCATGTGCGAGAAGCCGATGGCAACGCGGCTTTCCGATGCCCAGGCCATCATCGACACCGCACGGAAGAACAGGACCCGGGTCGCGGTCAACCACACCCGCCGGCACAGCACGACCTATGCCCGCCTAAGGGAGCTGATCCGCGGGGGTGTCATTGGGGATATCCGCCACATCTATTTCCACTGCGGGTCCACCGGCATCGGCAACCACGCGATCCACTTCTTCGACACCGCCCGCCTCCTGACCGGGAGCGAGCCGGAATGGGCGGTCGGGTTCCTGGACAAAACCGGGACGCCCAACCCCCGCGGGAAGCAGTTCATCGATCCTGGCGGCTATGGCATCATCCAGTTCCGGAACGGGACGCGCTTCATGTTCGACATGTCCGAAGACACCGGCGTCCAGTACACCTTCCAGATCGCGGGAACCTACGGGCGGATCATCATCGATGAGCTGAACGACGAGTGGATGATCCGCGCCCGGAACGGGGAGCTCAGGAAACTGCCCCTAACCCGGTACGGCTCCGACATGGAGAAGATCCCCTTTGCCAGCGACGGCCCGTTCGATATCGTCGACCTGACCTCCCGCGGGCTTGAGGAACTGGTCTCCGGAAAGCCGGTCAGCTGTACTCCCGAGGACGGCAAAAAGTCCCTGGAGATGGTCACTGCCCTCCACCTCTCCGACGAGGCTGGCAATACCCGCATCGGTTTCCCCCTCATCGGTGCCGCGCTCGATAAAGAAGTCCGGATCGCGTGAATCCAAAGGTACACTTTTTTCACCATCACCGGATAACAGGATATTGATACCATGATTCCAGCAATCCTCATCGGCCGGGAAGGCAGCGTCGGTTTTCCTGGCAAGAACACCTACCCGGTCCTGGGCAAGCCCCTGATGGCCTACCCGCTGCTTGCGGCACAGCGGGCAGCGTCCGTGGACAAGGTCTTTGTCTCGACCGACTCGCCGAAGATCAAGGAGATCGGGCGGGAGCATGGCGCATCAATCATCGACCGCCCCGCAGCCCTCGCCACCAAGGAGGCTTTAGGGGAGCATGCCTTCGTCCATGCCTACACCGTTGTCCGGGACCAGGCCGCGGAACCCGTTGAGTTCGTGGTCCTGCTCTTCTGCAACGCGGCAACCGTGCTCCCGGAAACCATCGACGAGGGCATCCGCGTCCTTCGGGAGCACCCGGAGTACGATTCCGCGGTGACGGTCTCGAAATACAACATGTGGAGCCCGCTGCGGGCACGGAAGATCGCCGGGGACGGGCTGCTCCACCCGTTCGTGCCATTCGAGGTCTTCGGCGACCCCCGTACGCTCAACTGCGACCGCGACTCGCAGGGGGACGTCTGGTTCGCCGACATGAGCGTCTCCATCGTGCGGCCCCGCTGCCTCGAGCACCTCGAGGACGGGCTGCTGCCGCAGAAGTGGATGGGGCAGAAGATCTACCCGCTGGAGCAGTGGGGCGGCTGCGACGTCGATTACGAGTGGCAGATCCCCCAGGTGGAGTTCTGGCTGAAGAAACACGGGGTCTCGTGAGAAGCGGCGCCCCGGCACTGAACAGATACTGTTAATGAGGTTACAACCATGATAGAACCCCGAAAGAATATCAGGAATCTCGACCGGATGAAGGATTTCGGGTCGGACCGCGAACACATCGTGCGGTTGGACAAGAACGAGCGGGTCGTGCCCTTCACAAAGAAGCAGTTCTCCGCTATGATATCGCTCATTAACGCCGACCTGCTGACGATATACCCCGACCAGAACCCGCTGTACGCGAAGCTCTCATCCTTCCTTGGCACCGATGTGAAGAACATACTGCTGACCCCGGGATCGGACAGCGCCATCAAGACCATCTTCGAGACCTATGTCAGCGCCGGCGACCAGGTCATCTACCCCGATCCCACCTACGCGATGGTGGACGTATACGCCCACATGTTCGAGGCGGATGCAAAAAAGATCGGGTATACTCCCGACCTGAAGTTCCGGTTCTCGGAGCTCATGGACGCGATCAGCAGCCGGACCCGCCTCGTGTACATCGCCAACCCCAACCAGCCGACCTCGACGATCCTTTCAAAGGATGAGTTCGAAGCGCTCCTTAAGAAGACCGCATTGACCGGGACTCTCCTCGTCATCGACGAGGCGTACATCGACTTCGCGGACACCGGCTACGATGCGCCTGGCTACATCGGCGCCTACGACAACCTCGTGATCACCCGCACCTTTTCCAAGGCCTACGGCCTTGCGTCCGCCCGGCTGGGATACATCATCACGCAGGCAAAGAACGTCGACTTCCTCTTCCGCGTCAAGCCGCTGGCCGACGTCAACCTCTTTGCCCTCAAGTACGGCGAGTTCCTCATCGACAACAACGAGATCGTCACCTCGTACGTGGAGAGCGTCAGGAAGGCAAAAGAGCTCATCCGGAAGCGGACCGCCCGGCTCGGCCTGACCTGCATTGACGGGCACACGAACTTCATCCACATCAAGATTCCGGAAACCCACGACGGAAACGTCATTGCGAAGAAACTCAAGGACCAGGGATATGTCGTGCGCAGCACCGGCATGGGCCTTCCCGCGGTCATCGAGGGCTGTATCCGCATCACTGTCGGGCCCGAAAAAGAGATGAGAAAATTTTTAGATATCTTCGAAAAAATATTACCGGAAGGAAAAAAGTGATCCGCCATGACCGAGCGCGACAAGTTCCTTGACCTGGGGGAGATCTACCTGCGGAGCCTCCGCCAGGAAGACCTCGAGGGCAGCTGGTACCTCTGGTTCAACGACCCGGTGGTGACCCGGTACCAGAACAAGGGCATCATCCCCAACACGCGGGAGAAGCAGGCCGACTACTTCCGCCACATCGCCGGCAGTTCCGAGGACGTCGTCCTCGCCATCGTCCACGAGAAGACCGCCATCCATATCGGGAACATCGGCCTGCACAAGATCGACTACATCCACCGCCATGCCGAGGTCGGGATCGTCATCGGCGAGAAGGAGTTCTGGAAGAAGGGCTATGCAACGAAGTGCGTCAATGCCATGGCCGGCTACGCGTTCGGTACGCTCAACCTCCACCGGGTGTACGCCATCATCATGGAAGAGAACACCGCTTCGCTGAAAACGTTCGAGCATGCCGGCTTCCTGCGGGAAGGCGTGATGAAGGGCTTCTTCTTCAAGAACGGCAGTTACCGCGATGTCATCATGCTGGGGAAGATCAACCCGGGCTCCTGAAGGCAGGGTGACCGCCAGGCGACCATGATCCCGAATATCCCCCTCTTTTTCCAGGAATGCCTCGAACACTTCCTGATATGCCTGCCGTCGACCCGACCCTTCTCACGGCTGAGATACTATTACTTCCGCACGCGCCTGCAGCGCTGCGACGGCATGTTCGAGAGTATGGCGGGGATCTCGCTATTCTCCCCCGAACGCATCTCTCTGGGTAAGAATGTGGGGATCGGCAAGGACTCGACCATCGACGCGGGAGACGGGGGGATCATCGCCATTGGCAGCAACTGCCAGATCGGCCCCTTCGTCCTGATCCGCGCCGCCGACCACCGCTTCGACAACCCAGACATCCCCATCTGCGAGCAGGGGCATTCCCCCGGCACGATCGTGATTGAGGACGACTGCTGGATCGCGGGGCACGTCACCGTCACCCGCAACGTCAGGATCGGGAAAGGCTCCGTGATCGGCGCAAACAGCGTCGTGACACGGGACATCCCCCCCTACTCGGTGGCGGCAGGCAACCCGGCGGTTATCATCCGCTCTCGGCGTCCCGGCACAGGCCGGGAGCAGTAACGAAAAAAAAAGCAGGATGGCTGCCGGGCCGGTCAGCAGCCAGAGCCCGGCGTGCCCGGTGCCAGCAGCTTCGTGAGTTTCTGCAGCATCAGGTCTCCTTCCTTCCCCGGTTTCTCGGCAACCCGGATCTGTTCGTCATACTCCTCCGGCAGCCTCACGTAAAGGTTGAAGGTCCGGATGATACCGGTCAGGTCGTCCTGGACCTTTTTGGGGAACCCGAGGACGGAGCGCTCGGAGAGCGAGTTCTCGGACGGTATGGGGACGTCACTCAACAGGTTGTCCTCCCGGCAGACATCGTAGAGCTCGCAGCCCCGGTAGGGCGTGAAGAGGAAGACGTTGCTTTCGAGTCTGTTATTCCGCTGGTAGAGGAGCCGGTTCATCCGTACCGTGTCGAAGATGAGATCCCGTGTCTCGCCGGGGAACCCAATCATGTTGTTGAGGGAGGCGCCGATCCCGGCGTCCCGGAGGATGTCCATCTTCTCGATGAATTTCCCGTTGCTGTAGTGGCGCTTGAGGACCTTTCTGCGGAACTCCTCGTTCCCGTGCTCAAGGCCGATCGTGAGCCAGAGCATGCCCACCTCTTTCAGGGCCGCGATCCGTTCCCGGGTCAGGGTTTCGATCCGGGTCTGGATCCAGAACGGCAGGTGAACCTCCTCGTAGGCATCGATGAAGCGGGCGAAGTCCTCGTCGCTCAGTGAGAGGAAGTTCTCGCTGGAGAAGTAGATGAACTCCGGGTGGTACTTCCCGGCCTGGTGGTGGATCTGCTCGATGATCCGGTCCACGTTCATGATGCGGTCGTACCTGCCGCACCCGTTCTCCCGGAAGAACTTCCGGAGCTGCGGCGCGGCACAGTAGGTGCAGTTGTTGTAGCAGCCCCGGGAAGTCTCGATGTTCATCATCTTGTACATCCGCCCCTGCATGGGCTTGTAGAACATGCGGGGGTCGAATTCCGAGAAGTCCGGGAACGGGAGCTGGTTGATGTCATGGAGGGGGGACGGGGGGTTCCGGTAGAGTCGTCCTCCCGCCTTGATCCAGAGGCCGGTGATGCCGGTGTGCGGTTCCCCGGCAGAGAGCCGGCGGCAGAGCTCCCGGAGGGCAGACTCCCCCTCCCCGTGGCAGACTATGTCGATCGATTCCTCCGCGATGACCATGTCGGGCGAGAGGGTGGGGAAGACGCCCCCCGCCACAATGGGCAGGGCCGGCTGCTGCTGCTTGATCAGCCGGCAGATCTGCTGCGTTGAGCGGTACATAATCTCGAGGGTCGAGATCGCAACGAGGTCCGGGCGGTACGAGCGGAGGATGGCGGCAAGGTCGTCCTCCATCCGCGTGGTATTTTCCGGGAGATATCGGTCCTCGTCCGAGACCGCCTTGGTCATCATCCGTTCCGACTTGATGACGGTCTGGCTCCTGTCAGCCGACGGATAAAAAGCCGTATCGAATATTTTCACCCCGATACCGTCCTCTTTCAGGACCGCGGCGAGCGATGCGATCCCCACGGGCAGCCCGGTGATCCTGAAAGGGGTCGGGTAGATGAAAAGCACGTTGAAGGCCATCGGAAAATTACCTATAGTACTCTGGCCCAACCCATAAAAAATACTCCGGCACCGCGGGTGCGCCGTCAGGATCGTCCCCCGCCATCCGCGGCATGTCCCGCGCTATGCCGCCAAGAAAGATAATGAAGGGGAAACGCCAAATATTTGGTACTTCATGATACGGCTGGTTATTCTCGATTTTGACGGGGTAGTCCTGGAATCTGTTGCCGTGAAGACCGAGGCGTTCCGGGCCCTCTTCTCGTCTGTCCCGGAACATGTTGACGAGATCGTCCGCTTCCACGTGGAGAATGGGGGGATGTCGCGGTTCGACAAGCTCCGGCATATCTACAAAAACATCCTGCACGAGGACCTGACCCCTGAAAAATCCGATGAACTCGCGGCAGCGTTCGCGTCGCTGGTCCTCCGGGGCGTCCTTGCCGCACCGTTCGTCCCGGGCGCACGGAAGTTCCTTTCCGCCGGCCATGCAAGGATCCCGTTGTATGTCGTGTCCGCGACCCCGGAGGACGAGCTCCACCGGATAATCCGGGAACGGGGGATCGACCACTGCTTCCGGAAGACCTACGGATCGCCGCGGATAAAGATCGACTGCATCCGTGATATTCTGGCAGCCGAGGCCTGCCCGCCGGCAGAGGCCCTGTTTGTCGGGGATGCAGGAAACGACCTCGAGGCTGCGCGGGCGGCCGGCATCCGCTTCATCGGCAGGGTCTGCGAGGGCGACAGGAACCCGTTTGCGGGGCAGCCCGGTGTCGACGCAGTCATCACCGGCCTTTCGGAGCTGGAACGGTATATCCGGGAGACGCCATGATCTTTGCGCTCTCCTATTCCCTGACGGCAGACTCGCCCCTTTACCCGAATACCCCCCGGCCGGAGGTCAGGACCCTGCGGTCCCTGGACCGGGGCGACAGCGCCACCACCAGCACGATCACCTTCTCCACCCACGCGGGAACGCATGTCGACGTTCCCCGGCATTTCTGTCCCGGCGGGGCCGGCGTGCAGGATCTTATTCCGGGCCCGGTCTCGTTCTTCCCGGCACACTGCCTGGACCTTCACCTTGCAGAAAGCCGGGAGATCGGGATCCCCGACCTCCAGGCCGCAATTCCGCAGGTGCGCGATGCCGGGGCGCTCGTGGTCAGGACCGGCTGGGGCACCGTAAGGGCGGGGGACCCGGGCCGCTACACCACGGACCACCCCTGGATATCTCCAGACCTCCCACAGTTCCTGCGGGATGCCTGTCCCCGCCTCCGCCTCTTCGGCCTGGACCAGGTCTCGGTCTCCTCGCCGCTGCACCGCGAGGCCGGGCATGCCTGCCACCGCAGTTTCCTGTGCGGCGGCCGACCAGTCCTGCTGCTCGAGGACCTCGACCTCTCGGACCGGCGGCTTGCCGGGCCGTTCCGGCTTCACCTCTTCCCCTGCTTCACCGGGGCCCTTGACGGTGTCCCGGTCACGGTGATCGCGGAACGGTGACCCGGGCGGCGGCGGTCCGCGGCGGGAACGTACCATAACGTAGAAGAATCCTCACGACAGATGTATGACAATTCTGCGCTTTCCCCAGTAAGCCGGAGCAGCCCCCATGTCTGAAACAGCGATCGAGGTCCAGCGTCACGGGATCATGTACCTCGTCTCGTCGGCAAGCATCACCCTCATCGGATTTCTTGCCACCATCTTCTACGCCCACTGGGTGGGTGCCGAACCGCTGGGGATGTATTTCCTGTTCCTCTCGTACTACACGCTCCTCGGCCTCTTCTCGGACCTAGGCATCAGCTATGCCTCGACGCAGCGCCTCTGTTCCGGGGTTGACAAGGACGAGATCT
>Ga0302253_1002068_pt1 | contig 10563 bp, 9 predicted proteins | sample AAG_RA_Trp_MG_FD_193537 | JGI IMG/M metagenome (GOLD analysis project Ga0302253, IMG submission 193537) | Enriched activated sludge microbial communities from anaerobic digester in WTTP, New Holstein, Wisconsin, United States - AAG_RA_Trp | ecosystem: Engineered > Bioreactor > Anaerobic >... | reverse complement strand
AAAGCCAGAAGGTGCCGATTCACATGATCGTCGGAGCCAGCGTCGGCAGTTTCATCGGCAGTCTCTATGCCTATGGTTACAGTGCCTACAAATTACAGACAATTGCCATGTCCATTGAAAAGGACGATGTAACGGAGCTGACTCTGCCAAACAACGGCTTCATCGGCGGCGAGCGCCTGCGAAGCTATGTCAACGCCAAGTTGCTCAATTACCCGATTGAAAATTTCAGAATTCCTTTTTATGCTGTCGCCACGGATATCAAGACCGGAGAGGAAGTGGTATTCGCCTCCGGTAATGCGGGCATGGCCGTTCAGGCCAGTTGTTCCGTTCCGGGCGTTTTCCAGCCTGCCCGCTTTTCGGGCAGAACCTACGTGGACGGTGGTGTGGTCAATCCCCTGCCGGTGGATGTCGCCCGGCGTTATGGCGCCGATGTGGTCATCGCCGTCGATATTTCCTCCAGTGTCGATCGGAATGTCCCGACCAGCACCCTGGAAACCATCCTGAAATCCATCGACATTATGTATGGAAAAATATCCCTGGCCCAGATCGCCAAGGCCGATGTCGTTATCCGGCCGAATGTCGGCTTCGTCGGTTCGGCGGACTTTACACTCCGCCACGAAGCCATTCTGGAGGGGGAAAGGGCGACTATTGCGGCTCTCCCCAGGATTAGCGGTGCCCTGGCCAAGTTGCGTCAGGCGGGCAGGCTTCCCTGAACATTAGGAGGACCTTTGGGGAACGACCAGAAAGGAACATCGTTCATCAGAACCGGGAATGACCGATCACAGGCATAAAAAGGCTAAAATCATCCGGACGGGAAAGAAACCTCCGTGCCATGTTAAAACATACGGCACGGCGCCCTTCAGCATTGTGCTGGTTCACGGAGGGCCCGGTGTCGCGGGAGAAATGGCAGCCTTGGCAGACGGCCTTCCCCCGGGCCGGGGTATTCTGGAACCCATGCAGACGGCGACCTCGGTTGCGGGACAAATCACCGAACTGGAAGCCGCCATCGAAATTCTCGGCCACCGTCCGGTTATCCTGGTCGGCTTTTCCTGGGGTGCCTGGCTCAGCCTCATGGTTGCCGCCAGATACCGCGCATCCGTCTGCAAATTGATCCTGATCGGATGCGGCCCCTTTGAAGAGGATTTATCTGCGCGTGTTCTGGAAAACAGGTTAAACCGCCTCGAAGAAGGAGATAGGGCCGCGTTTATATCCGACCTCCTGATCTTGTCCGACCCGGACGAGACTGCAAAAGATGCTGTCCTGGCTAGACTGGGAACACTGGTTGCAAAAACAGATTCCCTCGATCCGATTCAGGAGACCGTTCCCGAAGAGATTCATTACCGTGGGGATATCTTTCAAAAGGTTTGGGAAGAAGCATCAGAAATGCGGAGAACGGGTGAACTCCTTAATTTGGCAGCGCAAGTAACATGTCCCGTGGTGGCCATCCATGGCGACAGCGACCCCCATCCGGCTGAAGGCGTACGAAATCCCCTGAAAACCATTTTGAAAGATTTTCAATTTATCCTCCTCAAAAACTGCGGTCACAAACCCTGGATCGAACGGCAGGCAAGAGGGGAATTTTTCAGGTTCCTCAGCCAGGAATTGACCTGAGCAACCCGCGGTCTTCCCGGAATGCCGCCCCGTCAACTTCGGTCTGTATGACATCCCGTCTGAATCCGTTTGCGCTGCCTGTTTTGAAGTGGTAAAATTTTCACAAATGATGATGAATACTTCGCTTGGTTAATCGTTCCGGGTAAAGAACAGGCCCCGTCATCTTACAGAATGGAAGAAAGAACTCCTTTGTCGGTTCGCGGGATGACGAGGCCATAAACATGGATGCATGGGAGAGGAGGTATCATGATGCAGAAGTTTTCCCTTGCTGTCATTGCGCTCGTTTTGTTTTTTTCTTCCCTGTCCTTCGCCGAAACCGCTCAGCCGGCTCCAAAGGAACGCGTTGTCTTCTATCAGAATTCCCGGTGCACAACCGGTGACAAGATCATTCTGGGGCGGGGCGCCTACTCCGATCTGAGACAATGGAACACGGCCCAACTCGGCAGTCCCACCTGGAACGACCAGATTTCTTGTCTGGTTATCGGGGAAGGCATTCACAGAGTAACCGTCTACCGGCACATCAATTTTAAAGGCAAAAGCAAGACCTTTTCCCGGACAAATAAAAATCCCCTAGGAATCTGGAGTCTGACCGACGATTGGTGCAACAACAACATCAGTTCCATGAAAATCGAATAACGACCCGCTGACGGTTCATTTACAGGTTATGCCTCTTCGCAGTCCAAGACACCTAACCAAAGGGGTACGCTACCTTGCCACGTTCACCGGCACGGGCTTGAGCACCCGCAACAGATCCGCCGTGGCGATTTCCGCCAGGAGGCCTTTTTTCCCGGCATTGATGATGATCCGGGGAATGTCGAGGATCGTCCCTTCAATGTAGACGGGAAGGCGTTTGCGGGTGCCGAAGGGGGACGTTCCCCCGACCATGTAACCCGTATGGCGGTTCGCCGTGGCGGGATCGCAGGGGTGAATGGATTTCACTTTCAGAACCCGGGCCAATTCCTTTGTCGATACTTCGCGGTCGCCGTGCATGAGAATGATCAGGGGATTCTTCCGTTCATCCTCCATGATCAGGGTCTTGATCACGCCGTGTTCGTCAACATCCAGTTCCCGGGAAGCCACCTCCGTCCCGCCCCGTTCCTCGTATTTGTAAGACCGCAGGCTAAAGTTTATGTTCTGTTCCCTGAACACCCGGATAGCCGGGGTCACTGATGTCGGTTCTTTTGCCATAGTCAACGATGCGTTGGAATAGATCCGAGTTTGTAGCAGGAAAATAAGAAAGCCGCACCCTCCGGACCGGATATTAAAAAAAACGCCGGTGCATGTCAAAGTGATTTACAGGACTCCGATGATCTTCCCGTACGAATGCGTCACGGATTTCCCTCCCTTTTTCACCATGGCACGGGGAACAGACACCTTTCCCCGAACTTTGACCTTGAAATATAATATCCCTTATAGTAATTCCTTGGCAGCGGATTGAGAAAAAGCCGTTTATTTCAATCCTGCCGTACCTGACCGGTATTCGCCGAATGCACCGATACCATTCAGGTTTTTTATTCTATGATCGATACTTCCTGAAGGGAAGCGGTCATGTGATCCTTCGCATCACCGTTTTATGGGAAATGGCCTGTATCCTTTTGCCGCCGATCAACTCTGAAAGGAGTAAGACATGAAAAAGACCCCCCTGTATGAGCGGCATGTCGCCCTGGGGGCGATGATGACCGATTTCGGCGGGTGGACCATGCCGGTGCAGTACACGGGTATCATCGAGGAACACAAAAGGACCCGGGAGGCGGCGGGCCTCTTCGATATCTGCCACATGGGGGAGATCGACGTCGAAGGTCCCCGGGCATTCGATTTTCTGCAACTTCTTCTGTCGAGAAACCTCGTAGGCCAGCAGATCGGTCAATTGAGACTCAGCGTCATGACCAACGAGCAGGGGGGAATCCTCGACGACCTGACCTTTTACCTGATGGCCGATCAGCACTATCGCCTTGTCACGAATGCCGGTACGAAAGACAAGGACCTCGCCTGGATCTTGAAAGTCCGGGCCGAACAGGGCTTTTCCGATGTCGATGTCACCGACCTTTCCGATACCATCGGCAAGATCGACCTCCAGGGACCCAAGTCACAGGCCATCCTGCAACGTCTTATCCCCGATGACCTGTCCGTTTTGAATTTCTACCATTCTGTCTTTTCGTCCATAGCGGGAATCGACGCCTTGATTTCCCGCAGCGGTTATACCGGCGAGGATGGATTTGAAATTTACACCGCCGCCGGGCGGATTGGTGACGTATGGGATCTGCTCCTCAGGGAGGGTGCCGGGGAAGGGTTGGTCCCGGTGGGACTGGGCGCCCGGGACACCCTGCGTCTGGAATGCGGCATGATGCTCTACGGAAGCGATATCGGCGAAGAAACAACCCCCTTCGAGGCGGTCTACGGATGGCTCGTGGATTTGAACAAACCTTTTATCGGCCGGGATGCCCTGAAACACAAGCAGGAAGAGGGATTGAAGAAAAAACTGGTCGGGTTTCAAATGGTCGGGAAGGGCATTGCCCGCCACGGATACCGGGTTTTCAAGGACGGTCGGCACCTAGGCGAGGTCACATCCGGCACCTTTGCCCCGACCCTGAACCGGGCGATCGGCATGGCCTATGTCCCCTTCGCCCTCAAAGAACCCGGCACGGAAATCGATATCGAAATCAGGAACCGGCTGACGCGGGCACAGATCGTCAAGCTCCCGTTTTACAAGAGGCCGTCATAATTTGCTTTTGAGGAATCACCCCTTTCCTGCATAATCGGCACACTTTTTATCACCCTTGAGGAGGTTACTATGACAAAACCGAATCCCGATGACAGGCGGTACACAAAAGAGCACGAATGGGCGCTCGATAACGGTGACGGAACCGTCACGATGGGCGTCACGGATTACGCCCAGCACCTCCTGACGGACATCGTCTACGTCGAACTGCCGGACATCGGCAAGAAAGTGAAACAGATGGAACCCGTCACGGTTATCGAATCGGTCAAATCCGTCTCGGATATCTTCTCCCCCGTCAGTGGCGAAGTCGTCGGCGTCAACGACATCCTCCAGGACAAGCCGGAGCTGATCAACGAGGACGCCTTCGGAGAGGGATGGATTGTCCGGCTGGCTATGTCCGATCCGGCCGAGCTGGATCTGCTGATGGACGCGGCGGCCTACACGGCCCTGACGGAAGCGGACAAAAACGCGGCACATTAAAATCAACCCCAAGCCTTACGGACGGATCAAAACATGGATTACACACCCCACACGCCGGACGATGTCGCAACCATGCTTCAGACGATCGGGGTTGCGTCTCTGGACGAGCTGTTTTCCGACATTCCCGAAGCATACCGGTTAAAGAACCTGCCCGATTTGCCCGCTCCCCTGTCGGAGCAGGAGGGTTGGCGGTACATGGTCCACCTTGCCGCGCAGAACACGCTCCCCGCCATGACGCTCATGGGAGCCGGGGCCTATCATCACTACATTCCGGCCGTCGTCGGCCACATTGCCGGCCGCTCCGAATTCTATACGGCCTATACACCCTACCAGGCGGAAATCAGCCAGGGTATCCTGCAGGCCATTTATGAATATCAGACCATGATCGCCCGCCTGACGGGAATGCCCGTCGCCAATGCCTCGATGTACGACGGCGCCTCGGCCATGGCGGAGGGAGCGGTCCTGGCCGGAAAAACCCTGAACCGCAACCGGATCCTCATCGGCCGTTCGGTCCATCCCGAATACCGGCGTGTCGTCGCCACATACTGTGCGGCCAACGACTACACACTGCTGGAGATACCTTACTCCGCCGGCGGCCGTCTCGATACGGTCGCCCTGGCCCAGGCAATCGACAGCCAAACCGCCGCCGTCTGCATCCAGAGCCCGAATTTCTTCGGGATTATTGAAAACCTGAGAGAAATCGAACCGGTCGCCCATGCCACGGGCGCTTTTCTCATTTCCGGTTTCACCGAGGCGACCTCCCTGGGGCTCCTCAAACCGGGGGGTGAACTGGGAGCCGACATCGTCTGCGGGGAAGGCCAGAGTTTCGGAAATCCCATGAACTACGGGGGGCCTTTTCTCGGCATCTTCGCCGCCACGGAAAAACTACTCAGGAAAATCCCCGGCAGGTTGTCCGGCATGACCGTCGACCTTGACGGAAAGCGGGGTTTCGTCCTGACCCTGCAAGCCCGGGAACAGCATATCCGGCGGGAAAAGGCGACCTCCAACATCTGTACGAACGAGGCCCTGTGCGCCCTGGCGGCTTCCGTCTACCTCGTCAGCCTGGGCAAAAATCTCCGGAAACTCGCCGAATTGAATGTCCACAAGACCCGTTACCTGAAGGAAAAACTGTCCGTCCTGGCAGGCTGGGATCTGCCCTTTCCGGCCCCGGTGTACAATGAATTCGTCCTGTCCTGCCCGGATCCGGGAAAGGTCAATGCGGCCTGGCAGGAAGCGGGAATCGTCGGCGGCTATGCTTTGGGAAAAGATTACCCGGAACGCAAAAACGACCTCCTGCTCTGCGCGACGGAAATGCTCGGACGGGCCGACATCGATCGCGCCATCGCCATTGCGGCGGATATAAGGTAGAATAAGGAGACTGCCATGGATTTAATCTTCGAGAAGAGCCGCCCCGGCCGCACCGCCTCGGATATCCCGCCCGTCGATGTCCCTTCGATCCCCCTGGAGAACATCATCGATGAAGAACTCCTGCGGAAAGACATCGATCTGCCGGAAATTAGCGAACTCGATCTGGTCCGCCATTTCACGGAACTGTCCCGGCGCAATTTCGGCGTGGACCTGGGATTCTATCCCCTCGGATCTTGTACCATGAAGTACAATCCCAAGATCAACGAAGAGGCGGCCCGCCTGCCCGGTTTTACGGAACTCCATCCCTACGCCCCGGCATCGTTTACACAGGGAAATCTGACCCTCATGTACGAACTCGGGCTCATGCTCTGCGAATTGTTCGGCATGGCGGACTTCACCCTGCAACCGGCGGCGGGTGCCCAGGGCGAACTGACGGGTATCATGATCTGCAAGAAGTACTTCGAGGAAAAGGGAGAAAAACGTACCCGGATCCTCATCCCCGACGCGGCTCACGGAACGAACCCCGCCTCCGGCGCCCTGTGCGGTTTCGAAACCGTCACCATTCCCTCGAACGGCGAAGGCGGAGTCGATATCGCCGCACTCCGGGAGGCCATGACGGAAGCTGTTGCCGGACTGATGCTGACCAATCCCAATACGCTGGGCTTTTTCGAAAAAAATATCGGGGAAGTCGCCCGTATCGTCCATGGCCGGGGAGGTCTCCTCTACTGCGACGGAGCAAACGCCAACGCCTTCCTGGGCAGAACCCGGCCCGGCGATATCGGATTCGACCTGATCCAGCTCAATCTGCACAAGACCTTCTCTACCCCCCACGGCTGCGGAGGGCCCGGCAGCGGGCCCGTCGGTGTCCGTGAAGACCTGGTTCGGTTCCTCCCCGTTCCCCGGGTGATCCGGGACCAGGACCGCTACCGGTTCTCGGAGGATTACCCCGACACGATCGGCCGGGTAAAGGCCTTTTACGGAAACTTCAACGTCATGGTCAAGGCCTACACCTACCTGAAGCTCCTGGGCGGGGAGGGTCTGAAAAGAACAAGCGATATGGCCGTGCTGAACGCCAATTACATCCAGGCGCGCCTGTCTCCCGATTATGACCTGGCCTACAATCGGATGTGCATGCACGAATGCGTTTTTTCGGGATCCCGGCAGGTCCGGAACCATGAGGTTCACACCCTGGACATCGCCAAACGGCTTCTGGACTACGGTTTCCATCCGCCGACCATCTACTTCCCCATGATCGTCCCCGAGGCGATCATGATCGAACCCACGGAAACAGAAAGCAAGGAAACCCTCGACGCCTTTTGCGAGGCCATGATCGCCATTGCCCGGGAAGCCGAAGAAAATCCCGCACAGGTCAAAGGGGCCCCTTATACGACACCCGTCAAACGCCTCGACGAAGTCCTGGCCGCCCGGAAGCCCAACGTTTCATGGTCCGGGAAAGGATGAAAAACAAGGAAATGATCCCGGCGGTAACGATGCTGCGGAAGCCGCCCTGGCTCAAGGTCAGGCTGCCCCATGCGGAGAAAACCCTTGAGGTGACAAGACGTCTGTCCTCCTGCCGTCTCCACACGGTCTGCCAAGAGGCCCGCTGTCCGAACCTGGGCGAATGTTTCCAGGCGGGAACGGCCACCTTCCTCATTCTGGGCGACTGCTGTACGAGAAACTGCCGTTACTGCAATGTCCGCCACGGCATCCCCGAGGCGCCGGACGAAGAAGAGGACAAACGCCTGGCATCCGCCGTCTCCCGCCTCGGCCTTACCTACGTCGTGATGACATCCGTTACCCGGGACGATCTGCCGGACGGAGGCGCGGGCCGGTTCGCCCGATGTATCGGGCGAATCCGGGAATCTTGCCCCGACTGCCGTGTTGAAGTCCTGATTCCCGATTTCGGAGGTTCCTCCGCAGCCCTCCGCGCCGTTGTCGAGGCGGAACCGGACGTGATCAGCCACAACATGGAAGTTTGCCGGAAACGCTTCCCAGACGTAAGACCCCAGGGAAATTATGAGTCCTCCCTTGAACTTCTGCGGCGGGTCCACGACTGGGCCCCCGGCATCCGCACGAAATCCGGGTTCATGATCGGTCTGGGAGAAGAGAGGGACGATATCCTCATGCTTTTCGATGATCTGCGCCACACGGGATGCGAGCGGCTGACCATCGGCCAGTACCTGCAGCCAACGAGAAACCACTGGCCCGTCCACAAATATTACAGTCCCGAAGAATTCGAAGACCTGCGGAAAGTCGCCCTGGAAATGGGATTCAAGGCCGTCATGGCGGGGCCCCTTGTCCGGAGTTCCTATCATGCAGCGGAAATGAAGTAAGGAGATTCCATGAGTTACGACCTGATCGTTATCGGTGCCGGCCCCGGGGGCCATGCGGCGGCCCTGGAAGGGGCGCGTCTCGGGAAAAAGGTCCTGATCGTCGAAAAAAAGGACTGGGGCGGAACCTGCACGCACCGCGGCTGCATCCCGACCAAAGCCCTCCTTGCCTGCAGCAGGCGTTACCATGAAATCCGGAACGCAAAAAGGCTGGGGGTTGTTTGCGAAAACACCGCTTTCGATTTCGGCGCGGTGAAGCGGCACCAGAACCAGATGGTCCGGGTTTCCGCCCTCGGCGTCCGGAAATCCCTCCAGGATCTGGGCGTTGACTGCGTTGAGGGTGAAGCCGCCATCCTCTCCCCCGGGGAAGTGGAAATCGGTTTTAAGGAAGGGAAAACAGAGCGCAGGCAGGGCAGGCATCTCGTCATCTCCTGGGGCTCCGAAGTATCCCCTTTGCCCGGCATCCCATTTTCCGGCCGGGTCATCGATTCCGACACCCTTCTCGGCATGGACAGACTCCCGGAAAGCCTGGCCGTTATCGGGGGCGGCGCCATCGGCGTCGAGTTCGCCACCTTCCTGGCCGAGGCCGGTGTGAAGGTCACTCTGGTCGAACTCATGGACCACATCCTGCCCGGCGAAGATACCGATGTATCCGATTTTCTGACCGGGGAATTAAAAAAGAAGGGCATCGACGTGCATACCGCCACGACGGTCTGCCGGATCAGCGAAGCGGATCAGGGTGTCATGCTTGAGGCAAAAAGACAGGATAAAACCTTCGAAATCACGGCCGAGTTTGTACTGGTCAGTACCGGCAGAAGGCCGTTTCTGAGGCGGGAAGAACTTGACCGCCTCGGGGTGGCCTACCATGAAAAGGGAATCATCGTCGACACCTGTCTGCAGACGTCCGTCCCCGCCATTTTTGCCGTGGGCGATGTCACGGGTGGGATCCTGCTGGCCCATCGGGCAAGCGCCCAGGGGCGAACGGTTCCCCGTTTTCTGTTTGAAGACCCGTCGGCACGCCACAGCGACGAAGCCGTTCCGGTCGTCGTTTATTCTCATCCCCCCGTCGCCCGGGTGGGCCTGACCGAGGCGAAAGCCCGCTTATTGGGGTTGGAAATCGATGTCAGGAAAAAAGAATTCGGGGCCAACATCATCGCCCGGACGGAACTGATGGGAAACGGCTTGGTCAAAGCCCTCTTTCACCGGGATTGCCTCGTCGGGGCCGCCATCGCGGGCGACCAGGCGCCGGATCTGATCGCCTCGCTCGGTCTGGCCGTCGCCAACAGGATGACCGAGAGAGACCTGAAAAACTGGATCATTCCCCATCCGACGTTGAGCGAGATACTTGACCTGACGGAATAAAAAAGCATTTCAACATGTTTTCAGATTGACCGGCCGGCTTCCCTGCGCACATTGCGGACAAAAAATCCCGCCCCCAGCAGACAACCCACCCCGCCCAGCAGGAAAACTCTTTCGATATCCAGCATGTCGGCCAGAGCGCCGGCCAGGAGGCTTCCAAAAGGCAGCAATCCCATCACGGAAAAAATGAGCAGGCTGACGACCCGTCCCCGCTTGCTGTCCTCCACAACGGTTTGAACCTCCGTATTGCTGGCTGCAAAATGGATGACCATGCCAAGTCCGATCACAAACATGAAAAACAGGGCAATGGGCACGGAACGGCACCAGGACAACCCGATATAACCCAGGCCGATGACAGCCATGGCCATCGGTATGAGGCGCATGAGTCCCCTGTGGGAACGTTTTGAAGCAAAGTAGACGGCTCCCGCCAGGGCACCCGTCCCCATGGCGGACATCAGCAGGCCGAGGACCCGGGGACCTCCATGCAGAACATTCCCGGCAAAAACGGGCATGACGGTCACATACGGAATCCCCAGGATGCCGCACAGGGCCAGCAACAGGAGGATCGGCCTGATTTTCCGGTCATGGAACACATAGGCCACACCCTCTCCGAACTCCCGCAGCACACCGGGATGGTCGTTCCGGGCTTGAACAGCGGTCAGGTTCATGCCTAAAAGGGCCGCAATGACGGCAAGA
>Ga0302253_1002067_pt1 | contig 10572 bp, 3 predicted proteins | sample AAG_RA_Trp_MG_FD_193537 | JGI IMG/M metagenome (GOLD analysis project Ga0302253, IMG submission 193537) | Enriched activated sludge microbial communities from anaerobic digester in WTTP, New Holstein, Wisconsin, United States - AAG_RA_Trp | ecosystem: Engineered > Bioreactor > Anaerobic >... | reverse complement strand
GTTGCTCATTCTTGATGGCCAGCAAAGAATCACTTCACTCTATCAGGCGATTATCACCAACGAGATAGTGACCACAAGAAATGAGAAGAATTATGAGATAAAGCGCTGGTATTACATTGATATGGTTAAAGCCCTGGATCCGAACGTCGATCTAGAAGAAGCAATATTGTCCATTAATGAGAAGAAGCAGATCACCGAAAACATAGGCCGAACAGTCGTTCTTGATCTGTCAAAAGAAGAATTTGAATATGAGAATCTGATGTACCCGGTGTATATGATAGATGAATATGATACATGGCGACAGGCGTTTTATGAATACTGGGATTACGAAAAAGATAAAATGAAGTTCTGGAGCAGATTTGAATTTGGAGTTATTAACAGTTTTAATAGATATATGCTTCCCGTAATAATCATGAAAAAAGAGAATCCCAAAGAAGCTGTGTGCCAGGTTTTTGAGAAAGTCAACACCGGAGGAGTCTCACTTACTGTCTTTGAGCTTCTGACAGCAACTTTCGCATCTGATGAATTTGATCTCAAACAGGACTGGCAAAATATTAAGGCAAAATTTAGACCTTACAGCTTGCTTGCTCACGTGAGCGACACCGATATAATACAGGCCATCACGCTGCTTTCTACGTACAACAAGAAGTTGGCTAAGGCACGAGAGAATGTCCAGAATGAAGAGCTGCCAGCGATAAGCTGCAAGCGAAAAGAAATGCTGAATCTCACCCTCCAGGATTACCTTAAATACAGGGATTCCGTTGTTCAGGGTTTCATAAAAGCCTCAAAGCTCCTGACTGAGCACCATATTTTCACCGCACGCGACTTGCCCTATAACACCCAGTTGATACCACTGTCTTCTATTCTTGCAGTGATGGGCGACAAGGCTGATAATATCGGTAATAAAAATAAGCTGATGCAGTGGTTCTGGTGCGGCGTTTTCGGAGAACTTTATGGTTCAGCAAATGAAACCAGGTACGCCATTGATTTACCTCAGGTTATCGAGTGGATCGAAAGCAATGGACCAGAACCCAAAACAATCTACGACGCTAATTTTTCACCGTCACGACTCCATACGTTGAAGACGAGAAACAGTGCTGCATACAAAGGCGTCTATGCATTATTGATGGATGACAGTACAAAAGACTGGCTCTCTGCAACAAGGATTGACTTTTCTACCTACTTCTCTGAATCAATTGACATTCATCATATTTTCCCAGTTGCATGGTGTGAAAAGAACGGCATAAGCAGGAATGACTACGATTGCATCATCAATAAAACCCCCCTTTCAGGACGCACGAACCGCATAGTAAGTGGTGACGCTCCAAGTAAATATTTGGTAAGAATTCAGAAGCATGCTGGTGTTGATAATGCGAACTTCGAGAGCATCTTGAAGTCACATGTTCTTTCATCCGATTTCCTATATGCTGATGATTTTCAGAGCTTTTTCAACGACCGTAAGGAACAGATATTGAAAAGAATTGAACGAGTCATGAACAAGACCATTCCAAGAGATACAGTTCCAGTCGAAGAAGGCGCTTATGTAAATAACGAATATGAAGATGAATGTGCCTTTCCTGAAGATTTGGAGCAACAGAAAGTCCAAGTTGTATAATGTTATCTGCTCTTGAAAATCATAATTTGGCATAGGAAGATTAAAAACTTAATATAGACAGTGAATATGTCTATTAGATATATAAATCACTAATGAGAGAATTCTCGTAAAATGGGAGCGCATTACTAAGAGATACTGAAAAGTATTGAAAGTGGTGTGGAAAAAGTCTTACCGAATGAAAATGACATATTTTAAAGGAACCTTTTACCCTCTGGACTCAGAAAAGGAGCCTGTATATGAACAATAATCTACCAGTAAAAAGTGATATTATCATATATCAGACTGAAGATGGAAAAACCCACATTGATGTCCGCCTCGAGGATGAAACAGTATGGCTGACCCAATCAGGAATGGCTGAACTGTTTCAGATTACAAAACAGAATGTGAGCCTGCATTTAAAGAATGTTTACAATGAAAAGGAGCTTGTGCGCGAGGCAACTGTCAAGGAATACTTGACAGTTCAAAAAGAAGGTGGCAGAGCGGTTAAGCGCAGGATCGATTATTACAACCTCGATGTCATAATAGCGGTTGGCTATAGGGTCAAATCGCATCGAGGAACACATTTCAGGAAATGGGCTACCAGCATGCTCCGGGAATATCTGGTAAAGGGTTTCGTAATAAATGACAAACGTCTAAAAGAAGGCAAGAATCTGGGAGCAGACTATTTTGATGAGCTTCTTGAGCGTATTCGAGATATACGGGCATCAGAAAAGAGGTTTTACCGGAAAATAACGGATATCTACAGCCTCTCCATTGATTATGATCCTCATGCAGAAATTTCACAAGAATTCTTTGCTACCGTCCAAAATAAACTTCATTATGCTATCCATGGACATACAGCTGCAGAACTTATTGCCAGTCGTGCTGATGCAGACAAGCCCAATATGGGATTAACTAACTGGGAAGGTGTGAAAGTTCGTAAGACTGATGTTGTAATTGCAAAAAACTATCTCATTGAAGAAGAGATAAAGTCATTGAACAGGATCGTGACTATGTATCTTGACTATGCTGAAGATCAGGCGGAACGTCATAAAGCCATGTATATGAAAGACTGGAAAGATAAACTTGATGCTTTCCTGCAATTCAATGGTCGAGAGATCCTGGATAATCCAGGAAAGATATCAGCTGAAATAGCCAGAAATCTCGTGATTAATGAATATGAAAAGTTCCATAATAAGCGATTAAAGTCGGAATCTGAGATGCATAGTGATTTCGATATATTGGCAAAATCTATTGAGCACGATGCGTGAGAAATGATGCAGCAACGTATTCAGGCAGCCCTACGCCACTCTCCTCGATCCGCCGCTGGCAGACCCGAGAGTGGCGCATCCTCCCAGAAAAGAAAATGCATAAATATTTGTCTGTGACTATTTGAGTTGAATTGGAGGATTTCACTATGTCAATTGACTTCTCAAAGATCCGCGAGGAGAATATTATTGAGTATGGAAAGGGCAATCGTCATCTCAGAATATATGGTCACTTGTATGCTCAAAAAGAACACTTCATCTACGAGATTCTTCAGAATGCAGAAGATGCGAATGCTCACAATATTGGGTTTGATCTATATAACGACTTTCTAATCATTTACCACGATGGAAAGCCTTTCGATGAGCATGATGTGCGCGGAGTATGTGGTATAGGTGAAGGAACAAAGGCAGAAGATGATTTTACCCATATCGGCAGATTCGGAATTGGATTTAAATCAGTCTATGCCATAACTTCAAGCCCCTCGTTATTGTCTGGAAATATTGCTTTTCGTATTTTAGGATTCATTAAGCCATATGGGATAGATGAAACACTTCCTGAGGGCTCTCCTCAGACAATTCCTGTACAAAACGGCCACAGTAATACATTGGCTTATCTCACTGATTTCTTTTCCATTTGCTCAGGTGAAATCCTATCCCAAGAGACTATTGAAACCTTTTCTAAAAATGTACTTGATAAACTTAAGAAAGGGAAGACTGTATTTCTTTTTCCATTCAATGATGAAAAAATCAAGGCTGTGGAAGTATATGAAAAAATCGAAAAAAAGCTCACTATACTTGGTGCCAGAACACTTCTGTTTCTGAGAAATATCAGTGAGATTGAATGGAATATTAGCTCCTATGACGAAGACGGTATATTAAAACATTCGTCGGGAATTTACCTTAAGCAATCAACGCTTAAAAGAAATCATTCAGTTATTGAAGTCATCGGCGAGAAAAACCAAGAATACCACAAGGAGAAATGGATTCTTTTTCGCAGAGCCATAGAGGCACCTCAGACTCAGTGTCATGAGCTTCAAAACGAAATAAATGTAGAGATTGCCTTTTTTATACAGGATGAAAACTCTCCTGATACTATTCAGCGGTTATCAGAGTCACCACTGTTTGCCTTCTTTGCAACTGATCTTGAAACTCATCTAGGTTTTTATATCCAAGGCCCCTATAGAACCACACCTGTACGAGACAAAATACCTCAGGACGATTCGTGGAACCAGAAACTTATTGAGGAAACTGCCGTTCTCCTTACCCAAGCGCTCCATGTTATCAGAGATGAAGGAATGCTTAATGTAAACCTTTTAAACACATTACCGATCAATGAGCAGGATTTCAAATCTGACAGTATGTTCAGACCTTTTTTCGACAAGATTCTAGCAACACTGAAGAATGAACCTCTTCTCCCTTCAGATGATGGAGGATACATACCATCCACACAGGCTGTTCTGGCCCGTGGTGGAGATGATCTGAGGGAACTTCTCGGACCTGAGCAACTGAACATTCTAATGCAGAATATCTCAGAACCGAAGTGGCTTACAGGGGAAATTACTGAAAACCGCACAAGATCACTTCATAATTACCTCACAAAAAATCTAGCCATCATTGAGATAGATCCTGAATATTTTGCGAGAATCATAAATAAACACTTTATGTCATTACAAAGTGATCAGTGGTTGATAGACTTCTATCAGTTTCTTCTAGGTCGAGTAGCTCTGTGGAGGAAGGACTGGTCAAACAGGGAGGCTATTTTGAGGAGAAAACCTATAATCAGACTTGAGGATGAGCAGCATGTACCTCCCTTTGACCAGAACGATCTTCCCTGTGCTTATCTCCCCCCAGATGGTGAAACAGATTACCCTGTTATAAAGAAAGAAATCGCTTTGAATGAAAATGCGAAGAGTTTTCTGATTAAACTAGGTCTCTCTGAACCTGAACTTGCTGATGAAGTGTTGACAAGGATATTGCCACGATATAAGAGTTCTTCGATAGAGGTCACCGATATCCTGAAACATAAAAAAGATATGAAAAGAATAATAGATTCACTTCACGTGGATTCCTCGGAAAAAAGAGAGAAAATAATCAGCACATTGAAAGCTACTCCTTTCATCTTAACTGAAAATAAAGCTCTCGGGAAAAAGGATTATAAAAAACCGTCAGAGGCTTACATTCCTTCTGACGAGCTTCTCATGTATTTTAAGGATAATGATGAGATATGGTTCATAGATGATTATGAGAATGACATCGTAAAGATTTTAAAGAGTTTAGGCGTTTCTGATAAAGTGCGAATAACCTTGAGAGATAAAAAAGATTGGCAAGGTGATTTGATCATCTCAGATTACTGGGGGTCTCATGTAAAAGGCATTGGCGGATTTGATCCATCTTTTGAGATAGACGGCCTGAACCATGCCCTAAAGTCAATCAATGCTGAAAAGGCGAGATATATCTGGAATACACTTATACTTCCATTCAAAATACAACTTAAAGGCACAGTAAAAAGTTCGAGCAGACAAGACTTTAGTGGTGCAGAAACTGAAACATTGTTTTCTATTGCTGGGAAGCTTCTTTATAGTACAGAATGGCTTCCTGACAAATATGGGAACTTCTTTCAACCTTCTGAATTAGAGTTGGAAGACCTTCAGGCCAGTTTTGAGAGAGATGATACTCTTATCCGGGCTCTGGAAATTAGAACAGATAATAGAGAAAAAGCACAATTTGCAGAAAAACTCGGAGTAGACATTGAGCATATCAATCTAATCAAAAGAATTCGGGATGAATTTCCTGAGCTATTAACAAGGTTAAAAGAAGAGGTTGAACGAAAATCAAGAGCCAATAATTTCTTTGAAGCGGCCGGTAATATATCTATTTCAGATAGTAAACATCTTGCAGCTAAAACTTCTGAGAGCTATCAAGAGGCACCTGAGAAGTCTTATGAGCAACGAACTATGAGCGTCAGATCGTCGATGCCCTTCATCGATCCTCGAACATGGCTCTACAGCAAATATTCTGACACAGACAGCAGGTTATACTGCCAACTCTGCAGTGATGAGATGCCTTTCAAGAAACGCAACGATCAGTATTACTTTGAAGCCATCAGACTCTTTGATGAAATTGACAAGGAAATGGCAGAGCTTTATTGTGCTCTATGTCCAAATTGTGCTGCTAAATACAAAGAATATATTAAATCAAATGACAGCAAGAGCAGTACCGCCCGTGAAACATTGAAATCGGAGATACTTCTAAATGGTACACAATGCACATTCGAAATAGAGGTGCCTGGAGCCTCAAATTCTCTGCGATTCAGGCAAGACCACCTAATAAGACTTTGTGAAATATTAAAAGAAGCAGATAAAAACTGAATTTAAGCGAGAGCATCACTCGAAAATATTCGGTTATAAACTGAAAGGAATCCAATATGGCATCTTCACAAAATAAAGAGAACTATGCGTTTCATCATCTATCATTGAGAGTTCCGTGGCACGACAATGGCTGGAATGGAAGTGTGTGCTCCAGACCTTCAGAAAATGCAGCGTGCCTTGTTCTGGATAATATTAGAGAAAAAAAACTGGATGATAGAGAAGATGATTATGCAGGTGAAGACCTGAGAGATCTAACCCTGGAAGAACTGCCTCCCTGCTGCAATGAACGTGGTTTTTTCATGGCACAGTTTGAGATTATCCTTGAAAAGGAACACCCCTACAGCAAATGGAGCCCGATTCATAAACATATCCTGAGAACTGATTTTAAAGTTCCCCCCTATTCCGCACCTGCAGTGCCTTTCCGGTGGATGAACAGCAAATCCTGCTGGGATATAGCATATGAACATATGCTCCCATGCCAGCGGGAATGGGAACCTAAACTTGATTTCCATACAACATGGGTTCAGGATTATAGAAATCAAAAACTGCTTCTGGACAGATTCTTCAGCTTTATCAGGCCTGTAAAATCACTCTGTTTTTTTTATGCAAAGGATACTCCACTTTCAGATATGCAGAGACGCGTCATCATAGGTGTCGGCCGCGTGACAGAACTGGGGAAGCACGTTGAATATAATTATAAGAAAAACAGCCAGGATGAATTGAAGAATATCATATGGGAGCGCGTAGTTCAACATTCAATCCGGCCTGAAAGTGAAGACGGTTTCCTTCTTCCTTACCATGCTGTTCTTGAACGTGCATCGGAAGATCCTGATATTGACCCCTCCGAATATCTGGCATGCGTTCCTTCAGAGAGCATATCCGAATTTTCCTATACCGCAGAGCACGTAAGCCATGACACTGCAATCGCAGCTCTTCTTGCCTGCAGATCCGCTCTGGAAAAAGCATCAACAATAATATCAGGAAGCTTCTCAAAACAACTGAAATGGATTGATGACCGGCTCTCGGAACTATGGCGCTCCAGGGGCCCGTGCCCAGGCCTCGGCGCAGCATTGGCTGCCTTTGGTGTTGAATTCGGCAACCTTCTTGCCTTCGAGCTCTCGCCATTTATTGACGAAAATGAAGATCCATGGCCTCTCGTAGATAGAGCAATGAAGGAACCTGAATCAATTTCAAAAGTATGCAGCCAATATGTTGATGAGTCAATCCGAGAAATATGGAGCAATCTTCCGGATGAAAGAAGAATATTACTCAAGCTTATCAGCCGCTTTGAACTGAATAATGATCAGGCTGCTATTGTATATGAGCCCTCAGAGCGTAAAAAAAGAGGGATTGAATGTTCTGATCGTGACATCATAGAGAACCCCTATCTCCTTTATGAAAAAACACGCTTTGTACCGGAAGCCATTAATGTCTTCATAGTCGACCGTGGCATGTATCCTGATGCAATAGTAGAGGAAAAGAATCCCATTCCGGAGCCTTCGGCTCATAAGGGCATATTGGATAAGAGAAGAGTAAAAGCTCTTATGATCAACGCTCTTGAATATGAAGCATCTTGCGGTAATACAATAGTCCCTGAAGAAGATCTGATCAATACGATAAGGTCTATCTCTCTTACCCGCCCCTGCCCCATAAGTATAGACGTTCTCTGTGCCTATGCACATGATCTGGGGCCGAACATAAGACCTGCTGCAATGAAAGATGGTAAAAGAGCCTATAAACTCGCCGAGCTCTATGAAATGGCATCTATCATCTGTAAAACGGTAAAAAGACGCTTAAAAGCCAAAACCATTGTATTAAGTGATTTTGACTGGGAAAAGGAATTGGCAGCAAGGCTGCCAGAGGATACAGTGCTGGATGAAAATGAGAAAATGGCGAGAAGTGAGAAGATTGAAGCACTTAAAATGCTTTCTACATCACGCTTCTCTGTATTGATTGGCCCCGCAGGAACCGGTAAAACAACACTGCTCTCTGTACTTTGCGCTCATCCGGACATAAAGAACGGAGGAATACTTCTTCTTGCTCCTACTGGGAAAGCACGTGTTCGTCTTCAGGTTGAAACAAGAATGAAGGGCGCCAAGACCATTGCCCAGTTCCTGAGATCAGTGGGTCGTTACGATGAGACCGTACAGAGGTATTTTTTCTCGCCTGCTCCCCCTCATACAGGAGAAAAAACGGTGATTATCGACGAGGCCTCCATGCTCACCGAAGTCCAGCTCGGAGCACTTCTTGATGGAATCAGAGACGTTGAGCGCTTCATTCTTGTCGGTGATCCCTGCCAGCTTCCCCCTATCGGGCCAGGTCGACCTTTTGTCGATATTGTGAATTACATCACTCCGGAAGGAATTGAGAATAATTTTCCTCGTGTTGGAAAATGTTTCGCAGAGCTCACAATCAGAACGAGACAGAAGGGATTGAAACTCGACGACCTCAGGCTCGCCGAATGGTTCAGTGCAAGAGATCCCGGTCCTGGAGCTGATGAAATATTCGAGATCATCCTGAATAACTCCAGCGAGCGTTTGAGTCATGTTGAATGGTCCGGTAACGACGAAATACAGGAAAAGCTGCTCGAGGTGCTCGTCAAAGAGCTTCAATTGAATGGGAAGGATGACTGGAAAGGGTTTGAGCGTTCACTTGGTGCGATTGAAGACAGGAAAGGCACTCTGAGATTTGTAAAAGGGCAGACTGCAGAAAAGTCTGCGAGCTGGCAGATCCTTACACCTGTCAGAGGGTATTCCTATGGAGTTTCGGATATAAACCGCATGATACAGAGAGCCTTCCGCTCGCATACACTGCAGCTTGCCCGTAAGAGGTCGTTAAGAGAAAGGAAGATACCCGGACCTCTTGGTCCTGATAACATTGTGTATGGAGATAAAGTAATAAGCACTGTGAACAACTATAGGGAAAATGTCAATCCGCAGGAGAATTCACTGTGCTATGTAGCGAACGGAGAAATCGGCATAGCCGTAGGAAAATTTGTGGATGACAGCCAGATTGAATATGGCGAACTCCCTCTTGGAATAGAGTTTTCTTCCCAGCCGAATTATGAATATCAATATGGCAGTCGAGACTTTCAAAATGAGATACGCGGGTCGGCACTTGAGCTGGCATATGCTATTACGGTTCACAAAGCTCAGGGAAGTGAATTCAAGCGTTCAGTGGTGATTATTCCAAAACCATGCAGAAACTTATCCAGGGAGCTTATATATACAGCCCTCACCCGTCAAAGAGATCATCTTGTGATACTTCATCAAGACAGTCTGCTTGATCTCAAAGACTTCTCATCTTCTGAATATTCGGAAACAGCGCGCCGATTGACAGATCTTTTCGAGCCTCCGCTTATGTTGAAGATTGGGAGAGGCTTTTTCGAAAACAGGCTTATTCATCGTTCTGAAAAAGGAGAATCAATGCGTTCAAAGTCAGAGGTAATTATCGCAAATATGCTCTCAAGCCGCGGAATATTCTATTCATATGAAAAGGAATTCGTGGGAGCCGATGGTGTTGTAAAATACCCTGATTTTACCATAGTGGACGCCGACAGCGGCATAACCTATATCTGGGAACATCTTGGTATGTTGACAGACCTCGGCTACAGAAAAGACTGGCATAGAAAACTAGAATGGTATTTGAAGCAGGATCTCGCCACTCCTGACGTTGGCGGCGGGCCTCGAGGCACCCTTTTGATAACAGAGGATAATCCGGATGGCGGTCTTGATTCCGAAAAAATAGCACACATGATCGATTCATTATTTGAAGCCGAGTAACAGAACAATACGTTGACGTAAGAATCGACAAAGCAGAGAGGAGCAGAATGTGAACCCGGAATTCAGAGTAAATACAACCGTTGCGCCGTACTCATCTCTTAATACCCGAGGCATCATTATCGAGATGATACCTGGCTCACCAGAAAACAGATATAAGGTTTTTATCAATGGCACAGTGCAAATTTTCTATGCATCACAACTGAAGGCTATCATTGAGGATCTCCCTTCGTTTGAAGTGATGGAAAAAGTCAAGTGGCAGGCATATTTATCTGCATGTCAGATAAGAAATCCGGGACTCTCAACCTTATATTCTCTGAATTCAGCGCGTATTCAATTTATACCCTATCAGTTCAGACCTGTATTAAAGTTCATACAATCAGATCGCCCCCGTCTCCTCATAGCAGACAGCGTGGGCGTTGGTAAAACCATTGAGGCGGGACTTATTCTGAAAGAACTTCAGGCAAGGCGCTCCATAGATTCAATTTTAATAATCTGTCCCAGGCCGCTGGTGATTGAAAGAAAATGGTACACGGAAATGAGAAGATTCGATGAGCGTTTTC
>Ga0302253_1002065_pt1 | contig 10585 bp, 4 predicted proteins | sample AAG_RA_Trp_MG_FD_193537 | JGI IMG/M metagenome (GOLD analysis project Ga0302253, IMG submission 193537) | Enriched activated sludge microbial communities from anaerobic digester in WTTP, New Holstein, Wisconsin, United States - AAG_RA_Trp | ecosystem: Engineered > Bioreactor > Anaerobic >... | reverse complement strand
ATAAGTCCATGCGAAGTTGGTAATGCCGTAGTCCACATGGTTGGGCAGTGGCCATGTATGTGCAATAATAGTAGCACTGTCGTGTCGGCACGAAGGCATGAAAACGGTATCCTTTCCACTGGGACGTGGTGCAAAATACAACCGTAAGGTATCGCTGTCAAAGCAAATATTGTTAAATTCCTGCCATATAAATTCACGATAGGGAGGAGTAGAAAATACAGAATAATTGCTATTGCCTAATATGTATAGACTGTCATTGTAAAGATGTGAACTGGTAAATGCAGGAGAAATACCATTAGTAAAATGAACATTTACTGGATCCAGCGTGTACCAAGTGCCTGTGCCAACAGAAGGTACAGCACCCATCTGATAATTCAATCCGCAAACGGTATCCGTCTTGATGTGATGGTTTGCACCAAACAGTCCGGGCCAGTAGTTGTGACCGGCATTCGCAACAGGTTGTTGAATAAAGTTGACATACAACACATCGCTGGTATCGCGACAACCGCCATTATTGGTAATCCAGTAAAAGTGATGAGGACCATAGTACGAAGTACCACCTGTATCAATAGAAGCCACTAAATTGTCAGGTGCCTCTGGCGAAGGTGTAAAGGTGGTGTTGGGAACCGTATCTATCCAGTAGCCATTACCGTAAGCGGGTTGTGTAGCAGACAGATGTGGATAACTTGGACCGCACCAGAGTGAATCGGCAGGACTGGTTAAAATGGTTGCTGTTTGTATGCTTCCAAAATATACATTAACGGAGTCATAACCATAACAAACACCATTAAATTCGGTCCAGTACATGGTAATGGTATCATTTTCAGATTGCCAGCGTATCCATGTACAGGGATTATATCTGTCATTAGGATTATAATAGATGATACTGTCAATATTGGTATCATAGAAGGCTATCCCGGAAGGTCCGCTCCATTGTCCACCGCTAATAGAAGGAGTAGCACAAATATAAGCAAATTTGTCGCAAATGCTAATGTCTGAACCAGCATCGGGTTCTGGAGCAATCAAAAACTCTATTTGAACTGTATCCTCGTTATAACACGAGGTCATGTTTTGATTCATTTCTCTCCATATAAATTGATATGTTCCGTATTGAGTAACAGTTACCGTTGTATGAGGTTGAGTAGGAGTAACAAAATTGGCTGTTCCCGGTCCGTTTAACATGGTCCATATACCCGTTGGAGTATGTAAACTGGCAGTGGCTGTTAAAAAATCATTTTTACCACATACGGTAGTGTCTGGACCAGCATTAGCATGAGGTATATTGTTGAAAGTTATAAGTACCGAATCGTACGATTCACAGCCTGGTCCGCTTTGAACATGCCAATATGCATAAAAAGATTGATAATCTACAGTATTAAAGAAGGAGGTTGGGTTGTTGACAAATATTTGTGGATTCCATTGTAATGGATTGGTTCCTGTATATTGAATGGTTATTCCATTATTATTACACGTCCAATATCCTGATGATGCTAAACTGCCAATAGTATCTGCATATAATTGACTCATAGTGCCACATGTACTTTGATTGGAGCCTGCTTCAGCATGGGGTGGTTTTGAAAAGATAACCAATACCGTATCATGATTGGTGCAATATGGAGAATGAGCCGTCCAGATAAAAGTATCTACTTGTGAATAGTTAACCAATACTATATTAACAATTGGATTATGACTTGTATCGCTTGGACTGTATGTTGCTGTTGGATTAGTTGATGTCCAGTATCCGGGATAAGAACTGTTAACATGAAGTTGAATAGAATGTCCACAGGTACTCAAATCAGGACCGGCATCAGGCATAGGCACTTCATGAAAATCTACACGAATAGTATCGGAAGAAGAACATCCCATATTATTTTCAGTCCACACCAGATAATAGGATTGATATCCCGATGTCATGGTAAATGTGGAGTTGGATAGTGTATTATTAGGGGTAAAATAACCTGTCTGAGGTGGAATGACATTCCAACTGCCGGTGGCACCCGAAACGCTGTAATGTGCATTCAGCGTATAACTCGTTCCACAAATACTAATTGGTGAATCGCCTGCATCGGCATGAGGTTGTGAAATAAAGAAGATACTTACCGTATCCAACGAATCGCATACATTGCTGTATTCGTGCCATGCAAACTGATAAACTCCTTGTTGTGTAACCATAACATTCGTATTGGGCATACTGGTATTACCAAAAATAACTTGACCGGGACCGCTTATAAATTGCCAGTGAGCCGTATTTCCAGTATCTGGTGAACTGCCTTCCAATTGAGTAGTGTAACCACAGACAGATTTGTCATTACCAGCATACGGAGTCATACAGCAATGGGGTACTTGGGGTACCGTATATTGTTGAACTAATGTACAACCGTTGTGGTCGGTAACGGTTACTGAATAAGTGCCAGAAGGTAAATTCTGTATGTCTTCTGTTGCTTGATTATTATTCCATTGATAAGTATATCCAGCAATACCTCCCTGTGTTGAGATATAAATACCTCCTGTAGTTCCTCCTATACACTCAACATGGACTATACTGTCCACATTTAGCGAAACATAGGTGGGTGGTTCTGTTATAGTTACCTGTCCTGTCGCAGAGCATCCAGCAGCATCGGTAATAGTAACGGAATAATTTCCAGCAGGTATAGGACTGTTGGTGGCTGTTGTGATACCATTTGACCATTGATATGTATAACCGGGAGTACCACCACTTACAATAACTGAAATAGAACCACTTGCTGTACCATGACATAACGCATCTTGCGAATTGAACTGATAATTGATTTGAGGATTGTTGCCAACAATAGTATAAGATGAAACAAGGGAACATCCGTTATAGTCGGTAACGGTTACATAATTAATACCTGGAGCAAATCCAGTCTGAGTATTAAAAGTATCAATGGTAGTAATCTGTATTCCATTAGACCATGTATAAGTATAAGGCGGTCTGCCATGATTAACGGTTGCTGTAAGTGTACCTACCGTATCTTCATAACACATATGACCTGTTAAACTGATACTCATTTCTGGCATTGGGAACAATGTTTCGGGTGGAAAAACAGTATCATTGAAACCTGCCAACTCCCATGTCTGATTGAACCATGTAAAAGGAATGGAACCTAAAGGAATTGTCCATTGAAGCAAAGGACCAATATGGATGGTACTTCTGAGAGAACATAAACTGTCCAGGATAGAATCGGGAATTTGTAATGTATTTTTTTCATTATTTAAAGAATGGGATAAAATAAACATTTTGAGCGAATCTTTCCACAAAGAAGGGTCTTGTGGTGTAAATTTACTTTCAACGGAATCACCTGTTGGGCATGATTTGAAGGGCAAATCAATCCAAAATTCAAAGGCATTAACGGTAACAGAAAAAGCAATGCTGTCCCATGTATGATTGGTAAACTGATTGGATAATGAATGAGCAATGCCAATGGGAAATTGAGGATAACCAAAACAGGGATATTTCAAATGTAAATCATGGCAGGCTTGAAAATCAATTTGGTTTGTAAATCCGCTGTCCACCATAATATTGTTTTGAGTAGGGTCGGTAACGTAATAACTAACGGAAGTTGGCAATGTAAAATGATTCCAAATAGTGGGGTCAAAGGTTAAATCCTGATGTAATGAGTTTGAAATATTCATATCTGCCGAAAGCAATGAATATGTAATGCTTATGCCTCCGCCAATATTGATAGTTCCGTTCAGTTGATTTAGAAAATCGATGATGGGTTGTCCAGTGGAAGGAGGCAACAAGCCAGCAATAGCCGATAAAAATTGAATAATATCAATAGTTAAATGGGCATAGGCACTGTCGCCTTGTGCAATGAGTTTTTGATGACACAGTTGAGTAGAATCAATATGGTCGGTGGTAGTAACATAGGGTAAACTGATAACCCCTGAAATACCTGTTCCCCATGCATTATTAAATACTATGGGCAAAATGGTATCATGACAAATGGTAATCTGTCCGTTTTGCATGCACGGATAGGATACATCGCCATTTTGCTGGTCAATATTGATAATAGCAATACTATCGTCTGGAACGCCTACGTTCATTACCGTAAAGGTATCGCAAGAACCAAAGCAGATGGTCCCATTAACAGTAAGGCTTATACCAAAATCTATATCAAGGGAGATAACACCATCTTGAGGAAATTGAGAATCCAGATTCCATCCCGGCATAACATGTTCACGTGAATTAATAGTAATCCAGTCGCCTGGCATGAAAGTATAAGGCGATGGAAAAGTTAAATCAATACGAACAGGATAATCCACATCAAGCCAGCCATTATGAAAACCATTGATAGAAAAAGTACTTGCAAGCAACAAATGAGAGATAATGTCAAACTGAGCACCAAAGGGTAAACCAAAGATATAGTCTATTTGACCAAAAGAACTGGTATCGTCGTAATTGAGATTAAAGAGTTGCTGATTAAAATTCAAATAAAACGGATTGCCATTGGGTCCCCACATATATTGATGATGAGAACTCCATGGTATGTAATGACTCACTGTATAGGTTTGTGACTGTAACCATAGTGTTGATACCATACATAAAGCTATAAGCAGTAATTTTGGCTGATGTAATTTAATGGTCATAGGTTTTTTGTTAAATGTTGTTATTTATCTTTAATAATTTCAAAGGTCTTTTGAGAAGATAAATCGGGAAGCGTAATTCGCAACATGTATTTTCCTGTAGCCACTTGTTGCATGGGCAAGGTTAAGGTAGATTGTGGCATGGCATCAAATTCCTTTACCTGAATTTGTTTTCCTGCCATATCTAAAAGTGTAACAATTACGTTAGCCCTTTTATCCATATCAAACGATATTTGCAACTGGTCAGCAGTAGGATTTGGAAATACATTAATGTCGGGTAAGATATTTTGATACTGTGGCAGGAGAGTAACGTTGTAATGCGGCTGCTGATATCCTTGCGTCAAAATAGTAGTTCCGTCGGTTGCTGTTTGAATAACAGGTTCGCCAATAGTATAACTCATCGTTACATTAGACTGTTGACTAACATTTCCACTGGTGGCGACCACTTGTGGTGCTACTTGCTGAGCAAACATATATGTGCTCAACAACATCGAGAAAATTAAACTTACTTTTTTCATAAGAATTATGTTTATAAATTATTATTTTTTAAGGCAAAATTAAAAAAAATACAGTTATGTAAAGAACAAAAATCATTTTTAATAATTATTTTTTCTTGTATAAAAGAATACTTCATTGATAAAAAAAGAATAGAATGACTTTTCCATTTCTTCGTGAATAATTGAAAAATAGTTATAACATTATTTTGTAATGATATGAAATAATAAAAAAAACGCATTAAAAAAATTTTTACACTTTTTTTACGAAAGCAGGAAAAAATATGTTTCACTATTTTATTAACAAGATATGAACATCTTTGTAAAGGCTTATTATTCACCCATATCCATAGTATTATTGTCCATATTCATGTTTTCCTGTTGTTCTTTTTTCTGTTCTTTTTGTTTAATACCGCCATTAATTTTGTATGTAAACGTAATATAAGCAATACGCGTTTCCCGTTTAAAATTCATGACAGCATGGAGTGCGTCATAATCGGTAGTTGTTTCAAATTTCATGGTATTGAATATATCGCTTACACGAATAGAAAGTGATGCTTTTTTATTCCATAAATCTTTACGCAACCCAACATCTACGGTAAAAAATCCTTTACGGGTAGATTGTGCCATGATAGATGGTCCTTCAAACATACCGTTCAATTGTAACGAAAAGTTTTTTGGTAAAAAGAAGGAAGCATTAAGTTTGGCATCATACGAATAGATGGAATTGGTTACAACGCTGGATGAGGTGTCGCCTCCTGTAACGACCGATTTATACCATGAAAAATCAGCCATTAATCGCATAAATTTTGCAGGTTGTCCGTTTAACACAAATTCAAAACCATACGATTCCGATTTATCTATATTAATTGGGAACATAGTAATAACACCGGAAGTATCTACTGAATTGTATTGATTAACAACATTATTGGTGCTTTTGTAAAATATGTCTGATGTTAGTGTAATATTTTTCCAGTCTTTAATTATACCACCTTCATACGAATTTATATATTCAGGTTTTAAATTGGGATTACCTTTATGCCACGTAAGAGGGTCCGATTTATCAACAAATGGATTAATAGACCATGGACGAGGACGGTTTATGCGTCTGCTGTAACTCAATTGTAATTTTGTTTCCTTGGTCAGATTATAACTCAAATGGACGCTTGGGAATACATTGAAATAATCGTTAGTAAACTTAAATCCTGTAGTTTTTTGATTGCCGTCTTGCATGGTTTCTTCGGCTCTTAGTCCTGCCTGAATGCTTAATTTATTCCATTCGTGAGAAAAAGTAGTATAGGCAGAATACACATAATCGGAGTAAATAAAATGATTGGATGAAGTAGTATCATTTATATAATCGGAAAACAATGTATCGTAATTATAAAAATAATAATTATTGTCAGTGGTTCTTATCATAGCTTTGATTCCTACATCCAGTTTGTTTTTTTCGTTAAGCGGTCGCGTATAATCACTTTGAAATATCATAGTCGTATATTCATTATTACCATCTGCTCTTGTTATGTAATTTGGCTGAGAAAAATTTTCGCTTTCATCAAATTTGCCAAACGAATAATTCAAATCGTTCGTCCACTCGTGCTCGGGTTCATTAAATTTTTTGGTATAACTTAGGGATGCATCCAGATTTTGATTGGGATGTTTCGAGTTTTCGTTACGCTGATAATTCGAAACAATATCATTTTTGTTATTATAAATAGTATTGTTTGAAATGTTGTCTCCGTTTCGTTGACCCGTTCTGTATGTTGCTGTTAAACTTATAGTGTTAAGTGGGTTAAAATTGTAATCAAATCCTCCTTTTATGGTATGCGAAAAGTTATTTCTCTTTTGTTCTGAAGTTATAATAGTATGTGATAATAGGGTATCGTTATAGTAAACATAACGGTCCTGGTTGCGAGAGTTATTTCGGTCATTGTGCCGATAGTCATACGAAAAAAATAAATTCGTTTTTTCTAAGCGACGATTTAAACTCAATGTTCCACCGTACTTTTTCATAGTACCATAATTAAGCGATGCAAGTCCATTGATACCTTCCTGCTTTTCCTTTTTGGTAATGATATTTAATATTCCTGCCATTCCTTCGGGGTCATATTTGGCAGACGGATTGGTTATAATTTCAATGCGTTCTATAGTACTTACCGGAATTTGTTCAAGTATGGTTGCTTGGTCGGTTGCACTTAACGATGATGGTTTACCATCTATCAAAATATTTACATTGGTACTGCCACGTAAACTGACATTTCCATCCATGTCCACGCTAACAGATGGCGTGTTACGAAGAATATCGGTTGCATCACCGCCGCTGGTTACAATGTTTTTATCTACATTGATGACTTTTTTATCCAATTTATATGAAACCAGTGACTTTTCACCCTGAACTTCTACTTCCGACAGTTGCATATCAGTTGGCTTGAGCGATATAATACCTAAATTTACCGTTGGCGATTGCGGTGTAACTTTGGTGGTAGTTGTATAACGATTGTATCCAATAAAATCAACTTTAATTTTGTACATGCCTGGACGTATTTTTTCAATAGTAAAAAAACCTTTATCATCGGTTATTCCACCCCCAACCAGCGTTGAGTCTTTTATTCTAAATACCGAAACATTGGCATACGACATGGGCATTTTAGTGCTCTCATCAATAATTTTACCTATAATCTTACCATCAAAATTCTGAAAATCAGGACGCTCTTGACAAAATAGTTCATTGGTAATCAATAAAAGAGCAACAACAAAAATTTTTCGCATAAGAATTTATTATATTTGCTTAGAGTACATATAACGAAAAAGGTTTAATCACATCTGTTTATTTTAACCCAAGTTGAGCAAATTTTTCAAAATTAATCAAGTTTTCATTCGGATGCTCTTTTTTCTCATTGTTTTGTTTCGCTACATTTCACTTCACATTGAGAAAAAAACATCAACAACGTGGTGAAACTTTACACTTACCGATTAAATTTTTTGAATGATATAGGTATCAGTTACAACGAAACGAAGACGAGACATGGTTTTTTGCATCCTCGTTATCAACAAGGACGAGACAGGATTATTATTTATTGCACCACTATTTTACCAACATATACCTTGCCTTGCGAAGTAGTAGTTTTTACAATGTAAATATCTTTAGGATATGATGAAATATTTACCGTTACACTATTTGCGTTACATTCAGACTGATATATTTGATTGCCAAGGGTAGAATAAATTTTTATTTTGCTTATAATATCCGAAATGCCGGATACGGTTATAGTAAATATACCATTATTGGGGTTGGGAGTTAATTTGATATTTGTATTTTCATTATTATAAACCTTTAAATCATCATCTAAATTATTTTCATCCGAATAATCATTATAGTCGTAAGTCATTTTTGCACCACCCATACAGCCGGGTGCTAAATAAGCGTGAAAATATGAACCACTACTTGCTTTTGAAGTTGAAGACATGAGTATTTTTCTATTTGATGTAATAGTTATATTACCTGTTGAAGTTTCATTAAAATTATTAAAGCAAATTGAACTATTATGTGTAATTATTTGTGTGCCGGATACAGTAAGATTGTTATATTCTATATATCCTAAAAAACAAGGACCAACACCTACTGCATACCACGCATTTATAACTTGCGCAACTTCATTAGAATAAGTTCCATACAATTCCTGTGCGGACAGAATAGAATAAAATCTTGCAACAGCATAATTTGAACCAGGAGTTAGCTTTGTTGTTAAAGAACGATAACAGATTGCCGCTGCTTTATCTCGTCCTATCCCATCTATACAATAAGTCGGGTTAGTTGGGATATCATCAATACGTCCTGACCCTCCTTCTGCTAAAAGATAAAACCAAAAATTCTGAACGCCATCATTAGTATGTTCATTACCTTGCCAATCCCAATTCTGCCCCTTATAAGTATTAGGTTGGCACAAACTTTTGGGATCAGACATATTTCTTTCCAAATAACAGCCAGAAACAGCATCTTCTCCTATTAAATAATTAGTAGATAAACCAGTGTTATAATTTGTTTTACCATAAAATTCTATCATTGTTCCAAAAATATCACTAAATGATTCATCTAATGCACCTTCTTCTCCAATATATTGCAAATTTGCTGTAGATTGAGTAACACCATGAGTGAGTTCATGACCTATAATATCTAATGTTGTCAAATCTTTATTATCTATAACTCCCAAGCGAATAAATTTTCCGTTAAGATCCCAAGCAGAATTGGAAAAATTGTTATCGTGAGCATATATATTTACTTGTGAATAATTTCCATCATAACTATTGCGTCCAAATGTGAAACGATAATAATCATGAGCCCTTTCTAAACACCATAAACTCGTAGTGCCAGGTTTATCATTATTGTCTGTCCAGTTATTTGTTCCATCCCAATAATTATTACCATTTTTGTTTGTAACATAAAGATAGGTTCCAGTACAAACATCTTTCAAACGCCAATCGCATAAACCTAAATCATGGTAAGCTTCAGCAGTATATATATATTGTGATCCATAGTATAGTAAATTTGCATCAGCTTGTACACAATCATTATCACAATTTGAAAGTTCCTTATTATTAGTAGCATGTGTTTGTCTTATCGTTGCCTCTGAGGTATCTTTATACAAAAGGTTAGTATTTCTTTGTATATAATTTTCAACATAAATTAACGGCTTCTGACTAATACAGGTATTAGAAGCTAATGTTTGCCTTACCACACTTCCTGTAATTGCATCAACATATATATAGTAACTTTCACGAGGTACTAATGCCATAATTGGTACTTTATAGCATAATCTAAAATTTTGAGGACTATTGTCAAGTAATAAATCTGTTTTTGCGATTATAAGTTGAGCGGTAGGATAATAAGAAGTATCTGGATTATTTGTTTCTTCCTTAAGTGAATTTTCTAAAGTTGAATCTTGCCAAAAATAGCTCGTAGCACTTACTTGATTAATTGCTATATTAATAGCATTATTTTCTGTAATAGTTGGCGTTGCGTATAAGTTTAAATTTTTTATAAGAAATCCATTCCCATATAATAATTTACCTGAATAATTAGTATGCATAATAAACATGCTATTTTCAATAGGAATATTATTAAATGACTGTAAATATCTATAATGTATATAGCCTATTTCATCAGAAGTATTGTTTAATAAAATAAAACCATCGGCTTCGCTTAATTTTAACGAGGAGCGATAATTTAAAAAGTCCTGAAGAACTAAATTTTTATTCTGATTAAATTGATAATATCCGTTTATTGAATCAACATACGTTATAATACTATCATTAATTACCTGCGAAAATACTTTAACAGAATTAAAATATAGACATAAAAGAAATAGGTATTGTACCAAACCCCTATTATTAGGACAAAATTAGTGAACATTTTTATATAAAGAAAATTTATATTTATTTTTGTTTACCCCCATTTCATAAAAGTCTTCAGGAAGAGAGGCAGG
>Ga0302253_1002064_pt1 | contig 10589 bp, 10 predicted proteins | sample AAG_RA_Trp_MG_FD_193537 | JGI IMG/M metagenome (GOLD analysis project Ga0302253, IMG submission 193537) | Enriched activated sludge microbial communities from anaerobic digester in WTTP, New Holstein, Wisconsin, United States - AAG_RA_Trp | ecosystem: Engineered > Bioreactor > Anaerobic >... | reverse complement strand
CAGCACGCCGGGCAAAATGCAAATCGATTTCCAGATCGCTGACGATGTTGCTTACGGTGGCGCTGATCTCCTGCGGCACCTCCCGCGAAAAGCCCCAACCCTGCTTTTCCGCATATTCCCGAACCCGCTGTTCTTCCCTGATACCCTGATAACGGATCAGAGCGACAAGCGTCACCAGCCCAATAATCACGCCAACGACGATGATCGGCGTTTTATAGCGAAGCCAAAGGGGAGAATGCCACAGCGACAGGACACCCAAACGATCCGAGAAAAAACCGGCGACCGCGCCGACCGCCATCAGGCAGAACAACCCCAGACAGATGAACAGCAACAATCCCCAGAGGCTTGTCCAATAATGAGAGCTGCCCATATCTATTCCCTTATACCACATGCCGAAAATGACCCCTGGTTAAAAGCTTCGCCGGACGTCTCAATCCAGGGTGTTATTGAAATACACTTTGTGCGCTTCACAGCGGCACTTCTTATCCCAGGGTTCCGCACACTGCCTGATCAGAGCGACAAGCTTGTCACCCCGGTCACGCGCTATGGGACCGGAAAGCTCCGTCGACTCAGTGCCTATAAAGTCATCCCAGTAGTTGAGCACGGTATAAACCTGACAGACCGGACACAGATAATAGGTATCCGTATGCTCATCTCCCATGATACTGCCGGATATGGATGCAGCAAAGTCCTCATCGCAGAAAGGTCTGCGACAGACGACACATTGGACACTCATTGGTTAATTTTCCTTGCATCACTTAAAAAGCCCGTCCTTGATCGCTCCCTGCAGGGCAATGCAAAAACCTATCAGCATAAAGATCCAGAGTCCGTAAATGACGGCCGTTTCATTGACCTGCAGCCATTTTATCGGGGTCAGCTCGCCATGACCGATTTTGATCTGCATATACAGAAACAGCTTGATGAAAAGCGGTACGACCGTAAAACAGATGACGAGGAACAAAGAGAAAAAGTAGATTTTTATGGCCGATACACCGCCGGGGCCGATGGTTTCACGGCTCAGTTTGCCACCGGATTCCAGAACATTGACCAGAATGGCGCTTGATATTAACAGGGCCATGATTCCAGCCAGTATAATCAAGAATATCTTGGCGCTCATAAGCCCTCCCTAATAAAACATGACCGAAAACATGGATAATTGGGTTTGCTTTGATAAATTTTCAATATAATATCGCATTTTGAAAACGATAAACATCAAGAATTTTCGCAGAGGGTCAATCGGAAGAAGGCAGTGCCGGAGGATAAAAATGATTGCCTACCCAAGAATATCTCACCGACGAACAGCACCCCTGATGCTCACCGGTTGGCTGGTCCTTATAGGCCTGATCTGCACACCGACCGGACATGCCGGGACAAACAGCACCTTTCCGGACGGTACAGAAAACAAAAGCCCGGTTAGCATCGACCAAAATATGGAATGGAACGCCACGATCTACCGCATTTCCGACGGAGACTGCACGATTGAGTGGATCGCTCGCAACAGTGAGATCGGTGTCGTCAAACATTGGTCCGCTTGTGCCAGACCGCTGGCAGTACAGCAAACACTATGGATTCAGGTCGCTGCAGCATTCTTCAGCCGCGATCCCCACGCCGGGTCATTGCGCACCCTCTTCTGGGGCAGGCTTGAACCGGACAATGCAACGGGACTGCACGAGTTGTCTTTCCGGCTCTCCCTGGCGGCATATCAATCCACCGGTTGGGACAAAAAAAGGGGTAGAGCTAAAAACGGTGATATCAACGGTTTTGTGAAGGATCTGGCCAACCGGGCGATGATCTACCCGGAATTGAAAGTCCTCTTCGCCCGTTTCCATAGAAGCGTCTATTTCTCCTGCGCGGAAAAGGTGCTGGTGGTCCGGGCATCGAAGCTGCCCTTCTATAATCAATTGAAACGCCATGGCGTCAAGGCGACGGATAAGCTGCCTTTCGACTGCATGGCCTGGTTTGCCGTGTCGGAGTCTGTGAAAAATCGGTAAGGACCGCTCAACCCCGTGAGCGGTCCCCACCCAAATTTGACATCATTTCAACCTGCAGGGCACGATTCTTACCAGCACACCCGGATCATTCCACTGATAGAGGACACCCTCTTTTTCCGAAGTCAGGATCTGGTAATGCCCCTCTTTGAGCTCGCCCAAAACGACATCCTCGTCCTTCTCGATCATGCCCGGTAATTTTCCCGCCTCCACCAGAGCTTTAATCTTCCGGCGATCCGGCATCCAGAAAATCACCCGTCCGGCAACCCTCTCCAGGCGTACCCAGAAAAACGCCGGCATGTCATCATCACACCGGGTCGGCACGGAGGCAAAAAGGTGATCTCGCCATTTGCGGATATGGACCGTTTCGGAAACCAGCTTCGGTCGGTTTTCCACATCGTAATCAACGGCCGACAACTGAAGAACACCCTGATCCTTGTCAATGACCCTGACAGAGATAACGGCGTCATCGCCGCTGTACCACTCTCCTTCCCATTCAGAGGCGTTCAGGACAAGCGGATCTTCTCCGATGGGAGCTTTCACGTAAACCGCACCGCAACCCGACAGCGCCAACAGCAGACAGAAAATCATGACGTGTATCAGATATTTCATCATCAGTCTCCTTGCTTGGATTAATGCTGAGTGAATCCCGACCTCGACAAACCGACCCGGTCCCCGTCCGTGCCGGTTTGTCCTGAATTTTACCGTATCACACGGACAAAAGCCATGAGGAAACAGCATTTTAAGGGAAAAAGACAGAAAAATACTTTTTATTTCTGCTGCTTAAGGAGTGAGCGTCTTGATGAGAAGCTCCCGTACCATTTTCGGATTGGCCTTGCCGCCTGAAGCCTGCATGGCCTGGCCGATAAGGAAGCCCAGTGTCTTGGCGTTTCCACCCCGATAATCCGCCACAGCGGCTGCGTGCTTCTCCAGTACGCCGGCAATAATTCCCTCCAGCTCGGAGGCGTCCGACACCTGTGAAAAACCGCCCTGTTCAATCACGGTCAGAACCGGCAAATCGGTTTCAAACAGGCGCATGAGGACCGTCTTCGCCGAATTGGCGTTCACCTCGTTACGATCGATCAACATCAGGAGTTCGGCAAAACGCGACGGGGTCACCCGGGACGCCGGTAGCGTCTCTTCCCGTTCCTTCAACGCCGGCAGGAGTTGTGTCGTCAGCCAGTGATTCGCCATACGCGCGGGCACTGGAAAGGCCATAACCTGCTCGAAGTAATCCGCCGTTTCTTTTTCGCCGCACAGTTGGAATGACTCCTCTTCGGACAGATCGAACTGCCGGTTGAAGCGCTCCGCCTTCACCGTCGGCATCTCCGGAAGACGGGCGATCTTATCCGCCAGCCATTCACGGGAGATCAGAATCGGCGGCACCGAAGGATCGGGGACACAGGGACCGGCAAACTTGCCCCGCATGGCGATGGTCACCTTCTTGACCGGGTCCCAGAGACGTGTGTGCAGAACAATGGGTTCCCCAGCCGCCAGACTTTCCTTCTGGCGTTCGATCTCATAGGCAATGGCATCGCCCACATGGCGGATGGAGTTCATGTTCTTGACTTCCACCTTCGTGTTCATCTGATCCGTTCCCCGGGGTCGGATGGAGATGTTTGCATCCACCCGCATGGTTCCGGCCTCAAGACTGCATTCGGAACTGCCGGCATAGCGAATCTGTGTCCGGAGGAGGCGGACGAATTCCATGGCATCGTGGGGGCTGCGCATGTCCGGTTCTGTCACGATTTCGATCAAGGGCGCTCCCGCCCGGTTGAAATCGACGAGGCTGATCGGGGTTTTCCCCTCCATTTCATGAACGAGCTTCGCCACATCTTCTTCCATGTGAATGTGATGGATCCGTAACCGTTTTGACTGTCCGTCTTCTCCGATGATATTCAGCCATCCGTTTCTCGCCAGCGGATAATGCGCCTGAGACAACTGGAATCCTTTCGGCAGATCGGGATAATAGTACACTTTCTGATCGAAGGCGCTTTTCTCCTGTATTTCGCAGTTCAGGGCCAGACAGGCCAGGGTGGCCTTATCCAGCGCTTCGTAGCCAAAGCGGGGAATCGCGCCGGGCAGCCACAGACAAATGGGACAGGTGTTCTTGTTCGGCTCATCACCCGGACGATTGGGGCAATCACAGAACATCTTGGTGGGGCAGTTCAGCTCCACATGTATTTCCAGACCGACAACGGCTTCGTAATCCATCATACATTCGCCTCGTTATGTTCAAAAAAATGGTTAGCCAGGTCAAGCAGACGGGCATCTCCGAAGGCGGGACCGATCCATTGCATCCCGAGATCCTCCCCCCCGTCCATTATGAATCCGGGCACCTGTAAGACGGGGAGCCCTGTGACGTTGGCGGGAAGCGTCAGGGAAAAGGCGTTATAGACATCGTGTACCGTTTCCGCCCACCTGCCCTCGAAGGGCTTCCTCTTCGTCGGCATAACCAGAATATCGACCACATCCAGCAGATCATTCACAGATTTGACCAGACGGGCCCGGATGCGCCCCGCTTTCTCAAAGATGTCGTAGTTTTCGAACTGAAAATACGCCCCCTGGAAGAGGTAGGATTTCAACAGCGCGCCGAACGCTTCGCCCCGAGATTTCAGGTACATTTCATTCCAGTTTTTGGTTCCCTGGGCGCGGTGGCCGTAACGGACCCCATCATATTTCCCGGCGCTGGAAGACGCTTCAACCGAACCCATCACGCCGTGAACGAGTGAAAACAAAGTGAATTCAGGCAGGGACACCTCTTCAACGGAGATTCCCCGATCAAAAAGCATCCGGAGTCCCTTACAATATGCCCGCTGTTCCTCGTCGGTCAGCATGGTCATCACTTCCGTCGGGAAGCCCGCTTTGACGGTTGGCCTGTTACTTATTGTTCGTGGGGCAAACTCCGGTTTTTCCCGATCCGACATGGAGAAATCGCGCGCATCGGGACCGGCAATGCTGTCCATGACCGCGGAGATGGTTCGAAGTGAAGCGGACACAACGCCATAGGTTTCCATGGACGGGATCAGACCGATCAGGCCGAAGCGGGAAACAAGGCCGTAGGTCGGTTTGTAACCGAACATACAGACATCGGCAGCCGTCACGCGGGCTTCGCCCAGAAAATCCGTCAACAGCACGGCATCCGTACCTTCGTCCCGCAAAACGGCCTCTCCGGCGTCGTCCCGGAGACCGAATCCCAGTTCGCTCATCCGGCTGCTCCCGGTAATGATCCCACCCTGCGCCCGGATGCGTGCAACCGCAGTCGCGTCTTCCAGGGCCGTGTAGTTTTCCAGAGCCAGGGAACCGGCCGTGGTGGGCCACCCCTGAACTGCAATGTTGGATTGGACAGCGATCCGCTTTCCCGTCAGGGGACCGTCTCCCGTTGCCTGCGGTGACGGGTCCAGGTAGATAAAATGATTCGACACAGTTCGACTCCTCTTATTCCAGAATACTGGCGACCTTAAAAAACGCTCCTTTCACGGCGGGCGCGTTTTTCAGCATTTGTCCCGTCTCGGCAAGGTAAGAGTTTTTTGCGAGGGCCTCTTTTCTCATCTGATTTTTGACCGGCAGGATGGAAAACAGGGGCATGTCTTCCCCGCTCTGCACGGCAATGTTTTCCGCCATTTTTTCCGCTTCCTTCAGGGCGGCCGCGATTATGGGCCGTTCCTGATCACTGACGGCGATCCGGGACACCCAGGACAGGTTGTCCAGGAGATCGCTGTTCTCACCGGCTCCGGGCAGCTCCTGCCAGGAGCTCAGATTCAGCAGACTGAGTTCCGCCAGTTGCTCCTCGGCAACTTCGGACGGCGCCTCCGTCAGCGGGCAGTAAGCGCTGCGGTTTTTTGGAAAAGCGATGACCTCCCGAATTGAGGCGGCGCCCAGGATCATGGAAATCACCCGGTCCATACCCAGCGCGAGGCCCCCGTGAGGCGGCGCGCCAAAATCCAGAGCCCTCAGAAAGAACCCGAACTTGTCCTGTACCTGGCGGTCGGTCAGCCCCAGGGCACGGAAGATTTTGAACTGAACATCCCGGTCGTGGATACGGATACTGCCGCCGCCCAGTTCCTCTCCGTTCATGACCAGGTCGTAGGCTCGCGAATTCAAACTCAGCAGTTCCTCCCGGTTGAAAGGATCAAAGTCGGTCCGGTCAGGAGCGGTAAAGGGATGATGATTGGACGTGATTCCCTCCTCGGTGGCCAGGAACAGGGGGAAATCCGTGACCCACAGGGGACTGAAGGCACCCTCCGGAATCAGATTGAGCCGCCGGGCAAGATGGAGTCTCAGTTCTCCGAGGACGGACGTGACGATATCATAGGATGCATCGGCAATCATGATGATCACATCCCCGTCAGCGGCCTGGAATCGATTTCGGATCGCCGCCTGCTCCGCAGAACTGAAAAACTGAACGATATTCGATTCCAGCTTATCACCCTGTACCCGCATCCAGGTCATGCCTTTTGCACCGAAACCGGGGACGATTTCCTTGGCGTATTCGTTCTGGAGTACGTTCTTGCTTAATTGTTCCGAACTTTGTGGAATATTGATTCCTTTGATGCAACCGCCCCGGTCGACGATCTGTCGAAAGATGCCGTAGGATGTCTGCTGAAAAATGTCCGTCGCTTCAACAAAGCGCAGGCCGAAACGCGTATCGGGCTTATCCGAACCCATGGTATCCATGGCGTCACAGTAGGCCATCCGCGGGAAGGGCCTCGGCAGGACAATGCCGCCCAGGGCAAACATCCGAGCGATCAGTTCCTCAATCAGCTCGTAGAGGAATTCCTCGTCAATGAAAGAGACCTCGAGATCGAGCTGAGTGAATTCCGGTTGACGATTCGGGCGCAGGTCCTCGTCCCGGAAGCAGCGGGCAATCTGGAAATACCGCTCTAAACCGCTGACCATCAGGAGCTGTTTGAAAAGCTGGGGCGACTGGGGCAGGGCGTAGAAGTTCTTAGGATGCACCCTGCTCGGCACCAGATAGTCCCGTGCCCCCTCAGGGGTGCTTTTTGTTAGAATCGGCGTTTCCACCTCGATGAAGCCGCGTTCATCGAGAAAATCGCGGACACACTTGTTGATCCGATGCCTTTTGATCAGATTTGCCTGCATGGACGGCCGCCGAAGGTCCAGATAACGGTACTGGAGACGCAAATCTTCCGTCACGTTCCCAGCGGTTTTTGGCTGCCCAGCAATCATGGCCTTTTCCGAAACCGGAAACGGCAGAATGTCCGCCTGGCTGAGGACCGTCAGCTCATAGGCCGCCACTTCGATCAGGCCTGTTTCCAGGTTTGGATTTTCCGTCCCGGCGATTCTTGCGACAACAGTCCCGGTCACGGTGATGCAGGATTCACCTTTGAGAGATCCTGCCCGAGTATATGAATCGGCCGCTGTCTGCTCCGGGCTGAACAAGACCTGGACGATGCCGCTTCTGTCCCTTAAATGAATAAACAACACCTCTCCGTGGTCCCGCAGGGCATCCACCCAGCCACAGAGGCACACATTGCGCCCGATATCCGCAAGCCCCAATTCTCCACAGTTAAAACGACTCAATTCCATGATTATCATCCCTTAGTAATCGTTTCGATACCCGACCTTTGCCATGATCATAGGCAAGACCGAGCGAAATTGCCGGTAAGTTACCAAAATGTCCGCATCGTTTCAAGAAATGAATGGTCTGAATCAAAAACATTTTTCCTTTGGGAATCCTGCAGGCGAAATGACGCAACCTGCGGTCATGAAAAAGCAATGTTCCGAAAGATCCTTCCGAATCTCTAAAAGTGGAAATGCGGCCCCCCTGTTGTTGCGAGGCTCAAATGAGGATATTCGACGGCAGTTAAAAACATCGCCATGCCGATTTGATTGCTGATTGGTTATGGAAAAGCAACGACAGATAATCCAGTTCGAGGCAAACCATTTCCATGTCGTTTTTCCGCAGCCATTCCGACAGCCAGGCAAAGCGGAGAGCCATGACCAGTTCCGGCAGGCATTTCAACGAGCGCTCATCGTAGAGGTTTCTCTCGATTATGCGATGCAGCAGCGACCGGATGAGGGGACCATTCAGCATCCGGGGATCTTCCATACCGAGACAGCCAAGCAGCAGGGCCAGATCATAGGCTTCCGTTTTGACCCCGCAGAACTCCCAGTCAATGACGGACAAAATCGCCTCTTCCGACCAGATGACGTTCAAGGGGTGATAATCACCATGACAGAAAGCCTGGGGGAGGTTATCGTAAACGCCGAAGAATTCATCTGCAAGATACCCCTGAGCAGGCTTGATTCGACTTAAAATTTCAGGATGATATGCCGCCAGCTTGTCGATCAAGGTATGGATGAAATCGACAATTGAAAAGGGTACACCCGTAAAAGCGTGTCCTGCGTTCGACGCGGCAATCCGCAGGTCAATCAGAAAATCCGCCAGGGCTACCCCCCGCCAGGCTTCACCCAAGTATTCGGAACGGGGTAAAAGGCTTCCCGGAATAAAGGGGCGCAACTGCCAGCAGCGGCTGCCATAATCGGTCACAAGCTTCCCCTGCCGATCCGCCAGCCAGGGATGCACTTTTTGCAACCCCTGCCGGGACAAGTCTTCAAGGATCAATGCGATCTCCCGTTTACGCCCCCTCTCGGCCGGCGCGATTTCCTCCAAGACGAACATTCGTTCCCGGACATCGGCAATCACCACGCGGTTCAGGGTTCGCTCCGGACTGCCATCGATCCTGTCATCCGGACGAACATGCATCAAATCAAGCCTCCAGTGTGCCAACAGTGCTTGCAGAAAGGACCTGTCGAATCGATCTTGCATAAAATCATCCGTTTCTTGTTTTTGATGCCCTGGACCTGAAGGGAAAATAATTTTTGATCTGATCGGTAATCATATAACTTGCGAGAATATTTAACCTTACAAGCGAAACACCTTGGCGCAAATTGACGTGCTGCCTTAAAAAGGCAGCTTTATATGAAAGTGACCATAGCTTGCAGGGATGGAAAATACAACCGGATTGTCAGGAGGTAAAATCAGGACACAGAAAAGCCACACTAAAAAAATATTAGACGAATCATTCCCTTGCAGTATAATCCGCAAAACGTCAATCAGGGAGAACATGCCATGCATAAGCCCCGCGTCCTGGAAACGAAGATCGGAACAACAAGCTTACAGTACCTGCTTTATGGGGAAGACGGCCCAACACTGATCATGCTGCATGCAACCGGATTCAATCCCTGGCTGTGGCATCCGATCGCCCGGGAACTCTCCGGCCGATTTTGCATCATTGCCCCCTTCTTCTGCGATCATCGTGACACCGACCCTTACCGGGGCGGACTGGGATGGAACATCCTGGCCGGAGACCTTGTCGGTCTCTGCCGGAACCTAAACATTGATAAGCCTTATCTGGTTGGCCATTCCATGGGAGGCGGTGTCTGTGTGCTCGCCCACGGCCTCTCCCCCGGCCTGGCGGTAAAGATGATTCTGATCGAACCAATCCTCCTGCCGGAAAGCCGGTATCAAAAACCGCTGCCGCTCGAAGAACATCCCCTGGCCCGGCAGGCCATCCGGCGAAAGAATCACTGGCCAACACCGGCGGAGGCGGCAAGGTATCTTCAATCCAAGCCCCTGTTTCGCAACTGGGATCGTGAAATGCTCGATTTGTATCTGCAATACGGCATGACGGTGGACACAGACGGCAGCCTTCAACTGGCCTGTTCTCCCCGGGGCGAGGCGGCGATTTTCATGGGCGGTGCGGCGGAGAATCCCTGGCCCCTTCTACCTGGAATTTCCTGTCCGGTCCTGATTCTGGAAGGAGAAAACAGTGAAAGCCGGAAAATGTTGGATTTGAAAAAAGCGGCGGGAATGTTTCCGCAGGGCGAACACCGACTCGTTCCCGGGGCAGGCCACCTGATCCCCATGGAAAAACCACGGGTTATAATCGATCTGATTGGTGAATGTTTTGGGTGATATCCGCTTAGGTTATGCCGACCCCATGGGCGTCTGCAGCGTGAGATCACTTAACTCACCGAGACTGCGGGCAAGATTCATAAACTGATCCGGCAACGGGAAATCGCGGTCCATTAAAAGCAGTCCCAGGTCCTTCGCCTGGCTCAGAATCTGGGCATTTTCGCCCCCTTCCTGACTGTCGCAGATAAACTGTACACGCAGGGCGTCCGTAAGAGGAATTTTCAGTGCCGGATAATCATCCGCCAGAGCTTGCAGCTCCCTTTTGATGATGGCCTCGTTTTCCCGGTTGAATGTCAAAAACGGTTCTTCCCAGTTAGGCGTCCCGAAGAGTTCATTGATTATGGCACCGGTCAGCCGGTTCACATAGATTCGGTCCAGGTCTGCATAGCGTTCAGCCAGACCCGGACGGATGGTTTTGTAAAGAAACATTTTTATAATGTGGATCCCCTCACGCAATATGGGAATCAACCTTTTTTCATATTCCATGACTACCTCTGACAATATCGTTAAGCATGGCAAATGATGTTTTATGCCTTGCTTTTGAAACCGATCACCCAGAAAACAGAGAAGGCACGCAGAATACCTTTTTGTGATGGTTTTTTTATTTCAGCCGCGTCAAACACCCGAATGTCATCGAGACCGGTTTCTGAAAAAGCAGA
>Ga0302253_1002062_pt1 | contig 10596 bp, 8 predicted proteins | sample AAG_RA_Trp_MG_FD_193537 | JGI IMG/M metagenome (GOLD analysis project Ga0302253, IMG submission 193537) | Enriched activated sludge microbial communities from anaerobic digester in WTTP, New Holstein, Wisconsin, United States - AAG_RA_Trp | ecosystem: Engineered > Bioreactor > Anaerobic >... | reverse complement strand
CCCCTTCACCGATGTCGATGAGACTGGCCGACTCGTTCTGCAGGATCACCCGGTTTCTCTCCTTCAGGGAGGGCAGGAAAATCACCCGGGGATGTTCCGGCATCCGGACATAGTCTTTTGCGGCAAAGTCGTAGCAATACAGGCCGTCCTCCCGCTTGTCATAGAACGACCGGCAACCCCTCTGCACCATCTCCCGGATCTTCTCCGGCACCGCCTTGTTCAGCTTCTCCATGACAGCAAGAGATGCTTCGAGGCCGACGGCGTCCCACATCTCGAAGGGCCCCAGCTGGTGATTGTATCCCCATTTCATGGCGCAATCGACCCCCGTGACGGTATCGCAGATTTCCGGGATACGGTTGGCGGCATAGATGAAGTTGTTGCAGAGGTACTCCCGGACGAATTCTCCGGCCCGGTCTTCCCCGTAGAAAAGCGCCCGGGCCTTTGCAACGGGATCGTCGGTCTTCTTGGCTGCCCCCAGGGAGGGGAAGCGGGGCTTGACCAGGGGGACATAGGACATGGTCTTGTAGTCCAGGGCTTCCTTGATCTTATCCCCTTTTTCATTCTTCGATCTCCGGTAAAAACCACGGCCGGTTTTGTTCCCCAGGAGTTTCCGATCGACCATGGCCCCGAGAAAATCCGGCGGCCGGTATAAATCGCGCATCTCGTCGCCCGTCGCCGCCTCGTACAGGTGGGTCATGACATGCATGGCCGTATCCAGGCCGACCAGATCGACGGTGCCGAAAAGGGCCGTCCCGGGCCGCCCCAGTTCCTTCCCGACGATCGCGTCCACCTCCTCAATGGTCATATCCTTTTCAATCATCAGGTGCATGGCATTGGCGATATCGAAGACCCCGATGCGGTTGCCGATGAAATTGGGCACATCCCTGCAGACGACAACCCCCTTTCCCAGGACGTCCTCGCAGAATTTCACCATGAAAGCGAGGACTTCGGGAAGCGTCTCCGCGCAGGGAATGACTTCCAGGAGTTTCATGTACCGCGGAGGATTGAAGAAATGGGTGCAGATAAAATGCGATTTCAGGCTGGCTCCGGCCGGGGCGATGATATCCCGGACGGAAAGACCGGAGGTATTCGTGGAAACGATACAGGCCGGTTTGAGATGTCCTTCGATCCGGCCCAGGAGCTGCCGCTTGATTTCCAGATCCTCGACCACCGCTTCGATCACCCAATCCACCTCTTTCAGCCAGGCTAGGTGGTCTTCAAAGTTCCCTGTCCGGATACGGGCGGCGTTTTTTTTCGTGTAAAACGCCGCCGGCTTGGCCTTGACCACCTGGGCGAGGCCGTTTGCGGCAAGTTTGTTCCGCCATGCCGGGGTCTCCTCCGTCCACCCTTTCCGCCGGTCGTCCTCCGTCAACGCCGGGGGCAGGATATCCAGCAGGATGCAGTCTATACCGGCATTGGTCAGATGGGCGGCAATGGACGCCCCCATGATGCCGGCTCCCAAAACGGCCGCCTTTTTGATCTCGTAGGCCATGTCGATCTCCTCAATATGAAGGATGGATTTTCTAATTATCCTGTTTCATTAAAGATTTTTCATCGTTAACGTTCCTCGGAACGACTTCTCTCCGTTGTCATCCTGAACGGAGCGAAGGATCTCGCTTTTCTCAGCCTGAGATTCCCCAGTTCTAAAACGACTCGTCTGCCATCTCCAGGGGTGCCCTTTCCGCCATGCGGATGGCGTCGCACCGCCCCTTCACCGTCATCAGGACATCGTTGGCAAAAAACTTCGCCGACGCGACCTTTCCCTGGTAAAAAGCCACATCGGGATTTGTATGAACCAGGGCCCTCTGTCCTCCGGGAGAATCGCCGACATCCGACGCCCGGTATATCTCCCCGAGCCTCCGGCAGGCAATTCCCGCGCCTTCGAGGAGAAAATGCCCCAGCAGGACATCCCCCAGAATCCGGAGATAGGGCGACGCATAGAGGATGGGAATCAGAAATCCCGCCGTTTTGGACAGGACGGAAAATTCCCGGGTCACGTCCCGGAGCCCCTCCAGGGCACCGGCCAGGCAACCCGCGGCTTTCTGCAAGGCCGGAATGGTGACGGTTTTCTCAACGGTTCCCGTTACAAGGCCAAACAGATTTTTGACATTGGCCCCGCTTCTCTCTCCAAGCTTTCGGCCGACCAGATCCAGGGCCTGGACGCCGTTCGTCCCCTCGTAAATCGACGAAATCCTGCAATCCCTCATGTACTGCTCCACGGGGAATTCGGAACAATAACCGTAGCCGCCGTAAATATCAATCGCTTTCGAACAGACCAGAAGCCCCGTATCGGAACAATAGGCCTTGCAGACGGGGATCAGCAACTCCACCAAACCCTGCCAATCCTCCCTCTCCTGCCCGGTTTCGGCCGCCACGGCCATATCCATGCAATAGGCGGCGTAGTAGTTCATGGCCCGCATGCCCTCCACGTGGGCCTTCATCCAAAGCAGATTTCTCCGCACATCGGGATGGCCGATGATGGGAATGGGCCCGGCTTCCGGATTGTGCATTTCCCAGACGGGAGGGCTTTGAATCCGTTCTTTCGCATAGGCAACGGCACGTTCATAGGCCGCCGTTGCATGACCGAGCCCCTGCATACCCACCTCCAGGCGGGCCTCGTTCATCATGTTGAACATGACGCGGATACCCTCCCGCTCTTTTCCGAGCAGTTCCCCGATACAGTCGTCATGGTCTCCGAAATTCAGGGTGCACGTCGACGAGCCGTGGATTCCCATCTTGTGTTCGATATTCCCCGTCAGGACATCGTTCGCTCCGCCGAGACCGCCGTCTTCCCGGACGCGGAACTTGGGAACGATGAACGCCGAAAGCCCCTCCGTCGCCGGCGGATCACCTTCGATCCTGGCCAGAACGATATGGACGATATTGGGCGTGATATCGTGATCCCCCGCGGAGATGAAACACTTGGTTCCTTTGATGAGATAGGTCCCGTCGGAAAGGCGTTTTGCGGATGTCCGGAGGGCGCCGACGTCCGTCCCGGCGTTCGCCTCCGTCAGGCACATGGTTCCCGTCCATTCACCCGCATACATCCGGTACATGTAGCGGTCTCTCTGGGCTTCCGTACCGAACCGTTCGATCAGCCCCGCCGCTCCCACCGTCAGACCCGGGTACATCAGAAGGGGAAAATTCGCGGCGTAAAAGAGCTCCATGTTGGCCGTGACGACGGAAAGGGGCAATCCCTGGCCGCCGACCTCCACGCACTTCGAAGGGCAAAGCCAGCCGTTTTCGGCGAATTTCCGGAAAGCGTCGTGAAAGCACGGGGGAACCCGCACACGGCCGTTTTCAAAGACGCATCCCGCACGGTCCCCTGCGGTATAGGCGGGGAGAAATACGTGAAGGGCCATCTTCTCCGCCTCGTCCCTCATCATCAGGATCTCTTCCCGTGTCGGGCCGCAGAAAGCCGAACTGCTTAAGATCGTTCCGAGATCGATCTGCTCGAACAGGACAAACTGCTGATCCCGCTTGTTGACCAGGGTCTGGTTCATGGCATCCTCCTTCCGAAACGTCGCGCTAAGCTTTCCGCTGACGGCGGGCATCCATCTGTCGTCGAAGAAATCCTATTTTATCCCGCGCATGAAGACAGCCAGCCCCACATCCAGGGTGGCGCGGATTAGGTCGCCTCTTTTTTCTTCGGGCGCGGCATAAAGATAATGGCTGATGATGCCGTTGAGCATCCCCCAGAAGGCATTCCGGCAGTAAAAAAGGTCTGTCCCCGCATTGAACTCCCCCGCCTGCACACCCTGCTCGAAGATTTTTTCGACGACGTCGATATTTTTTTTCATGGAGACGATCAGGCGGCGATGCAGATCCTCGGGGAGGTTCAGTCGATCCGGGTAGAGCTGGAAATTCATCAGGATCCGGAACAACTCGCGATCCCGGAGAAAAAGGGCCGCATAGACATGGGCCAGGCGGACAAGCCTCGACTCCGCCGGCGTCTTTTCCGCTACCAGGGAGCCAATTTGTTGATAAAATGCATCGATATCCCGGAGCAGGATCTGGGTATAAATCTCTTCCTTTCCGCGAAAATGAAGGTAAATCGATCCCTTGGCCAACTCCGCCTCCCGGGCGATTTTCTCCACGGTCACGGACTGGAACCCCTCATTGAAGAAAAGCCGCCTCGCTGTCCCGAGAATCAGGTCCCGGCGCTCCTCCTTCTCACGTTTTTTCCGCTCTTCGATTCCCATCAACGTCTCTCCGAAACCAAATCATGCAACTGGAACTGATTAACTTAACAGGGAAATCTTCTCGAACGTCACCAAATGTCAAGAATAAAGATTTGACCCCAATATCCAACTTGAATTTGAGTCATTATATGACCGGCGGTCATGATGGTCAAGGACAGAAATCCGGCGGGTTACGGAGAATTTTATTGTTGGTGTGCGGAATGGCGTTTTCTGATCTTCTGATCGGCAGGCTGAACCATCAGGAACCTGCAAGAAGAGGTGGATCGGCATAAAGAGGGATAAAAACTGGCAGATAACGAAGTCAGATCAAGGAATATCTCCGTTTTTCCCCTGATAAAACCGATCATGGATGTCCCCGGGACTCAAAAGCGGCAAAAAGCAAGACCTGACCCCCAATCATGCACAAAAAAGAGGCCGGGAAAAATCCCGGCCTCTCTGGTTCCAATGAAGTATTCTCGTTTACCCAAGTGTCAAGAGTAAAGATTGGCCCCCTTTACGGCGCTATTACGACGTTATAATTTACCCTTTAATGTGTCTGTCTGCACACCTGCTGGATCAATTACAAAGCTACCGTCTAAATTACTATTCGTAACAGTAACAGTTCCATCGGCAGCTATTACAACTTGATTTAGAGCTGATGCTCTCGCAGCAGTAACTTCCGTCCCTTCGTTTCCAGCGGCGATGGTTTCCCCCGTCAGAGTTCCATTTGGATTGTCAGCCATCCACGCCATTACAGCTGTATGCGCATTCTTGGCATCCGATATCGCACTTGATTTATAAGCACTTTGACGATACTTAACGAACTGCGGAATGGCGATGGCCGCCAGAATACCGATGATGGCGACGACGATCATGAGTTCGATCAGGGTGAAACCTTTCTGTCCTCTTTTCTTGTGCATTTTCTGAATCATTTTCTTTTCTCCTTCTCTCTGTTTAAGTTTTTAATATTATATCTGTTCTGTACAACGTTTCTGTTTTTCGTCGGCTATGGATTCCCCCGATCACCCCCCGTCGTTTTAACAATCCGTGCCACTGAAAAGATTCTTCGTCGCTGTCGTTCCTCAGAATGACAAAAACGGACTTTTTACCGGTTCATCACTTTTTGAATCATCCCCTTTTCCGGAGAGGATTGACAGTTGCCATTCTATTAGCAATGGTGATGCCAACATGACCAAGAGAGAAAAATTTCACGAAACGGCAGGAATATCGCGCATCCGGAATGTTTTTCGATCGGTTCCGTTTCCCCGCCAGGCATTAAATCCTGTTTTTCTCACAATCACGACAGTGATTTTCACGGAAATCGTGTTTTTGATGGCGGGTCATGGGTGCTTTTCCTCCCTGCACAGGTTTGTCCCGGTCGGCACACAATTGGAGGAGAGGGGGTGCCCTGTCGATCATCTGCTAATATTCTTTAATATTTACAACTATAAGCGAAACGGTTAAGCAGAACAATCTGCATGGTCCTTGCCGGAATGGGACGGATTCGGCAGGGAAACACAATTGGCGGGAATATCGTCAATATTATGACGAAGGATGTGGCCGATGACGGTTCGTTTTTTCCGCTTTACAAGACTCCGTCCCGTATTATACAAGCGAATCTATAAGATCGTCTTGTAAGTCCCGACTTTTACGTGGATATGAGTCATATAAGGAGAGGCACTCTTATTTGCAGAATGAACAAATTATTAACTGTCATTCCGGCGCAGGCCGGAATCAAGACCACGCTGAAGGCGTGACAAAGCAATAAAAACCGCACCGGTATCCGGATTATGGTCTGGAGAAAGAAGTCCCGGAAATGGATTCCGGGTCGCGCTGCGCTTGTCCGGAAGAACCGCCTAACAGAAAAAGACAAACCCGGGGCAACAGCGAAAACAGAGAAAAACAAATGTACGAAGTCACCATCAAACGCAGTTTTTCCGCCGCCCATTCCCTGAAGGAGATCGGAGGGAAATGCGAAAAGCTGCACGGCCACAACTTCACCGTCGAGGTGTCCGTGGCGACGGATCAGCTCAACAGCGAGGGCCTGGTGGTCGATTTCCGCATCCTCAAGGACTGGACGGACCAGACCATCAAGGAACTGGACCACAAATACTTAAACGAAATCAGTATCTTTTACGGCAAAAATCCCTCGTCGGAAAATATCGCGAACTATATTTTCAACCAGGTTTCCATGAAAGCCGCCGCTCCGGGAATCCGGGTGACCCGCGTCACCGTGTGGGAGTCGGAAAGCGCCAAGGTCAGCTACACGGGTCCGGGTCATGATTGACGTCCAGAGTCAGAAAGACAACCGTCATATCGACATCCGGAAAGTCGGGGTCAAGGGCATCAAGTACCCGATCACCGTCCTGGACCGCGACAAGGGCAACCAGCCGGTCAACGCCACGATCAACATGTACGTGAACCTGCCCCACCGTTTCAAGGGAACCCACATGAGCCGGTTCGTGGAAATCCTGAACGAATTCCGCGGCCAGATCAACATCCGGACCTTTCACCGGATTCTGGAACGTTGCAGGGAAAAGCTCCATGCCGAATCGGCCCACATGGAAATCGAATTCCCCTATTTCATCGAAAAGACCGCCCCGGTTTCCCATGCGAAGAGTCTGATGGAGTACCGCTGTACCTTCTCCGGTGAAAACGGCAGCGACAAGACGGATTTTCTCGTCGGCGTCGTGGTCCCCGTCACGACGGTCTGCCCCTGTTCGAAGGAAATCAGCGTGGCGGGAGCCCACAACCAGCGCGGCATGGTGACAGTGAAACTCCGTTTTCAGAAATTTTTCTGGATCGAGGACGTGATCCGTATCGTCGAAGATTCCGCCAGCGGGGAAGTCTATTCCCTCCTGAAACGGATCGACGAGAAGTACGTCACGGAAAAAGCCTATGAAAATCCTCTGTTCGTGGAAGATGTGGTAAGAAACGTCGCCGAACGGTTGAACCGGATCGACAATTTCACCTGGTACAGCGTGGAGGCGGAAAATCAGGAAAGCATTCACAACCACAGCGCTTATGCCTACGTGGAGAAGGAATGATATGAAAACGAAGGGCGGAAAATCTTTTTTCAACCTGTACCACCAGGGATTCATCCGGACGGCCGTCTGCGTTCCCGACGTGAAGGTCGGCGACCCTTACTTCAATACGGACAGGACGATCGAGACGGCCCGGGAAGCGGCCCGGGGGAAAGCGGTCTTCGCCCTGTTCCCCGAGCTGGGCCTGTCCGCCTATTCCAATGAAGACCTTTTCCACCAGGACGCCCTCCTGAAAGGGGTGACCGACAACCTGGAGCGTCTGCTGGAGGCCACCGCCGATATTCCGGTTATCATCGTGGTCGGCGCGCCCCTGCGGGTGGAAGCACGCCTCTTCAACTGCGGCCTGGTTCTGTACCGGGGGAACATCCTGGGCGTCGCCGTCAAATCGTACCTGCCCAATTACCGGGAATTCTACGAGCGGCGTCAGTTCAGTCCAGCGGAAGAGGCGCCGACGGGGACGATCGATCTCTGCGGCCGGAAGGCCATTCCCTTCGGGGCCGACCTCCTTTTCGAAGTGGAGAACATCCCGGGATTCCGGTTTTTCATTGAAATCTGCGAAGACCTCTGGGTCCCCGTTCCCCCATCGAGCTTCGCCGCCATGGCCGGCGCAACCGTCATCGGGAATCTTTCGGCCTCCAACGTGACCATCGGTAAATCGGAATACCGTCACGACCTGGCGGCCAACCAATCCGCCCGCTGCGTCTCCGCGTATCTTTACGCCGCCGCCGGTCCCGGCGAATCGACGACGGACCTGGCCTGGGACGGCCAGGCCATGATCTACGAAAACGGCAACCTCCTGGCCGAATCGGAACGCTTTTCCCGGAAGCCCCAGGTTATTTATGCCGATATCGACCTCGACCGCCTTATCCAGGACCGGATGCGCCTGAACAGCTTCGGACAGAGCACCCGCATCCACCGGCGGACACTGGAGAACTTCCGCAGGATCTCTTTTGCGGTCGCGACTCCGGAGGATAAAAAACTCCTTCTCGACCGTGAATATTCCCGATTCCCCTATATCCCGTCGGACCCGGCGAAACTCGATCAGCGCTGTTACGAAGCCTACAACATCCAGGTCCAGGGGCTCGCGAAACGCCTGGTTTCGTCGGGAATCAGAAACGTCGTCATCGGCGTCTCCGGCGGACTGGACTCGACCCACGCCCTGATCGTCGCCGCCCGGACGATGGACCTTCTGGCATACCCCCGGTCGAATATCAAGGGCTACACCATGCCCGCCTTCGCCACGACGGAGAGAACCCTCAACAACGCCCGGAAACTCATGCAGGCCCTAGGTGTAGACGCGAACGAAATCGACATCCGGCCCAGCTGTCTGCAGATGATGAAGGACATCGGGCATCCCTTTCACAACGGCGATTCCATTTACGATATTACCTTCGAGAACGTCCAGGCGGGAGAACGGACATCCCATCTGTTCCGCCTCGCCAATCTGCAGAATGCCCTGGTCGTCGGCACGGGCGACCTCAGCGAACTGGCCCTCGGGTGGTGTACCTACGGCGTGGGCGACCACATGTCCCACTATAACGTCAACGCCTCCGTCCCCAAGACCCTCATTCAGTACCTCATCCGCTGGGTGGCCTCCTCCGGCCAGTTTTCGGCGGAGGCATCCCGGACGCTCCTGGATATCCTGGGAACGGAAATCAGCCCCGAACTGATCCCCGGAGATACAGGCGATCAACCGTCCCAGAAAACGGAAGAAGTTGTCGGGCCCTATGAACTGCAGGATTTCAACCTCTTCTACACGTCCCGTTTCGGCTACCTGCCGGCGAAGATCGCTTTCCTGGCCTACTGCACCTGGCGCGATAAGAAAAGAGGGCGCTGGCCCGGCATGCCGGAGCAGGACAAGCATGAATATTCCTTGAAGGAAATCAAGCACTGGCTGGGCGTGTTTCTTTACCGCTTCTTCCAGATCAGCCAGTTCAAGCGATCCTGCATCCCGAACGCCCCGAAGGTCGGGTCCGGCGGTTCCCTCTCGCCTCGTGGTGATTACCGGGCGCCGAGCGACGGCGAAGCCAGAGCCTGGCTGGAGAACCTGAAAGAAATCCCCGACGGAGACTGAGATGACAAATGGTTCCTACAGAGATTTCGACGCCACGGAACTTTTCTGTCCCAAGTGCCGCAAGGCCGTCCCGGTGAGAAAAAGGCTGCTGCTCGTCTTGGCCGAAGGGGACAAATACGACTATACGTGTATTTACTGCGGAACGTCCGTGGGAGACAAGATGGTGACCCGCGGGGACGGTCTGACGTTTCGGGTAGAGTAGGAATCTCCACCACGGTCCCACCTGAGCGCGCCGGCTTTTTGCTTGTCATTCCAAGGCGCGCCAGTCTCTGCCATTTCAAGGAGCGGCAGCGACGAAGAATCTCAGGTGCAAAAAAAGAGAGAGCCTTCGCTGCGCTCAGGATAACAATCAGGGGGGAGGACCGTGAGAACAAAGGACTTTTAAGGGCGAAGGATCGGGGGGACGAACCATGAATGGAACGCAAATGACCGTTGCCGGGGTGGAATCATCCTCGAGCGCAGTCAAGGTTTCAGAATGATCGTCGGCCAGGTACAATTGAAGGCTTCAGTCCTTTTTCCCCCGATTTTCCAGGGCTTTTTTTAATTTCTCCGCCATACTGCCCAGGCCCGTCTCCGAATTCCCCCTTTGAGGGGTATCGGCGAAAACCACATTTGCCTCCCGCGCGTGCAAAGTTCCCTCGTAGTATTCACCGAGAAGCCCCCGGCTGTGTTCGTCTTCGTGGCAATAGACGCAGAGATTCTCCCAGTTGCTGCCGTCGGAAGGATTGTTCTGATGATTTCCGTCCTTATGATGGACCGTCAAAAGCTGCCGGTTTGTCTCATCGAACTGTCTGCCGCAACGGGCGCAGACCAGACCATGAAGGCGAAGGGACCTCTCGCGGTAATCCTCGCCCGGCGGTTTTTGGCTGTTCTTTTTGATTTCCCTGACGACTTCCTCGGCAGAGCGGACCGGTTGTGAAGGATCTTTTTTTATTTTTGTCTCTACCCGGCCCCATTTGCTGCCGAAACTGACTTTCCCCACCGTAAAACCTCAAATTGGCCTCAAACCGTCAAAACCTTTACGCCCGGTCGCCCCAGGCAACAAAGGTACGGACAAAGGCGGAAACCCCTTTACATAAAGCCGCCAGGTTTCGTCCCCCGCCGAGAACGGGGGTGAGAAGACCGGCTTTCAACCTGTCTTCCACCACCGGAATCACGGCCAGCAGGGCATGAACCTGATTGAGCCGGTTCGAAAGATTTTCCACCTGGAAATGAACTTGGGACGACGTATCCTTAATGTGAGCGGTAATGTCTTCCACATTCCGGAGAATTCCCGGCAGGGAGCGGTTCAGATGCT
>Ga0302253_1002059_pt1 | contig 10609 bp, 6 predicted proteins | sample AAG_RA_Trp_MG_FD_193537 | JGI IMG/M metagenome (GOLD analysis project Ga0302253, IMG submission 193537) | Enriched activated sludge microbial communities from anaerobic digester in WTTP, New Holstein, Wisconsin, United States - AAG_RA_Trp | ecosystem: Engineered > Bioreactor > Anaerobic >... | reverse complement strand
AAGAGAGAATCCGCTGCGAGTTTCGGGAGTCGACAAATCGCGCACAGTGATCGTGACGGGCGATGTGCTCGCCTCCGGAATGCCCAATCGGATCAGTTCCTCTCTGATCCATTCCGACCGGTTTTTATTTATGAGGTCGACGAGAGCATGCTGTCCGAGCATCGAATCCTCGTTGCTCCCGGAGAAAATCATCCAGAATTGGAGGGTATTCGCGTGCCTTCCGGTCAGAATTTCGATGCCGAAATCCACCGCCTGCTCTCGAATCAACCTATAAACATTGTCGGTTTCGAGGAAGTTGAAACGATTGGTGGCATCTTTAAGGAACACATCCAGCTCCTCGCGATCTCCATCAATCCCTACTCGATACTCCTTGTGTTTGAGCTTTTCGGCTTGAAAGTTCTGAAATGTGGATATCCCAAAAATCAGAAGCGGATAGATCACCAGCGGCAGTATGACTCCTGTCAGCAGGATCTTTGACTCTCGGATCGTTTCGAGCAGTTCTTTCCGGATGATGACGCCGATCTGATCGAGCCTGATGTGCCTGAGATTCAAAGCTGGCTCCCGTTCGCCGATCCATCGATCAGAGAAATGAAGATATCTTCGAGATACCGGTGACCGGTCTGATTCCGCAATTCATCCAGAGATCCAATCGCGGCAATCCTTCCTTGATGGATAATGGCAATCCGGTCACACAGTTTTTCGGCTTCACTCATGATATGCGTCGAGTAGAGAATGCACTTGCCCTTGCATCGATGATCCTCGACAGCCTTGAGCGTCTGAGCTGCCGCCAGAACATCGAGTCCAACTGTCGGTTCGTCAAAGATCAGCACAGGAGGGTCGGTAATGGTTGCCCGGGCGATGGAAACTTTTTGTTTCATCCCGGAGGACAGCTTTTCACAACGAACCTGAGCATACTCACGGATTCCATGGACATCGATCAATTCGTCGGCACGCGCCCGGGCCCGCTCCGCAGAATATCCACTCAGGCGTCCGAAGAACATTAGAATTTCGCGCGGGGTCAATCGGGGGTACAAGCCGGTGGTCGAGGATAAAAAACCGATCGAAGCGCGAACCCGATCCGGATCGAGTCGAATATCAAATCCGTTAATCACCGCTGTTCCCTCCGAAGGTGTCAGCAGCGTAGACAACATCCTGAGTGTCGTCGTCTTACCGGCGCCGTTGGGGCCGAGTAATCCGAAAATTTCTCCAGGTTTACATTCGAACGAGATCCCGTCCACGGCTCGAAACTCTTTCCGTTGTGGGTCCTTGAACACTTTGGTGATTTCTTTCACATGGATCACTCTGGGCTACCTCCGCATCGTCCGCCACGGGATCCGAAAAGCTCGCTTTTTTTTCGTCGCGTCCTTCTCAGGTCGATACACGAATGTTTCCCGGCTGATGAATAGACGAGCGGCTAGAAGGAAGGCTGTGGCTAGAACCGTCAGCATGGACAAGGTGATGACCGAGGGAATAATCGTCAGTTCCCCGCGTATTGCATCACGGAAAAACAGCGCGATGTTGGTGACGGGAATGAGCGCTGTTGTAGGAGTGAATTTTGTGCCCGGCAGGGCAGCTACGACCGCTGGTTGAAAACCCAGCATGTACACCAAGATCACATAGCTCTGACCTTCTTTAAAATTGCGCGCGAAGGAGGCCAGGAATACCATCAACGCGTTGAAGATGATAGAAATCAAAAGAGAACCCAGAAGGATGGCAGGGATTGAATTCAACGGCAGGGTGAATTGCATGTCCTGAAACTCATCAGCCATAAACAACGTGTGTTTCAATGTAAGCAGGATGGAAATGACATTCAAGAAAACCGAGAGCATCGACATGATGACGACGGCGATGAACTTGCCAGCCAACAGCTGAGTTCTGGAGATGGGTGCCAGGAGCGACGTTTCAAGGGTGTTGCGTTCGCGTTCGCTCACGATCACCTCGATCGACGGATACAATCCGCCCATCAGGGTGATGATGACGATGATCATCGGAAGAATGGCGCCGATGAGGAACGTCGATCGTTTTGCAACGGAAGCTGTATCAATCGGAATAATCTCGAAGGATGGAAACGAATCCAAACTCATCCCGCTGGTCTCAAGCAGCAACTCCTCACGGATCTTGTCGATCAGATCATCCAGTCGTTTTTTTGCCTCGATCGAACGCTCGACCGCCTGATCGTAAATCAACTCTAAGCGGATATCCGGCGTGCATTGGAGGGGACGAATCACAATATCCAAATTCAACTCGCTAAGGGAGCGGGCGTCCGGAACCGGGTCTCTGAGAAGATCTGGCCGAAGCTCGAAGCGGGAATCTTCGAGCAGGCGTATTGCGAGCCGATCAAAACTCGATTCCTGAAATGCAACACGCGTGGCTTGCTTTTCGAGATCTCCCTGCTGGAGCAACATGATCTGATTCATGATCCAGAAGGTGACAGGATAAAGGATGATCGGGAAGAGAAGAGAGTATAGCAGGGTGTGATGATCGCGAAAAAATGAAAGTAGTTCTTTTCTAACGACGGTGATGATTCTGTTCATGAAAGTAAACGATCCAATCCGCGCGAGAATCCTGAAGGTATGCGGAATTTCATTGAATCCGCAAGCAGCTATTATATACAATCGCTCCGGGATTCCAAGTCAATTCTGATGCGGAGGAGATAGATGAAAGCGGTGATTCTGGCAGCAGGTTTGGGCAAGCGCATGGCACCCATCACTCATCGGATCGCTAAGCCGGCCATGCCGTTGTTCGGACGTCCACTGATCGTTCATCTCATCATGCAACTGCAACGCGCTGGTGTTTCAGAATTCTACGTCAATCTTCATCACATGCCTCACACCATTCGATCATCCCTCCGTCGGTTACGTCCTCTCCGCATCCAATTCTCGTTCGAAGAGTCCATCTTGGGGACCGCCGGGGCACTCTATCCATGGCGGGATCAACTGCGAGACGATCATTTTATTATTGTGAACGGGGATATTGTGACCGATGTCGATTTTGAAATCATGATTGCCCGGCATCGAAAATTGGGTGCTGACGCGACTTTGGCTCTGCATCCAGGTTCCTCTGAACGGGGGTTCCCAGTCATTGGAGCGGATGAATCCGGTCGAATAACGCGTTTTCCCTACAGCATTATCCGCTCCGGTTCATACGCTTGGGGTGGAACGTTTACTGGAGTTCAGATCGTGTCGTTCCGATATCTTGATTTTATTCATTCCAGGCGGTTTCTGACGAGTACCGAATCGGTCTACCCCGAAATGATACAGAAAGGATATAATTTACAGGCTTATTGCCATGCAGGTTATTGGAATGACGCTGGCACTCCGGAACGATACTTCGAGGCTCATCGAGACAGAATGGACACAAAAAAAGAGGCGGCTGAATTATGCCGATCTGAAAAAGTGTCAGTATGGTATGAAGATCAATGGTTATTCAAGGATTCCAGCTGTACAATCGCTCCGGATATGCAACTTGACGGGATCGTTGTACTGGGTCGGAATTGCGTGATCGGTTCGGGTGCGCACTTGCGGAATACTATTGTCTGGGACAACATCGAGATTCGGGAAAGAATGGACTTTGAAAACGCCATTGTCTTCGGTCCGGATGAATCAATCAATATCGGTCATCTGCCGTGATACAGGAGATCGAATGATCACGTTGCATAAACTGGAGAATCTGAATCGATTTATGGAAGATTCGATCGGCAAAAGTGCGGATTACATCGCGAAACTCGCGGGTGATGCGAGCACGCGCGTCTATCATCGGGCGAGAGTCGGGGATTCTTCTTACATCATTATGGAACTGGGGCAAACCTTTGATCCTGAATCAGATCCTTTCTTCTCAATTCAACATCTGCTGGCTTCTGTCCATCTTCCGGTTCCGGACATCATCTCTTCAGCGCCGGATCGGGGACTGGTTCTGCTGGAAGATCTCGGGGATACCACACTCCAGATTCTCGTCGGAAGTCAACCATCATCCATCGGACAATTCTATCCGCTCGCAGTCGAACTGATACTACGGATGCAACGGGATGCAGTTGATGGTGTGGATCGGCGATGTCCCGCGTTCCACAGACGATTCGATACCGACAAATTCATGGAGGAGTTCGCGTTTTTCAACAGGCATTTTCTGCAGGGATACCGAGGTGTCCGACCGGAATCACCAATGTTTGACCGACTGTCGGAATGGTATCTCAGGTTATCCCGCGAACTGGCACTCCAACCTCAGGTGTTTGTTCATCGAGATTTTCATTCAAGGAATCTCATGGTCCGAGGTGATGATCTCATCATAATCGATTTTCAGGATGCTCGGTTGGGGTTGCCCGAATACGATCTCGCTTCCTTACTGCGTGATGCCTATGTCAAGCTGCCCGAACCGTTTATCGACGCTCTTCTCGACCAATTTCACCGTGAGTCTATTTGCAAGGATACAACGCAAGAACAATTCCGCAGGTGTTTTTACCTGACTTGTATTCAAAGAAACATCAAGGCTCTCGGTACGTTCGGTTATCAGGCCACTGTGCGAGCCAACCCGATCTATGTGCCTTATATGGATACTCTGATTACGTACCTGACTCGGTTATCGATAGAACCTGAAGTAAGTGAATTCAGGGAAATGTTTGATGTTCTCAGCGAGTATTTCGCGGGGGTGGCATGAGATTGTGAGCAGTATGACGGCACGTCTGTCAACCGCCTTGTATCTCGGTGTTTCAATAATCATATCAACATGGATTCCACTGAATCTGGGAACTGTAACGTCATTCGGATTCTCGCTGCTGATCGGTGGGATGATCGTCATCAGTATCGTCGCTGTGGTGGATCTGGCCATTCATCACCGTCCGAACAGATCCCTTTTCCGTTGGACCTATGCGGTGCTTGCAGTTTCTTTTCTCTACTTCACATCGAAGTATTCGACAGAGCCGGAACTGAGTGAGTGGATACGTGACCGACAGCTCATCATCTCAGTCTGGGGAGTCAGCGTTGGCGTAATAGATATCGTGGCATCACGGTATAATTGGGCCCCTTGGCGGCTCGGGTTGTTCGTTTTGTATGGGATGATGTCGTTTTCGTTCACACAGTTCATCGATAAGCAACCCATGGCTGCAGCTTATCCTCTCATTTGCGCGACAACGATCTGCATCGAAGTTCTTGTCAGAACAAGACGCGCGGAAACCGAAGATAAGAATCGTTTCACCGTTCCCCTCAGCGTGTTGGGATTTTCAGTGATCAGCAGCGGGACTATGCTTGTTCAATGGAGCCATCAACCGGATTTCTTCTATCCGACGTTCTCGATTCTGACTGCAACGATGGCCTGTTTGTTCAGTCTGTTCATACTGAAAAGAAATCATCCTATAACAGATGAGATTCAGGATTTCTTGCTGTTTCAAGCCTATCAAACTCTGGTGCTTTTCGGGTTGGTCTGTCGACGGATTTACGCATTGATTGAGCAGGAATCCTTCGGGACCGCAGTGACATCCAAGCTGTGGATCATGCTCAACCATCCCAACGCGTTGGGGGTTTATTTTGCCGCGTGCTGTTTCCTCGCAATGGCAATCCGGCCGGGAAGATCCGGACGACTGATTCAACTCGGCTGGATTTCTCTTTCAGGTTTCATGCTGATACTGACTTTTTCACGGACGGGTTGGCTGAGTTTACTCGTTGTTATAACTGTCGGGATGAGTCGATCATGTGAAAAAAGGTTGGATGGTGCGAATCGACATTGTGTGTATCCGGGATTGCTCCTGACGTCCATTGCTGGAATCGCTTTGTTGATCGGGGCGATTGTCGTCACATGGTATCGGGTAACGGATCTGTCCGCGATTCGAGATCGACTTGAAATCTGGCGTATTGCCGTTTCGGGTTTCTCGGATGCTCCGTTCCTGGGTCACGGATTTCATACACATTCGCTTGCGGTATCGGGTGTGACGAACTACTGGTCTCACGACTATACGTTCATCCGCAATTGGCTCGTGTGGGATCGTCTTGGGCAACATTTTCATAATTTGATACTGGAAATTGCGTGGACCTTCGGAGTATCTGGTTTAATTGTTTTCGTGATCGCCCTCTTCGAAATGATGCGCGGTATCAATAGCAACCGGTGTAGGGCAGATTCACAGAATCGCTTTATTGGACGTGCCTTAGCAGTGATGCTCGTGTCTGGTTTCTTTGACTTCACTCTATATTATCCGGCTGTATGTCTAGTAACCGCCGTGATGTTCGCGAGTATTGCAGAACCTATGCATTCTAGGCATCGGACTCCAATCCGTCGATTGCGCGGCATGAACGGAAGACGGATTGAGATTTCATCTATAATACCGCTTCTGGGAATAGTGGGGTTGATTTGTCTGGTATGCTTTCCCGTTCTTGGCGAGCACTGGCTCGCACGTGGTGATCGTAAGAAATCGGAAGATCCTGCCTGGACATACAGTGCTTACCAGAAAGCCATGTACTACAGGCCCTGGCATCGGCAGTCGGTAGTGAAAGGTATCAGGTGTCTCCAGGAACGTGATCTCGTAAACGAAACCTCTTCGCTCGTTCAGGTAGCATCGGCAGCGCGTCCTGACTGGTTGGAGTATCGTGCAATCGATGCATGGATCGGCCGTGATGCGGCACGACGGGTCGCTGCTTTCCAGTCAATTCTCTCATCAGACCCGCATGGGTTCATGGGGAGGTTTTTTCACGTTGATCTGGCTTTTTCGAAACTTTTACTCGATCCGGAGCAACCCGTTGAAGATCTGCTGACTGAGTCGATTCAGTATGATCCGTCAGTTGTGACAGGTATTCTTCGAAATTTCACACTGAGACCGGGTGAATTTGTGATTCGAGGAGAGACACTAAGGCAATTCCTGACTGAGCGATACGGAAAGTACGATTTTCGATTGGGTGAAATGAAGGAGATCGGTGTCCCACTTGATTCGATTCTAACCAACCTCGAAAAACGATTATTGGATGATCGGGTCGGCGGTGTCGAGGAACGCAGACGACGGCTGATTCGAGCTCGATGGGCACGATTGGATTACATTGAAGCTTTGCGCCTGTCGAGGCGCTGGAAGATTCGATTCGATTCGTCGGACGTCGTATCGGTTGATGTGCATCGGGTATTGGAGGCATACGCAGCAGATAATCCTGAATACATGGTGGTACAGGGTGAAGCCGCACTCACAAAAGGAGACTTTCAAAATGCAGAAAAACATTTCCTCGAAGCGATCGGCAGAGGGGTCGAGTCGGCACGAGTGCTGCATGGGATCGGAACTGTGCGCATGCATCAGAACCGGTTTAGTGAAGCACTGGAGTATTTGAATCGTGCTGCAGAGAGAGAGCCCGAGAAAACCGATCTAAAGGTGAAAATCGGTATCTGTCATTTCAATCTCGGTCGTTACAGTCAAGCGATCGAGTATCTCGAACGTTCACTTCGTGATCGGCCTTTTGATATCGACACGCTCCGTTATCTGGGAATAGCCAGTTATCTGACGGGTGATTTCGATCGATCAGAGGTCTTTTTGAAGTTTGTGCTTGAAGTGGTTTCTGATGATCCTGAGAGTGCCGGGTGGCGGGTTCTTAATCGCCTAAGCCAGTCTCCGCATGATGAGTCTATCCGTGAGGAGGCATGTCGTTTCAGGGAACAAAACCTATTTGAAGAAGGTGTCTCGCGGGAATTGATTGCGCGACTGAGCGAGGTCTCATGTCGATAAGGGCGAGTGGGATCAAGAGATGGATCGGTCCACTTGTCTTCTTATGCTTGTTTACCGTTTATCTCAGGACATCATCCACCGAGGTGTTTACGGCCGACAGCGGTGAACTGACGACGTGTGGAAGTGTCCTGGGAATCCCACATCCCACGGGTTATGCAGCTTACAATACGATGATCCATGCGTTTTCGGTTTTGATTCCCTTGAGTAATATCGCGCACAGGATCGCATTGTTTTCGGCGATTACCGGAGCTCTCGCGGTTACCATTCTCATGATGTGGATCAGGCGCGGAATTGGTGGGTCGGAAGCGCTGTTTATGCCTGTAATCGCCGGGCTTTCGCCGACACTGTGGTCGCAGTGTGTGATTCAGGAAGTATACGGAATGCACTTTCTATTACTGGTCATACTGATTGTTGTTGCCCATCGCTGTGTCCGAAGCGTCTCGATTCGAGATTACATGTTGCTTGGTTGGTTAATCGGACTGGCGTTGACGCATCATTTGCTTGCCGTCTTTATGATGCCCGGCGTTCTGATCATGCTCGGATCACGCAGATATGCGATTTCCAAACGTCTCTGTCTCGGATCGGTTATGTTGTTTGTAATTCTGTCTGCAGCGATCTATCTGTATTTCCCGATCCGCTCTGTTTTGCCCTGCACTTTCCGATGGATTCCAATGCATGAATGGAAGGGATTTTTGTTTCATGTGTCAGGGAGTCAATTCCGATCAGTCATGTTTGGAATCGGTTGGGAGGCTGTGTGGGGTAATTTCGTCGGTATGCTGCGAAAACTTGTGTTAAACTGGCCAGTTCCACTCCTCCTGGTCGCCATACCGGGAATCGCATTCTGTTTTAAAAAAGAGCGTTCATTGTTCTGGGGTATGACGGTATCTCTGATTTCAGTTCTCATCTTTGTATTAAATTATCGGATAATCGATATTGAAGTTTACTACCTGCAAGTTTATCTGTTCGTGATGATCTGGATGTCATTCGGGTTTGGGATACTGATCCGATTTGCTTTGAAAATCAGGAAATACGGATGGATATCGATCGGAATGGTGATGTTTGGGTTGGCATTTCAGATGCTGGTGCGTCAGTATCATCCGAATGATCGATCCATGAATACGGTTGCCTATGATTATGGAATCAGTGTGATGCAATCCTTGGATCCTGACTCGATCCTTGTCACGCAGGGTTGGAGTTCGCCTTTCGTGTTCACGTATTTTGAAAATGTCATGCAGTTTAGACCGGATGTGCGCATTGTGGTGGATTACAAAGGAAGGGTGTTTTTTGATGCAATGCAACAACGTTGGTCTGTGCCTGTTATGACGACTGTCCCGATTGAATTGCCTAACATGGAAAGAGCGATATTTGTCCCGGAAGGATATGTTTACCGGTTTTACGGTCGACCTCCGGCTGAACCGGCACGCGATCGATGGCCTTTCATTCGAACCAATAGGTCGCTCAGATCGTCGGTTGTGCTCGAATTTCATTCCCGAGCACTGATTGCTGAATATTATTATCACCGAGCGGAGTGGTATCTGGACAAAGGAGATCCGAATAGCGGTGAAGAGATGATAAAGCACGCCGAGGTGATGGCTTTCGACAACAATCTGGTATTGAACAATCTGTCGGCAATTTGCTTCAAACGAGGTGATCTTGAGCGTGCGCAACGGTATGCTGAAAAATCGATTGCATTGGACCCTGATTTTTATCAGGCGCATCATAACCTGGGCAACATTTTCATGAAGCGTGGCGAGTTTGAAAAAGCGCTTCCGCATTATTTAAAAGCAAAAGATCAACAGATTGCGCTTGGCCGTGCACATCAGTCGTTGGGTCTTGTTTATCTAAAAGAGGGTCAATTCAACAAGGCAATCGAGGAGCTTTCGGCTGCATTGCGGTATCATCGGAATTCATGGGAGATTCGATACAATCTGTCAACCGCGTACATCCAAAGTGGGCAACCGAGAGATGCGATTGACCTGCTGGCGATTTTGACTGAGGAAATGCCGGATCACGCAGCGGTATGGTCGGCTTTGGGATCGGCTTACTCTGAGTCCGGACAAGGAGAGGAGGCTCTTGCGGCCCTGAATCGTGCTTCACAATTGTCCGACTCGATTGTTACGGAGATAAACCGGGCGGTGTTGCTCGCAGAGCAGGGACAGTATGAGCCTGCCATGATGGCGTTTGAATCTCTGGATAGGAAATCACCGGACAATCCGGTCATTCTGAATAACAGGGCTTTACTGAGTTATCGCCTTGGAAATATGGATGCCGCGATCGCGTTCTGGAGGCGTTCGCTCGTCATCAACCCGAAGCAACCTGCCGTGATCCGTAATTTGCGATCGCTGGGACTACAGAGGCATGAATTGGAAGAAATTCCGGGGTTGGTAATTCCTCCCGATTGATCGATTGAATGATGATGAATCGGCTTCTCGACAGCTTGACTGATGAGGGGAGCTGATGATACAAAAATAGAGGGATGATTTTTGCAGTTTTCATGATGGAATCGGGGGGATACCATGAAGAAATCGGTACTAATTGGTTTTATGGTGATGTGGAGCATGGGTACGGCGCTAGGGACGATCGAAGGAAAAATATACAACGAATCCATGACAATTGATCCTGACGCCGTTACCGAGGTTCTCCAACGAGTAGCGATCATGTATGAACTTCAGGGATTGAACACGATATCTGAAGTACTTCAATCCGCGGATCGTAATGGCCAGATTACGCAGATGATCCGGGAACAGAACATGGAATCTCATTTGCAATGGCAATACGCGATTGAATATCAGGATGTGCCTTTGTATTCATTTTATACCTCTGCTGATCTAGGGGGATACGGTGACAATCTCCCTCCATACGAACCTTCCAATCCCAATCCGGGCAATGGAGCGACAAGTCAGCCCAAAGACGTGACATTGGGAT
>Ga0302253_1002057_pt1 | contig 10618 bp, 11 predicted proteins | sample AAG_RA_Trp_MG_FD_193537 | JGI IMG/M metagenome (GOLD analysis project Ga0302253, IMG submission 193537) | Enriched activated sludge microbial communities from anaerobic digester in WTTP, New Holstein, Wisconsin, United States - AAG_RA_Trp | ecosystem: Engineered > Bioreactor > Anaerobic >... | reverse complement strand
TGTTCATGTCATGCGGAGGCATCTTTTCTAATATGGATTCTGCATTGGACACGACATTGAGTTTGCCTCCCGGTGACTACTTTGTCGTCGTGGATGGTTATACTTACAGCAGTGGCAATTACGCGCTGGAAATTCAATCCGTTGCGACCGGTTCTCCGACGCCGACCATCACGCCGACAGAGGGACCGACTCTGACACCGACGTCGACGCCGACCATCACGCCAACTTACTTTCCACATGGATGCACAGGCGGCAACACGAGCTCGGAGCGCTACATCGCTGAGTCTTTCATCCAGGAGGGGGACCGGTACTTTCTGCTGTTCGATCCCTGCACGGAATGTGACGCGTGTTCGAACAGGTTTCGAGTGACGGCTGTTTATGCCCGTTATCATCACTACGGATCGGACTATCTTTCCGTTTCGACTGATTCGAGCATATATTCAGCGGTGGAAACATTCCCGGGATCGGGGTGTTACATACCGGATGTCGAAATTTACAACGATCCGTACACCAGTGGAAATGTGGCTGTCAATCCCGGGTATTTCACAGTTGGAGGTTCGTTCATGGGCACATTGCCGGATCTTTTTTGTCCCGGACCCTATTTCCTGTCCATAACGCTGCTGGAATACACCGATTTGCCCATCAATCTCGTGACGGATCTTACACCGATATCATGTCGGTCTTATCTGGAACGTGACGGTGTCCTGACCGAACTCGTGCAGGATCATGGTGCATTCGGCAATTGGAGCGCGTATGCGCAGGTTCAATGCCTCGCGCCGCTACCAACCGCTACCCCAACCCGGACACCGACGGTGACACCGACGCCGACCCATACGGCGACTCCCACGGCATCTCCGACATCGCCTCCGACGTCGACTCCGACCACCGGTCCGTCTCCAACACCCCTGCCTGTACCTTCAACAACCGCAGCCGGGCTTGGGACTCTTCTGGTCGCATTTGCGTGTATCTTCTTCATATCGCTCAGGAAACGGAGCTGAGGCGCTCAGGAAGGCCGATCAAACCACTTCTGACTGAAAACGAAAGGGTCCATTGTGACATTGTTCGGAGGTGGCGGATTTGTCCGTTGGGTACTTTCTCCGTTTGTCCTTCTGCTTGCTGTCGTCATGCCTCTTGTTATTGACGGGTGGACGTTCGGTAATGTGGTGTTGATCGGTGTCATGGAACTGATGTGCGTTTGCTTGCTTGCCGGTTTCTGGTTACCTTCACGTAGAGGATTTTGGGCGTTTCGAGTTCTTGCGGGTTTGGTTGTTCTTGCTTACTCGACCTATTTTTTTACCGAGTGCTTTTATAGCGGCAAGCGACTCACCGTCACCGGTCGGCGAGATGCTTGAAAGATTGAGATATGCCAAGCGCGACACCGAACAAACCATGTGCAGTGAACCCGATGATGGCGCTTCGGGTTGCAATCGAGGATCAGTGGCGCCGGGTCACTGATCTGGAACGTTCGGCGACATGCAATCACCATCAGCGCCACTTCACAATATTGGAGACGAAATATGACAAAGTGCCCGCACTGCAAGAAACCCGTCACTCTGAATGAAAAAACTGCCTCCTCCGAGGCCAAACCAGTTCGCAAAGAAGTGGTCGGAAAGGTAAAGAAGGAAGTTATGTATTCCTGTCCGCATTGTGACTGCGTCTTGGGCTTCAGCTTCTTCTTTGGAGGCGTAATGACAGGCCGCCCATGATGAGATCGCCTCGTGCGCTCCTCCGCTCCTGTCGGCGGCGGTTGCGTAAATGCGCACGATACCCTTTAACCGGACCCGGTTTGCGGTCATCCGTTTCGAGGGATTTGACCCGGCGCGATAATCAGGAGGTGTTCAATGGACAATCTGAACGGATTCAGACATGTCCCAAGAGACTGGCGCTATCGGGAAGTACCGGATTGGGCACGCAGTCCTGTGGAGGGCGATGCCTGTCATCGGTACTGCCGATGGCTTGCGCAGTACATTCGCTCCCGAGATTTTCCGATGAACGAAGCACAAACGCGATATGCCGATTCATGGACTGACAAGACGCCTGCCGGAATCGCCGTCGACCTTGCCGATTCACTTGGCTATCTGATAGGGATTCGAGACACACTCGAGGAATACGCTCGACGGGATACGCCATACGCTGAGGTTGAACAGCAGGAGCGCGAACGCTGGCAGGAAGCCTACGAAGCGGACCCAGAAGTCACGGAGCCGTTCGAGCAATGGAAGACAGCCGAGGACGACTACAGGAGAATCTGCCAGGAAACACGAGAATCTGATGCACTTGCGGAAGAACTGCCGCACGCGGATATTGGCATCCGACCGCTCCTGGCCCTGGCTGTGAAACAGTGTGCAACCGATTCAGAGGCTGAACAGCTCGTGCGATTCTTCTATGACACATTTCAGGAATCATCGAGCAAATGATACCAGATGCAACCAGGAGTATATCGCCTCGCGCCGACCGTCAGCCATGACGCGGATCTGATCGCTTGAAAAATCTGAACTCTCAAGCCTATACGAAGATCAATCGCAGTTAAAAATGCCCGGGCACAGCACTCGGATGCTATGACGATCGCGCTTTTTTATCATCAAGCGAGGCAGCTAACCGATTGCTAATCGAAGCCACATTACCAATCGTTGAATCGGAGGTATAGATCAGCATGCAGGAGGCTGGTTCTGGATGATTCACCTCGCAACTGGCAAACGATCTGGAGGAGATCATGAATAAGAGAACGCTCGTAATCATCGGATTACTGATCAGCATTTTTTGGGTACTTCAAGTTTCTGCATCTGAGATGGACTGGAGCAAACCGGTTCTGATCGAAGTTCCCGAAATGCCCAAGTTGCCATCCAATATGCCGAATCTGAAACTCAAAGGAACGACCACTATTCGTGTTGAAATCAATGACATGGGGCTGATTTCCAACAGCCATACAATGATGTCAACCGGTTCTGAAAAGCTGGATCGCTGCATTCATGACTGGATCAAGGATTGGAAGTATCTGCCGCGACTCGAGGATAACCGCCCGGTCGGAGGCTTCAGTGTTGTTGTGATCAATTTCGACCTGCAGAATCAATCATTCAAAGCACCATCTCCTCTCAGTGAACCAATACTCATTCCTGATGTTCTGGCAAACGTCCTGCTCCAGGCGGGTCAGTTAAAAAGCAAAATCAGTCATCCTGCTGATTTGAACACGGCGCCTGACCACAACCAATCGTCATCCAGCCCGTCGTGTGGAACACAAAACTCCTCAACTGAAGGGGTCAGCAGCCACAGCACAGTCAGTACGATTGTTCTTTGATGTGAACAGAGGTTGAGGCAGTTCGGAAATTCGAAACAGGCGGTTATTCCGGAATCCAAACATTGAGTTGGCGATCGATTCTGATGGGTCTGTTTTGACAAGAAGCACGAAATAACGAGTCTTCGGTATCCTTGAGAACAGAAAATGAAACTGAAGGAATCACGGAGAACAACAACCGATGAGAACTTTTCGCGGGGTTTTTAAGGCAAGGATGAACAACTCATTGATTTGGAGGGTATACAATATGATTCAAGGAATCACGTTATCCCGAAGTTGCATTTTTCTATTCTTGCTGATCGTATGCCGATTGGTTCAGGCGGCTGAAATCCATGTGCCGGCTGATTTTCCGACGATTCAGGAAGGATTGTCAGCAGCCCAATCCGGGGATTCTGTAATTGTCGCTGCCGGTGTATATCAGGAGAACATTATCTGGCCGACGATCGATGGCATTCGGCTGTCCGGTGAGGATCCAAATGCAACGATTGTTAGGGGGGATGGTTCGGCACGGTGTCTATCCTGCACACACCCGTGTTCAATCACACTACATATAGAAAATCTGATCTTTGAAAATGGTGGTGATCTCCAATACGGTTTTTTTGGCGGTGGCGTTTTTGTCGAGAATTCAAACTTCAGTATTGAGAATTGCTGGTTCCGCAATAATGAATCCGGAATGGGATCCCTGGCTGTGCGCAATAGTGTCTATTACATCAGGCAGTGCAGATTTACAGGAAACACCGCAGCTCCAATGCAGAGTGAAACTGGTGGTGCCGGCTTATATGCAGAGGGATCCGGATTAGCTACAGAGTGCTCCTTCGAGGGAAACACAATTCTGTACGGTGACGGTTCGGGAGCCTTTATCAAAGGTGACTCTGTGATTGACCGTTGTACGTTCAAAGACAACCAGCGGGAGTATAGCGACTCACTGGGAGGTGCTCTGGCCATCGGATATGGGAACACCATCGTTCAGAATTGCATCTTTATAGAAAATAGTGGTCCTGCCAGTGCATTGCTGATACTGGGATCCTGCGAAGTTATCAACAACCTGTTTGTTGATAATCAAGGCGAAAGTGAGAATTTTGGTGGCACGATCGTCGTTGGAGTATCGGCGAGTATCCGGTTCAATACCTTCACAGATAACACAAATGCGAGTCTCTTTTTTCTTTCAACAGGCAATGAAAGTGACGTACACCACAATATCCTCGACAAGTCGGTGGAGTATCTGGGCGGAAGCGAACCAAACACTGTCTCTTTCCACCACAATGATTACTGGCCCGCCGCCTTGCCGGACGTGCCAGGAGAAGGTGAATTCAGAGCATCGCCTCAATTCGTTCAAGGTGTTCTGGGCGGTTGTTATCTGAGCCAAGTTTCGGCCGGGCAGCCCGGAACAAGTCCTTGCGTCGATGCCGGCATGGCTGCTGCGACACCGCCGGACGGCACAACGGCCACCAATGAGATACCTGATACAGCTTTACCGGACATTGGGTATCATTATCCTTTTTCGGATCCACCACCTCCGCCTGAGACCCCGACTCCCGAAATGACCCCTGTGCCATCTGATTGCACAGAACCAGGGGTCACTATCGAAATGCCAGCGAAACTGTATCATGAAGGGGATGTCTGCTGGTGCGACGTCATGATCTGCAATCCGGATCAGAACGCTTACGAAGATATCCCGTTGTTTGTTGTCCTTGATGTTTACGGGGCCTTTTACTTTGCACCGGGATGGAGTCCTTTCGATTACATCCTGACTACCGTTCAACCGGGGTTGTCCCGCCGGGAGGTCATCCCACCCTTTTACTGGCCATCCGGCGCTGGTAATGTGGAAACCGCCGTCTGTTACTCAGCCATGACAAACCCACAAATGACCGAACTTTTAGGACGGATGGATACCTGGATATTCAGTTGGAACTGAGATGCCTGGTCGGTTGCACGAGATAGAATCATCAGTTAAACTGCGCAAGGATCACAACGATAATGGGAGGTAACACATGCTGTTCGTGACACTGCTCGGAGTGACATTCCTGATTGCACTGGCTGTTTCATATATCACCGCGCGGATATTCCGCACCCCGATCGACTCCATCCTCGAACGGATTATCTCGGATGTGATCAGCCAGGCATGGTCTAAATACATCCGTTTCGCCATCTACGTCACCGGTATCTCGAGCGGCGTGAACCTCTGGAAGATCGAACAGTATATCAACCCCCCTCAGTACAAAGACGGCACGATTATAGAACTGACAAAAGTCCGTTGGGTCCTGGAAGTCTATCGAACCGTGATCGAGACACTCCAGGGTATCGCATGGATGCTTCTGGTTTTCTTCGTCGTTGCTCTGATCGCATTCGTCATCGTACGCATTTTTGAGCTCAGGAAAAAAGCCATCGAACAACCTGCTGAACCTAACATTTGAAACACTTGGGAATCCGCAGCGACTTTTCCCTCCTCTCGATTTCCATGTTGAAAGTGTGAACAAGGGGGGCAAGTCACCGATGCCAGTTGGCATAACAGGAGTCACATGCTACTGCACCTTCATCATATTGCGATTCTGTTGCGATCGCTGGAGATCGTCGAAAAGTCACTGCCGGGAGACCTGGAGCGTCTGAAGGTCGAATCATTTCCGGCTGAAGGAACCAATGAACAGTACATCGATCTTGATCCGAGTGGCCGCCCATGCCTTCTGCTGATCGAAGCAATCGGCGAAGGCCCCTACCGGAGAGCCCTTTCGAAACGGGGTCCCGGAATTCACCATCTCGGATTGGTGACTGATAATCTCGACGCTGCCGTCGGCCATTTCTCCGGAGAACGCCTCCTTATCCATCCGTTTTCAATGAAATCGATCACTCAACGGGTCATCTGGATGTGCCGACCGGGCGTTCCCTTTCTCGTCGAGATCATTGAAAAACAGGAACTGGATCATGATCCGCCACCAGCCGTTCATCTTGAGTTCCCTGTTGCCACCGATGCGATTTTTCCACGTATTCCCGGAGTATCGATGCGTTGGACTGAAAACCCGTGGATGACAGTTTCATCAAACACGAGTTCATTCAATATTGATCCGTAGCCGAAAAGCGATTGCTCGATCGGATCTCACGGATGAGCATATTCATGCTGCACCAAATCTCGACAAGACGCGCCGGTGTAACTACACTGCAATCACTGGCGGATGGGTAATAAGTCATGTCGCTGTAAGGGCGGAAGCGAACACTATCTGGCGAAGTCTGATAGGATCATCACGAAAACCTGACTTCGACGATCTGAATCCGCGTCCGCCTGTGATAGGTCACGTAAGGAGGAATCATGAGCCTTGTTTTCAGAGCGCCTGATAAAGCTGTTCAGTTCGCTGTCGAGCAACTCAAGAACGACGGCATCGTGCACCCCGACGCTGCCTTCAATCCGCATGCTCCCGGGAACCTCCGCCGTGAGATTACCTATTACGATCGTGACTTCATGGGTCGTTTGGGCCGGACACCCGCAGAGGCAGAGGTCGTCGATGCCGCACTGGGCATGCTCAGGACCCACAACCTGGTCGATGAAGCGGCAGCCTATGATGCCATGGCTTTCGACAGATACAGAGTCGAGGTGAAGACGATTTTCTCGGGATCGTGGACCTCCCTCTCGCCGACGATGGAACGGTTGATGTACATGCTCACCAGTGTCAAACGCCCCCGGCACCTGCTCGAACTGGGCAGCTTCTGGGGATACACACTTGCATGGTTCGCGGGCCCCTGCGTGGGTACCGATCGGGTATACGCCGCGGAGAGAGTGATCGGGATCGATACCGATCGCATGATGACCGGGAAGGCGAAAGAGAATTTCGCGCGCTTACCCCACTCCGATGTCGTGGAACTCATGATCGGGGACGCCCGGTCAATCCTTCCGGATCTTCCGGGACCGTTCGATTTCGTCTACCTCGAGGCAAAGAACGACAATGCCCTGGAACCTGAAGGCCTGTATCTGCAGCTCCTCACTGAATTATACGACAAGCTTGTCCCGGGTGCCTGGGTGATTGCACATGACAGCCTGGATTGGTCGTTTGCCTCCGAGATGGCAGAGTATCTGCGCTTCGTCCGGAACAGTGGTCGTTTCACAGAGAGTGTCTCGTTTGAAATTGACCAGTACGGTCTTGAACTGTCTGTGAAGTGAGACCGGAAACTGTCGATGCGACGATACTCGTTTCCGCTGGCTTCTTGAGAGATGATACCGGATGCGATACGCTCGACCAGGTTTGCATCAAGGAGGTTTGTTTAATGGACATACCGCGGATTTTCAACATCTCTGAAAGCGCTCACCGTATTCACAACCCGATCACACCCGAAAAACTTGCAACGCTCGGGGCGGCATTGCGTCTGGAACCGGGTACCCGAGTGCTCGATCTCGGCAGCGGTTCCGGAGAAATGCTGTGCACCTGGGCACGCGATCACGGCATCACCGGCACCGGCATCGACATGAGCGCGTTGTTCACCGAACAGGCGAAACACCGCGCGGTCGAACTCGGCGTCGCCGACAAAGTCACCTTCATCCACGGGGATGCCGCCGGTTATGTCTCGGAGGAGAAGGCCGGCGTGGCAGCCTGTATCGGCGCGACCTGGATCGGAGACGGAGTCGTCGGTACAATCGAGCTTCTCGCGCGAAGCCTGCTCCCCGGAGGCATCATCCTCGTCGGTGAACCCTTCTGGAGGCAGGTGCCGCCCTCAGAGGAGGTTGCGAAACAGTGTGAGGCCCACTCGATCGCCGACTTTCTCGTGCTCCCGGAGCGAATCGCGTCTTTCGGCCGCCTCGGCTATGACGTCGTCGAGATGGTTCTCGCAGACCAGGATGGCTGGGATCGATACGAAGCGGCCAAATGGCTCACCATGCGACGATGGCTGGAAGCCAATCCGGATGACGCGTTCGCCGGGGATGTTCGAGCGCAATTGACGACGGAACCCGAGCGTTACTCTGCCTATACGCGTGAATATGTCGGCTGGGGTGTGTTCGCGCTGATGCAACGCTGATGCAGGGCCGGGATGAATCGGACCCGCGCAAGGGCGAGTGAAACAATGATCAAACCTGTCACGACACAGGATGAAATCGAAGCAACCCGGCTCATGTTCAGCGAATATGCGGATCTGCTCGGCGTGGATCTTTGTTTTCAGGGCTTTCAGGCGGAACTGGATACGCTCCCTGGCAAGTATGCTCCCCCCGGAGGAATATTGCTGATCGCTGTTCATGATGGCGCGCCTGCCGGTTGCGTCGCTGTCCGGGACCTGGAGGATCACGTCTGCGAAATGAAGCGCCTCTTCGTCCGACCGGAATTCCGCGGATTCGGATTGGGCAGACAACTCGCCGATGCGGCAATTGCATCCGCCCGTGAACTCGGATACTCGATCATGAGGCTGGATACGCTCGATCGACTGACGGAGGCGATGCGAATGTATGAGCGACTCGGCTTCCGACGGATTCCGGCTTACTACGAGAATCCTCTTCCGGGAGTGGTATATTGGGAACTGGACCTTCGACATCATGACACCTGACTCGAACACTGCCATGACCCCGAATCGGCGGAAAATGCTCAAAATCTGCTCGGATGAAGCCGTTGAGGTGTTCTCCCGCCTGTTTGCCCTGGATTCAGTACCCGAACGCCCCCTCAAATCCTACTCGGGCTGTCAAAATATCATCTATCCATGTTCCAGAAAGTCGAAACCGCATTTCCTTCGAATCTCATTCCGACCGGATCGAACTCCGGAGATGATCGCGTCCGAAACCGCTTTCGTTCATTTTCTGGCGGAGGGGGGCGCACCGGTCGCACGGCCGATTGCATCCGAAGAAGGAAACTTCGTCGAAACTATTGTCGTGAAAGATGTACCGCTGACGGCGGTGCTGTTCACCGAAGCTCCGGGTGATTTTCTGTATCGCCGGAAGTTTCGACTCCCGCAAGGAACTGAGCCAAGGGATTTCTTTGTCAGACAGGGTGAATTTGCAGGTCGATTTCATGCGCTGAGTGAGCAATATCCTGCGGACCATGTGAGACGTTTTGACTGGTTGGCCCGACACCGCGACAGCCTGGAATGGGTGCTGCCCGAAACACATGCCGACATCAAAGCGCGTCTCCTCGAGGTCATCGACCGAATCGCCGTGTTACCTCGCACTGGCCGGAATTTCGGTATTTGTCACAATGATATCAACATCGGCAACTTTACGATCGACTATGATCTGCCGGGATGCAGCATCACGCTGTTCGACTTCGACGACTGCGGATGGAACTATTTCATGTATGATGTGGCATGCCTCTGGGAATGCAACACGGGTTGGACCTTCCATATCGATTCTTCACAAGGGCGCCGGGATGCCATGGAACGCATCACCGGACGATTGCTCGAAGGATATACCCGGTATCGCTCACTGCCCGATTCTGAAATCGCTTTACTGCCTCTGTTTCTCAAGGCATGTCATATCGAGAATATCCTGGAGGGGTACCGCGAATTGCACAAGCTCGGACGACGGATCGAGCCGGATGCATCGATTCGATTTCATGAGGCGTGCTTGAGCAGGAATGTGGAACATATGGGTTTGTTTGATGAGCTGTTCGATCAGGCGCATCCGTTCGAGATGAGTTAATCAGCGTTGACTCATATCGCATTGAACGATGGATTCCGCACCCGCTGTTAGATACTCGAATCTTTACTCGTCTGAATCTCCGTCGCCAGCGCAAGAAGATCCGTCACAGACCTCCTGCCTTCGATCGACCAGATCCGGCCGTCTTGCACCCATGATGCCCGGTTGTAACAGACCCTGCTGGAATCGCGATCGATCCGGATGCTTTGTGCAGCATCGATCGAGACACCTGATACCATCACGCGTACGAGCAGAATTTCTCCTGCGGACGTGCGGTAAACAGGACACTCCGAATCCAGGGAATCCTGTGCCATGAGAAACGGGCCGCGCGCGCTCAGCATGACCGGTAAACCGACAGTCTCGTTTTCCCCGGACACGGGTATCGGAACAATCTCAGGTATGACCCGGTTCGCACGATCGGTAACCGATGGCACCGGAGGCCAGTAATTGCGGATGCCGCAATCCGATGTCCGGTCGATCGGCGGAAAGAGCATGATTGCCGATGGCGTCAGGGTATTCTGTCTGGGCCCGTACATCGTGCCGATCACGAAAAACGAAATGGAAGCCGCTATCAGAGCCAGATAATATTTGTAACGAGACCATGCCTGGATGCCTGGGCGTTGAAGCAGTCGCTCCGAGTGGGCTTGGTGAACGATTCGTTCGTATAATTCCGGTGACTCGGCCGGTAGATCGGCGGCGAGAGATTGAAAGGTCGTTTCGTATCGGATAAG
>Ga0302253_1002056_pt1 | contig 10619 bp, 6 predicted proteins | sample AAG_RA_Trp_MG_FD_193537 | JGI IMG/M metagenome (GOLD analysis project Ga0302253, IMG submission 193537) | Enriched activated sludge microbial communities from anaerobic digester in WTTP, New Holstein, Wisconsin, United States - AAG_RA_Trp | ecosystem: Engineered > Bioreactor > Anaerobic >... | reverse complement strand
CCTCCTTGGTCTTCTCGACCGGGGGGTGGCTCTCACCGGCAGTCATATACGCTACACACTCAAAGGGATTGTCGGTGATGACCGACTGGACGATCGTGTTGAACGTCGCAACATCCGCAATGGGTTCGGCAAGGGTGCGGGTCGCACTCTTGACATTTGCACTCTGTACGAAATCTGCCATACTTCACTCCCGCCCTTGGGCCCTTGGGCTGAACAGTACTCTATAAGACGGGGGGCTTAGCCTTTGCTGAAGGGAAACGCGGGAAGGTAAAGGGGCCGAAGAAAGAATCGAAATTTCAAATTAAGAGGATTTTATCGTCTTTCGATGGCTATAAATCGAATCGCATTAAATTCTCATTCAATATGCAAACGTCGACTGATGTAACTTTTATCGTCAATGATGAAGGGAAAACACTGTTAGATCGTTTTTGCTTACTCATCAAAGATACACGCCATTTCGATTGTCTCGTGGGATATTTTTATGCCACGGGCTTTTTCTCACTTCGTAAACCGCTTGAATCAACTGAAAAAATCAGAATTTTAATTGGTCTCAGTACGGATCGACAAACGTTCGATCTTATTCAAACATCAAAAGATCACATAAATTCGAAATTGATCATTTCCAGTAAGGAACTGAAAAATGTTTACTCTGAAGAAATTCTTCGGGAGATGAATGAATCTCCCGACAGCAATGAAGTCGAAGAAGGGATACGAACATTTATTGAATGGCTGAAAAACGGGAAACTTGAAATTAAGGTATATCCTTCTGAAAAGATTCACTCGAAACTGTATATTCTGACATTTAACGAAGATGACCGCGATGTTGGACGGGTAATAACCGGGTCGAGCAATTTTTCAAAATCCGGCTTACGGGACAACCTTGAATTTAACGTTGAATTAAAAAATTCTGCGGATTACTATTTTGCTCTCGAAAAATTTGAAGAGTTGTGGAAAGATGCAGTAGATGTTTCAGAAAATTATGTTCAGCTTATCCGGACCCAGACCTGGCTGAATGAAGATATCACACCGTATGAGTTGTTCTTGAAATTCCTTTATGAGTACCTGAAAGAAAAAATCAACCTCGATAAACAAGAAATCGAAGAGCAATACCTTCCGAAAGAATTCATGGAATTGCAGTATCAGAAGGATGCGGTCCAGGATGCAAAAATCAAACTTGAGGAATATGGCGGAGTTTTTATCGCTGATGTTGTGGGTTTGGGTAAGACCTATATTGCCACTCTTCTTGCTCAGCAACTCGATGGAAGAACCTTGGTATTGGCACCACCGGTGCTGATTGATCGGGACAACCCGGGTTCATGGCCAAACGTTTTTCTGGACTTTGGCGCACGACAAGCAGATTTTGAATCGATTGGTAAGCTGGATCATGTTCTTAACCGGGGGACCGACCGATACAAGAATGTCATTATCGATGAGGCACACCGGTTCCGAAATGAAATGACAGATATGTATGAGCAGTTATTCAAAATCTGTCGGGGAAAGCGTGTAATTCTTGTTACGGCGACACCGCTGAACAACACCCCGAATGATATTTTAAGCCAGATCAAACTGTTCCAGAATGCAAAGAAATCGACCCTGCCGAATCCTGAAGTAAGAAATCTACAAGCATACTTCAATAAACTCCAGACACGCCTTGACGGCCTTGATCGTCAGAAAGATAAAGAAGAATACATGCGGGTCATTCGCGGAAATGCAGAAGAGATTCGTGAAAATATATTGCAATACCTCATGGTTCGTCGGACACGAACAAGTATTGAAAAATATTATGCAAAGGATCTCAAAAGACAAAAATTAAAATTCCCGAAGGTTACGGATCCACAACCTGTGTATTATCAATTTGATAAACACGTCGACGATGTATTCATGCAATCGATAGATCTGATTGCAAACAAGTTCAAATATGCCCGATATACGCCGTTGCTCTATCTCAAAGATGGTGTGAGCCAGCCTGAAGAGCTCGCCCAGATGAACATGATGAAATTCATGAAAGTGCTGCTTCTCAAACGTCTTGAGAGCAGTTTTTATGCATTTCAAAAATCCATTTCCCGGTTCATCAAATATTATGAGGCGTTTATCCGGGAATATGAGAATGGGAATGTGTATGTCAGTAAAACGTACATGTACAAAATCTTTGATCTTCTTGAACAGGATAATATCGAAAGGATCGATGCGTTTCTTGAAGAGAAAAAGGCTCACCGGTTTCCATCATCGCACTTCTCTCCGGAATTCATCGATGATTTGAAATTTGACCTGGCAATCCTGAAAGAGCTCAAGGAATTATGGGATGGCGTGGAACATGATCCAAAAATCGAGACATTTATCACGATGCTGGGGAGTCATGCCTGTCTCGAAAATAAGAAATGTATCGTGTTTACCGAGGCAAAAGAGACAGCAGATTACCTTACTGAAAAACTCGAGAAAAAATTCGGTAAATGTATTCTTGAGTACCACGGCGGATCCTCTCCAGCGGATAGAAATGCAGTAATTGATAATTTTGATGCCAAGTCACCTCATAAAAAGGATACGTATCGGATACTTGTGACAACGGAAGTTCTTTCTGAAGGCGTTAACCTCCATCAGTCAAACGTCGTGATAAATTACGATATTCCCTGGAACCCCACTCGGATGATGCAACGGGTCGGTCGTATAAACCGTGTCGATACAAAATTTGATTCCATTCATATCTTCAATTTCTTCCCAGCAGGTCCTATCAATGAACTCATCAGTCTTCAGGAAGCCGCAGAAGCGAAGATTGCTGCATTCATTGAGATGCTCGGGAACGATGCCCGACTCCTGACGGATGAAGAGATTAAGTCCCATGATTTGTTTGCCAAATTGGTATCAAAGGACACGCTGACCGGAGAGGATGAAAAAGAAGATCCTGAACTGGGGTATATCGCATTTTTACGGGAAATCCGTGATTCTGACAGCCAGTTATTTGAGCGGATAAAACATCTCCCCAGGAAAGCCCGGACAGGACGGATATATTCCGATAAAGATGAGTCGGTTATTACGTTCTTCAGAAAAGGGAAATTGCGGAAGATCTTCAGGACCAGATTATCCAGCAATTCCCCAAACACGGATGAACTTGACTTCCTGAGTGCTGCGGCTCTCCTGAAGGCCGACGAAAAAACCCCAAAGAAAGTTGTCGGAAAAACATTCTATCCCCTCCTCGACCATAACAAGAATGCATTCAATCATGTATTTTCCGGAGATGACTCCAGCCCACTTTCTGGTGGTAAAAGCAGTGAAGTAAAATTTATTAAAATACTTAGGGCTATTGAAAAAACCCGTGAATTTACCGATGATGATGAGGAATATATCAGAGATGTTTTACAACTTCTTGATGACGGGGCGATTCCGAAAGGCACTATTAAAAACCTGTTGAAAAAGGTTGAGAAACAACCCGAACCGCTGAAGATTCTGGGGATTATCAAATCCGAAATCACCGATGTTTACTTCCAGCCGGTTATCGGGACGGTTGATACTTCCGGCCCCAAAGAAGTGATTTTATCCGAGTATTTTGAAGGAGAGTTTCATTCATGAAAAATGACGAAGCGATAAAACTACTTGATAATGTTTTTACAAAAGCATTCGATGAGGATCGATTTAAAGAATTTATTGTTAATTTATTCAATGATTTCAAAATAATACCAAAAACCGTTCTGGTGTCAAATGAGTATCAGGATTTTATTGATTCTTGTCAATCATTTGGAATTTTTACAGATATCGATAATCAAAGAATCGAAGTTTTAACAGTGAAATTAAAGCGAATGCAGTCACGCGAACGTGCACGGACTATGCAAAGGAATTTTGCTGCGAAAATTCTTGATGCAAGAAATAACCACGCTGCACTTGTTGCTTTTCATGGAGAGAATCCCTCAGACTGGCGTTTTTCTTTCGTGAAGATGGATTATTCATTAAAAGTAAAAAGTGATGGAACGATCAAGCCGGTCTTTGATTTAACTCCAGCAAAACGTTGTTCATTTCTTGTCGGGGAACATGAGCCCAATCATACCTGTCGCAGCCAGTTTCTCCCCATCCTCAAAGAAGAAAATTTTAATCCAACAATTGGTCGTATTGAGGAATGTTTCAGCATAGAAAATGTAACTCAGGAATTCTTCGATCAATATAAAGCATTATTCCTGGATTTGAAGGAATCTCTCGAATCTGTAATAAAGAAAAATCCCGCTCTCCAATCAGAATTCACCAATAAAAATATCTCAACCATCGATTTCTCGAAAAAATTATTGGGTCAAATTGTCTTTTTATATTTCCTCCAAAAAAAAGGGTGGCTGGGCGTCCAAAAGGACCCTCATACAGGTCAATTTAAAAACTGGGGAACTGGCCCTCGCAATTTCATGCTCGATCTGTTTGAGAAAAGAATTGTACCGTATGAAAATTTTTTTAATGACATTCTCGAACCTTTGTTTTATGAGGCACTTGCTATTGATCGTAAAGCCAGTAGTGATTATTATAGTCCATTCAAATGCAAAATTCCATTTTTAAATGGGGGTCTTTTTGAACCGATAAATGGTTACAATTGGGAAAATCTCGATATTCTCATCGAAAATAAAAGATTTGAAGAAATTTTTGAAGTATTCGGACGATTCAATTTCACGATAAAGGAAGATGAGCCTCTTGAAAGAGAAGTTGCCGTCGATCCTGAAGTCCTTGGAAAAGTATTTGAAAATCTTTTGGAAATCAAAGACCGTAGGTCCCGAGGAGCTTTCTATACACCTCGTGAGATTGTCCATTACATGTGCCAGCAAAGTCTGATCGGATATCTTGAAAATAATACTTCAATTCCACGAAACGATCTCGAAACATATGTGAGATCCGGAGATTTTGCTCTCGCTGCGACAATTCGTGAACAGTTCAATTACAACCGAAATGGACGAGGGAACAATTCAAATGAGTTGTTCACTCTTCCGAAATCTATTAAAGATAATTATATTCTTTTAGATAACCTCCTGAAAGATGTCAAAATCATCGATCCTGCCGTTGGATCAGGTGCTTTCCCTGTAGGCATGATGAATGAAATCGTTAAAGTACGATCCATTTTGACACCATTTTTCTCGTCAGAAAAGAAGGCTGAACGTACCAATTATGCATTGAAGCGTGAAACGATAGAGCATTCTCTTTACGGTGTGGATATTGACTCATCAGCAGTCGATATTGCAAAACTCCGCTTTTGGCTGGCACTTATTGTTGATGAAGATGAAATTCTCAACATCAATCCTCTCCCGAATCTCGATCACAAGATTATGTGCGGGGATAGTCTTATTGAAGAGTTTGAAGGGGTGCGGTTATTTGATGAACGACTTCTCGAAGAACCGGAAGAAGACAAGTCCGATGAGATATCTGTGATTGATGCTCAAATGGAAGTGCTCGGTAAGAAACTCAATGCAATTTATACGGGGAAAGAACCATCCAATGAATCGGCGAAGTCGATTGAAAAAGAGATGGAGAAACTCAGAAATAAGAAACGAACCATTTCAATTGCCCCTAAAAAGGATCAACATCAATGGACATTAAATCAGGCGTTTGCGACCCGGGTAAAGAAATCCCGGCAAAAACTTTCGAAATTGGAAGAATTCCAAAAATTATTCTTTAATGCACAGAACCGAACAAAGAAACAGGAATACTGGACTTGCATTGAGAAACTGGAGTGGGACCTGATTGAGGAGACTCTCAAGGAAGAAGGGAACCTCGATTCATGTCAAAAACTTTCGGAGTATAAGCGGAATAAAACCAAACCATTTTTCATCTGGAAACTATATTTTTCAGAAATTTTCAAGAGGAAAAATCCAGGATTTGATATCGTTATTGCAAATCCCCCTTATGTATCCACAAGAAATGAGACGCTAAATGCAAAATTACAGTCGGCATATAAAGGGGTATTTGGATTTCAGGACGACCTCTATAATTATTTTTATCATAAATCATTCAGTCTGTTAAGAAATGATGGTGTATTATCATTTATTTCGTCTAACACATTCATGACAATTCAAACAAAGCTGAATTTAAGGTCATTGTTACAATCAAATTTGCTTTTAAAATTCATTCCAGTTTTTAATTGCTTTAAGAGTGCCGAAGTGGAACCGATTATCGTCATTGCAAAAAAGAAAAATATGATTGACAAAGCCTATGAATTTGATTTTATTGACAATCGGTTTGAGAGAATACTAAATCCCGAAAAGAATGTTTTTCCGGTTGATATTGCAATTTATCGAAATGCTGTAAATAATGTTTTTTTTGTCCCCAATCCCTTAAACATGGATATTTACATCAAATATCAAGGCCCTGTCGCGTCCTTAATGAAAAAGTATTGGGATTTGTTCAACACTAGTAAAAAAATCGAAAGTAATCGAGAAATATTAGCAAAATACCGGTCACATTTGAGGCCAGGCGAAATAACAATGATGGGTATGATCACGGATGGGGGTCAAGGATTAGCAACTGGAAATAATGGATTATACGTCGGCGTGTATGCAGGAACAAAAGGTGCTAAAGGAATTACCAAATCAAGACCTGAGAAACTATTTGAATTTGTAAAAGATCAGAAAATCCCTGGATTTAGTGATATTAAAACACTTGATGATGCGTTCTCATTTTTAAATAATAAAACAGAATTTGAAATCCGGGAAATATTTGACTCATTGAAAGAAAAATATGGCCGGGCAATTTTCGGACAGGGATATCTTTACAGGATTGTAGCAGACAATGAGATTGCAGATGTGAAAAAAATTTCTGCTCATGAAAAATTGAACGGAATAAAAGGTGACAAGACATTTGTTCCATATGATAAAGGAGATAAAGAGGGAAATTCATGGGTATTAAAAACACCTTATTTAATAGACTGGAGTGAGACCAACGTCCTATTATTAAAGAATGATAGTAAAGCAAGATGGCAGGGCTATCAATTTTTCTTTAAAGAAGGCTTTTGTTGGAATAACGTGCTTAATCCAAAATCAATCCTCATTAAAAGTAGATTAAAAGGGGTTTCTGTAAATGATGTTGCGAGCATGAGTCTATACCCATTTGAAGGTAGTGAAACTGATTCTAAATATTTTATATGCCTATTAAATTCCTCTTTTTTATTCTATTACCTTCGAACTTTTATTAATAACACAGTGAACCTTCAGATGAATGATGTTAGACAAATTCCCATTATAATACCTACAAAAGAACAAATTAATGAATTTAGAATTATTTTCGATGAGGCATTCGCAATCAAAGAAAAACAATATAGTGAAAAAATTGATCCAGAAGAAACCGATATTTGTTTAGAACGCCTTCAAACTAAACTCGATAAAATAGTATATCCATTGTATAATGTCAATGAAAAAATGGTTTTTGATGAAATTCAAAAATTTAAAACCTTAAAAAACTAGGTATCGAAGGAATCTAATGAAAATGACAAAAACAGATTATCAAATTACCAACATTATTGCTAATACGGAAATCGACGCTTTACTAGATCTATCTCTTCTTTTAAAATCATTGAATAATTGTGAGTACGATCCTGAACTATATCATGCGTTGATATTTCGGATGAAAAACCCAAAATTATCAATATTGGTAAACAGTTCAGGCAAAATAATTTTTTCTGGAGCGAAATCATTAAAAGATATTAATCATGCGAGAAACCTTTTTTTTACCGATTTAATTCGTCTTGGATATAAACCGAAAAAACATGAAATTTTCATACAAAACATTGTGTTATTGTTTAAACCAGTAAACGATATCAAGATAGATAGAATTATTAATCAAAATTTCAACTTGGATATTCAATATGAGCCTGAGGTATTTCCTGGTGTCATTATTCGTTTTTTGCAACCAAAATTTACAGCAATAATTTTTAGAACCGGAAAAATTTCAATTGTGGGACTTAAAAATGAAAGCGACATACCAACCACGATAGATATAATCAACAAATTATTAGAAATCTGAACTCGAAAAAATATCCGTAATGATATAGGAATCGATTCGAGTTAATCTAATATAAGCAAAATTGGTTGATGGATTTGGAAATGTATGAAAATTGTAAATATTGTTTATTCAGGAAATTTAGAGTGTGAAATCAATTTTGAAAGATTTCAAGAGTTAGGTGCATCCATTTTTTCTTATAATCCAAAATCATATCACGGAGCATATTTTCAATTATCAAAGGGAAAAGTAACATTGTATCGGAGTGGGAAATACATAATTGTTGGATTGAAATCATTAGACGATATAGAATCGGCGTTCAAGGAATTTTTCTCTATTATATCGAAAAATTACAAAATAAAAAATGCGCAACTCCCTCAGATTCAGAACATTGTTGCCACTTATGATTTTGAAACAACTGTTGATTTACAAAAAATATTTACTTCATCCAACTTGGAAAATATGGAATACGAACCGGAACAATTCTCCGGTTTAATTTTTAGGGATACAGATTGTTCAGTTTTACTTTTCAGAAGTGGAAAAAGTGTGTTTACTAAAGCGAAAAAAATTGACCAATTATTAAAAACCAAGAAAAAAATTGAAGATCTCATTAATCGAATTGAATAGGAAATTATCCATTAGTAAAAAAACCATATTAATAAACCGGATCAACCGCAAGATTCGACTTTATTACTTCTTTCTCAATCCCATATTTTTCCATCACAGATCTCGTCAGATCGTAGAACCAGGGCAATGCCGTTGGCGATACATACACACGATCGATAAGCGTATTCACGTCGATAGGGACATAAATCCCTAGATTCTGATTGGGAACTGAAAAATCAATAGAATCTTCATCGGGTTTTTCTGGCATTATGAGAGTGAGGGCCCGTAATTCCTTCTCGTGTTCGAAACTTTTCCGTTTATGAATAAAGGGATAGAGGATATTTCTTTCCGGAATCATATGAGTTTCGTAATCGATGTACTCCACTTTTGCAATATTGATCTCATAATTACTGGACAAATCCACGGATTTCTTAAGATTGCCAACCGTCGATTGGATCGCAATCCCTTCGCTGCTCTGCAGGAACAACTTCCACATCGCTGCAGATTCCACATCATTCATGTGCCACGAATTTATGAAGACATGGTACCGGGCATTCTTATGAAGATCGGCAATCTGTTTAAGAGCCTTTTGGGGTATTCGGGAATCGTCCTTTTGCCGTGCTTCGATATTAGCTTTCGAAAGTGAACCCTCCAAGGGGTCTTCCATTGTGTCGGCACGGGCAAAAAAAAGAGCGTTAATGTCAAGTAATGAAACAAACTTCGTAAAATCGAGGTATCTCCAGATTTTTAAAGATTCATCTTTAATTTTTTTGAGATCTCGACGATCTACATACATGGATGAAAATTGGATTGAGTTAGGATATATTTTGTTGTTGCAATTCCTCGATTATTTTCCTTTTATCTTCCTGGCACAACCCATACCGCCCCAATTCCCTCAAACGCCCGCTCGAACCGCTCGGGCCCATCACCAACATAGAACAGCGCAGGTGAAAATGTCGGCCCCGGACCACTATAGCCAGCAGGACCGGCAAACCGAATACGGGCCGAAGGAAAACACACCCGGCATGATATCGCCGTCAGAGTTTTCCAAGCCGAGGTTTCAGTCGCAGATTTCCACAGCACAATCGCTTCCGTGGTCCGGCCTGCAGCCCGCTCCTGGTATAGCTTCGAGAACCACAGCTCGACACCGGGCCCGAATGGAGGATTAAGGAAAACACGACCTTCCCACGGATGTACTAAGCCGTTGTCCTGAGCTGTATAGTGCCTCGCTGACGGCACGTTCGGGATCTCCTGGCTGTTGCTGGCCGGGTCAAGGTCGATCGCGCCAAGGCACGCGATCACCGCATCTAGAATGTACTGCGGCGTGTAGTGCTCCGTGCTCTCATGGGAGAGCAAGGCAGGCGGGACCGTCACACAACCCCACTCTCCTCCGCCTCTTTCCTCAATCCTCTCCCGTAACAATGTTCGCAGAGCTTCACGCCCGTCTCGCGATCGAGCCATACTGCTTTCGCAACGCCGCAGACCGAGCACTTCCCGATATCCGATGTCACCCGGCTACACCGGGAGATCTCCACGGCCCCGGGCAGCGGGACCGATGCGGTCTGCTCAGCTTTTACCGCCTCGTTGTAGCACGAGCGGCAGATCCGCCGTGCCTGCTGCTGGTCCTTTGGCCGGGCACGCCGTTCTGCTGTATATTTCTCCACATACCAGGAGCCCTTCTTTCCGCAGGACCAGCACGGAGTTTTCGATTCCGGGACCTCGAGTTTTTTGTAATCCTTGGCACGGATGGGCCGGGGCTGGTCCGGCTTTTCAGCCCCGGATTCAGTTTTCAGCACGTTTTCAGCATCTTTCGTACGGTTGCTGATAGAGCCCGGGGCCTGATTTGCAGTGCTTTTCCCTGATCCGGCGGCCCCGGGCGGAGATCGATTTTCGTTTTCAGCAGATCGCGATTTTTGCAGACACTGAGCTGAACTTGTTTCCGGTTCCAGGCCCCCTCCATAATTCCGGTTTTGCTGAAAACATCCTTCTCTTAGTACAGAATTATTTGTACAATCACCTTCTTTGCTGGAACCGGGAACGCTGGAAGCACCGTTTTCATTTTC
>Ga0302253_1002052_pt1 | contig 10632 bp, 11 predicted proteins | sample AAG_RA_Trp_MG_FD_193537 | JGI IMG/M metagenome (GOLD analysis project Ga0302253, IMG submission 193537) | Enriched activated sludge microbial communities from anaerobic digester in WTTP, New Holstein, Wisconsin, United States - AAG_RA_Trp | ecosystem: Engineered > Bioreactor > Anaerobic >... | reverse complement strand
CCGCATGGAACCTCATCACATGGAAGTTCGCGCTCCCGTCCTCCTCAACGCATGCGTTGATCGGTGGTCTTGTCGGAGGGGGTGTTGCAGCAGCCGGGATACCGGGCGTGCTCTGGGGGGTTGCCGAACTTACCGGCCCGGAGCCCCAACTGACTGGTTTTCTGAAGATCATCGCCTTCTTTGTTCTTTCCATCCTTATCGGCTTTGTGGGAAGCTTTGCAATGCACAAAATTACTTCTGCAGCGATGCGCAATGCCGGGCGGCAGGAGAACCGGAAGATTGCCCTGCTCAACTGGTGCGCGGCAGCCCTGATGGCGTTCTTTAACGGGGCAAACGATCCGCAGAAACAGATGGGCATGATCGCGATGGTGCTTGTTGCTGCGGGGTTTGCAGCAGCACCGGATGTCCCGCTCTGGGCACGGGGCGCATGTGCTCTTCTCATGGCACTGGGGACGATCAGCGGCGGGTGGAGGATCATGAACACGCTCGGCCGCCGGATCTTCCGGATCGAGCCTGTCCATTCATTTGACTCCCAGGTTTTTTCCGCGTCATCGATTGCGGTATCGACCCTTGCCGGTGCTCCGGTCTCGTCAACGCAGATCATCACCATGTCTGTGCTCGGCGTGGGGGCAGCCAAAAACCCGCGGAAAGTACAATGGCAGGTGGGACGGGAAATCGCGATCGCAATGGTGATTACCATCCCGGCGACCATGCTTATCGCGGGTGTGCTGTTTCTCCTCATTTCCCCTGTTATAGGAGCGTGATCATGGTGAAAAAACCAGAACCTCAAAAAAACAGTTCAACAAACCGTGGGCTCTTTGCCGCGCTCTTCCCGATCGAGCATGATTTTTACGCTATGCTTGATGAACAAGCGGACTGGACGGTTGTGGGTGTACGGGAGTTTGTTGACTGGCTGAACGCCCTGCCACTGAAAAGCCCGTCCGGACTTGAAGAGATCGAGAACGAGGTCGACCTGATGCGGCACGATATGGAGGACAAACTCATCCGTTCGTTTTCAACGCCTTTTGACCGTCAGGATATCTACAGTATCTCCCGGCAGATGGATTATATCCTCAATTTTTCCAAGGAGACCGCAAAAGAAATGGTCGCGTTCTCGGTTGCACCGGATGAACACATCCGCCGCATGGCTCTGCAGCTGCTTGAAGGAACAGAATGCATCGGGCGGGGGATCAAGGCCCTTGATTCCGATAAAGATGCTGTTGAGAACGAGATCCGCCGGGCCCGAAGGGCATACAATACGCTGGAAGAGCAGTATATTGCCGGCATGGCAGAACTTCTCCGGACAAAGGATGCCATGCAGGCGATAAGGACAAGGGAGATTTACCATCACCTGAGGGATGCGGGCAGGGCTATGCGGGACACGCTCGACATCCTGCACAATGCGGTCATCGACCTTGCATAAAAACAGGGGAATTGTCTATTTTTTGGCTTTCCGGATAATGGTCAGGTCGCCGAGGGTTGGGGCCATGGAACCCGGAACTTTCTTCTCCACGTCCGTCTCCGGGACATCGATAAGCCGGATCTCAAGCACCTTCTCGAGTTTTTTCCGTACCTGCTCTTCTGGGATCAGGTCGCGGTTCTCGATCTTCTGGATGAGGTGCTCCTTCTCCTTCATCTGCATGGCAAGGTCCTTCTGGGAGAGCCCCTTCTCCATGCGGGCGTTCCGGATCCTCACGTTGTAGTCGTCAACGATCTCCCCTTCAATGAAATCGAACATGTCCCGCTTCCGGTAGGCGGAAGGGGTCACAGCCGGGGACTTCACATTGCCCGCAGGCTTTGCACCGGCCGGCCGGACAAGGTCCGTGCGCCTCACCTGCTGGACTTCGGTGCCGAACTTCCCGCATTTGGCACAGACCTGCAGCTCGGCGCCCTCGACCCGGACAAGCTTGGGCGGACCGCGAATGGTTTCACCGCACATTTCGCACTGCATATTCTCACAAGAAAGGTTGCTTTCAGACTTTAAATGCCCTCTGAATGGATACGTATCTGCGACCTGACGTTTGCCTCCTCACAAACCCTTTATATGCAGTTTCCCAATATAACTAACTGAGGAACGAGATGTCCGACACCATCCACCAGTCCCCGGAGCCCCAGACTCCCGAGGAGCTGTACCGGTTGTACCGTACGCTGTCCGAACAACTCCGCGAGCAGCTCGCCCAGATCGAAGGCGACAAGCATGATCTCGAGGTCCAGATGATGGAGCGTGTCGGCAATCTCGAATCCCGTAACCTTGAGCTCCGCGAACAGTTGCGGCAGGTTGAGGCGGACAAGCGCTACATTGAGACACAGAAGATCCGGTACGAGCGGGAAGTGCGGAAGCTCAAAAGCGAGAGCGAGCAGCTGAGGAGCCCGCCCCTGATCATCGGGACTGTCACTGATGTGGTGGATGCAAACCGGGTAATTGTCCGGAGCAGTGCAGGCCCGCGGTTTTTAGTGCGGAGCTCGCCCTCCATCAGTCCAGACGACCTCAAGCCGGGAATACGCTGCACGCTGAACCAGCAGTCGCTTGCGATCGTTGAACTGCTCCCGAGCTCCTTTGATGCACAGGTCTACGGTATGGAACTCGTTGACTCCCCGCAGGAGACCTACATGGATATCGGCGGGCTCGAGCAGCAGATCAACGAGATCAAGGAGGCCGTGGAACTGCCGCTGAAGCGCCCCGAGCTCTTCGAGCGGATCGGTGTCGAGCCGCCAAAGGGTGTCCTCCTCCACGGACCGCCCGGCACGGGTAAGACCCTGCTTGCAAAGGCTGTTGCCCACGAGACCAATGCCCATTTCATGCGGGTCGTCGGATCGGAACTGGTCCAGAAATACATTGGCGAAGGCGCACGGCTCGTCCGGGAACTCTTCGATCTTGCGAAGAAGAAGGCCCCGACCATCATCTTCATCGATGAGATCGATGCCGTGGGGGCAAGCCGGACCGAGGCGAACACATCCGGTGACCGTGAGGTCCAGCGGACGCTGATGCAGCTCCTTGCGGGGATGGATGGCTTCGAGAACCGTGGCGATGTGAAGATCATCGGTGCAACGAACCGGATCGACATCCTTGACAAGGCGCTCCTCCGGCCCGGCCGGTTCGACCGGATCATCGAGATCCCCCTGCCTGACGAAAAGGGCCGGCTCTCAATCCTGAAAGTTCACTGTCGTTCCCTCACCGTTGATGAGGGTGTCAACCTCACGGAGGTGGCACGGCTCACGGAAGGTAAGAACGGTGCCGACCTGCGGGCCATCTGCATGGAGGCCGGAATGTTCGCGATACGGAAGGAGCGGTCTGCCATTACGCAGGAAGACTTCCTTTCGGCCATTGAGAAGATCGGCCTGGACTTCCACCGCGGCCTGCCCGGCACCGAAGGTGTCATGTTTGCGTAACGTGCGGGCAAACCATTTCTCTCCCTTTTTTAGCATTCCCTGAACCGGGAAGTTAGCTGAACACCCCGCGCAGTAGGGAAAACCACCCTTGCCTATTTGTGGAATATTTATCGGGAACGGGCGGATGGATGTGTACGACAGTGCGGGACTTCCGGCAGGATTTCATGCGGGAAGACCCCGGGCTGGGAAGAAAAAAGGAGATATCAACACATGACAATAACAAAGACCATGAACCACTACCCGGTGATGTTCCGGGCTGTTGAAGGCATCGCGCTGCTCGCCCTGATGGGCGCCTGCTTTGCACTCTGCTGGCTCCTCCGGCGCGAACCGATCTTCTGATTGTTTAACAGAACTCCATTTTCCCTTTATGGTGGCAATCTGCTATTCTTTCCCGGCCCAGTCCAGGCAGATACCTACCGGGAAACCAACTCAACCTTTTTTACCGCGCCTGACCTATCTTCAGCAAGATGGATATAACGATTTTTCAGACCTTTGTCCTGCTTTTCCAGATGATCTGCGTTGTGATCGTCTTTGCCTATCTCTTCACGCGGAGCAGGTTCTTCCTGGAAATTCTTGAGAACCGCCCGCTCCTGGGCACTCAGATCCTCCTGGTCATCATTTTTGGCGCCCTCTCGGTTTACGGTCTCTCAAGCGGCATTTCCTACTCCGGCGCCAATGCCAATATCCGTGATCTTGGTCCGATTATTGCCGGCCTGACCTGCGGACCATACGTGGGTCTCGGCGCCGGGCTCATTGGTGGAGCCTATCGTCTCACCATGGGGGGATCCAATGTCCTTGCCGCCGCAGCGGGACCGGTGATCTCCGGATTATCTGCGGGCCTGATCTGGCTCTGGAGCAAGCGCCGGATTATTTCGACAAAACAGGCCATTATTTTCACCATCATCATTGAATCCGTTGTTTCGGCACTGGCCATCATCATCCGTATCATTGGCGGCAACACATCGGGACTGACCACCATCATCGTCAATGTTGCAATACCAATGATCATCCTGACAACCGTTGCCGTGGCGATCTTCTCCCTGATTGTCCACAACCTGATCAAGGAAAAGAAGACCCAGCGGGAAAAGGATCAACTTGAGTCTGAGATGGCCCGCAAGGATGCGGAGCTTGCGATCGCAGCTGAGATCCAGCAGAGTTTTCTCCCAAGCAGTATCCCCCAGATCGAAGGGTTCGAGATCGCCGGGAGGAATATCCCGGCAAAAGAGGTCGGCGGAGACTTCTTCGATGTGATGCCCCTTGAGGTTATCCCCTTTAATCAAAAGTGCATGGGTATCATGATCGCTGATGTGTCAGGAAAAGGGGTCCCGGCTGCGCTGTTCATGGCTCTCTCACGTATCGTCATTCGTGTGAGTGCCACCATGTTCCCGAAAGTCTCGGAGGCGATAACGTTTGCCAACCCGGTCATCAGTCGCGACTCGAAAACCGGCATGTTCGTTACCGTCTTTTATGGGATGCTCGATGGCAACCGGCACACCCTCTCCTATGTCAATGCCGGTCACAACCCCCCGCTCATTTTCCGCCTCGGGAGCGATACGACCCCCCTGGAGCTGGAGGCCACCGGGATAGCCATGGGGGCAATGGAGGATGCCCCGTACACGGAAGGGACTGTCGACCTCCAGACCGGTGACATTATTCTCCTGTACACAGATGGTGTGACAGAAGCGGTCAACAATCAGAACGAGATGTTTGATCTTCAGCGCCTGAATGACGTGGTCCAAAAGAACCGCGACCGCCCGGCAAAGGAGATCATCGATGCTGTCATCAGTGCCGTTGACTTGTTCAGCCAGGAGCAGCCCCAGTATGATGACATTACGCTGATGGTTGTCAGAGTATTATGACGCTCACACCAGACGGCACAGAATGGGCCCGCGGACTGAACGGGACAATGGTGGCACGTCTTTCCCTGCTGCTGGATCCGGGGAGCTTTTCCCCGCAGCGTCCCGGGGAGGATGGCGAACTGGTGGGCGGAACGGGAACGATTGAAGGGCGACGTGTCTGCATCATCGCAATCAATCCGTCAGCAACGGTGAAATGTGATCCGTATGACATACTCCAGCAGGAACTCGCGCTTCTCGACCTTGCGGAACGGGAAAAAATTCCGGTTGTCCACCTTGCGGATCGCCCTGGTCGTGTGGACATGGCAACGACTGCGATCCCGTACGGAATCCTCAAAACATTTATCGATCCCAGGGGGGCCGGAAGGATCTTTGCCCGGTTTGCGCACCTCTCCGGCATTGTGCCACGAATCGCCGTGGTCTTCCGTCCCATTGCAACGACCCTGACCTATCCCGTAGCCGAATGCGATACTGTCGTTATGCTCGAACAGGCCGGCATGTCGCTTGCCCGCCCCGACATGATGAAACTGATGACACACGACACGAGACCGTATGAGGAGTATGGAGGGGCACAGATGCACAACGGGATCTCGGGGACCTGCGATATGCTTGCAGCATCAGAGCGGGAGGCGCTCCTCTGGACGAGGAAATACCTCTCGTTCTTCCCCGGTTCATGGGCAGGCAGGCCCCCGCTTAACAATCCCGTCCCCCCGGTTACCGGATCGCCGTTTGGCACCTGTCGCATTCCCACCGATCCAAACGCGATTTTTGACATGCACCGGCTCATTGAGCAGTTTGTTGATGAGGACTCACTGCTGGAACACCGTGCAGCCTATGCCGGTGAGATTATCACCGCATTTTCCCGCATCGAAGGCATGCCCTGCGGGATCATTGCCAATAACCCGGCAGTCCGCGGGGGGATTCTTTTCCCCCAGAGCTGCCGGAAACTGGCTGCTTTTGCCTCTCTGTGTGATGCGTTCTCTCTCCCTCTTGTTTTTCTCGCGGACCTTCCCGGTTTCATGGTAGGAAAAGATGCCGAACAGGACGGTATCATCCACAGCGGGGCCTTAATCTTCTCGACCCTTGCCGCGCTTTCTGTGCCTCACCTGACTATTGTTGTCCGCAAGGCATACACGGCCGGGTATTATGCCATGGGTGGCGCGGGATTCGATCCAGATCGGATCCTGGCATTGCAGACCGCCGATATCACCATTTACGGCATGAAAGCAATTGATCATCTTGCCGAACAGCAGCAGATAGATACCAGGAAACGGCAGGAGCTCCGGGAATTCGCACAGGCAAACACGAGCCTTGAACATTACCTGAAATCCGGGTACCTGGATGCGATCATCAAGCAGGAGCATGTGAGGGAGAATATCCGGGAATTCCTTGAACGTGCGTATCAAAAGATGCCGCCCCGTGACCGCCCGAAGCGTGTACTTTGCATGTGAATCTCTTGTTTTTTAGTCCTGGCATATTCAGGTTGCTTCGTCAGCCTCGCCTACCCGCTCCCCTTCTTCCACATCGTCTTCCGTACACCAGATCTCAAGCGTGTGGTCAATACCGGCATATTCCTGGTGGTACTCCTCGACCGTTGAGCCGGGAGCCATCGGGACCGAGCTGATGAGTTTCCCGTCTTTGAACCCGTAGAGTTTCCGGTATTTCCAGCCGGGCTCAAGGACAACGGTCCGCTCGTAATAGACGTCCTGTGCCAGCTGGTGGGTGAAAAAGATCCCCGGTTCCCATTCAAAGAGTGGCTCGCGGACGTACCGGCGGATATACCACCGCAGCTCTGCAACGAGCGCAAGGGCACTGCTTAGTGCCGCACAGGAGATGTACACGCCGCAGGATTTCTTTTTCGGGTGGTAAAACCGCAGCGCCATGCGGCTGGTCTCCGAAGAAAAGAGGGTATGGTGGAGATCGGTGCCTTCGCGCTGGATCAGGAGGATGTTCATCCTTCTCTCCAAACCGTGCAGCCCATCGTAATGCGGGCTCAGGTGTACATCCGGTTATCGGCAACTGCCTCGTTCTTCACCTTGCGGGCAGCATCGGTGAAATCGACCATCTCGACTTTCTCTGCCTCGCGGCGGACGGCCATCATGCCGGCTTCACGGCAGATAGCTTCGAGTTCTGCGCCGGTGGCGTTCTCGGTCATGCTGACGATCGCATCCATGTCCACGTTGCCCAGCTGCATCTTCCGCGAGTGGATCTTCAGGATCTGGAGCCGGGCCTCCTTGTCCGGCACCGGGATCTCGATCAGGCGGTCGAACCTGCCCGGGCGGAGGAGTGCCGGGTCCAGCATGTCTGCCCGGTTGGTGGCTGCCATGATGCGGACATCGCCGCGGTTGTCGAAGCCATCCATCTCGGCCAGCAGCTGCATCAGCGTCCGCTGGACCTCGGCGCTGCCGCTGGTCCCGTCATTGGTCCGCATGCTCCCGACTGCATCGATCTCATCGATGAAGACGATCGCCGGTGCGCGTTCGCGGGCAAGCTGGAAGAGTTCCCGGACAAGGCCGGCTCCTTCTCCGATGAACTTGTGGACCAGTTCGCTGCCGGACATCCTGATGAACGTTGCCTTTGCTTCATGGGCGACTGCCTTGGCAATCAGGGTCTTACCGGTACCGGGGGCACCAAAGAGGAGGATCCCCTTTGGCGGTTCCACTCCGATTCGCTGGAAGATCTCCGGGCGGGTCAGCGGGTACTCGACGGCCTCACGGACTTCCTTTATCTCGTTGGCAAGGCCTCCGATCTGGGCATAAGATATATCCGGAGATTCCTCCAGTTCCATCACGCGGACACGGGAGTCATAGATATTGCCAATCACCTTGACGATCGAGAGAGCGTTATTGACCGCAACCTTCGCACCCGGTTTGAGCAACGGGCGGAGTTCTTCACCAGCAGTAGTAAGGTATTCCTGGTTATTGCCCTGCTGGCGGAGATAGATATCCCCGTTCTCCAGGATATCGACGACCACGGCAACGAAGAGCGGCATGCGCTTGAGCTGGTTGTTTTCGCGACGGAGCTGGCCGTTCTCCTTCTGGAGATCTTCGATCTTCACCTTCAGGTCGAGCAGTGCGGCTTCGAGCTCGTTGAGCTGGATCTGGTACTTGAGCTCGCTGGAAGGGGCAGAGCTGTTAACGGCGGTCTCTTCCATATCACTCTTATATCTTCATCTTCAACCATTTATGTGGTGTGATTTTGCATATCAGCGGAAGAGGTATATCCCGTGGAAAAGCCCACGGAAGGCTGCTTGTGAGCCCGGCCCCGATCTCGTTTTTGTCCGGCGTTGACCCGGAGACCGGTGTCATCGTGGAGAAGGGCCATCCTCTCCAGGGAACGAGTATCACAGGCACGGTGCTTGCCTTCCCGTATGGGAAAGGATCGACCGTAGGCTCCTATGTCCTGTATGCCCTGAGCCGGAACGGCCATGCCCCTGCTGCCATCGTCAATACCGAGGCGGAGGCGATCATTGCAACCGGTGCTATCATCGGCGGGATTCCGATGATTGACCGGACGAGCGTCCCCCTGGTTAAACTGAAGGATGGCGTCTCTGTCACCGTGGACGGGGATATAGGCACAATGGAGTATGAAGGGGAACTTTGCGAAGCGTGACCTCGTTTTGGTCCAGCGTAACTATCAAATAACCCCGGGTTGCATGTTCTGGTATGCAAGGCAGATACACAGTGTTTTTCATCATCCTTCTCTCTGCAGCGGTTCTTATTGCCGGGTGCACTGGCACAACCGGCCCCGCTCCAGCGCCCGGATCGGCTCCTGCCGGAGCTGCTCCCTCGGGCAATACCCTGGTTCCATCACCAACAGATGTTGTTCCGGAGAACAACCAGGTCTCGGTCACCGTCAAGGAAAAAGAGTACAACGGGAAGATTTATGTTGTCTTTGATGGTGGTAAAGGGCAAAACCTTGTGAGTTCCATTGATGTGACGCTGTACCGCTCTGACGGAACGACCCAGACTGCAAAAATCGGGAAGAACAAAGGTGATGAGGTGGAATTTGTCGGGACCAAGGACCCGAACAACCCTGACCGCGTTGTCGTCTATGTCTCAGAGATGAACGGCCAGACCTACAAGGTCACCGATGTGATCAGCGAATACCGCCAGCGCTGATCGCGATCCACAATCCTCTTTTTTTCTCCCGTGCCATACTCTGGTAGCCATGCAGGTCAACTGGAGGATAATCCATGCGGCAAGAAACTCCTTTGCGGTCCTCTATGCGGCCTGCGAACGGGAAGGGATTCATCTCAATCCGGTTGATGCACCCACCGGAGACATCACGTGCTACAGCCTGACATCGATCAGTGCCGAACGCTACCAGAAGGAGATTGCTGACACTGATCGTATCACGATTGTCGGCGGACCGCATGCAACGGCCGCACCTCGTGAGGTGGCCGGTTATGCAGACTATGTGGTGATTGGCGAAGGGGAGTATACGCTCCCCCGTCTCCTCCTCAACCTTATTCGTGGCGGGGACGGAAGGATTCCCGGCGTCATGACCGGGGATTGGTACCAGCCTGCAGATGCCGCAGTCCGGCTGGATGCCTACCCGCCTTTCTCCGAGTACAAGGGCTATATCGAGATCTCGCGGGGCTGCCCGTTCTCCTGCGGCTACTGCCAGACTCCCCGGATCTTCGGCCACTGTATGAGGCACCGGTCCGTTGACGAGATTGCACGGTATACACAACGGCACTCCCAGTCGAGATTTGTCACCCCCAATGCCCTCGCATACGGATCGGACGGCGTTCATCCGCGGTTCGACAAGGTTGAACGACTTCTCCGTGCCTGTCATAACCAGGTCTTTTTCGGGACCTTCCCCAGTGAAGTGCGCCCGGAGTTTGTCTGTACGACGTCAGTGGACCTGATCAACCGCTATTGCACGAATACCCGGCTGCACTTTGGTGCCCAGTCGGGGAGCGATACCGTCCTCTCCCGGCTGAAGCGGGGGCACACGGTGGCTGATGTGATCACCGCGGTAGATCTCTGCCGGGAGCACGGGATGACTCCTGTCGTTGATTTCATTGTAGGGCTCCCGTTCGAGACCGATGAGGACCAGCGGGCAACGCTCGACCTGATCCGCGAGGTGGCACGGGCCGGTACCGTCCACGTCCACCGTTTCATCCCGCTGCCCGGGACATCTCTTGCCGGTTTGCCTGCGCGTCCGCTCCTGCCCGAGACCGAAAAAGTCTGTGGTGACCTGGCTTTACGGGGACACCTGACCGGTTCGTGGAATGACCCTGAGATAAGGTTTTTACAACGTCATTCAAATGATATACCATGAAAGATGTGCTGCTAATAGCAGATCTCCATGGTCAATTCGGTAAAATTGATTCATTTCTGGAGCTTTCTCCGGAAGCGGTATTTATTGCAGGCGATAT
>Ga0302253_1002051_pt1 | contig 10632 bp, 5 predicted proteins | sample AAG_RA_Trp_MG_FD_193537 | JGI IMG/M metagenome (GOLD analysis project Ga0302253, IMG submission 193537) | Enriched activated sludge microbial communities from anaerobic digester in WTTP, New Holstein, Wisconsin, United States - AAG_RA_Trp | ecosystem: Engineered > Bioreactor > Anaerobic >... | reverse complement strand
TCGTCGCCGCCCTGTCCAATCCTTTCACCACGATTCTCGCCCATCCCACGGGACGGCTGCTCCTCGCCCGGGAAGCCTACCGGCTGAATATCCAGGAGGTGATCGACGTTGCGGCGGCGGAGGGAAAGGTGCTTGAATTGAATATCAATCCCCAGCGCCTGGATCTGGACTGGAGAAACTGCATCCTCGCCAAGCGGAAAGGGATCAAGATCGTCCTGGGGCCCGATATCCATAACCGGGAGGCCTTCGATTACCTGCCCCTGGGAGTGAAAATCGCCCGGAAAGGCTGGATCGAGCCGGACGACTGCATCAACACCCTTTCCCGGGAGGAGGCGATCCGTTTTCTCGAGCAGCGGAGAATTCGGTGCCCTGGTGCGTAGCGCTTCCTTATATTATTACTTTGGCAACTGGACAGATCCTTCCAAGGGACGACCTCGGTTTCTGAAAAGCGAGATTCTTCGCTTCGCTCAGAATGACAGCCGGCAGGCCCATTCGAGGAACACCGCCGCCGAAAAAGCCATACCTTCATGTCCTTCTGAGGCGTGAGCCGGAAAATCTCTTCCTTTTAACAGACCGTGATGATTCGATTCTTCGCGGAGTTTATCCTTGAGCGAAGCGAAGGACTCAGCATGACAGCCGGCAGGCCCATTCGAGGAACGCCGCCGACGAGAAAGCCATGCCCTTCATGTCCTTCTGAGGCGCCAGCCGAAGAATCTCTTCGTCCGGCATGACGTTTTGAATATTTGCTTGCCGATGTAATATGTTACCGTCAATCATTCCGGCTTCCCGGCCGGAGGGGGTGTATCTGTCTGTAATCCGGTCAAACCTTTTTTTGACGCGGGCGCTTTTCCTTTTTATCCATGCTGCGCCAGCACAGTTCCAGGCTGTTCAGAATGGCGTTTCTGGCGACCTCGTCGCCCGACTCCAGGATCTCCTGAAGTTTCATGCATCCTTCCCTTACTTCCGAAGACAAGCCTTCGCATGTGGGGTATGTCCTCTTCTGCGAAACGCCGGCATCTTCTTTATCGGCAATGAGCCATTGATCGATGCCCAGGCCTCTCTGGAGGCAATAATCGACCAAGAAATTTTTGATCGTTCCGCTTTTGGCGCGATTATTCAAATCCGATGGTGAAATTCCCAAATCGACGGCCAACGCTTTTTGGGTTTTATATCCAAAAGTGTTCATAAATCGTCTTAGAATATTTTTCCCGTCATTCATTTTAAAATGTATTTTTTAGCTTGACAAGATTCATTGTATTGTGTATTGCTTGCTTCCATCGAATGACGTTTAAAGTAACAACGACTGGGGGACAGCGTCATGCTGAACAACATTTCAACGATCATTTCCGAAAAAGGCAAAAAGGTTCCAGCCGATACCTGCCGCAAATCGGACCTTTCCTGCAAAATCGCTGACTACTCTCCTTCCGCCAAAGTGATCGCCAAATACGTTGCGGATCACCCGGAGTCTGTGAAGAGGTTACCCGCCTCGTCATCATCGCGATTCCCGGCCTTAAGGAATGTTGATAACGCCCTTCTCAGGGCGGCTGGCCCATCTTCCTCCACTCACTCAACGTTATTACGGGATGACCGGCCGATTTTTCCCTGTCCAGTTCCGGTTGCAAAGCAAGATGATCAGCCGCGGCCTCTTCCGGTGAGGAACACCGGGACACTTCGCGGTAATCGATACAGGAACACCGTTTGTCCTTGCGGTCTGCATCCGGCTCGATCGAAATGGTTCCAAGGCCGGTGGTTAATTTTAAAAAATATCTCGACGGATTCGACCCATAGCGAGGCGACGAAAAGGGGCTCCCGGTCAAGATCACGGGCAAATCCCGTTCAAGTCTCGTATATTACAATAAATACAATAACATACAAATCAGACAAATGAATGCTGACTCAATTTTAACGGCCCTGTAACAAGTCGGTCAGGCTGTCATGCCGGACTCGGGGGCTGTGTTGCAATATCATTCCGGGGTGTCAGCCACCGGAAACGCAGTGTTCTGGAAAAAGATCACTCAAAATTACGTCATTTGAGGGGGGAATTTACCTCAAAAACAGGACGCTTCCTGCTCATTGAAAAACAGGGATTTTTATTGATTTCCTTTATATTTCAGTTCGTGTCTCTCTCCGGGATGGTGGAAACCCCTCGCCTTCAGGCGAAGCGTATTTTTGCGAAATCCCGAAGAGATGAGCACCTTGAATTCTTCGATAAAGCGGCCGCAAAGGAGTCGAATTGATTCGACGCGGCTGCTGAACCCATCGGTTATAGCCGATGGTCGTTCAGTTTGGGCTCCTTCTGAATATGGGACACCGCCATTGAACAGGAGGGGCCAGGCATGTTCGATTTCCGGCTTTCACTTCCGGGACTTGCCCATGATTCCATTCCCTGTTTTTCCACCATCGGCGTGGATTCCATCTCGCCGGTATCGGTCCGAAAGGAGACCTGCTTTGATTGTTCCGGCGCGATTCATCCAAACCAGGGAGCGTATCCTGTCGGATCGGCGGTGAACGAAAAGAGCCCGGGAAGAATGACGGCTTCGTAAACAGGGGTGGCCTCTCCCAAGCGACTGTGTCGCAACGGGTATTTTGTCATTTCGACCGCAGGGAGAAATCTTTAAGTGAAGTTATATCAACCTATCAAGATTTTTCGCGTTCGCTCGAAACGACCATTTGTGTCATGATGGCACAGCCCCGATGCAGTGACGCGATCCGGTACATAAAGATTTCCCGGTCTTCATCCCGAAGTTTTTGTGAAAGAACGCAACGGACAATCCGGAGCCTGCGCTGCAGTTTCTTCAGCCTCCGCATGAGATCCATCATTCAAAACCATTACAAAAACGCGAAACTTCCGCGCATATCCCACACCGCCGAGCAGAACCGGTCGATACGACAACCCGCCGCATGTGGGCTAAAATGTTTATGATACAGCTGATGCTGAAAGTGCTTCTATATACACAATAACGCCGCACAGGCAATGATAAATTGAACCCCCTTCCTTTGACACCATTGAATCCATGATCATTATGGGGGATAGCAACAGCCCTTACCCACGGCCCTCTGATCGACTTTGGTTCAAGTCACCGTTTCTCCACCCTCGACGGGAATCCTGAAAGATCATTACATTACTTTCCCCTCCCCCTGCGGGAGGGGATGAAGGGGAGGGGGAGAATACCATCGGCAATGCGGGCACTGAACACCGCCACCCCGGCCCTCCCCCGTCAGAGGCTGTGTCGCAATGTCATTCTGAGCCGTCAGGCGAAGAATCTCGTTTTTTAACATCCTGTTATGATTAGATTCTTCACTTCGTTCAGAATGACCTCAAACGTCAATCGGGTATTACGACACAGTCTCTCAAGGGGGAGGGAACTCAAGTACGGGTTCTGCCACCGTCGAGGCGAAAGGGATTTTAAGTCCGTTTTCCCCTCGCGGGAGGGAATGAAGGGGAGGGGAAAAATACCATCGGTAAGACGGGCACTTAACAACCCATACGCTGACCATCCCCGTCAAGGGAGAGGGGCAGGGATGGCTTTTCTTACGGTTTTAATAGTCTGGTTAGAGACAGATCATTGGTTAATGCAATCCATAACGACGAGTAAAGGAGGACATGATGCTTATGAAATCCAGCCACCACATGATGTTTAAAAAACAAATGGCATACCTGGTGATCATCGCCTGGGGATGTCTGATATCCGGCCCTGTGTGGGCGGCACCCCAGGGCGGCGTGGTCACATCCGGTACGGCAACGATCAACCAATCCGGCCATGTCACCAACATCAACCAGGCAACGCAGAAGGCAGCGATCAACTGGCAGAGCTTCAGTACCAGGCCTCAGGAAACAGTCAACTTCCACCAGCCGAACGCCGCCGCCATCGCCTTGAACCGGGTGATCGGGAATGAACGGAGCATACTGGAAGGTGCGCTTAATGCTACCGGCAGGGTCTTCCTTATCAACTCCAACGGCATCCTCTTCGCTAAAGGCTCCACCGTCAATACCGCCGGGTTCATAGCGAGTACGTTGAACCTATCGGATGAAGACTTCACCGCCGGAAATTATGCCTTCACAAAGAACGGTCCCACCGGCTCGGTGATCAACATGGGGACCATCACCGCCAAAGAGGGCGGTTACGTGGCCCTCCTCGGTCCAGCCGTCTCCAACCAGGGGGTCATTGCCGCCACCAGGGGGAGCGTAGCGCTTGCCTCCGGTGACAAGGTCACCCTCAACTTCAACGGCGACTCCCTCGTGAACGTCACGGTCGATCAAGGTACCTTAAACGCTCTCGTTGAGAATAAAGAGGCCGTCTACGCCGACGGGGGCAAGGTCATCCTCACTGCGAAGGCAGCCGATGATCTCCTTGGTGCCCAGGTCAATAACTCCGGCATCATCCAGGCACGAACCATCAATGACCTGAAAGGCTCCATCACGCTCTACGCCCACGGCGGCACCGCCGCAATCGACGGCACCCTCGACGCCTCCGCTCCGATCACCGGTGACGGCGGCTTCATCGAGACCTCCGGCGACCGGGTGAAGATCGCCGATCGTGCAAATATAACCACAGCTTCTGCTAAAGGAGCTAACGGCATCTGGCTGATCGACCCGGATGGGTTTGCCATCACTCGTACCGGCGATATGACTGGGAACACCCTCACCAACGCCCTAAAGTCAGGCAACGTCACCATCGCCTCGACCTCCGGCAAGGGCATAAACGGCAACATCGACATCTACGATCCGGTGGACTGGTCGGCCAATACCCTGACGTTGAACGCCACCAACAACATCTATGTCTACAGGGAGATGAACGCCACCGGCACGGCGAGCTTCGCCGCCAGTTACGGCCATCTCCTGGACGCCAACGGCAACCCCACGACCATGGTGTCGGGTGCAGGCAATGCCGACGGTACGCCATACGGTCTCTATACATATGCGGGCCCGCCAGACAGGGATAATTATCGCACGGTGTTTTTCAGCCGGGTCAATTTCAGCGGCAGCGGCAGCGTGATTTTAAACGGCAAGCCCTACACGGTGATCAACAAAGCATCCGATTTGCTGAACGTCAAGGATAATTTGGATGGAAACTATGTGCTGGGCAGCGACATCGGTGGGTTAAAAGATTCCATCACGGGTATGGACGCTTTTACCGGTAATTTCAATGGTCTCGGTCATAGGATCAGAAGCTCCGGAGTGACGGCAACAGGGCTTTTCGGCACCATTGGCGCGAACGCAACGCTCAGCAACCTCGGTATCGTCGAGAGTTGGTTTCCGGCCGCTGCCGACCCGTCCGTTGCCGTTCCGGCGGTGGGGATGCTCGCGAATGTCAACCACGGCACCATCATCAACAGCTTTATTGGCAACGATGGAAATTACGGTAGCCTGGAGAACTCGAATATCATCGTTGTCGGTGGTCTGGTGGGCAAGAATTCCGGCCTGATTGCACAATGCCATAATTACTCATCTTATGTCCATGCAAAGGACATTGCGGGCGGATTGGTCGGTATCAACGAGGCGTCCGGACGGATTATCGACAGCTCCGCGACACGTTACAGCGGACAATATAATTCATGTATCCGCGTGAGCGGACAGAACCCCAACGGCATTACGTACGTGGGCGGCCTGGTAGGAAAGAATTACGGACATATCGAGCGGTCCTTTGCGAGTATCCCCCTGTCCTTGACGGACTCTAATTCGCTGTCTGGCGCCTTTGCCGGGCTGAACGCGGGCACGATCGACCAGTGCTATGCAGCAGCGCCATGGGCCCCCCCCCACAAAGCCCCTCATCTCGCCGGGTTCGTCTGGGAAAACACGGGAACCATCACCAACTCCTATACCACCGCCCTCAGAAATGCGGAGAAGTGGGATGCCGGATTTGCCTACAACAATTCAGGTATTATCCGCCACGCCTACACCACGGTATATTCGGGGAACACTCAAAACAGCGTCAGATACGGTTTCATCTACAACAACACGGGCACGATCGATGACGCCTACTGGCAAGCGGACACGGGTTCAGGGGCGACGCCGGTTACCGACACGTCGGGGGCGACGCAGCTCGATGCCAAGCAGTTTTCAACCTTCTCAAACTATACGGGTTTCGACACGGATGTCTGGGGGGCGGACGGCCGCCCGTCCGGACGCCCTGTTCTCAGAAACCTTCCGATCTACGTTATGACCCGGTTGGACAGAATTCCTACCTATGGCGACGTCGTTCCGTATGACGCCGCTCCGAATTTCGTTTTTTATTCATTGAAGCTATTAGATTACGGTGTGCAGGGATGGGGAGACATCATCACCATAGCAGGCAGTAACGGCTATGTGGATGCAGGCAACCGGGCCGCAGCCGATGTCCTGGCGTCTTCGGTCTATAAGAACTTCAAGGGGGTCGTCATCATTCTGCCCAAGAGCCTGACCATCGTACCGTCGAGCAAGCTGGTTGCGGACAAGACCTACGACGGCACCATCGCGGGCACTGTAAACGACGGGGTGACCTTAACCTACAGGGGGGGCTTTGTGGGCAGCCAGACCCTGGACATCCACTTTAACAAGGCGACTTTTCCCGACAAGAATGTCGGTCAGGACAAAACCGTCACACTGGAATATGACTGGACAGGCACCAATGGCGGCAAGCCGAGCAACTATGATTTTTCGACCACGGGCACGGCGAGCATTACACCGAGGCCAATCAGTACCGTCCATGTCACGGCGGGAAACGATAAGGTCTACGACGGCACCACCACCGACACCGTGAGCTATCAACTGCCCGACAAGGCGGCAGGAGACGACCTCGTCCTGAACTATACCGCCGCCTTCACCGACAAGAACGTCGGTCAGGACAAGACCGTCACCGTCATCCCTCTTTCCCTTTCCGGAACGGATGCCTCCAACTACACGTTCGCGGCCACCTCTTCGCTCAAGACGACAGCCTCCATCACTCCTCTGACCCTCAGACTCTTTGGGACGAAGGCATCGGATGACGGCAATACTACCATCCCCGCAGAGAATATCTCTGCAACCAACCTCGCGGCCGGAGATGCGGTCACCTTCGGGGGATCCGTCAAGATCGCCGCCACGACGACCGGTCTGCAGGAGATGACGGACATAAGCGGTCTGGCGATCGACAATCCCAACTACACCCTGGCTGGCAGCAGCGGTTGCGCCATCGTCGGGAACGCAAGCATGATGCTCGACAAGGTGGCCTCCGGTACGGCTGTGATCAATACAGTCGGCACCACGACCACGATCACCACCTCCGACAAGGCCGTGCTCGACTGGCTGCGTTTCAAGATAGGGGCCAACGAGACTGTCAATTTTGTCCAGCCCGCCGTCACTTCCATTGTCTTAAACCGGGTGGTCGGTGGCGAAGCCACGGTGATCAAGGGAGTACTGAATGCGAACGGCAGGGTTTTCATCATCAACTCCAACGGCGTGCTTTTCTCCGCGGGTTCCAGTGTGAATACGGCCGGCCTTGTTGCCAGCGCCCTCCATCTCGACAACAGCGATTTCCTTGCCAACAACTACGTATTCACCGCCTCCACCGGCAACGGTTCGGTGATAGCCGAAGGCGACATTTTCATCGTGGAGGGCGGGTTCCTGGCCCTGGTTGCCAGGCAGGGCATCACCAATTCGGGCGTCATTACAGCCCACGGCGGCGATGCCCTGCTCATATCGGCCGGCCAATTGACCCTCACCCTGAATGACAGCGGGCTTACCGGCTATGCCATCGAGAACCTGAATGGGACGACCCAAGTAGGCGGCCACGTGAATCTGGGATCGGCCAGCGGTAACGGTGGCCTCCTCGAAACGGCGGGTAAGGACGTAAAACTTTCCGGCGCCTTTGCCCTCAACACCGGCACCAATGGGACTTGGTCATGGACCCAAGACGCCATCACAATCGGCGTCGCTGGAAGCCTCAGCGGTAATTCAGTCGGAAACAATTTGGATTTGCGCAATCTTATTCTCAACGCGCACAATAGCGGTATCACCGTCAATGATGCGGTGGCTTGGTCGGGTGACACGGCTTTGACCATGAACGCTAAGACCGGCATCACCGTCAACAATCCCATTGCTTCAGCCGGAACCCAAGCTTCCTTAACCCTTACAGCAGCGAGCGAAGATGTCTCGATCAATGCACCAGTCACCGCCACGGGTTCGAATGCAAACATGGCATTTAATGCCGCGGGCGACATTAACATCAACAATGCCGTCGTCCTCTCCGGCGACAACGCCGCACTCACTATGAACTACGGCGGCGACTACAAAATCCGCACCAGGGCCACCTACAGCGGCGCAGTCCTCGATGCAAAAGGCAAACCCATACCGAAGAAGGACACGAGCGGAGGTGTATACGGCAGTATCACTTTAAACGGGGAGAAATCCACCCTCACCATAAACGGCACTCCCTACACGCTCATCCACAGCATGAACCACTTGGATTTGCTTGACAAGAACTATGGTGTCAACGGGATGTATTACAACCCGAGAAGAGGTGCATATGATGCGGCGGCAAATGCATCCATAGGAAACGCTATAAGGAATTTTACTGATGCTGGCGGCAGCGAGACCTTTTACAATCCTACGACAGGCAAAAAAGACATACCGGCAACAAAGAAAACGGGTGATGTAATTTACTACTATAACCCGGAAACGAAGTCATATGATCTCACCGTTGCATATACCGGTAAAATTGACAGGTACTATTACAATCCGGCTACCGAAAAGTACGATATCCCAAACTACGATCCTGTGAGCGCAAAATACTATGACCCGTCAAGTTCTTTACCGTTCACGCAACGGTATAATCTGACTGCTCTTTATACCGGACGGAAATATTATTACAATCCGAGTACCGGAAAGTTCGACAAGGCGGACTATGATACGACGAGCAATACATACTACGACCCGTCAACGGGGACATATCATCTATCTGACAGTTACAGCGGCAAGGATTACTATTACAATCTCTCTACAGCAAAGTACGACAAGACAGACTACGATACGACAAGTGGGAAATGGTATGATCCGGTAACCGAGCTTTATGCGGCAAGTTCCAATCAGGGCTCCAAATACTTCAATCCAACAACAGGATACTACGACAGAACCTCTCCTTACGTCGTCTCCGGCTACTACGCACTGGCGCAGAATCTCGACGCTTCCGGGACTACTTACGTAATGTCTCCGATCGGTGCTTTCTCCGGCACGCTTGCAGGATTGGGTCATACGGTCAATAGCCTGACGATGTCGAGTTTAGAACGTTACAGCGGTTTGATCGGAGAGATGACTGGAGGAAGTGTCATAAGGGATATCGGTGTGGTTAATGCCAATGTTTCCATTTCCCCGCAGAGTCACCACGGAAGCGGCGCATGGACCGCACTGGCCGGCAAGATCAGCAACGCTACCGTTAGCCATGCATACAGCACGGGCATCGTGCCGAGTGCCGGGCTCATTGGGATTGCCGATAGATCGATTATCTCGGATTCGTTTTCCGATGCATATATATCCGGCGTCGGAGGAGGGTTGATAAGGATAGCGCGTTACTCGACCGTGATGCGCTCACACGCCACCGGAGACGTCTCCAGCGGGGGTGGTTTGATCGAGAGGTCTTCGGCCACCGACATCGCCTATTGCTATGCCACGGGCAACGTAGGCTCCGAGGGTGCAGTGTCTCTGGGACAGGGCGGATTGGTCGGTCAGTATTACGATGCCACGGATCACTTTGTTGTCAACTCCTTCGCAACGGGAAACGTCACGGGCATAGGGAGCATTGGGGGCCTGCTCGGACAAACCGGTGGAACCCTCACTATCGACAACACCTATGCGACTGGGAATGTGACACTTACGGTCGGAGGCTTATACGGTGCAGGCATCGGCGGATTGATTGGAAACGGAAGTGGCACCATCAGCAACTCTCATGCTACCGGAAATGTCATCGTCTATGGCAGTAATCGGGATCACGATTGCTTTACTACGGGCGCGGGCGGATTGATCGGCTCAGGGGGAGGCACCCTTACCAACGTCTATACCACAGGCAAAGTATACGCTTCCGGCGTAAGCTATGTCGGCGGTCTGATCGGTCTGGGGGGAGGCATTCTCACCAACGTCCATTCCACGGGGGATGTCGTGGGCGGCAGAAGAGTGGGCGGCCTGATAGGATGGGGCGAGGCTGCGATCTATGATTCTTATGCGTCAGGCACGGTGACAGGAACCAATGCCAGTGCCTGGGACTTGAGCGTCGGAGGACTGCTCGGATTTGGCGGAATCACGGAGATGGAAAATACCTATTGGAATGCCGACCATACAGCTGGGGGTATTTTCTCGGGCGTAGGATCGAGCACCAAAAGTCAGGGCCTGACCCAAAAACAGTTCAAGGATCTCCAGTACTACCGTGACGGAACGATCGACCAGGTCCTGGCCGACCGCGCAGCCCGCCAGGACGCCTTCGAGGCCGACGCCGGCAGCGTTGCCGCCGGGACGACCGGCCGGACCCTCCAGCGTGACACCAATCCGTCAAGCGGGGCCGCCACCCTCGGCGAAGGGCAGCGGCAACCATCCCTCGACGACCACATCGTCTTCGCCGATTCGACCGACTACGGCGCCCACATCAGGGCCATCAGCGCCGACGGGGTTTACTTCGACCTCGACCT
>Ga0302253_1002050_pt1 | contig 10635 bp, 9 predicted proteins | sample AAG_RA_Trp_MG_FD_193537 | JGI IMG/M metagenome (GOLD analysis project Ga0302253, IMG submission 193537) | Enriched activated sludge microbial communities from anaerobic digester in WTTP, New Holstein, Wisconsin, United States - AAG_RA_Trp | ecosystem: Engineered > Bioreactor > Anaerobic >... | reverse complement strand
AAAAGAGATACGTTCTAGAAAACCCGAGCGTCGCTTCGCTCCGAGTGGTATGTTTTGAAGCGGAACGCTGGACTGGTTTCTACCGGAACACTGGTCTGATTTCCCCGGAATACGCATATAGGTCGATCTCGTATGCACAGTTTTTGGGGGAAGACCGCTTCCAACCAGTATTTTTCCGATCATTAATCCAGACATAAGGGTTTTGTCCTGGTGGCGTGTTTGGGTCACAAAACTTTTTAAGGTAAAACTGAGAAACATAATGATGTTTCGCCATGATTAAAGTATATCGCATCACCGCGACAACGTAGTGTCGGCCCCCAAAAATCGTTTTTGCCCCAAAATTGCCGACAAATTGCCGTTAAATTTCTGATAAACCAATTCTCCGTCGGGCGGGGTATTCCGCCGTATCATGAAAGGGCGGGGACAGCATAAGGCGGGCCAGGCCGGGGGCGGCGGCCCCCTCGCGGCCAAACGCTACCGGCCTGGCCTTACCTTATTTTCTTTGCCGTCTCCCCTCCCCGCCGGTGGCGGCCGGACAATACCAGGAAAGACCACCGCGGCGGCCGCAACAGCGGACGCCGGGGTGGTTTTTCTTCAATACTGCGGCCACCGGCTCAGAATAAGATAGAAATCAATACGGGCCCGAGCCGCGGGCGGGGCGCAGCCCCGCAGGCGGGCGAGGGCAGATTCTTTATGGATTTGACTCGATACATTTTGCTCTTTGCAGTGGGCGCGGGAAATAATTTTCTTCGTTGGCCGTTCGTGGCGCATAGCGCCTGTTACGGCACGGGCATGGCCCGGTGCGGACGCCGGGGGCGTTGATAAGAGCGGGCCTCCTTGGGAGCAGGTGCGAAGGCGCTTTAGTGCCGCCGCCCTGCGAACCGCCTACTTAGCGGCAAGGAGCAGTGCGGGGCCGCGCTTCGTGGCCACGCCTGCGACGACATCTCGCGGATAAGAGCGGGACTCCTTCGTTAAAACGGGGCAAAAGCGGGATTTATAATGTTTCCTCGGGATGTTGCGCGAAGTAGGTTCTAACTTCATCCTGAAAGGCCCGCCAAATTTCTCGTTCTGGATTTGGCGCAAAAAATTGACCGCCGGCTTGCCCGGCGGTTATTTTTTGCCGTTATGGGTCCGATGAAGAAGACTTCTTCGGAAACAGCAAAACCGCGCCATCAGAGCCGCGGTTTCCCATTTATTGCCGGCTTCTGATTCTAAACGAACTACGGTGAACCTAGTTAGCGAAGCGCAATAATCCCACCCGTATGCCCAGGCCGCTATTTCTATTGTAAAATTGGGAACATGAAAACCCTTAAGCCTTTTAAAAAGAATTCCTGGGGCATTTTCTACAGGGTGAATCGCGCCAGCGATATCAACAAACAACTCATAGATTCGCTTGAGTGGCCGGAAGATATTTGTCTGGGCATCTCTTTTAAGCCGATGCCGCTGAAGGCCCTGCTTAAAAACAAACTGCGGCTCCCCTCTGAATATCGGGCGGCAATATGCTGTTATTCCCGGGGGCGTGGCTCACGAAAAACATATCCGGCTGCACCTTCTTTTGGAATCGAGACGCGCCCCCCAAAAAACCTCAAGGAACTTAAACGCCTGCAGATCTCCATGGCTTACGATTTTGCCAGAAGGAAGAAGGGCGGGCTGAACAAACAATTTAAGAAGTCCCTACGAGGGTATCTCGAGCAATCCTTAGCCAAAACCAAATCTTTAATCCTTACACGCAATGCCCGCCCGGAAGGTTTATTTTCCTTACTGCCGGCAGTAGGCGGCAATGTTTCGCCTGTAAAATACGATGGGATTACCTGGCATCAATTCCCGGGCAAAATAACGGCCAATCAAAGAAAAAGCGCCTATCATCAGGTTTCAAAGTGGCTTAAAAAAACAGCCAACCTGCAAGTCGCGGCTAAATTTTCCCCGGGGGACATTGCTCTCATAAAGTTCCTTTCCGGCATAGATTTTGTCGTAAGTAGCGTTCAGTTTACACGCAACCCATAGAAGAAATCTCACCCCCAGGGCCATAGGACCTATCTGTGCCCTAGGCCCCGCGACTCTTACGCTCCAAACCGTTTGCCACTATGCTATTAGTGTAAGTTCCTTGTAACTTGGGGAATTGGCCCCGGGGTATCCACGAGCGGACCTTAATCCGCTGCAGCCAGGGAAAGCAAAATCAGATTTGCTTTCCCTTTTTTTATGGGAAGTTGCGGAGAAGCCTTAAAAATGGCAAAGTATCATGGTTAGGGGGAACAAAGATGGGGTCTTCTCCAAAGTGAGTGGGTAAAATAGCAGGGGTTTGGGTAGCTGTATCCGTCTGGCAGTTGGTCTTTTCGCTCTTTGAAAATCTTGTCATAATCTTGAGATGCGTAAAAAGCTCAAGTTAGAGGACACGTATCGCTTCCCAGGTTTCAGGCCCGCGGCCATGGTCCACGGCGTCTTTGGGGACCAGAAGGCGCGCGTGGTTGCACTGAAAAGGACTGGCACCAGGATGGTCTGCGGCGGCTGCGGCGCTGTGAATCACGCAGTCTACGACAGCAAGGTCCGCAAGGTCCGGGACCTGCCCTGCGGCGACCTGCGCGTCTACCTTGAGGTGGAGGTCCACCGGGTCAAGTGCCGTAAATGCGGCAAGGTCCGCCAGGAGAAACTGGACTGGCTGTCCGACAACCCGGGCTACACGAAGAGATTCGCTTTTTTTTACGGGGCGGAGATGCCGGGAGAGCACGATAACGGCGGTGGCCGCGGAGACGAGGCTGGACTGGAAGACCGTTAAGGACCTGGACAAGTTTTATATGCGGGCGCAGCTGGCCCGCGCCGGCAAGCCGAGGCCGAAAGCGATAGGCGTAGACGAGGTATCCATCCGCAAAGGGCATACCTACCGGGTGGTGGTCAGTGACTTGGAGAAGCGCCGGCCGATCTGGTTCGGAGGCGCGGACCGGTCGGAAGAGAGCCTGGGGCTGTTTTTCAGCGAGCTCGGCGAGAGAAAGAGCCATCGCATCCGTATGGCGGTGATGGACATGTGGAAGCCGTTCCGGGCGGCTACGAAGAAGGCGGCGCCGCAGGCGGCGATAATATTCGACAAGTTCCACATCCTGCGGCACCTGGCCAACGCGCTCGACGAGGTGAGGCGGTCGGAATACGCCAGGCTGGCCGGGCAAGAGCGAAGCTACATTAAGGGCCAGCGCTACACGCTGCTGTCGCACAAAGAGAATCTTACGCGCAGCGGGCGGCGCAACCTGCGCAAAGTGCTAAGGCTCAACAGCCGGCTGAACGCGGCATACGTTTTGCGGGAATCGTTCGGTCAGTTATGGGATTACGAGAGGGAAGGCTGGGCGCGGCGCTTTTTCGAGAACTGGCGGGAGTCGCTGAAGTGGCAGCGGCTGAAGCCGTTCGAGAAGTTCGCGGCGATGATAGACAAGCACTGGGACGGGATCGCGGCGTACTGCCGGCCGGAAAACAAAGTGTCGCTGGGGTTTGTTGAAGGCCTGAACAACAAGATCCGGGTAATCCAGCGGCGCAGCTACGGGCTACGGGATGAAGAGTATCTGCGGCTTAAAGTGCTGACTTGTACACTGGAAGCGATATGAAATCAGGCAGAAAAGACCCACTCACTTTGGAGAAGACCCCAAAGATGAAAACAAACGATACAGTGATAATAGCTTTTCTTGTCGCGGCCGGGGTATTCTCAATCAATGTCGCGACCAAATACGTCACTGGTTTAACCGAAGTTCAGAAAAAAAGCATTCTGCCGGCCGCAAAAATGTCCTCCAGCAAAGTCCTGCTCTGCGAAGGCACCGAATGGTCGAAATACTCAAACCCCAAGTCACGGGCATAAGAACTTAACCAGCGAAATATCATCCGTGCGGGCATAGAGGGTCATTAATCGGCCTTTTATGCCCGTAACTTTTGGACACTGCGTGAAATTCAAGCAACTCGGCATTATTGTGGGCACAAAATGCAACTTCCACTGTGCCCACTGCGCTCTTGAAGACCGGGAAAGGGGCAGGAACCTCAGCGCCAAAGAGATTTATATCCTAAAAAACGCTATCGCCGAGTATGCTCCCCGCGAATTGCTTTTTACCGGCGGCGAGCCGACATTCTATATCCATCTGATAAACGAGCTGATTTCCGCGCACCCAAAGCCGCATAAGTGCCGCATTATTGTTACGACAAATGCCCACTTCGCAAAGTCCATCCCTGCCGCAAGAAAAGTTCTTACCTCGTTCATCGCGCTAAATAATGTGCAGGTTTCCTACGACAAATTCCACAAGAAATTCCTGCCACTGGCGAACGTAAAGAATCTATATACCGCGTGCAAAGAAATGCGCCTGAGTTTTCTGACACTTTTCGCGATACAGTCCCCCTTGGACCTGCCGCTAATGGCAGAATTGTCGAAACTGGGCAAATTCAGGATAGGGGTACAGAAAGTCATCCCGCACGGACAGGCCAGAAAAAACGGGGTCGGGTTCATCCATACGGTATTCGACAAGAAAGTCCTGAACAAAAGATGCCCGAATCTTGGCAGGATTGCTTATACGCGGGGACATGGCTTTTCCGTATGCTGCTCGGACCTGCTACGGCTGAAATCGAAAACACAGCTTGCCCATCCGACCATAAAGGAGCATCTGGCCAGCTATTTCTATAAATTGATGAGTGGACATACTTTTCGGGAATTGATACAAAAGTTTTCTTTAGCCGACTCCCCGTTAAACCCTGAGCATTCGGACGAATGTGTCCTATGCAAGCACATCTTCACGCAGAGGGCGCGACCAACTTGACCAATTTAAAACCAAGTGGCGCAGATGCCCGGAACCGCAAGCGCATGATGGGCATAGCGGTCATGCTGGCTCTTTTAATGACCCTGGCACTCGCATGGCCGGGCAGAGGGAACAAACAGTGGGAAGCACTACTGGCCGATGTTCCAAAAAACGTCTCAACCACGGATGCCGCGATTAATGGCGTTTTCTATGTGCTCAAACAAACCCATGAACCGCTATTCCGGGTGGACAACGGCCATGATTACACTTCCCGCCTGTTAAGATCATGGAGCCGGGATTTAACCTATAGACACTACACTTTCTGCCCGGACACGTCATTAGTTTTCATCCCCGGCAGAAAGTTCTCATCGGAGTTCTTTGAACAATATATCTCCAGCATAACCCATGCGTTCAATCAATCTGCCACAGTCTCCAAGACAGGGAACTGTTTTAATGTGAGGTTTAATAGGCCGAGAAAAAGCTATTTAGATTATTTGACACGCTACCAGCAAGCCCCGACCATAGATACCGACGGCCCATTTGAAGCCGGGCTAGGCCCATTCTATGCCAAGACAATGACTGCGGATGAGATACGGCTCATCAGGAAAGGGCCGGTTTCAAGGGGTTATGACAGCATTCTTATCCATCGGTATATTGGCTCTTCGGATCCGCAACTTCAGAACAGGCGCATCTCCGATTTCAACAAGATATCCGCTGTAGATATTCCAGATTGGGTCAGGAGTGAGCAAGTCGGTTTTCAGGACGTGGTACTTAATACCGTGACCCTGGTTATCAACCATCCGGACAAGAAGATCCGCAAATCGATATATAATTGCATGGATGTGGACGAGTTCCGCCGGGCTTTTATCTCACAAAGAAAAGAATTCTTGGACATACAAAGTGTCCTGCCGATAGGGACTGCCGGCGCAAAGCCGGGCCGCCCAGCACAAACATGCCCCAAAAGGCTGAAAACCAGCGAAAAACTTATTTTTGCAAACCTACGACCTGGCAACGAGGCCGAACTAAGGCTATTCTTTAAAGATTTCTTTAATAAAACCGGGCTGCGGGTGGAAATAATTACTTATCCGGTCCCCGTCTTCCTTGAGCTCCTGAAAAAGACTCCCCGGAAATACAACCTGGTAGTGATGTCAAAAGATGCGGTCCAAAGCGATCAGGCCCCATTTCTGAAGTACTCTCATATACTGGATTACGAAATGCCAAGCATAAACGCGAAATACGAAAAAATGCAGCGGACGGACGACCCAGAAAAGAGAGATTTACTAGGCATAGAAATCGCCAACGACATATCGATGGAATATGCCGTACTTCCGCTTTATCAGAGTGCACGGGAATACCATTATCCCAAAGGGATAAAGAATCTTGTCGTTGGCCGAGGATTCTTTGAGTATCCAGAGGTGGCAGAACTCCGATGGTGAAGCCTTTCACGCGCATATTGGCCTACAACTGGCGGCACTATGCGGCCGCCGTGCTGGTGTTCGTCGCTTTCTGGCAGGGTTTCTCTGCTTTCTCGGCGGTGCGGGTGGCGGACGACAAGCTGCTGACGGCAATGCGGCAGAATGCGGCGTATTTCGAAAAGGCGTTCCTGGACGGTGACGTGTTCGAGACGCAGCGCATCATGTGGCGCATCAAAAACGACAACATTAAGCGTATCACTTTCCACCCGGAGCAGTTCGAGGGGAGCCGCTGGATATTCAAGGAAGCCATTGTCGGCAATCTATACGACAGGCCCCATGCTCAGATAATGCATAATGTGCCGTTCATTTCCAACGGTGCCGAGCTGGGCCAGCTGGAATACGTAATAGACCTGGTGGATGTGAACGCGGCAGTGTTCGCGCAGAACGATGTCCTGTTCATCACCGTGGTGGTATTCTTCCTGGGGCTGCTGGCTTTCTCCAACATGGGCGCTATCCGGACACTGATGGCCATAGAACGCTCGGTCAACGAGATAAACGCAGTGAGCGGGGCCGGCAGCGGCGAGGCTATCCGGGAATCAATTAAAAAGAACATCAAAGCCATGCCAGGCGGCATCATCGGCACGCCTTTCGCGCAGATGACCGAGCGCATGAGCGGAGCGCTCGAGCAGGCGGCCCGGCTAGAGAGCGAGCTCGCGGTAAGCAAAGCCGTATCCGACATGGCCGCGCAGGTGGCGCACGATATACGCTCGCCGCTGGCCGCACTCGGCGCGGCCACAAAGGGCCTTGAGATCCCTGCGGACCAGCGCACGCTGATAGACGGCGCCGTGGGCCGCATGCAGTCCATAGCCAACGACCTGCTGCACCGTTACCGCGCGCCTGGTGCCGAAGTCAAAGCCAAGGTGGAGACCTGCGCCCTCTCCGACCTTATAACTCAGGTGCTGGCGGAGAAACGCCTGCAGCACAAGGACAAAACCGGAGTCTTTATAGAGTTCAGCGACGGCGACGGCATAAAGGCCGCCGTGGACCAGCGCGAATTCCAGCGCATAATTTCCAACCTGGTGAACAATGCCGTGGAGGCCTTCGATAAGGGCGGGACGGTTTCGGTCACCCTTTCGGCCTTGGACGGCAAGGTCCTGCTGAGCATCAAGGACGACGGCAAAGGCATTCCGCCGGAGATATTGGCCAAGCTTGGGCAGAAGGGCGAAACCCACGGCAAGACCGGCGGCACCGGCCTCGGCCTCTACCACGCGCGCACCAGCGTCGAAAGCTGGGGCGGCAGCCTCACTATCGAGTCCGAGCCGGGCAAAGGGAGTAGAGTTACCCTCACACTGCCTGCCGCGGCCAAACCGGCTGCCGGCCGGCGCGCCGTGCTGCTGGACGACGATCCGCTGGTGCACATGAACTGGAAGATGGCGGCCAAAGCGGCCGGCGCGGAGCTTAAGTCGTTCAAGACGCCGCAGAAATTCGCCGCCGCGGTTAAAACGCTCCCCCGCGATATCCCTTTATATATAGATTCAGAACTTGGCGAAGGCGTTAAAGGCGAGGACATCGCCAAAGAGCTGCACGACAAGGGCTTCACCGACATCACTATGGCCACCGGCCATGCCGCCGCCAAGTTCGCCCACCTCCCTTGGTTAAAAGTAACAGGCAAAGAGCCCCCCTGGTCCGCATAGCCCATCCCCGTATTTTCATTTGAAAATATATATTTTTCAAATTGGGATACTTTTCCTTAAAAACCACTCCTTAAGTGGCATTTCCCCTGGCAAACCGTTAAATTCCAACCCCGGCACTCACGGCACACAAATTGCTCTGTATTGAGCGAGATTGACACTTAGCCAGTTGAGAGGGGAAAAATGAAACTTGCGATCATATTGTTCTTCGCCCTGGGCGGTTTGAATTCACAGGCTGCCGACTTTGATACGCTTCTCGGCGCTTCGGCCAAGCAGGCTATTGCCGGTTCCGCTGAACTACCCGACTTCCCGATGCCGGAAACCCCTACCGTGCCGCAAATGCCGCTACCGTTCATGCCGCCATCTGATCCCCAGCCCTTCTTTACCGCAACCTGCATGCTCTATTGCCCCTGGGGTTACGATAACAGGCCCGGCGCCAACCCCTGCGCCTGCCATGATCCCTTTGAAGGGGACATGGCCTGCCGGCTGTCCTGTGAGGCTGGCGGGCCTGTGGATCCTATGTGTGACTGCGGACCGCTGTATTGGGCCAACTCCACACGCGGCAAGCGTTCCCCAAAGGCTTCCGGCGGTGACAGCAAGTCTCTGACTTCTTTCCTGGAGAGCACAGCCACGGTTACCTGCGGCGGGGTGGAATACTCCATCTTCGCCTTCCCCATGAACTGCGGCATGGAAAGCGTCCTCCCGCCCGACTGGTTGGAGACCGCCGCTTCCTACTCCGCCTGGCAGGATACGCGGGCCAGGCAGCCGCAGCTTAAGGATATGGCTTTTCAGTACTTCGCTGACTCCGGAAACGAGGCAGCCGCGAACGCAGTGGCCAGGCGTTCCAGCCGGATATTCTCGGACGGCGCCACCTTGTTCGTGGCCGATGACGGCAAAGTGGCAGGGATCGCGGACAAGATCGCTGCGCGGCGTGTATATGAGACAACTTTCCCCCTTACCGTCTCAGAGAAAGCCCGCAGGGACTTGGGCGTTCACAAAGACGTTGTGCGCGGCGTACTCGCCTGCATGGCGTCCGACGCCTGCTGGAATGGAGCGGCCGGCAACCACAATTAACCTTCCAAGTGGCTGGCATAAGAATTGCTCTGTATTGGACATAGCAGCATAAAACTCAAAAAGGCGGTTAATAAAGGAAATTATGAAAAAGAACAGCATACTGATAGCGGCGTTCGCGGTGATAGTAGCGGCCTCGGCCGCCAAGGCGCAGACCATGGACTTTGACGGCACCAAGGGACTGAAGCCCCAGAGCATGCACGAGATCTTCGCAGGTTCCAATCAATTCCTCCCCCATGAAGCACTGGCCCCTATCCCGGAGCCGGTGCCGGTCAATACGGATGAAACCCTTATGTCAATGATAGAGCCTTGGAATATCGATCAGCAGGATAACTGCCAGCAGATAGAGATCGCCCCTGGGCTTTATTTCCCGCTCTGCTTTGTTGGGGATGCCACCTCGATATTGAAAGCCAACCACGGCATCATACACGAAGTGCAGGCCAACCTCAAACGGGCCTACCCCGATTACTCGGCGCAGCCCGGCTTTACCGCCGCCATGAAGGCACTCTCCGGAGACAAGAGCACGAAAATCCTATATAATGGAAAAACCCTGTTCTTTGCCAAGAAAACGTCAACCAAATGGATAAGTGATGAGAACCTCGCTGCTCACGCAGAAAACCCGCACCCGACTTATCCTCCGTCCGATTCTGAACCGATTTTGCCGAACAACGGAACCAACACCTCCATCGGCGCCTTAGGAGGATCTATTGCCGGGTCTGCTAGCGGCCCTCTGGGGACTATTCTTGGCGCTATCGGAGGAGCAATTGTTGGTATTGCCGCCGACATAGCAGCTGGCTCTTAATATCTTTTTAATGCAAGCATAAAGATCAAGTCAAAACAATTTAGGATATAATGCACTAAACCGGATGCACTTTGTGGGGCCAATAATAATATGAAACTTAAAAACAAAATACTGGGAATCCTGATAAGCACCATTATTCTTTCAGCCATAGCCTTAACAGGCGTCTTTGAAGCCACTCTCCGCGGAGCCATAATCCTTATGGCATCAATCATTGGGCTTATGATTCTCGTGCCGTACATACTGGAGAAGAGAAGCAAAAAACAAAACAGATAATCTCCATAGAACGTCCCAACCAAAGCCGCCCCGGATCGAGGTCCGGGGCGGCTTTTTTGGCTTAGCGCCTAAGTGCCGCAAAAGTCCATCACCCCTCAAATCCGCCGCTTCTTTATATCCACGCCGTTCTCTCCCCCGGTGGCTGCTTAACATTAACAGGAAAGACCACCGCGGCGGCCGCAGCAGCGGACGCCGGGGTGGTTTTTCTTAAATACTGCGGCCACCGGTCAGCCTGAGATAGATATAAAAATCAGGCCCGAGCCGCGGGCGGGGCGCAGCCCCGCAGGCGAGCGAGGGCAGATATTTTATAGAATTGATTTGGTTCAATTTGCTCTTTGCAGTGGGCGCGGGAAATAATTTTCTGCGTTGGCCGCCTGAGGCGCATAGCGCTTGTTGCGGCACGGGCATATCCCAGTACGGCCGCCAAGATGAGGAGGTTGTTGATAAGTGCGGGTCTCCTTGGGAGCAGGTGCAAAGCGCGTAAGTGCCGCCGCGCCTGCGACGACATCTCGCGGATAAGAGCGGGACTCCTTCGTTAAAACGGGGCAAAAGCGGTATTTATAATGTTTCCTCGGGATGTTGCGCGAAGTAGGTTCGAATTTCATCCTGAAAACCCCGCCAAATTT
>Ga0302253_1002049_pt1 | contig 10640 bp, 5 predicted proteins | sample AAG_RA_Trp_MG_FD_193537 | JGI IMG/M metagenome (GOLD analysis project Ga0302253, IMG submission 193537) | Enriched activated sludge microbial communities from anaerobic digester in WTTP, New Holstein, Wisconsin, United States - AAG_RA_Trp | ecosystem: Engineered > Bioreactor > Anaerobic >... | reverse complement strand
GCTGTGTTTTTTCCAGAGCACTATGTTCCAAAACCTCATCTTGGGCATAATCAGGATGAATCTTCTCTCCCAAAGGAATATTGATGTAAGGATATGCTTTCAGGAAACCCTCTTCTACAATTTGCGCCCCCGAAGACACAAATTCCGCTTTCCCGGCATTAATTTTTACACTCGTAGAAAGCAATTTAACACCTATCATTTGGGTAGCAATAAATCGCTGCCAGATAAGAGTGTATAGTTTTAGCTGTTCTTTGGTTAAATATTGAGCTACGCTTTCCGGTGTTCGGAAAGGATCGGTAGGACGAATTGCCTCATGCGCATCCTGAGCACTCTGTTTATTTTTGAAAACACGCACTTTGGGGTTCAAAACTGGTTCTCCGAAACGCTCTTTGATCAGGTCTTGGGCTTTGGCAATTGCTTCTTCTGCCATGCGGGTAGAATCGGTTCGCATATAAGTAATCAGACCTGTGCTTTCTCCACCTAAATCTATTCCTTCATAAAGAACCTGGGCAATGCTCATTGTTCTTTGTGCCTGAAAACCAAGCAGCTTACTTGCTTCCTGTTGCAAAGTACTGGTTATAAAAGGAGGAAGGGGTTCCACATTACGATTGCTGCGTTTTATTTCACTTAGTTTTGCCTCTGCATTCTGGATATTTTCTACAATTTCTACGGCGTTTTTTTCATCCGGGATTTCTATTTTTTTACCTTCAATTTTTTCCAATACCGCTTTGAAGGGAGGCAAATTACCCTTCCAGAAGTCCGCTTCAATTTTCCAGTATTCTTTAGGGATAAATGCTTTGATTTCTGCTTCGCGTTCACAAATCAAACGCAAGGCAACGGATTGCACTCTGCCCGCGGAAAGCTCTTTAGTAATCACTTTCCAAAGCAAGGGACTTACTTCATAACCCACCAGGCGGTCTAAAATTCTTCTTGCCTGTTGGGCTTCCACTTTTGCCATATCAATTTGTCCGGGGTTTTTCATTGCCTCGTTTATAGCTTTAGAAGTGATTTCGTTAAACACAATCCGATAGACCGGTTTATTATTCAGTTCCTTTTTCAGGGCTTCGGAAAGGTGCCAGGCAATGGCTTCTCCTTCCCGATCATTATCACTTGCCAGATAAATGCTATCGGCAGATAAAGCTGCCTCTTTAAGTTCTGAAATCACTTTGCTTTTCTTTTTATCTATTACATAAACGGGCTTGAAATCCTGCTGAACATTCACACCCATTTCGTGTTTAGGCAAATCACGAATGTGACCCATTGATGCCTTCACATTGAATTGGTTCTTCAGAAATTTAGTTATCGTTCCTGCTTTGGCAGGGGATTCTACTATTATTAGTCCTTTACTCATATATTTCCTTTATTCGTTAATAGGTTAGCGTGCGAAGTGAAAATACAGGATGAACGATGTCCTCATCGTTCCACTTCCAACCTCGCTATTTCTTAATCTCCAACTCTATTTACTTGATATTGGTTGACCAGGAGGTCAGCATTACGGAAAAACGACATCCCTGTCGTTTATTATGGTTGACCAGGAGGTCAACATTCCGGGAAAAACGACATCCCTGTCGTTTATTATGGTTGACCAGGAGGTCAGCATTACGGAGGTTGTTGTTCCTCTGCTCTCTAAATCTCTTCATTCATTCCGCAGCATTTTTTATACTTTTTCCCGCTGCCACAAGGGCAGGGATCATTTCTTCCTACTTTGGGGGCTACTTTTACGGGTCTCACTTTTTCCACTTCTCCCACAGGATTATTATAGGTAGGAGGGATGCTCATATTCTGCACCATCTGTTGTTCCTGCTGGGCATGCAAAAACGCATTTAGATCCTGATGAGACAGATTAGCATTTTTCAGCAGGTCATTTATTTGCTCCTGGGAAAGAACATAAGTAGTAAAGACCTTGCGGGTAACATTTTCTTGAATGCGAGCTATGAGACCCTGAAAAAGTTCAAAGCTCTCTTTTTTATACTCAATTAAGGGGTCTTTATTGGCATAAGCGCGTAAATATACACCATCTTTTAACAGGTCCATCTCGTGCAAATGGTCACGCCATTCATCATCTACAACTTCTAAAAGGGCTCTTCTTTCTATATTGCGTAGTTGTTCAGTGCCGATTTGTCTTTCTTTGTTTTCGTAAGCGGAAAGGGCATATTCTAAAAGTGTATTCAGCAGAAGGTCTCTGTTCAAATGGTCGCTGGCAATATCCTCAAGGCTTAACCCCAAATTCAAGCTCCGCTGAAACCATTCGCAGATATGTTCCAAATTCCAGTCCTCAGGATAGCTGTGAGGAGTAATAACTTCATCCACAAGATTGGATATAGTTTCGGTAATCATTTCCAGAATTTCGTTTTTCAGGTCATAACCCTTCAGCACACTGCGACGATAAGCATAAATCACTTCGCGTTGCTGATTCATCACTTCGTCATATTTCAACAGTTCTCTGCGGATTTCAAAGTTGTGCTCTTCCACTCTTTTTTGGGCTTTTTCCACTGCCTTGGTCATCCAGGGATGGCGAATTACATCTCCCGATTTTAAGCCCATTTTAACCATCATCGGAGCTATTCTGTCCGAACCGAAAAGGCGCATCAAATCATCTTCCAGAGAAAGATAAAATCGGGAAGTTCCAGGGTCACCTTGGCGGCCTGCTCTTCCTCGTAGCTGTCTATCTATTCTTCTGCTTTCATGTCTTTCACTGCCAATTACATGAAGTCCATCCAAAGGCAAGCCGTAAGGATATTCTTCGGTTAATGTTTTAGGTAAATTCAAATAGCTTTCGTAAGAACTTTCCACAACTCCTTTGCCCAGCTTGATATCGGTTCCGCGACCGGCCATATTGGTAGCAATAGTTACAGCTCCGGGTTGTCCGGCTTCCGTAATTATTTCTGCTTCGCGTTGATGTTGACGGGCATTTAGAACATTATGAGCAATACCTTTCCGCTTTAGCAAACGGGAAAGAATTTCCGAGACCTCCACACTAACTGTGCCTACCAGAACCGGTTTTTGCCTTTCGTGCCAGTAAATTATCTCATTGATGATTGCCTGATATTTATCATTTTTACCCAAGTAGATCAGATCATCGTGGTCAATGCGGGTAACGGAAACATTCGTAGGAATTGCCATTACCGGTAACCTATAAATTTCCATAAATTCTGCTTCTTCCGTAACAGCGGTTCCGGTCATCCCAGCAAGTTTATCATACATCCTGAAATAGTTCTGTAAAGTAATCGTGGCAAAGGTTTGTGTGCCTGCTTCAATTTCCACATTTTCTTTTGCTTCCAGTGCCTGATGCAAACCATCGGAAAAACGGCGTCCGGGCATTTGGCGTCCTGTAAATTCATCCACAATAATCACTTTGTTATCAATAACCACATATTCCTGGTCATTTTCAAAGAGGGTAAAAGCCCGTAGTAACTGATTGATGTTATGCAGTTTTTCGCTTTTATCCATAAAGCGGTTGGTCTGCAACGATTTTTCTTTTTGTTTTTCCTGTTCCGAGAGCTCCGGATTCCTATCTATTTCCGCTAACATCTCATCCAGAGATTGCACGATGAAGAGGTCTTTATCTTTTTTGGAGAGAACTTCGCGTCCTTTTTCACAGAGGTCAACGCTATTATGTCGTTCTTCCACCACATAGAAAAGATTTTCGTCCAGCTCAGGCAATTTTTTATCTCGCAGGTAGATACCTTCAATGTCGTTGACTATTTTTTTCAGTTCTCCTTCCTGCATCAATTTAATAAATGCCTTATTTCGAGGAGCTGCTCTTTTCACTAAAAGCAGGTTGCGAGCTAAGCGGTCATTATTAGGATGGGGATTGTTTTCATCCAAATCCTCTCTAATTTCACTTAAGTATCTTTGCACCAAAGAATTCTGTAGTTGAACGAGCTGCGCAATAGCCGGACGCAATTCACGATAGAAATTTGTATCCTGAGCTATCGGACCACTAATTATGAGAGGCGTTCTCGCTTCATCAATTAAAATGCTGTCCACTTCATCCACAATAGCATAATAGAAATCACGCTGAACAAGCTGCTGGGGAGAAGTTGCCATATTATCCCGTAAATAATCAAACCCAAATTCACTATTCATTCCGTAAGTTATATCACAATTATATGCTTCTTTGCGTGCCTCAAAATCCATTCCAGTCGTAATGCAACCAACGGTTAATCCGTGAAAATTAAAAATCGGGCTCATCCATTCGGCATCCCGACTTGCCAGATAATCATTTACCGTAACCAGATGCACGCCGCGTCCCACTAAGGCATTTAAAAACAAGGGCATTGTAGCGACGAGGGTTTTTCCTTCCCCAGTTGCCATTTCTGCAATTTTGCCATCGTGCAAAGTCATCCCTCCGATCAATTGCACATCAAAAGGAACCATATTCCATTCAACAAGATGACCGCGCACTTCAAATTCCTTGCCTGATATGCGCCTGCAGGTATCTTTAACGATAGCAAAGACCTCCGGTAGATAATCATCCAAAGTGCTTTTAGTGAGCTGTTTCAGTTCTTTCTTTTTGCTGTCTATGATGTTATCCAAACGGTTGCGTTCGCTATCTTCTCTGGCTTCCCGATAGTTTTTTTGCAGTTCGGAAAGTTCACTATTCAAGGGTGTAAGCTTATCTGCAATTTCTTGTTTAATTTCCTGCACCCGGGCAATAAGTTGTTCGTCCTCATATTGTTCCAAACCGGTATATATTTCGTTTATTTCGCCTACTATGGGCTCATAGTGTTTCAGGTCTTGACTATTCTTATCGCCAAATATTTTCTTCAGAATTTTCTCTAACATTTCGTTACCTTCTTGGGGTATACTGACAGCTTAATCTCTAAGCTGCAAGTTGATATCGTTTTTTCTTTTTTTTGCCTTTTAAATTCAATAGGGGGATTGTGTCAAATAAAAAAGCATTTCCGGGATTTATTTCCCGCAGATTACGCAGATTCGTTTCTCGCAGATTACGCAGATTTCGCAGATTTCGCAGATTAGATTTTATAATTTTAGTTTAACTGTTTATTTCATTCCTTGTTTTCAATCTTCGCTGTTCACTTGTCACAGTTCACCATTCACTGTTCACTTGTTACCGTTCATTTTCGCTGTTCACTTGTCACAGTTCACCATTCACTTTTCACTTGTTACAGTTCAATTGACAACTTTCACTTGTCACTGTTCAATTGCCATCGTTCACTTGTTACCGTTCACTGTTCACTTTTTACTTTTGACCGTTCACCTGTTAAAACGCTAACATCAGCAAAGATTCCACTTCCGCTGCCGTAAATCTACTAACCATTCCAATGCGGGGTGTGGTCATAATCATATTAACAATCTGGGGCAGTTCACTTTCTTTAATACCCAAATCCCGCAAAGATTTTGCCATTCCCCAGCTTTCCAGTTTATCTCTAAATCTATGCAAAGCACGGGAGACATTTTCTTCATTCCAAACATTTTTCGCCCAACGCAGAAAGCGAGTAGGGTCTTTTTCGCTCATATATTCAATCCAGGCAGGAAAAATAACCCCTAAGCCCTCACCATGAGCTATTTCAGAATGCAAGGCAGAAAAACTATGTTCTATATCATGGCAAGCCCAGTCACCACCTTTCAAGCCAATCCCGGAAATTCCATTTAAAGCCATAGTTGCGCACCAAGCCAAATTTCCTCTTGCCAGTAAATCCCCGGAATTATTTTGCAGGCGGTCTGTCATATCTACAATAGTTTTCAGTAAGGCATCATCAATAGCCAAAGTGGCAATAGCGCGGTCATCGGCAAAATAAAACTCCAAAATATGAGCCATAGCATCCATTGCTCCATTGGCTGTTTGTTTAAAAGGTAAACTGGATTGCACGGATGGGTCTATAATACTTAAACGAGGATAAATAAGCGGGGAATAAATACCCCATTTTTGCCTTGTTTTGGTATTGGTAATCACTGCATTGCCATTCATTTCGCTACCCGTAGCAGAAAGAGTGAGAACAGTATATACAGGAAGGGCTTTATGAATTTTCTCTCTGCCCTCAAAAGCGCTCCAGATATCTTTTAAATAAATTCCGGCAGCAACTGTTTTTGCCGTATCTATAACACTTCCACCGCCCACAGCCAAAACTGCTTCCACTTGCTGCTGTCGGGCAAGTTCACACAGTTCCATCACTTTTTCCAAAGTGGGATTTGCCTGAATTCCCCAACCCTCAACTTTACCAATTTCCGCTTTTTCCAAGGTCTCACATACCTGAGGATATACACCGTTTTTCTTAATAGAACCACCCCCGGCAATCATTAAGCATTTCTTAATTCCTGCTTTCTGCATATCCATACCCAATTTCCTGATTGAACCTATGCCAAAGTCAATCCGCGTGGGATTGTAAAAGCTGAAGGATTCCATTTCTATCTCCTTTACAAAGTTTTCTTGTGCTACCATCACAAACGCTATAAATAAATATAACGCAAACAGGGGATAAAACAAATGAAAAGGTGATTAAGGATAGAGGGCTGAAGAAAAAAGGAAAAAATAGAACCGTAAAGAAAATATCATTTTTTTAGGGGAAAATCCCTCTCTCTCTCTGCAACAGCAGAAATCTGAATAAAATAGAAAGCTTACACAACATTGCAAAATCATCTGTGTAATCCCCTGAAATCCTTCAGCAATTATTCTACTGCCAATTACCGTTTATCTCAATTTCTTTTCCCCAATGACAGCAGACCCTAGTCCCGAATTTAATTGATTTTCTTAAATCTGTTGCCAGTTCCGGCTCCACAGATGCAATTTCTTCCAAAGCCCGATTGATAGCCCGCACTATTCTTCTTTTGGTTTTCTTGGCTTCATCATTAAAATTCCGAATATAATTATCCTGATGATAAACCTCATACAGATAGGAACTAAGTTTTTCCCGACGGTCTCTAATTTCATCGGCACGAGCATAATCGCAATTTTCTTCCAGTTCCGCCAATTCTTCAATCAGAGAAAGCAATTCCTCTTTCACTTCCTGGATTGTTTGCATATCTGCCATCGGAATTGGAAGGAAGTTTTCCTGCACCTTTAAGTGCTGAAGCTGAACCTCTTCCAAGGTTTCAAATTGCCGGTATGCTCTTTGCGAATTACTTTCTGCCAATTCTAGGCATTGGTAAGTAAAATAAAGCTCTGGATTTTCCAGCAAAGTAAAAATATACTTCAAACCCTTACTGAAGAAAAGAGTATGCTCTCTGTCCTGATGACTGAGAATTACTCTATTATGTTCACAACGGAATAAATAGACCTCAGGAATATTATTCGGGACTACTGACTGCATTTTTCACCTCTTATGCGATATTAGAAATTAAGTGGTTGCAATTTCCAAAAGCACATATATAAGTGGCACTAAATTTGTCAAGCATAATTTAAGCATAACTAATAAATCTTTTTTGGTTGTCATAATATTAGCACTACTAACATTGGAGCAAGATAATGTTTTTTAAGAGGTTATCGTTTATCCTAAGCAAGCTGCATTTCTGATATTAATATTAACTGCCTAGTGTCAGAATAGCAGTTATTTCCTTTCTCTGATGAATAATCCCTCGTCATTTCTGGGAAGTATAAAACGCGATGATGTTTTGCTCTGCCTAAGGATTTTCCTTGTTAATTCGGGATAAGCTTTAGTCCGTTATTTTAGGACATAAGCTTTTCTTAAAATGAAAGAGCTGTTTTTAACCAGACCGACTGCCTGCATATTTTTTCTGCAGATTATCCTGTATGCATTATTCTAAAAGGATTTCTGGAAGCGCCAGGTAACTCTGTATGATTTTTCCCTTGACATAAATCCTAAGGTTTTATCTATGAATACCTTATTGCTGAGTTACAGCAAAATAGTGAAAAAATAATTTCAAGGAGAAAGAAAATGACAAAAGCCGATTTAGTGAAAATTATTTCGGAAAACACCGGAATCATCCGTAAAGATGTCGCTGTTGTTGTTGATGCCCTGTTATATGCCATTAAAGATAGTATGGCTAAGGGAAATCACATTGAAATTCGTGGTTTTGGAACCTTTAAACTAAAAACTCGTAAACCACGCGTAGGTCGTAACCCCAAAACAGACCAAAAAGTTCCTGTTCCTGCCCGAACCGTTCCTACCTTCAAATTTTCCCGCGAATTCAAAAACGCTGTGGTTAGCGTTAAAACCAAGTAGTAAGAGCAGCAATTATGCCGTGCGGAAAAAAGAGAAAACGCCATAAAATCGCCACCCACAAGAGGAAGAAACGCCTTCGCAAGAACCGTCATAAACGCAAATAGAAGAGCCAAGTGCTGTCTATTTCAAAATTTTTGCCGTTTCTTTTTGGGGAGAAACGGCATTTTTTTTCGTAAGCTACAAGGGGAAAACCTGACGGGAAGTTTTAACTGCCCATTTTCACTTGCCTTCAATATCCCCGCAACATTCTTAACTTCTTTTACTTACAACTCCATTTTAGCTGGTTTTTAAACCCAAGTATCGGGTGTAAAAATAGAATGCCTGCACCCACCTAACCCAACTACCATTCACCCTTTATTTAACCAGCATAGAATATCAATCCCTAAAAGCTATAAAAACCCTATCCGGAAAATTTACACTTTTTCCAGCCAGAAATAGCGGTGTATTTTTGCTTGCTTTTTGGCCTTATGCAGATTATGAGATTCCCGTATCGTTCCCATATTGCGATACGGGAACGATACGGGAGTCATATCGGAGTGTTATTGAGAAAATATCGGAATTTATATGGTGTCTTAAAACTTGGTAAACACTATTTCAGACCCCTTGAATTCAGAAAAAGGATTTGACAGATATTCACTTAAAGCGGATTGTGCTTAAAATTATCCTGCGAATAAGTGCAAACAAAGGAGAACTAATGCCTGGAATAAATTGCCTGATAAACCCTAAAGGTATAACCCAGCAGACCCAAAAGACAGTAGCCGATTACCGGCAAAGCTTTGCAGACACTTTTCCGCATCTGAAATTTGCCTCCCTTTTACCTTGCAGAGAAGTGCTGATAACAATTTCTCAACATAAGGGCTATCAGGTTTGGACAGAAGAATTTCAGGGCTGGCAAATATTTTACGAATTACAGGATAACTCCTTATTAACACCCGCTTTTAAAGATATTTTAGAACAACTGCAAAACCCTGCAACTTCGTTACCCGATTTAAAAAACAGCTGGAACTTATCCTTCAACCAAATTAATAGCGGTTTTTTCCTGCTTGCCATAAACCCCAATTTACACAAAATAATATTTGCCAATGATGCTCTAGCCCGGCTGCCGGTTTACTATACCCAACAACAAGAATGTTTTATAATAGGTAGAGATATTTCTTTTGTGAAGGCAATCAGCAATCAGTTAACCTTGAATCCTCTATTTTTGGCTTTGTATTTATCTCTGGCTTATGTTCCTGGACGCGGCACTTTTTATAAGGAAATAGATACAATAGCAGGTGGGACTTTGGGGATATATGATTGGCTAAGTGACAGTTTACAAATAAGTTCTCAGCCGGAATTGAGATTTGTAGAGCCCAACTATGGTTTACCGAACAAAAAATGGCTGGCAGAGCTTGAGGAAACATTTTTAACTATATGTAATTCTTACTCTTCAAACCTGCCTGATCTTATATCTTTAAGCGGGGGAATAGATTCGCGTTGTGTGGCTGGAGCATTTAAAAGAAATAATCTTGATTTTACTGCTATTTCCTTTCTGGATGCCGATCAGACAGCAAAAGACGATGTTTTAATTGCCAGTCAAACCGCAAAATTATTGGAAAAACCCCATCAGGTTATACAGCTTTCCCTCTGTTCTCCTGAGCATTATGAAAAGTTATTTTATCTAAAAGCGGGCTTGAATTATCTCTCTGTGACTATGTTTCTGCAGTATCTGGAAAGGATTTTGGTGCTGTATCCCGATTCTGCTTTATTTTTAACCGGCGATGGCGGCGATAAAGTAATGCGTTATCTTTTGCCCGATAAACAATTAGCTGACGAAAAACAGTGGCTGAATTATTGGTATAGTCAGAATGCTGTTTTTTCTTCAAAGTCCGCGGCAGAACTATTGGGCATTGAACAGAAAGAGATGGAAGAATATCTTCTCAATCTTATAGCTACCTATCCCACAAAGGATTATAACTATAAATATGCTTATGCTGTTTTAGCTGAACGCTCTGCGCGTTGGGCTTTTGAAGGAGAAGACCGCAATCGCTATTACTTTCGTTCCGAAACACCTTTTTTGGATTACAGGTTTTACCGGTTAGCAATGCAGATTCCAATGGAACAAAAGAAGGATAATCTATTATATTACCGCTTTTTAGCTGCGCTTTCTCCGGCGCTGGCAAAATTGAGATATGCTCAACATCAATGGTCTCCCGCTAAAATGCAAAATCCCTGCTACCGTTATTTGGTAAATAAAACACGCAACTTCCGCATTCAATATAGAAAACCAAAAGAAGACCTCAATTGGCAACCGAAATTTGGGGAACAGGAATATCTAATAACTCAAATCCTGAAACAATGCCCAAATCTCCTTCTCCAGGATATTATGCCGGGTGCTAAAGATATTATTAAACTAGAATACCTGCAAAAATTAACCCCTAATCAACTCGGAACTCTATACAGCTGCCTTTGTGTTATTACTGATAAGTGTAGACGAAGCTCGCTGTAACTTAG
>Ga0302253_1002047_pt1 | contig 10648 bp, 7 predicted proteins | sample AAG_RA_Trp_MG_FD_193537 | JGI IMG/M metagenome (GOLD analysis project Ga0302253, IMG submission 193537) | Enriched activated sludge microbial communities from anaerobic digester in WTTP, New Holstein, Wisconsin, United States - AAG_RA_Trp | ecosystem: Engineered > Bioreactor > Anaerobic >... | reverse complement strand
ATCACACAGTCGTAATTCCTCCGTGAAATCAGCTAAATCTAAATGAGCAGGATTCCATAAACCTTCTACCAGCTGGTCGTAAAAGTTATCTACTGCTTCATCAGTTGGCTGAAAAGGGCCTATTCCGCCACAATCTACCGTTTCATCAATGATAAGCAATCCGCAATTCATACTTAAAGGTCTGGTTTTAATAACTGGGGTAAAAGAACTGCTGTTATTATCATTGTCAAAAGCGCAAAGACGGTAGTAGTAATAAAATTCACCACCCTGAACATTAGGGTCAATATAACTGCTTGCACTTGGAGGCAAAGTAGCAATAAGAGCTCCCGTTTCAGAACTATTCAAAGAACGGTATAATTTATAACCCGCTAAATCCAGCTCCGTATTTGCCGCCCAGATCAGCTGAACTACATCCGGTAATGGATAATCTGTAAAGTTGACAGGTGTTTGAGGTATTAACTTGGGAATACACTGAGTTGTAATAGAATAACTTTCAATACCGGAAAAATCTACAGAAGCTACAGCAAAGTAATAGAGCTGTTCCGTAATTAAACCGGTAATCCTGATTTCGTTATTGGTTGTGGTTTGAGAATAGATAAGATTATCCTCGGAATATCCCCAGGTAATATGATAATGCGAAAAATCGGGATCAAGAACAGGACTCCAGGAAAGATGAACACTATTTCCCGTTCCTTCATCCTGAGCTGTAAGATTTACAGGTGGAGATAGCATAGTAGCAAAACTTACAATTACAGCAGTTGAAGCACGAATTACTTCAGCACAATAAATAGGATCAAGATTGGTAACGGTATCATTATTACTATGATAGACGAGAGAAAAGTTATACTCTTGGAAATAAACAACTGGAAAACCGTGTTGCCAGAATGAATGACTATCACTGCTGGCAGAATTAAGATAACCATAAACAGGTTGCAAACTTGTATACTGAGAAGTTAACATTGCCGCATAATCCGTCTGAGCTATGAAACCATCGTAAGGCATTAATACAACTCTTGGATCATAGGGATTGGGATTTGTGTTGGCTATCATATCGTGATTTATCATTATGCGGATATTCATATCTGTCTGATCTGCCATAGTTGCATAATACTCTGAACCCCAAAGCCCGAATTCTTCAGCGGCAAAAGTAACAAAACGAATGGAACATTTGGGTTGATAATTATTTGCCATCATCACTCTTGCCATTTCAATGGCGGCAACTGTGCCACTGGCATTATCATCTGCACCGGGAGCAAAAACAAGAGGATTATCGTAAGTTATGGAATCATAATGACCTCCTACGATAATATAGGTATCGGGATAAACTGTTCCCGGAATTGTAGCTACAACATCATATTGAGTAGTTCCATTCCATTGAAAACTATTCAGCTCGGCATTGTTAATGCCAAAACGCTGAAATTGGGATTTAATCCAATTGGCTACAATGTATCTATTATCCGCCAAAGCATACCGGGTAGAAAAATTCTGCAGTGACTGCAGGAAGGATAAAATGCTATCAGCAGAAACCGAGTTAACTAAATTGATAATATCGGTGCGTTCGGATTGAAGAGTTTCTTGCCAAGCAGAAGTTTTGGGAAAACGCATTGGTTCCCAAAGCAGAGGGATAAAAGGATTGATGATTTGTTGCCGAAGCTGAAGTTCATCCAAATTGGTTTCTAACAACACTAAGGAACCCATTTCCAGCAAAACTTTCCCTGCTTTTGCCAAATCCACCTGTGGATATCTGTCACCTATCGTTATCAAATAGAATTTTCCGCTTTGGGGAGTTCCTAATTGCAAAGCACCAGGATATTTGTAACTGGAACCGGCAATAATATATAAATCATTGTAATAGTATATCTCCAAGCCACTTTGGGCAAGAGCTTGAACGGCATTATACAATGATTTACCTTCTCCAGTAAGAGAGAGCCCGGAAACCGGTAACCCGATAATATAATTCGGAATTGCCGATAACATTCCAATAGTAATCAAGATAAATATGAGCAGCAAATATCTTTTCATCATTGTCTCCTTATTTGAATAATATTTTAAGCAAATTATATTCCCGAACTCTGCTTTTGTGTGGACGGAGGATGCTTTTCCTCGGCTTTTTTTCAGCCACCGAAAACACCGAAAACACCGAAAGTTTATTAAATTTTCTTTTCTCTTTTTCTCTTTTTCTCTTTGTTTAATTATCTCTCTTTTTCTCTTTGTAAAGAAATCTTTCGGTGTCTTCGGTGGCTAATATTCTTCTCTTTTCCTCTTTTTCTCTTTGTAAAGGAATCTTTCGGTGTTTTCGGTGGCTAATATTCTTCTCTTTTCTTCTTTTTCTCTTTGTAAAGGAATCTTTCGGTGTCTTCGGTGGCTAAAATAACACCTTTTCTATATTTGTGTTAGAAACAGTAAGTAAGCTCTACTCTATCAGTTACGGGATTGATCCTAAGCTTTATTTTCGGGGTATCCTGCACTACCATTTTCCCTGTTACATAACCAATCACGGCACCCGCAAAAACATCGCTGCTCCAATGTTGGTCATTATTCAAACGTGCAAGGGAAGTTAAAACAGCAATTGTATAGACGGTTGGAGGCACCCATTGGGTATTTTGGAATTGTTCTGCCAGCACAGGAGCCAAACTCCACACTAAAGTAGAATGCCCTGAAGGAAAACTATTTTTGGAAAAAGATATTCCGCCATCCGACCAAAATTCTTTGCCTTCTTCTTTATAAGGCCTTTGTCTTTGCGAGGCAAGCTTCATAGTTTGGGTAACCGCCAAAGAGATAAGCGAACTTTTCAAGCAAAGCAGAGAGGTAGTTATTGTTTTTTCGTCTTTAGCTATATATCCTCCTACAGCAGTAACAGCCATAAGCGGAAACATAATTTTCACTTCACCAAATTGTTCAGCTCCAGTAAAAATATCATCGGTAACCTCTATTCTATTGCGTTGATAGAGATTCCGCAGCTCCTCATCCAGCAAATATAAACCTCCGGTAGTAACAATTAGGGCACTTGCTTTCAGCCAATCGTCATTTTGCCAGTTGCCAGGTGCTGTAACTGCTGAATAAATTGTTTTAGGATAAGATAACAGATAACTCTGCAAATAGTTATCTTCTTCCGCAAAAAGAGGTATCTTGAACAGGACAATAAGGATACAGTTTATCAGTGATATAGTTTTCAGATGGAGGAGGCATCTATTTTTACTAACTTTTTTATAGTTTCCCGCTATAGCAGGATAGGCAATAAACTTTTCCTCCCTAAACCGATCTAAACAAGCTATTTTCATATTTCTATGCTGTAAAAAAGAGCATTTCTGTCAAGTTCAAACTATTTTTTTCACCCCTTCCAAGTAGAACCAAATTTACATATACTATTTTGCCCCCATACTGTTAGCCAATATATTGTAAATGAGATTCCCGTATGCTTCCCATATCGCGATACGGGAACGATACGGGAATAATATCGCCTGCATACCTTCTCTAAGCAATGTTGAATTATCGGCAATCACCGTTTTTTATTATAATCAATATATTGCGTAAGATTTGTCACCAATTTCCCAATTTTGTCACCCCCTATAGAAGTGAGAACACATAAAGGAGAAACAAAATGAAAGTAAAATTTCAATACGGATTGGCTGGCTACACCGGTAAAGCCGATGGACTGGTGTATTGTTTTGATCGGACCTCGGGCATTGTTTACGCCCGGAAAAAAGTTTACCCCCGGTTAACGGAAGAAAACGCCAGAATTGGTACTATTTCTCACAACCTCTTTGCCCTGAAACCAGCAAACGAATACAAAGATGATTTACGCCTCTATTTAATGAGTTACAACGGATTACGGGAAAATAGTTCCAGACCCTTGCGCTCCTGGGTAAATTTGTATCTGCGCTTAATGGCAAATATGGCTAAATTATATCCGGATATAGACCTGAAGACCATCACTCGGCAGCAGATATATCAGGACAATTTGCCCTGCATAAGTGTAAAAAATGCCGTGGAGGCAGGCATTCTTCCTCCCGTAAAGGGCTATGAAAGAATGACTGCTTCAATCTAACAGAAGAAAGCTGTCCCCGTCGCGGAAGAACGATGTCCCCGTCGTTCCACTTACAACCCAGCTATTTCTTTAAAGTAAATTATATGGTAACGAAATAAATTGGAAAGTGTGGTTGACGAGGACGTCAACCGTCCGGAATCGGAAGAACGACGTCCTCGTCGTTCCACTTACAACCCGGCTATTTCTTTAAAGTAAATTATATGGTAGCAAAATAAATTGGAAAGTGTGGTTGACGGGGACTTCAACCTTCCGGAATCGGAAGAACGACGTCCTCGTCGTTCCACTTACAACCCGGCTATTTCTTTAAAGTAAATTATATGGTAACGAAATAAATCGTGAGAGGTGGGTTGACGAGGACTTCAACCTTCCTGGAGTTTTGGTTGACGAGGACGTCAACCATCCGGAATCGGAAGAACGACGTCCTCGTCGTTCCACTTACAACCCAGCTCTTTCTTTAAAGTAAATTATATGGTAACGAAATAAATTGGAAGGAGTGGTTGACGAGGACGTCAACCTTCCTACATTCTTATTAAACCATTATTATAATAACTGTATTCCCAATCTATATAATTTTCTACTAGCCCTGCTTTAACAGGATTATTCATAATATACATAATTGTATTACCATAATCCTTTTCATTTCTGATATAACGATCAAAATAATCTTTGCACCAAATAGTTCCTTTTTGATTATTCAGTTTATTAATCTCTTTGGCAGTGAACGCCTTTATTCTTTTTATTATGTCGCTGATTTTGTAATAGCTATTATTATCATCTTCTTTGGGTTCAAGCAGTAAATGAATATGATTGGGCATAATACAGTAGGAATGTAAGTTATACAAATTATTATCGTAGAATTTAAAGGCAGACATAATAATATTAGCTGTTTTTGGTTCACTTAACTTCAATTCCGGTAATCTTAATTTGCCAAGGTAATTATCCCATTGGAGGACTTTTTCCTTATACTCTTTTATTTTTTGATTTCTTACAAAATTATCATTTTTAGCTCGGAATAAGATTGAATTATTGCTTTCATTTCAGCTAATAACTTTTGGAGATTAACCGGTAAAGTAAAAGAAAGTCGCCAGGTAAGTGAAATTACTTGACCTGCTTCTTGATAATGGGGAAGAGAACTATGGTGATATTCAATAATTTGAGACATAATGATACTTAACCTTAGTGATATTTTTTATATGTAATTATCCTAAATTCCAGAGTGATTTTTTTGTAAAGCAAAATCTTCCGGAAGAACGACGTCCTCGTCGTTCCACTTACAACCCGGCTATTTCTTTAAAGTAAATTATATGGTAACGAAATAAATTGGAAAGTGTGGTTGACGAGGACGTCAACCTTCCGGGGATTTTGGTTGACGAGGACGTCAACCATCCGGAATCGGAAGAACGACGTCCTCGTCGTTCCACTTACAACCCGGCTATTTCTTTAAAGTAAATTATATGATAACGAAATAAATTGGAAAGTGTGGTTGACGAGGACGTCAACCTTCCTGGGGTTTTGGTTGACGAGGACGTCAACCTTCCGGTGTTTTGGTTGACGAGGACGTCAACCGTCCGGGGGTTAGGGTTGACGAGGACATCAACCGTCCAGTGCAAAAAATGGTTGACGCTAAACGCGGTTACGAAACACAAGATAAAAGCAGGTCTGTGTTTAGTGAAGAAAAAAAATTGCAGGATATACCGCTTAAAAAGGTATAAATAAATGAACCGCTTAGATAGACACAGACGCGGAAAAGGAAAGAACAAAGCGGGTTAGAGGAAAGATGAAAGTTTTTACAGTGCTACTAATGCTCTTGCCAATACTTCTGGCAGCACAGAGTTATACTTTGGATGAGCTGATAACTTATGGTCTGGAGAATAGTTTCAGTGTGCAAAAGAGCTCTTTAAATTATGAGAGCTCTCAATCCACACTGAATACATCCAAGTGGAATTTATTGCCCGATGCTTCTGTAACAGGTTCAGTAACAAAGGATTTTGATCCTGCTGCCCAGACCGATGATTTAACTAATTCTGCGGGATTTTCTTTAAGCAAAACCGTCAGTTTAAATGATGGCCCTTATTTCAATTATCTCTATTCTTCGTTAGATACGAAGACGGCAAAGATGAAACTGGAACAAACCCGTAAAACTTATGCTTACGATGTTTTCAGTGCCTACTTAAAAGTGCTTAGTGCTCAAAAGCAAAGAAGTTCTCTGGAAGAAAATTTACAGATTCAAACCCGTGTTTGGGAACAGAGTAAAATCCTTCTGCAATTAGGCAAAACCACTCCCTTTGAGGTAAAACAGAACGAAATAGCAATGTTAAATTCCAATATCTCTTTAATGCAGCTGGATAATACTATAGCCAATGCCCGCAAGGAACTTTTTGCCCTTGTGCAAAAGCAGGATGAAGGTTTCCTTTTAACGGAGCTGGAACTAAATGTGCAAAAGGAAATTCCTGCCTTCAGTATAGAAAATAATGCGGATCTCAATATCCTTAATCAGGAATTGAAACGCATCAACCTGCAATTAAAGCAAAACAAACTGGATGATTTTCCCCGCCTCAATCTTGGCTACAATTTAGACCGTTCCGTTGGTGGAGCTAATTTTGATTACGACAGATACAATACTAATCACAATATTTCTCTATCACTTAGCTATCCGTTACTGAATATTTTTGAAAACTCTGAAAGCAGAACCAGAACCAACATCAGCCGGCAACTTTCACAATTGGCTATTGATGAAAAGAAAGATCAGCTGCAGCGTGATTATGACAGCGCCCTAAGAGAATTGCAATATTTAAAACGGATGAATGAACTTTACCGCGAACAATTGGCTCAATCCCGGGAACAAATTACTCAGGCAGAAGAACGCTATCGTCTGGGGCTTATTGAACTGCTGGAATTGGATAAAACCCGAACCAGCTATATTGAAACTGATATTTCATATAATAATAACCTGTATTCAATTATAACCAAACAGGAAGAAATAAACTATCTACTATCCGCACCAATTTTAGGCAAATGGTAAGGTAAACTCTATAAAACTATAGCTCAAGGAACAACAATGAAAAAATACCTCAAGTATATCATTATAATTGCGCTTATAATTATAGCCATAATCGTTATAACTTCTTTGCGCAAAGCAAAAAACAAACCTGAATTCAGAACTACAACTCCCTCTATTGGCAATATCAGAGAAATTGTAACCGCTACCGGTTCACTTAATCCTTATGTCTTAGTTAGCGTGGGAACCGAAGTAAGCGGCAAAATTGAAAAGCTCTATAAGGACTTCAATGATCCTGTTAAAAAAGGTGAATTACTGGCAAAACTGGATACAGAAATCCTTTCTACTAATCTGGAAGCCGCAAAAGCTGATTTAGCAAAGGCAAAAACGGCTTTAGACCAGGCAAAACTTGATTATGATGTCCAGACAGAACTACTGAATAAACAAATGACCCCCGAATACGATGCTAAAAAGGCACTATTCGCCTATCAAAATGCTCAACAAAGTTACAATAGCGCTCAGCTCACTTTACAACGTGCTCAAAAAAATCTTGCCAATGCCTATATCACCAGCCCTATCAATGGAATTGTGGTTTCCCGCGATGTTGATGAAGGGCAAACCGTAGCTGCCAGTATGAGTTCCCCCACTTTATTCCAGATTGCCAATAACCTTGATCAGATGCAAATCTCAGCTGATGTTGACGAAGCAGATATTGGAAAAATAACGGTTGGCTTACCTGTGGAATTTACCGTGGATGCTTATCCCAGCGAAAATTTTACCGGGGAAGTTAAACAAATCCGCTTGAACCCAAATACGGAATCTAATGTCGTCTCTTATAGCGTTATTATTGATGCCGCCAATCCGGAACAAAAACTACTGCCCGGAATGACAACTAATGTTACTATTATCATTCAATCCAGAGAAAATGTAACCCGTATTTCAGAAACTGCTACCAGGTTCAAACCCAGCAAAGAGGTCTGGGAACAATTCGGTTTGAAATGGAGCGATGATCTCATCCAAAAAGCTCAAAAAGAGGCCTTTGCTTCTTTGGCTTCCTCAAAATCAAGCTCTGCAAAGGATGATTCTACTGCCAGCAATAAAAAGACAGGCAAGTCAAAAAACATCCAACATAGTTCCAATAAAGCTTCTACAAAGAGCAAAAATGCCCTGGTCTGGGTTCTGGAAAATAATGTTCCTAAGCCGAAAGGAATTAAAACCGGTATCTCGGAAAGCGGTTATGTTGAAGTTATTGAAGGCCTTTCCGGAAACGAAGTTTTAATAACAGGAGTAAACAGTAAAAATAACTCTGAAACCACTAATGGCAATTCAGGCGGTCCTGGAATGAGGCGTTTCTAAGATGTCCGATTTACTGATTAGAACCGAAGACCTAACCAAAATTTACCAGATGGGAGATGTTCATGTTCACGCTCTCCGAGGAGTTTCCCTGAATATAAAACAGGGAGAATTTGTAGCCATAATGGGCGCTAGCGGAAGCGGAAAAACAACTTTTATGAACCTTCTCGGTTGTCTCGACCTGCCAACAAGCGGTGAATATTACATCAATGAAATCGGGGTTCACGAAATAACCCCTGTGGAACTAACTAAAATTCGCAATCAGATGATTGGATATGTGTTTCAGAATTTCTATCTGCTCCCGCGGACAACTGCCTTGGAGAATGTGGAACTACCGCTGCTATATAGAAATAAAATGACTCATCACTTACGCCTCCAAAAATCAATGGAAGCTCTTGCTACCGTTAATATCGCAGATAGGGCAAAACACTATCCCAATCAGCTTTCAGGCGGTCAACAACAAAGAGTTGCCATAGCCCGCGCAATTGTGAATGACCCGATGTTTCTACTTGCCGATGAGCCAACCGGAAATTTGGATACCAGAACCAGTTTGGAAGTGATGACCATTTTTCAGAAATTGCATAAACAAGGAAAGACCATCCTGCTGGTTACCCATGAACACGATATTGCACTTTATGCTCAACGCCTGATAACTTTTCGTGATGGACTTATCATATCCGATATGCCAAATAATAATCCTCATTTAGCTGAAGTGGATTTAGCCAGCTTGCCAAAATTACCCGGAGATGTATTATGAGTATCACAGGAATAATCCGTATTGCCTTTAAATCGCTAACCCGTAATAAAACCAGGACTTTTTTAACAATGCTGGGCATCATAATTGGTGTTGCTGCCGTTATAACAATGCTGGCTATTGGCCAGGGTGCTAAAAAAATAGTAGAAGACCAGATTTCTTCTATGGGAACCAATGTCCTGATGGTAACTGTTAATTTTACCCGTAATTCATCTAATGTTCGTCAAGCAGCTGGAAGCGGAACTTTATTGAATTTGGATGATGCCGTTGCTATTCGTTCCCAAGTGGAAAATGCCCTGTATGTTTCACCCGTTTATAATACCTTTGCTCAGCTAAAATTTGAATCGCAAAACTGGAGAACAGGGATTATGGGTGTAGATACCGATTATTTCTATATCCGCAATATGAATGCTTCCCAAGGAGAATTGTTTTACGACAGCGATGTTGAAAACGGAAACAAAGTTTGCGTAATCGGTAAAACCGTAGCTGATAATCTATTTGGAGATGTGGATCCAATTGGACAAATAATTCGTATTCGCAATATTCCCTTCACCGTCAAAGGAGTTATGGAATCTAAAGGACAAAATGTAATGGGTGCCGATCAGGACGACAGTGTTTGGGCTCCTTATTCCACCGTTTATGCCAGGTTGCTTGGTCAGCGCTGGAGAAATATGATGATTATCGTTTCCGCCTCTTCCAAAGAAAAGATTACCGAAGTGCAACAAGATATTCTGGAACTCTTACAAAACCGTCATCGCGGCACAACCAGTGAAGAATTTTTGGTTAGAAGCCAAACAGATATAGCAGAAACCGCCAGCAAGGTCTCCGATACTATGACTATTCTTTTAGCAAGCATTGCAGGTATTTCTTTACTCGTTGGCGGAATTGGCATTATGAATATTATGCTGGTCTCCGTTACAGAACGGATAAAAGAAATTGGCATTAGAATGGCTGTGGGAGCAGGAAAACGAGATGTGATGCTGCAATTCATTATTGAAGCAGTTACCATTAGTATTTTAGGTGGTTTTATAGGTATTCTTCTGGGAACCGGAGCCGCTAAAATAGTTGGTAACGCTATGCAATGGAGCGTTGCTGTTACTCCTTTCTCTATCCTGCTTTCAGTTGGTTTTTCAATGGCTATCGGAATCTTCTTTGGTTGGTATCCTGCTTCTAAAGCAGCCAACCTTAATTTGATAGATGCGTTGCGGTATGAGTGATAAAAAAGTGATAGTTGGAAAGAAAAAGCTGTGGATAAGTAAAAACTTCACCCTATAGCGAAAGCTTAGTTAGGTAACCGGAGCTCGCTGAAGCTCCGCTTTTTTTAGGTAGCCGGAGCTCGCTGAAGCTCCACTTTTTTCATCCAGAGGAGCAAAAAAGGCATCCTTCCTGCTTCCTTACCTTATGAGAATGAACTTTGCTGCCTTTCTACCGCTGTTTTGCAAACGATAATAATAAACCCCGTTGGGAAGTGAGACCTTAGGAATAAAGCCAATTT
>Ga0302253_1002046_pt1 | contig 10652 bp, 6 predicted proteins | sample AAG_RA_Trp_MG_FD_193537 | JGI IMG/M metagenome (GOLD analysis project Ga0302253, IMG submission 193537) | Enriched activated sludge microbial communities from anaerobic digester in WTTP, New Holstein, Wisconsin, United States - AAG_RA_Trp | ecosystem: Engineered > Bioreactor > Anaerobic >... | reverse complement strand
AGATATCTGCAAGGCAGGCCCTCTGCGGCAGGAGAGAAGGGCTATGACGGCCTTGCCTCAGGAGGCTCTAATCTGGGGCCAGCGAACAGGCATCTGCTCGAATCTGTCGAAAAGTACCGTCTTGACGTGGAGAAGAGAGAGCTCAAATCCGACAGATCACCGATACCAACTGATCTCGTGTGCTCGTCGGCGAGCGGCCTGGACCCTCACATCTCGCCTGCCGCCGCCTATCTTCAGATTGGAAGGGTGGCCAGGGCGAGAGGCATCAGCGTCGATGAGGTCAGGAAGGTGATCGACGCACATCTCGAGATCCCTTTCCTGGGGCTCATAGGGGAGCCGCGCGTCAACGTGCTGATGGTCAACATGGCTCTCGACTCCTTACCATGGCACGGTATTCTGCGATCTGAAAGGTGAAAAGATGGAATCGCCTCATGTTCGGGAGCCTGGAAGGAAGACCCCTGAGGAGATACTCGAATCGATAGAGCGGGAATCCCGCGGAAAGCTCACAATCTATCTTGGATCTTCGGCAGGAGTCGGGAAGACCTACAGCATGCTCGAAGCCGCCCGGGAAAAGAAGCACGGCGGGGCGGATGTCGTTATAGGCTGGATAGATACGCACGGGAGGAAGGAAACAGAGAAGCTCACCAAAGGCATTGAGCGGGTGCAGCCCATGCTGCTTGAATACAGGGGAAAATCATTCAGGGAGATGGACCTGGATTCCGTGCTGAAGAGAAAGCCCAATCTGGTGCTCGTAGACGAACTGGCCCACACGAACATACAGGGCTCGCGACATTCCCGAAGGTTCCAGGATGTGGAAGAGCTGCTGAGAAGCGGGATCAACGTCTACACCACTGTCAACATCCAGCATGTCGAAAGCCTCAACGACGTCGTTGCGCAGATAACAGGCATAGTTGTAAGGGAGACTGTGCCAGACCGGATAATAGAAGAGGCAGACTCGATAAGGTTGATAGACATATCCACAGATGAGCTGGTAAACCGTCTGAAGGAAGGCAAGGTCTACATTCCCGCCCAGGCCGAGCAGGCTCTTTCGAAGTTCTTCAGGCCCGGAAACCTGAACGCCCTCAGGGAACTGGCTATGCGATTCGCAGCCAGGCGCGTCGACAGGGAGATCAGCGAATACATGCGGGCGCACCGCATTGAAGGGCCATGGCCGATGGCCGGAAATGTGATGGTCTGCATAGGCGGAAGCCCTTTTTCGGCCCAGCTGATCAGGGCAGCCTTCCAGCTCTCGAGAGGCCTCCGCTCAGAGTGGTACGCCCTTCACGTCGATACATCGAAGCGCCTCTTTCCGATGGGCGACAGGGAGCGGACTCGAATCCACAGGAACATGAGGCTCGCAGAAGAGCTCGGAGCCAAGACGATTACAGTGATAGGAGAGGATCTTGCGAGCGAGATTCTCGAGACAGCGAGGATTCACAACATAAGCTCGCTCGTCGTGGGGAAGCCCAGGCACAACAAGGCATGGGATCTGATATACGGCTCTGTTGTCGATGAGCTTTCACGCAAGGGCGGAGGGCTCAATATATATATCATACAGACAGGAATCTCTTCGGAGGCTCCTCCATCGATCAAGACAGGCACCTCAGTCCCACAGTTCAACTGGATGCACTATGCAGTCAGCCTGATGATGTCAGGTCTCGTGACTGCAGCCGGATTGTTCTTTAAAAGCGAGCTGGACCTTATCAATATTGCATTCCTCTATCTTCTTCCAGTAGTTCTGAGCGCCTCGTGGTGGGGAAGATGGCCTTCTTATTTCACTGCGTTCTGCAGCGTGCTTTTCTTCGACTTTCTCTTTGTGCCGCCCATTTTTACTTTCACTGTGCACGATATCCGCCATGCGCTGAGCTTCGTCATATTCATGATAGTGGCCTTCATAATAGGGGGAAAGACCGAGCAGCTTAAGAGCGAAGCCCAGTCTGCCCGCATAAGGGAGCGCAACAGCCGTACCCTTTATGAGTTTGGCAGAGAGATAGCCGGTGTCTCGGATCTGGCGGTAATAGCAAAAAAGCTGAGCACTCACATGGCTGAGACGCTCGAGCGCGAGGTGGTAGTTCTGTTCCCCGGAGGGGAGAATGAGCTGAAGCTCTCATACTGCTACAATCCCCGCAGGAAAAACGAACCCTTCACTGCAGAATGTCCGGATTCACAATCCTGCGGGAATAAGGCCATTGACAGCTCCACGATGGCAGTGGCGGTATGGGTTTATAAAAACGCCCGTGTCGCAGGAAGATCGACAGATACTCTTTCTGACTGCAGTTACCTCTTCGTGCCTCTGCTGGCCAAGGGGAAAGCCGAAGGGGTGCTCGGCGTCAACATGGGGAACGAAAACCTGATGCCTGAGCAGTGGAGGCTTCTCGATACGTGGGTGCAGCTCGCGGCTATAATGATAGAAAGGGTCAAGATGGACGAGGTCCTGCAGGAGGCAGCGCTCTTTGCCGAGTCCAAACGCCTGCAGAGCACCCTCTTCAACTCGCTGTCACACGAGCTGAAGACCCCGCTCTCCTCGATAATAGGATCTGTCTCCACGCTCGTGGAGGCCGGCGATGTCTATACATCAGATCAGAAGAGCCAGCTTCTGCACGAAATAAGGGGAGGCGCGATGCGCCTCGAGAGGGTCGTAGCCAACCTTCTCGACACTGCCAGGCTCGAGAGCGGCATGCTCGAACTGAAGATTGACAGCGGCGATATTGTCGATATAGTCGGGACCTCGCTCAGGCAGATGAGAGATATTCTCAAATCCGGTGATGTGACTGTGGACATACCGCCGGACATCCCGTTCGTGAGATGTGACAGCGTGCTGATAGAGCTGGTGCTCGTGAACCTTCTCGACAACGCTTTGAAATTTTGCAGAACAGGTGCTAAAATTACTATAAGTGCTTCTTCCACGGACGGCAGAGTGAAAGTATCTGTGGCCGATGAAGGGCCGGGAGTTCCGCCGGAAGAGCTGGGAAACATCTTCGACAAGTTTCACAGAGTAAAGGTGTCTGAGAGCACCGCAGGAGGATCGGGTCTGGGGCTCTCGATCTGCAAAGCCGTGATAGAATTGCACGGAGGTGAGATCTGGGCCGAGAACAGAATGCCTACTGGAACTGCAGTGCATTTCACGCTCCCTGCGGACCTGAAAGAAATAAGAGATCCTGATTCTCAGGAAGGGGATGAAAGAAATGAGTGATACAGGGGCGCGTATACTCGTGATAGATGACGAGCCTCAGATCAGAAAGCTGCTGACTGTAGCGCTGGAGGCCCGCGGTTATATGGTGGAATGCGCCTCCACAGGGAAGGAGGGAGTCCAGCTTGCGGCGACATACAGGCCCGATCTGCTGATTGTCGATCTCGGCCTTCCTGACATGGAAGGCAGAGAGGTCATCACGAGCATAAGGGAATGGACTCAGACTCCCATTATAGTCCTGTCGGTAAGGGATCAGGAGAAGGAAAAGATCGGCGCCCTCGATTCCGGCGCCGACGATTATATAACCAAGCCTTTCAGCGTTGAGGAGCTTCTTGCCAGGATAAGGGTATCGTTCAGAAGAACAGCTGCGACAGGCTCCGAACCGGTTATTTCATGCGGCAGGCTCACAGTGGACCTCGGGCAGAGAAGAGTGGCCGTCGGCGACAGGGAGATAAAGCTCACTCCGACTGAATACGACATAATGAAGGTGCTGGCTCAGAATGTGGGCCGGGTATTGACACATCAGCAGCTGTTGAAGGCTGTCTGGGGAAACATAGGCTACCAGGACACCCATTACATCAGAGTATACATAGGGCAGCTCCGCAGAAAGATCGAAGAAAACCCGGCGCTGCCGCAGTATATCATAACCGAGTCAGGCGTGGGATACAGGCTGATGTGCCGGTGATCTCCAATCTGCCTTCACTGGAAGGATTGACCTGACAAAGATAAAATCTATTAATTCATGTCACTCAGAAAGCTCCTTGCTGTAACAATCCTGCTCTCTGTCCTTCTGGGGGCGGGAATCTACTCTTTTCCCGGGTATGTGAAATATATCAGGGATAATCAGGAGAACCTCGGGTACGACTTTTTTTACATCTATTCTACAATCAGGGCTCTTAACGACGGATGTCCCAACATATATGAATCCGCTGAGATCCATGAATTCGTCAACAAGCTGAGCAATGGGAAATGGTCTATTATAGGTGACAGGCACGCTCCTCCCTATTTCGTGCTGTGCATGCCCTTCGCTTTTTTTTCGTTTACAACAGGCTATCACCTGATAGTGATCTCATCGTTCATAATGTATGTCATAGCCGTTACGGTTCTGGTCTTTTACCTGATCGAGGACAGACGCGCCTCAGCGCTCACGGCGATTATGATCGCCGTGTACACTCTTTTCTGCAGCACTGGTGTGGACAACATATTCCTGGGGCAGGTGGGCTTCATCCTGACCTTTCTGCTGATCATGACGTTCTATTTCGGAGAGAGGGAGAGATGGTGGCTCTGCGGCTTTTTTCTGGCTCTGGCGATCATAATCAAGATGCACCCTCTGCTGCTGCTGTTTTATTACGGGATCAGGAGGAACTACAGGGTGCTGGTAAGCTGCCCGGCCTTTCTGCTGCTTTTCTCTCTGCTATCCGGAGTGCTGTGGGGATTCCAGCGGTATGCGCAGTATGTAGTTTATCTGTCACACGATCTGGCAGGCAGGAAATCGTATGTTTATGCCTATGCCTACACAATGGAGCAGAGCGCTGACTGGCATCCTGAGTCTCTCATCGGGTGGCTGGCATCAGCTTTCCGTTACAACATATCGCTGACCGAGCTCAAAATACTCTACGTGGTTCTTTTCGTGCTGCTGCTGTATGTCATGCTCAGAATCAGCCAGGAGGCCGGAGTAAAGTCAGGCAGGAGGATCAACGCTCTTGAATTCTCGATGTACATGATGGCGTCGCTTGTTTTCACGCCATTCAGCTTCTCACACAGCCACATCATCGTGATGATACCGTTCATTACATTCATCGCCCTCTATCTGCGCGGTGAGTTGAGTGGAAAGGCCGCAGCGCCTCTGCTGGGAATCCTGTCGTTCATGGGCGTCTTCTGGATTCTTGACGGCAATCTGAGGACAAGGGACTGGATTCTCGATCTGCATTACAGATACAAGTATCTGGGCTTCAGCCTCTACTCCCTGCTGCTCATATATCTCTTCACAATAATGCTCTTTTTTATCCACAGTAAGAAAAGGAATGATGTCGGCGCTCCGGCAGTGAAGAAGCACCATGAATCGAAACAGTGATCGGTCTGTCCGGGCTCCGGCAGGCCTCCCGGCTGGTTCTGTCAAGATGCCTCCGGAGGCGCATTGTCCTTCCTGGAATAGCTGAAGATAAAGTCGAGATCGCCTATTGTAATGGCGTCGCCTTCGCAGAGCACGTGCTCCTGAACCCTCTGGTTGTTTATGAAGAGTCCATTCTTGCTGCTCATGTCTTTCATTATATACCCGGCCTCGGTGCGGATTATCTCGGCGTGCGATCTCGACACCGATTCGTCGTTCAGCAGTATGTCGTTCTTGATATCCCGTCCTATAACGATCCTGTCTCTCGTCAGAGGGTATCTCATCTTGGCAGAGTCGTTCCGAGGTATGAGCCATCCCCAGGTCGCGTCGTGGCGCCTCTGTATGTCAACAGGTATCTCCTGCGTTATCCTGTCGACTCTGGGGAGGATGAGCTGCGCCACCCCGATGAAAACCGCCAGGAAGAGCACGATGGCGAAGATGCAGAGCGCCGGCGAAGAGTGGTAGTTGTCCTTCATGAACTGCGCGACGAGCACTCCGAAAAAGCATCCCAGCACTATGAACAGAAAGTTGATGAGCACTTTTCTCAGCATCATACCCGCTCCTTTATGACATCCCCTCCGGGATTATTAAGGCACTGTTATATTTGAAAGAGCCTTTATCGAAGAGTCTGCCGCCCGCTGAATCCCGAGCCACTGGGTCGAGACACAGCTCATATCCTTGAATGTCATTGTGGCGCCTGCCCCTTCGAAAGTCCCTCCTGCGCCGAGCTCTTTCAGAAAGCTCAGCACGGCGGCGCGGGACGGCTCTCCGCCCTTTTCCACGGCAGTCGCTGTCAGTATCACGCCATCATAGGCGGTGATTCCCTCCGGGCCGGCAGGGTAGCGGCTGTACACCTTCACATATTCCCTGTAGAATCCCAATATGGCCGGATCCTGTTTCGATTCAGAAGATGGAACGACTGTAAAGAGTATCTGTGAAGGCGGGTCTGGCGCCTTCTCGGTCATATAATGCCAGACAGCCGGATTTACGAGCACAGGCATTGTAACTTTGTCCTTCCTCATCGCATCGAGAACCGACTGGACTCCCTTTATGTCCTCTTCGGTCGACAGAGTCGAGATCAGGACAATCAGGGCTGGCGGGCTCCCTTTGAGCTGCGTCACTGCAGCCGCTCCATCATTTTCAAATGGATATTCGACTATCTTGATGTCTTTGCCCGTCTTTTCGGAAAAGGCTCTGCGCTCATCAGCGCAGCTGTCCTTCCTGAAAAGAAGCGCTGCCGTGGCCGGCTTTATCGTATCGGAGGCAAGCTTTCCCATGGCGGTGTATTCACTTTTCTCAGGCGGAGAGATTGACAGAATCACCGGCGCCTTTACAGGCAGCTGCGGGCCTCCCAGAGAGATGACTGAACATTCACTTTTTTCCGCGGCTTCAGCCACCTTGCCCTCCGAGCCTTGAGGAAAGGCTCCCAGCAGAGCGATGAGCTCTGTCATCTGCAGCAGCTCCTTTGTCACCCTGTTTATTCTGCCGCTTTCGTTCTTCGTGATGCGGGGTATCAGCTCAACCTTTATGTTCCTGCTCAGGGGGATGCCGCCGTACTTGTTTATCACCGATTGTGCAAGAGCCGCTCCGCGGTAACGCTCCCTCTCAGACTGGTTTGCCCTCGAGCCGTTCGCCGAGGTCTCGAATCCGATACAGATCCGCTCGGCGCCTGAGCCGAGTATATATGCGTTATTGAGATAGAGGAGAACCTCTCCGTCATCCCTGTATTTTTCTCTCACGGTGTCGAGATTCGAGAAGGCCTTCTTCAGATTCCCGCTGTTGATGTTCTCTATGCCTCTCCTGACGAGCTGATCTTCAGGAAGATCGGCATTGTAGCCTGTATCTCTGCCGGAAGTGATGGATATACCCTGCAGCAGCTCAAAAACAGGCTCGAGAAGTGAGGATTTCCATGCAAAGTATACACCTGCTGCCATACACAGCAGCAGGACAATCAACGCCACTCTCCTGAGCGGCGGCGTTTTGCCTGCAGGCTTCAGAGCCGCTATCTTCTTCTTGCCGGCTCCTGCGCCTTTCTGCTGCTGCGGCGGTGGAGGAGAGCCGGAGCCGTCTGCCTGTGGAGGCAGGCCACCCTGCTGCCCGGCAGCAGGCGTGAAGCCTGCCGACGGTATTGTGGCGCCTGAGAGCTGCGGCTGCGGCGATTGGCCCTGCGGCATGACTATCGACGGTATCGTCTTCTGCCCCCCGAACATGTTCGGCGACGTTATGTCCGCGCCGATCATAACCTGCAGGTCGCGCTTCACCTCAATGGCGGCCTGGTATCTCTTTTCAGGCTCCATCTGGATCATCTTCTCGATTATCTGTATGAGCCTCGGCGACGCGGCCGGGTTGATGCTGGAAATCGGCGGGAACTTGAACGGCGTCTGCGTGTTGGCAGGGTCGAACTTGGTCATCAGCTGATAGAGAGTAACGCCGAGAGAGTAAATGTCGGAGCGCGGGTCTGTCTGCCCGCTGTACTGCTCAGGCGGGGCGTAGCCCGGCGAGCCTATCCGCATCGTATCACCCTTCTTCGTGGGGCTGAAGTGTCTCGCTATGCCGAAATCTATCAATTTCACTATATTGCCTGACAGGATTATGTTCGACGGCTTCAGGTCTCTGAAGATTATCGGCTCGGGCTTCCTGCAGTGAAGGAAGTATAGAACCGTGGCGATCTGGATCCCCCAGTCGGCCACCTGCTTTTCAGGGAGCGGGCCAGGCGATTTGGAGAGGATCCTGCTCAGGTCCTCTCCATCCACAAACTCCATTACCAGGTAGTTCTTCCCATTCTCGTTGAAATAATCGATCACCTTCGGCAGATTCCTGTGCTCCAGGTTGGCGAGAAGGCTCGCCTCGCGCTCGAAGTGAGTCTTGGCGTTCTCCCTCTCCTTCGGGTCCTGGTACTGGGCGTCGAGCTCTTTGACGACCCACTTCTTTCCGGTCAGCCTCTGATCCTCGCAGAGATATATGTTGCTCATCCCTCCGCGCGCCATCTGCCGCACTATCCTGTACCTCTGCCCCAAAACCGTACCTGCAGGCAACATACGTTGATACTCCTTATGGTCTTAAAAAAAAGTAGTAGATCAGAAACAGCGTGGTACCCATTATTATAACCAATAACAGGCCTAAAATCCAATTCGAGATCGGATTCTCCTTTTCTTTTACATCCTCGGTCTTTACAGGCGATGAGCGGGGCGATTTGAGTATGCTGATCAGATCCCTTTTCAAGTCTCCTATAGCCTGATATCTGAGCTTGGGATCAATCTGTGTGGACTTTCTTATTATGTCCTGCACCCCTCCTGACAGGGTGGGGTTCAGGAGATGTATGGGCTTCAGCTCGAATGGCGATGAGGCAGGGTTGACGCTCGTCAGGGCGTGATACATGAACGCGCCCATGCTGTATACGAGTGACCTGGAATCAAATGTACCATCTCCTATGAACTGTTCAGGCGAAGCATAGTCCATAGAGCCCATCCTGTTGAGATTTGTCGCATCAGAATCTGTCTGGAAGACCCTGGCCAGCCCGAGATCTATCAGCTTTATCGAGCCGTTCGTTGACAGCATTATGTTACCCATGTGGAACTCCCTGAAGAAGATGGCAGAAAATCTGTTCGAATACAGGAACGAAAGGGCGTCTGAGATCTGTATCGTCCATGCCAGCACCTCGTGCTCCATGAATGGCTTCTGGTTCATCTTGAGCAGCGTCGTGAGGTCGTTGCCGTGTATGAACTCCCTGACGATGTAATAGTTGGTTCCCTCTGTGAAGAAATCCACAACCGTAGCTATGTATGGATGGTTGATGGACGAGATCTGCGAAGCCTCCTCGTTGAATCGCTTTATCGAGCGGGCCCTGTCCTGATTGTCTACCGCCACCATCTGCATCTCTCTGATCACCCATCCTTTTTCAGGGAGGTGGAGGTCGACGACATAGTAAACGTTGACAAGCATGGATTCGAAGATTATCTTGTTAATCTTGTAACGAGATCTAAGGACAGTCCCGATAGGGAGCAGCGCGGGCATGAGTCGCCCCTTTCTCAAAGGAAATAAAGGGCCTGATGAGCCATTGTGTTATTCTCTACGGAAAAGGTAAACCCCTCCAAAGCCTGCTGGAGCAGGCCATAAAGGATTTCAGCTCAGGTATGAGAAACATGTAAGCTGAAAGATATTCTGAAACACAGAACAGGCATCGGCACCGAACAGCCGCCTCATTTCTGCAGGCCCGGCGCCTGGGCGCTTCCTTAACATGAAAACCGCATATAAAACAATGAAAAGAGAACGATATGTCATATCTCGATGAGCTTAACGACGAGCAGTGCGAAGCTGTAAAATACTGTGACGGGCCTCTTCTGATACTGGCAGGAGCAGGGAGCGGCAAGACCCGCGTGCTCACATACAAGATAGCCCATATACTCGAGCAGGGTCTTGCAGGGCCTGGAGAGATATTCGCCGTGACTTTCACAAACAAGGCTGCAGGGGAGATGAAGGACAGAATAGAGAAGCTGATGCCCAATCTCCGCTTCCCTTACATGGGAACCTTTCATTCCCTGTGTGCCCGCTTCCTGCGCGAGCATATCGGAGACGGAGCGCAGAGCTCAAACTTCGTGATATATGACACAGGCGACTGCAGGATCCTCATAAGGGAGTGCCTGAAGGAGCTGAACCTCGATGACAAGATCTTCACACCGGAGAGGATGTTATCCGCAATAAGCAAACAGAAGAACAAACTGGTCGATCCTGATGGCTTTGCCAGGGCGGGCTTGACATATGACAACAGGATCACGCACGATGTTTACTGTCTGTACGAAGAGAAGCTGAAGTCGAATAACGCGCTGGATTTCGACGATCTGCTGATGAAGAGCGTTATTCTGCTCAAGGAGAAGCCCGAGCTGTTGAAGAGGTACAGCAGTCTTTACAGGTTCGTGCTGATAGACGAATACCAGGACATAAACCACGCCCAGTATGAGCTGGTGCTTCTGCTGTCGTCATATCACAGGAAGATCACCGTAGTGGGCGATGACGATCAGAGCATATACAAGTTCAGGGGTGCCGAGATGTCCCTGCTGATGAGGTTTGAAGAGGACTTCCCCGATGCGAAGGTAATCAAGCTCGAGAGGAACTACAGATCAACGCAGGTCATACTCGAAGCTGCAAACGGCCTGATGAAGCAGAACAGATTCAGAAGGGAGAAGAACCTGTGGACAGACAGGTCCGGCGGAGACCTGATAGGCTATTTCAGGGCCTCGACAGGGCGATCTGAAGCCCGGTTCGCCGTGCTGAAGATCAGGGAGCTGATGCGCAATGAGAGCCGCAGTTACAGGGATTTCGCCATTCTGTACCGCACGAACGCACAGTCGCGGC